>Ga0209976_10000292_pt1 | contig 36845 bp, 39 predicted proteins | sample SumtaG_FD_182806 | JGI IMG/M metagenome (GOLD analysis project Ga0209976, IMG submission 182806) | Deep subsurface microbial communities from Indian Ocean to uncover new lineages of life (NeLLi) - Sumatra_00157 metaG (SPAdes) (version 2) | ecosystem: Environmental > Aquatic > Marine > Oceanic >...
ATGCAATAATGCCTATTTTAAAATTTCGCTTTGAAAGAATAGATTTATTACCCATACTTTTCTTTACTACTTATTTTCAGTACATCATATTGGAATATTAAATACAAGTATGTATAGGCTTCTGGAAAGAAGTTCGAACGGTCCAGTATACTATCAACAGACTCGGACGGTAAATATGGACCTATTCTTTTATAAAAGGTTGTGGTATCTTTCTAATCTCGATTGGTCTTTTAAATTCCTGGAATCGGTTCATCAATTTAAAAATTATCCATAATAAATTAAGTAAAATTTAATCAAAAATTGATATAATATGGGTATGGTAATACCTGACAATGAAACCGGAGTTGACCTACTTAATAATGAAGCCATTGCATTAAGCATTGTTGAGTTACTCAAAGAACACTCTTCTCCTATAACAATAGGTGTCCATGGTGATTGGGGGGCTGGAAAATCTAGTATGCTCAAAATGATTGAAGAAAAATTAAAACATGAGAAAAAAACTCTTTGTATTAGATTTGATGGGTGGCGATTTCAAGGACTTGAAGATGCAAAAATATCTCTCATTGAGGGAATTATTACAGAAATTGTTAAAAAAAAGTCAACCCTTGCTAAAACCAGCGACGGCTTAAAAGATCTTGTAAAAAGAGTTGACTGGATTAAGTTGGCAAAACACACAGGAGGCTTGGCGCTTACAGCATATAGTGGAATTCCAACACCTGATCAAATTAATGCAGCAAAAACAGTCCTATCTAGCTTAGTACAAAACCCTTCAAAGGTAGCAAATACTCAACAGATTAAAGATGTATTAAAACAAGTCAACGAGTCTATAAAAAAAACCAATGACTCGAAAAGAATCCCTGAAGAGGTCAGAGAATTTCATAAGTCTTTCGATAAATTTTTAAAACAAACAAAAGTTGATCAATTAGTTGTTCTAATTGACGACTTGGATCGTTGCTTACCAGAAACAGTTATTGAAACTTTAGAAGCCATAAGACTTTTCCTTTTTACAAACAAAACAGCATTCATTATTGCAGCAGATGAAGAAATGATTGAGTATTCTGTAAGACAACATTTTCCAAACATTCCTAATAATCCTAATCAAAAAGATTATGCTCGAAACTATCTAGAAAAATTAATACAAGTTCCTTTCCGACTTCCAGTCTTAGGAGAAACAGAGGCTCGTATATATATAAGTCTCTTGCTTATTGAAAACGAACTAGGTAGTACTGATAAGGATTTTCATAAATTAATTGCCGCAGCTAAAGATAAAATGAGGAAACCATGGACAACTGTCTCTCTTGACACAGCTACAGTTAAAAAAAACCTAGGAGAAAAAACAACTTCAATAAGTAAAGCACTAAACCTTGCAGATCAAATAGGAACAATGATTGCACAAGGAACACAAGGAAATCCTCGTCAAATAAAACGATTTTTAAATACACTTCTTCTTAGAAAATCAATAGCTAAAGCTCGTGGATTCAAAGATTCTATTAGATTGCCTATCCTTGCAAAACTATTATTGGCAGAAAGGTTTATTCCAGATTTATATAAAGAAATCGCCAATATAGCAATGACTTCCAAAGATGGTTTGTGTAGTGAACTAAGTGCATTAGAAAATTCAAAGATATCAACTAAAGTACAAAATCAAAAAAAAGTTAAAAATCCTCAGCTTGCAAAGCTATTTTCAAAAAAATCAGCACAACAATGGAGTCGTATAAACCCCAAACTGTACAATGTTGATTTAAGGCCGTATTTTTTCGTTGCAAAAGAAAATAGAGAATACTCTATTGCCCCGTCTCTTTTAAGTATTGACCCTTCCATAATTGAAAACCTCCTTAAAGGAAAATTAAAAATTTCACAAATGAAACAATCTTTAAAACAATTAAATAATTCACAGGCTGGTGAGGCCTTTGAGATTATAAGGGGCCAAATAGTGAGTAAAGATTCATTTTTAAAAAAACCAGCTGGCATAGATGGATTAATCGCCTTAGTAGAAATCAAACCTTTACTACAAACAAATCTAATTGATTTCATTAAAATGCTACCGCCCGATAAAACTGGAGCATGGGCCATTGGGGGTTGGGATAGCGCAATTAAGGATCCAAATCTTAAAAAAAGTTTACAAGAATCAATAAAATCATGGACTAAATCAAAAAACCCCTTTCTAAAAAAAGCAGTAAAAATACATTTAAAAACTATTAAATCTTAATAAAAATGGGAACTACAAAATCAAATGAAGGTACTAAGGGGGCAGGAACTCCATACATTCCTAGTTGGTTAGACTTGGAAATTGACAATGTTCCCCTAGATTCGTCCCAACATAGCGAGGATGTAATAGAAAAGCCACAAGACAAAGTAAAACCAATTCCAAAACCAGCTGATCCACAAAGATATATAAATGCTAGAACTAATTTTACAAAATTTGTTAAATCAGGTGGAATTAATCACAAGGCGCTTCAAAAAGCTTTATCAAGTTATGTAAGTAAAACGTCTGGCGGAGCAAAGCAAGCAACGCGTAGAATGGGCTCATCCCGAAAAGTGGCAGCACATCTTTTTAGTTTCCTAACCGAAAGTTTAAGTAAAGGCGTAAATAATGTTTTGAGATCTATAAATCTTGAAAACTTACAGGGTCAACCAATTCAGGAAATATTACTTGGCATATTTGACATAATATCTCCCCAGGGAGGAACAATAGATGAAGGTATCGCTAGAAGTGCATTAAGCCAAACAATTATTGATCTTTCTGAATTTAAAATCGACATTCAAAAACTAAATATTGACGGTATTAAAATAGTAATTGAGTTATATATAACAAATGCAATATGCGAGAAATTATATAACGAAATTGGCACGGGTACTATAGCTCAAGCAAAAAATCTTTCAGAAATAGACAAAATCGAAGAACAGATAAAAGATTTTATAGGTAGCTCTGTTGCTGATGCGACTAATAAAACATTAAATGAAATAGAAAAAGTTGATCAAAATAAAATAGTAGAAATAATAGACAGTATTTACACACAAACTTTCGAGCTTTTATCTGAATTAAGCAAAGAGGACCCTGAATGAAAAGACATATTATCTATGGTCATTTCGGGCCAAAAGACGTAATAAGTATTCCAAAAACTCGCTTTGAAACTCAAATAAACATAGACCTTCTAAATCGAAAGGGTAAATTAAATTATGGAGTTCAAAAAATAATTAATGACCTAATAAAAATAGGCTTAACCCCTTCTGAAACTGCCATTGATCTTATAATTCTTGCTATTCATATTCAAGCAGCTGATACAAGAATATCTCGAACTGAAGATTCTCAAGATACTTGGACAAGAGAGATTAGACTAATAGCTCCAATCAGTAACCTTAAAAAATGGAACTCAGTCTCACCAATTCTAAAAAAAACTTTAGATTTTTTAACTGGAGATCTATGGACTATTCAATTTAGGCCTAGGCCAAAAAACACTTTTTCAATTATTAAAAAATCTGGAAAAAATTCTCCAAGAAAAAAAATAGAAAGCATTTCTTTATTGTCAGGAGGGCTTGACAGTCTTATTGGCGCTATAAATTTATTAGAAACAAATCATATTCCTCTATTTGTTAGTCATGCTGACGAAGGAATCATAAAGAAAACTCAAAAAATTATAATAGAACAGTTAAAAAAACAATATCCTCAAATAGATTTTAGTCATCTAGGAGCATGGATACAATTCCCAAAATCACTTACGGGCGACAGTGAGCCGGAAAAAACAACTAGGGGTAGATCTTTCCTATTCTTCTCTCTTGGGATTCTTGCAGGCAGCGGTTTAAAGGATAAATTTACCCTGCTGGTTCCAGAAAATGGGTTCATTTCTCTTAATGTACCATTAGATCAACTAAGATTGGGGTCGCTGAGTACGCATACAACTCATCCTTTCTATATAGCAAGGTGGAATCAAATACTTAAAGTGCTTCAAATTCCTGCTAAGATAATAAACCCTTACTGGAATAAAACCAAAGGCGAAATTATTTTAGAATGTTCTAATCGCTCTTTTCTTCAAAAAATCATGTCAAGCTCACTTTCATGTTCCTCACCAACAAAAGGAAGGTGGAAAGGACGCATCATTCCACATTGTGGATATTGTGCTCCTTGTCTAATACGTCGTTCTGCATTTAAAAAAGGGTTTAATGGTAAATCAGATAATACGCAATACGCAATTGAATTAAGTAAGAGAAAACTAAACACTCTACGAGCTGAAGGGAAACAAGTAAGATCATTCCAATTAGCTGCCAGAAATCTTAAACTAAATCCTAATTTTATCAATATATTAATTAATAACTCTGGACCTCTATTTGATATTTCATCTATAGATCGTAAAATTCTAGGTAAAATGTACAAAAGGGGAATTAAAGAAGTCGAAAGTCTACTTAAAAACGTAGGTGCTGAACCATTATCAAAATAAAGCTTAAAAAATATGAACAGAGATAAAATAAAATCTGTGATTGAGTCCACAATCACAGAGATTGAAGCTGAGTATCAAAAAACTCAAGGATTAATTTTGACAGAGGATGATTTAAAATCTATTTTATTTCATAAATTATCAAATAATTATCCGAGAATTATAAAACCTCGAATTACAGAGGATGATCACGTGAGCGCTTCCATGTTACATACAGAGCTATCCTGGTATGACAAGCGTGGGAAGTTGACCATTAAACCTGATATTACAATTTTAGATTCCAGATATTTAAGTATTTTGCATAAAAATGGCGATAAGGTAAGCCTACCCAGTAAGGGTTATTCTTTTAGAGGTGATGCTGTGTTGATGGAATTAAAGTTTATTAGAAACAAAACAGGAATACGACCTACTACAGTAACTGGACGATTAAGAAAAGATCTTGTTAAAATTAAGAATTTATTCCAAAGACTAGAAAATCAGGGGGCTCCCTACCATATATTTTGTTATTTTATTATTTTTAATAAAACTGACATTAAATGTAAAGAATTTTTAGACTTTAAAAAATCTATAAATACCTCTGATAACATAAAATATAAGCTGATTTATGCTACAGGTAAGGTAAAATTCCCTAATAAAACTAGCGCCTGAGGTTAATACATCAAACTATATCATCACTCTCTTTTTATACTGTCTTATTTGTCTCAGCAAGCTATAAACTCTTCCCATAACAAGACTTCGCCTTAATGTAGCCAGCTTTTTTAGCTTGTGATTCTGTGCAGAACCAATCCTCTCCTTTGTCTTTTTCTATAATAACAAAGTCATATTGGGCGCAACCGGGGAAGTAATATCTTTTTAAATCTTTATCATTAATATCCATATTGCCTTTAATAATACAATCTGGATTGTCTAGATTAACTTCTTTTTGATAGCATTTTGGAGAATAAACACCCAACTGGTTTTCTTTGGCATATGTGCCAGCAGATTTTAAACTTTCTGTTTGTGATGTTTTGTCGGAGTGGTAACGACCAAATCCTTCTTCGACAACTTTTAGGTTAATTAAATCTTTTCCAAGATAAACTAAAGCCATAGCTCTGCCTCTTTGATCTAAAATTTTTTCCTGAATAATAATTTTTTTACCTTTAACTAAAGATTCAAGATAATCTTTTGATTCCTGACCATAACAGTACTCTAATTCTGGAGAATCAACCTGTCTTAGTCTTAGACGAACCTTACCATCTAGTAATAAAGTGTCTCCATCTAAAACCTCTAAAACTTCAATACTATAATCACTGGTGGGACGGGTGGCATAAAAGAAATTTAAAAGTAAGGAAGGAACAAAAAGAGTAAAGCCTAACCATTTAAGCCAAACTTTGTTTTTCTTTTTTGCCATATCATTAATATTGTATATGAAAAGCTTGGGTGAAAATAAATACATTACAAATAGTCCAGAAAATGGCAGTAGTTAAGGCAAAAAAGTATAGGATATAATGAGCTAGACCGTCTGTTCAACAGAGTTGGAAATTTTTTATGATAAAATAAATATTGTTGTATGGCAAAAAAAATTATTCTGAAAGGTGTTGCCGCAAGCGCCGGGCAAGCGGTAGGGTTAGTGAAAGTAATTACTGATCCGAAGGAGTTTAAAAAATTTCAGGAAGGAATGATTTTAGTTGCAAAAATAACTGATCCTGAATGGCTAGCGGTAATGGTTAAGGCTGTCGCTGTGGTTACGAATGAGGGTGGTTTATTATCTCATCCTGCTATTGTTTGCCGGGAATTCGGCATTCCAGCAATAGTTGGTACTGTAAAAGCAACGAAAGTTCTTAGGGATGGACAAAAAGTAATTATCGACGGAACAAAAGGCTCTGTCTATGAAGAATAAAAAGTATAGTATTGAGCGGATGAGAAAAGCCATCGGCCGCTCTACTGTCGAAACCGACAAATTTACTCAAGGTACCATCTGGCCAATTCATCCTAGCTATCTTGCTTCCATATTATCGGCTCCTTTTGCCAAAGATTTTTACCAAGATTTCCAAACCATAAAAGGCAAAATTGGGCTTAAAAATACAAGTCGATTATTTGGTCATCCGTCTGTTTTGTGGTTAATGATAATGAGAACTATGCCGGGTTTAAAAATTATTGGACTTGGAAAAAGAGAACGAATTAAAATAGCTAAAAATATTTTAAAAATGATCGGTTTTCTTATGGAGGGAAATATTTATTGTGAGGATGGAAAAAATTTCATTTGGAGCAAAGAAAAAACCGGTGAAGTTGTCCAAAATGAAATGGATAATATCCAAAATAATAATCATGCCGTTCTCTTGGGTCGTCTTCACGCCAATTTAATTAATTTCTCTCAATCAATTTTTTGGGTAACTAACTGTGCTCATCGGGAGATTCATGGACCGTATCCTAGTATTTGGAGAAACAAAAAGACCAATTTGATTATTAGAGAATATTTTTTATTAAACCCTCAAGCGTTTGACTTAAAGCTTAAGAATTTTCCTATAGAAAGCATTTCTAGTTACTGTCTGTATAAGCCTGAAGTTAAATTTAATTTCGCTGTTTTAAACGACTACTCGAGTAATTTACCTTTAAATGAAAATCTTGTAGCCGTTGGCGGAAAGGTTAAATATAAAGGAAAAGAGGTAAAATTCAATGATAGCGATTTCTTAAATAGACTTTGCAAGTTGTTAGAGAAGGAAAATCAAAGAACTAGCTTAGCGGTCAATAAACTAAGCGAAAAAGAAAAAGCTATTGGTTTAATTTTTCGTTCTTATTACCTAATAAGAAATATCAAAAAACAATTGAATAAAACTTGGTTGCCCCCGAAGATATTAATTGAAAAAGTTAAAAAAGATGGCGTAAAAAAGACTCTCTCTATGAAAGGGTCTCGAAAAGAAAAAGCGCAACGTTTTTTAGATTTATATGATCCAAGAATAGACTGGCCAAAAAAATAACTAGTGATGGCCAAAAAAACCTATCGTCTATATAAAATTTGGAAAAACCCATTTAAGTTTAAAAATCGCGCGTGAAAAATATCCGCCAGAGGCGAGATAAAATGTCCCGACTGGCAACAAGTTGGAAATTCTAGGCTAGGAGTTTGTTAATTTCTTCTATGGAGTTAGTAATTTGTAAGTTGCGGCTAAATTGTAAGCTTCAATTTTGTTTTGATTATTGAGCTTGAAAGAAACCAGATATTCATTGCTGGCTACTCCGACAATCCAACCACTACCATAATAATCTGGAACTGCTGTGGCCAAATTAATTAGTATTGGATTTGTGGGATCAAAATTCCAACCTACAGCTGGGTCGAGATAAGATAATTGGCTTAAAGCCTCAGTCTTTGTAATGGGTCCGCAGCATCCAGAAGCTTCTAGTCGTACCTGGACAGTGTCTGCCATATACCCTTCAAGCGCCTGAGTGTTTTTACTTGTCATAGCAGCAATAATCTGCTCAGAAACATCAATTTTTGGTTTTGTTTGAGATGTTGGAGAGGGTGCTGCTATTGATGGACTTTTATCCGTTGCCGGGAGGCTTATTGATACATCTTCCAGACTAGAAGTAGATTTTTGCATGCCAAAATAATAGGCACCTCCTGCAATTGTTATCAAAATCAGTACTGAAGCAATTCCTAGTATGTAGTTTCGCATACTTTTATTATAACATTCCGATTAGCTCAACAAGTTGGGAATTCTAAGCAAAAGGTCTATTAATTTCTTCTCTGGTTTGATCCGGTAATCTGTTTCCTAAAATATCTATAATTTCTTCAAATGATTGTTTAATAGCTAATTCTAAATATTCTTTAGCTTTATTTAAATCCATGCCTATCTGTTTAAATATGTTAGACATGTTTTCTAGTTTTTGATCTTTTTTGACAGTTTTTAATCCTTCAAGAAAATCTTTCTTCTGTTGTTGATTTAATTCTTCACCAAGTCGTTGAATAATTTTTAAATTAATAATTTCATAAAAAGATTTTTCTAATTCTGTTGATTCAACATTGCTTAACTGAGCCTTTGTTTTTATTAGGGTTAATATTTCTTTAAGTGTTATTTTCATTACTGGCGAATTCTCTAGATACTAATTCTCCCAATTTACCAAGACCTATACCTATAGAAACAGTGCCTAATGCAGCTGTTATCTTACCAGTAGTAGGACTTGTAAAATGACTTGATTCAGGATTAACTGCTAATAATACTCCTATCATCATTAGCGCCTCACCTAAGTAAATAAGCTTAAAAGCGTCTTCTGCATTCATGCCTTCCCAGGCAGTAACAGCTTTATCTCGAATTCTACTAACTCCACCTCTAAGCTTATTAATTATATTACTTGTTTGTGGTGAATTTTCTATCATATTTTTTATAATTAATATAGTATATATTATACCCTAAAAAGAATAATCCTTATAGGTCATAATTTTATTTATAACTATGATTTGTGCCTGATTGAAAGTTTAGAAGTGCTTCCAGTAGTGCTTTTGAAGTTAAGAATTTGACGAAGAGCTTAAGAAAACAGTAAACTAACTTGGATGAAGAATAAATTTTTCCAACAAGGTTTTGTTCCAGTTGTGATTGCTATAATAGTTGCTATTGGGTTGGCGGCGAGTGCTGGTGGTTATGTATATGTAAGAAACCTAGATCCTATCAGAAGTTTGTCCAGTGAAGATAGGGCGGGAGTAGAGCAAGCGAGCGAAAATATCAATGATTTGCAAGAGGCTTGGAATTTGATGGAAGGTCCTGATAGCGATGATTCAAGTGTAGTCAGTGATGATATTGGCAGTGGTCAAGAAGGCTTGGGAGAAGAAATTTCGGGAGAACCAACTTTAGAAGAACGGGCTTTAGAGGCTCTTGCAGAAGAGCTTAACTGTTCAGGAGATTGTGACATTACTTTGGAGGATGTTCAGTCTGTGTTGGAATGGGCGGAACTGGCAGAAAAATTAGGAGCTGAAAATGCAGACGAATTGCTGGAGGCTGCCAAAGAAATGGTGGAAAAATTAGGCCAGCAACTTTTGGATAAATCCCCTTGTGATATCCGTACCAAAGCTGATTTAGAGAGGGCTTTTAAAGAGGCAGAGCTGGTGCAAAAATTTGGAAGTGAAAATGCAGATCAAGTGATGGATTGGCTCAAGAAAGCAACTGAAACATATATTCGAAATAACGTGAGTGAAGCAAGTGAGAGTGAGAGATATGAATTGGCAGCGCTAGCTAGGATGGTAGGTTCAAACAAGCTTTTCCGCGATGTGATGAAAGGTCAAGTTGATCTAGCTACCGAGTGCCAGGGATTTTCCGCTACTGGCCATAGCGTTAATACTTTTAAAGTGATTGCACCTTTTATCGAAACCAGGGAATACGATGCGACGCTGACTTATGATGTAACCATAGATGCTTTTAGTTGTGCTGATAGTGTTAATTCAGAATGGATTATGTCTCACGTGCTAATTTCTACCAGCCCTAACTATCCTGAACTTAATGATACTACTAAAAGCGGTAAGTATATGGTCAACTTTACCAACAGCAATAAAGCTAACTGGTTTGGAATAATGTATTACACCCTGAGTGAAGATGCTATCCATGTGACGATGAAACCTATGCTTACCTCCGAAGCACCGGTGGATATGCAAGTACCGATTACCCGTGGTGGAAAAGCCTGTAAAGAAAACAAAGACAGCGATACCAAGCTTGGTGGAGGAGATGAAGGAGACTGGGGTCAAAGCTTAGATGATCTAAATATGTCAGATCAAGGCAAAACCGAAATGGGGGTAAAGGAATTTTTAAATAAGATGAAAAGAATATTTCCTTCATTTGGTGGCGGGGCGTATTAAGTTCATAGAATTGGAGTTTGACAAAGAAAGGAGAAACTGGAAAGATTAATTTGTAATGAAAAAGAGACTGATAGTATTACTTTTCCTTGTTGCTCTATCTATTCCTGCTGTTTGGCTGATTATAAAACCAGGCTATTTTCCAATTCATGATGACACTCAAATTGTCAGAGTTAGTCAAATGCACCAAGCCTTGAGCGAAGGCCAATTTCCAGTTCGTTTTGTAAAAGATTTAGGCTATGGCTATGGCTATCCTATTTTTAATTTTTACAATCCGCTGCCATATTATTTTGGGGCTTTTTTCATGTTTTTAGGCTTAAATGCCATTGCTGCTACTAAAATTATGTTTATATTCCCTATAATTCTTTGTGGATTAACCATGTTTTTGTTGGCTAGAAAATATTTCAGCCAGCTAGCGGCTTTAGCAACTGGTTTATTTTATATTTATGCTCCTTATCATGCTGTGCAAATTTATGTTAGAGGGGCTGTAGCTGAATATTGGGCTTATGCTTTTTTGCCTTTATTGATTCTTGCCTGGCTAAATCAGCAGAAATTGCTGGCTGGTGTTGTTTTAGGATTATTAATTCTGTCTCATAATCTGACTGCTCTGATGATAATTCCAATTTTAGGGATATTATTTTTTATCAAGCTGTTTTTAACAAAATCAAAATCCTCTTTTATTTATTATTCATTGCAGGTTTGTTTAATTGGACTGGGTCTGGCTGGGTTTTTCTGGCTGCCGGCTTTATTGGAAAAAGGATTTACTCAAGTAAGTCTGATGCTGGCCAATCAATCTAGAACTTCAGAACATTTTATTTTCCCTTATCAACTTTGGACTTCTGGGTGGGGATTTGGAGGTTCTGTAGCTGGTATTAATGATGGCATGTCGTTTATGGTAGGAAAATTACATTTAATTCTTAGTTTTTTTTCACTGCCAATTATTTTTATGTCACGGAAATTAAATAAAAAAGTGAAATTGCTGTTGATTTTTTGCTTTAGCTGCTTAATTCTGTCATTTTTTATGATTTTTCCATTAAGTTCTTTTATTTGGTCAAATTTTAGAATTCTTGATTTTATTCAATTTCCTTGGCGATGGCTTATTTTTATTACCCTGTTTACTTGTATCTTGACAGGCTTCAGCATTGATTATTTTGAAAAAATAGCAAAAAAGTATGTTAATAAAAAAATAGTTATTATAATCAGTAGTTTGTTAATTGTGATGTTTGTAACTTACAGTAGTAAATTTTTTAAACCTAAATATAAATTTCCGATGACTGCTGAACAAGCTTTAGCTGTTGAACGAGTTGAGTGGCTTATTTCCATGAGATCAGATGAATATTTACCTCAAGGTTTTATTGTGCCTGAAACAAAAGAAGAGGCTTTGGGTCCTAAAAATCCTGTTAATCAAAAAATTATTGAAAATTTTATTCAAACAAATCCTTTAAGAACTACTGCTAATTTTATTAGCTTAGCTTCAATCTTGTGGCTGATTCTTCAATTGTTCAAAAAAAGATTTAAACTGTTAGTTAAATGACTTATTTGATTACCCTAGCGGCTATTGTTTTTCTTTATGGGCCTTCGTTAAAATATGGATTTTTTCAAGACGATTTTTTGCATCTGGTGAGTACACAAATAAGCTCATGGTCAGAATTCTTGTCTTTTTTCTCAGATAATCAAGCTATTTATTACAGGCCGCTTGGTATTCAACTGGTTTATTTAATTCAGCAGAGTCTTTTTGGAGCAAATCCTGTTAGATTCCATATTTTTTCGTTATTAATTCATATTATTAATAGTTTTTTAGTTGGTTCACTTATTTATAAGATTAGCAAGAATTCATGGGTGGCTAAGTTAAGTACTTTTTTATACGCTACTTCTGCAATTCATTTTATCAGCTTGTTCTGGCTGGCAGAAACAAATTTGCTTTTAGGAGCACTAATGGTTTTTGTTAATCTTCATGCTTTATTTTGGTTTGTTAAAAAACCTACAAATAAAACTATTTTTATAAGTTTGAGTTTATTTATAATCGGCCTTTTATTCCATGAATTGGTGATAATTGCTCCATTAATGATTATTATGCTAAATCATTTATTGCGCCTTAAATTATTCCAAAAACCTTTAAGTAAAGTCTATTCAATTGGATTTGTGTTAATTACTTGTTTATATTTACTGCTTCGTTTAGTGATTTTACCTATTCCTATTTCCGGCACTTATGCTATTCACCTGGGTAGAGATAATATCAGTTCTTTGATTTGGTATGGCATGTGGTCATTGAATATGCCTGAAGAATTTAAATATCAGATGATTTTATCTAAACTCCAATTTCAACCCAAATTTTTTGAAAATTTTAGTTCACAAGTGATTATTTGGATTTCAGGAATTTTGACATTATTAACTACTTGTTTATATGGAATTATTCGCTTGAGCCGACCCAAGCGATCATTATTATTACTAGGTAGTTGTTGGTTTATTATTGGTCTAAGCTTATTTCTTCTTCTGCCTTTACATCAATATCCTATGTATGCACTGGTTGGTTTACCTGGGCTTATTTTAATCTTAGCCATAGCTATTCCAAAACGGCCTTTTTTTACTATTTTGTTATTACTTGCTTGGTTAATACCATCTTTTACAACTCTTCGATTTGCAGAAAAAACGCATTGGACAGTTCAAGAAGCCAAATTAGTTAAAAATATTTTTACTGAAATTAAAAAACGCTATCCTAATTTACCTAAGAATAGTGCCCTAAGCTTAAAAGATAAGTATCAAGTTAAACAAGCTTTGGCTGATCAGAATGGAGTTCAATTTTTGTACAATGATGATAGTCTTGAAACTTATTTTGGAAAATTGGATGACTTTTTACCCCATATTTGTAAATTTTTTGTAGATGATAGGGAGAGAGATATAGAAAAGGCAAAGCAAGAGATTAAAGAAGAAGAAAATTTAAAGATAGTAATTGCTGAAATTATAAAAAAAGCCGGCCAAGAAATTCACCAATGCGCTATAGAAAACGATATTTATCCTCTTTAGCAATTATTGATATACTAGATATAAGATGTTTAATTTAAAAACTCTTGTAATAGGGATATTAGTATTTTTAACATTAGGAATTACTATTCTGTGGATATCTCAAAGACGAACTGTGGTAACTATTAATAATCTTAAAACAGGCAATGCTCAAAGAATTGCAGATTCCTCAGAAGAAACAATTACATCATTAGAGGCAAGCATATCTGGTTTATTAGCCAGAATTGTTAAATTAGAAAAGGCTGGGAAAACTTCTGCAAGAAAAGCTTCAACTTCTGTTGCTTTCCAACCACAAACTCTTTATCTGGGATCAGCCAGTTTATCTAAACATAAATGGACAAATACTGGTGTTGAAGTGACAATTAATAGTTCTGATTATCCAGCTGATGTTTCAGCTGTGTTTGAAGCAGGATTATCAATTATTGGCGGTGAAATCTGGGCAAGATTGATCAATAAAACTACAGGGGCGGTTATTAACACTACTGAAGTGATGCATAATAAAGATAGTATTGTTTGGAAAAGCTCACCAGCTTTTGAACTGCATAGCGGCAACAATACATATCTTGTGCAACTTAGATCCAGCAGTGGTGAAATTGCTAATCTTTCAGGTGCCAGAGTGAAAATATCCAGATAGAATTTTACTTCTGAAGTTTTTTTAACTCTTTCATAACTTTTTCTAATTTTCCATTAATATCTTTTTGGACTTTTCTGAGTTCTGTTAATTGCCTATCAGCTCTTTGATCAAGTTTAATATCTAGTTCTAATCTTTGTCTGTCTCTTTTTCTAAGTCTGGCTGATTTTTTATCTCTAGCAATTTCAGTTTTATTGGAAGCCATCAGCAAAAATATGCCAATAAAAATTGCTTCTAAAGAAACACTGAAGGTTAATAAATTAATGTCAAAATTAAAAACAAGCCAAATGCCAAACCAAAGAGTGTGGAAGATAACGGCCCACCAGCTGCCTAAAAATCCAGAAATAAAATCAGTGCTTTTTCCAACGAAACTTTTAGTTTTTCGAGGAAGCTGAACAATCTTTTTATTTTTCATATATCTTTTAAGAAGGTTTCTGGGCTATATCCTTTGTTGATGGACCAACATTGTCTAAAAAAGCATTTATAGTTTCTTGACTAGCTTTATCTATTGTTTGATAAAAGGCATTTGGAATATGAAAGCTATTTATTTGGTTTCTCTTTATTACAACGGCAGGATTAAAGTCGCCGTTTGTTTGTAAATACCATTCTCCATTTTCTTCTAGTACAAGACATCTGAATGATCTGTATGATTTTTCTTTATCTTCTGAACTTCTTGTTTTAAAAAAAATAAATGGTTTATTTGTTTTTTCTGGTATTATCCAAATCCTAGCTTTAGCTTTCAAATCTATTCTTCGTCTATGTTCTTCAGTGACCTTGCAAAAATCTTCTCTAAACCAAGGAGCATCATTGTTAATTTGAACTAATATATTTTGAGTTTCTGGATTTTCTCCTTGTTTATAATGTTCACCGCTTCCTTGATCTCTAAGGCCACCATTTTTTATTCTATTTTGTAAATCTAATATTGCGGCTGCAACCATCTCTTCTGGAGATGATTTTGACTCAGTTCCAATATCTGCGTTCATTATTATAGTATAAAATATTTTTCTATTTTTCTAAAGCGTATTCAATGATTAAATCAAGAAACTTGGGGAATATAATGTTTTTTTAGGAATTTTAATATAAACTAGAAAGTAGATATGATAGTTAAGCGAAAAGCTGGATATTATGTTTTATCTGAAAAAACTCGGAGAAATCTTGGTGGGCCTTATAAAACAAAAAAAGAGGCTAAAAAAAGACTTCAGCAAGTGGAATATTTTAAGCGGTTAGGTAAAAAATAGTTATTTGGAATTATCAATAGCGTATTGAATAACTAAATCAAGAAGTTTGGAATAGGAAATGCCGGCGGCTTTGGCTTCTTGAGGAAGAAGAGAGGTGGGAGTTAAACCGGGAATAGTATTAATTTCCAATATATATGGCTGATTGTTCTTAATAAGCATATCAACTCTGCCAAAGCCCTTACAATTAATAGCTTTAAAAACAGCCACAGATAGTTGCTGAATTTTTTTAGTAAGTTTTTCAGATAATCTGGCAGGAACAATTTCCTCACACATGCCAGGAGTGTATTTAGCCTCATAATCAAAAAATTCATTTTTAGGACAAATTTCTATTACAGGCAAAGCATAAGGTTTAGTACTGCCTAAAACCCCGCAAGAAACCTCTATTCCCTTGATATATGGCTCAACAATAACCTGACCATCATATTTTAAAGCTTGATTGATAGCTTTTTTTAAAGCTGATTTTTGAGAAACAATAGCAACTCCGACACTAGAACCCTGACTAGATGGCTTAACTACCCAAGTTTTACCTAACTTATTTATCTTTCCCCATGGAATTTTTTCATGCTTAGAAAAACTAATCCATTGAGGACCAGGCAGTTTAGAATATTCCATTATTTTTCTAAAAGCAATTTTGTCCATACCTAAGGCAGAGGCTAAAACATTAGCGCCAGTATAGGGAACGCCAAGAAAATCAAGCATGCCCTGAATAGTTCCATCTTCTCCAAAAGGACCATGCATGGCAATGAAAAAAACATCTGGTGAAGGATTAATATTAATGGGAACTGAAAAACTTGTATTTTTCTTTCCATTATTTTCTAAATCTTTAAATCCCCTATTAATTTTAAAATTTAATTGATTAAATTGGGTTAATGTTTTAACCTGCCAATCTCTACCATTTCTGGAAACTATAACTGGAACAACTTCATATTTCTTCTTATCTAAATTTTTAACTACACCTTTACCAGTAACTAAAGAAACATCATGCTCAGGACTTTTACCTCCCATTAAAACTGCTACCCGAAGTTTTCTCATCTGTATATTATATCTCATAGTACAATAGGAGTATGAATAAAGTATTTGATGTAGTGATTATTGGTGGTGGGCCAGCAGGAATGATGGCAGGAATTTCAGCTAAAAAGAATTGGAACAATGTGTGCATGGTTGAAAAAAACAGTTGTTTAGGAAAAAAAATGCTGTTAACAGGAAAGGGTAGATGTAATCTAACTACTGCAAAAGAAACAGCAGAAATTATTGATGCTTTTGGAAAAAATGGAAAATTTCTATATGGAGCTTTAACAAGATTTTCTAATATAAAGCTAATGAGTTTTTTTGAAAAAAAAGGAGTTAAATTAAAAATAGAAAGAGGACAGAGAGTTTTTCCTGAAAGTAATCAAGCAACTGATATTTTAAATTGTTTGGAAAATGAATTAAAAAAGAAAAAAGTAAAAATATATTTTAAATCCCGGGTAACAAAAGTGGTTAAGGAAAAAAATCTATTTACAGTTATTATCAATACAAAAGTTATCTTGGGGAAAAAGGTAATTATTGCTACAGGAGGAAAGTCATATCCAATAACTGGATCAACAGGAGACGGATATAGACTGGCTAAATCATTGGGGCATAAAATTATTAAACCCAGTCCAGCTTTAGTATCTTTATTAGTATTTAACAAAGATCTAAATAGCTTGGCAGGACTATCTTTAAAAAACGTTAATTTATGTTTTTTAACAGATGATCTTGTGTTTGCAGAGGGATTTGGAGAAATGTTATTTACTCATAGAGGTATTTCCGGACCAATTGTTTTAAGATTATCAGAAAAGGTTTATGAAGAATTAAGTAATAAGAATAAAGTTATAGCAGAAATTGATTTAAAGCCACGCTTAGATAGAATAACTTTGAAAAAAAGAATTTACAGAGAAATTGAACAAGCACCTAAAAAAGAATATCAAAGTTTATTAAAAACTTTATTGCCTAGATTATTAATCCCCTATGCTGTGGATATAACCAAGGTGGATAAACATGTGAAAAATCACTTGCTTAGCAAAGAGCAAATAGAGACATTAATTGATTTTCTAAAAAAGTTTAGTTTTCAAATTAATAAAACAGCTCCATTAAAAACAGCGATTGTAACTAAAGGTGGAATAAATATTAAAGATGTTGATTCAAAAACAATGGAGTCAAAAATTGTTTCTAACCTATTTTTTGCAGGAGAAATTATTGGTTTAACCGGACCAACAGGAGGATTTAATTTACAAAAAGCTTTTAGTACAGGCTGGGTAGCAGGAAAATTCTGCAGTTAAAATTACTTTTTAGTTCCAACTATAACTACTACATCAAAATCTGAATCTGGTGCTAATAATTTTGCTGAGCGAGTAACTTCATAAGCAGTGTTTAAAGCCTGATCAATTATTTGGAAAATTTGTTCAGGAGAATCAGGTTTTAAACTAATTTCAGTGGCAGTATAGTCAAAAGAAGCAGCATTATTTGAATCAATATCAATAAAGCCTTCTTCTAAGAGGGTATTTTTAACAGCTGAAGCAAAACCATTTCCCCCAGAACCATTTAATACTTGAACTTTATAATCAGTTAAGTCAATGACTGGTTGAGGCGAAGCTGAAGGAGAAGCCTGAGGACTGGGTGAAGCAAGAGAATCAACAATAGGACTGGATAAGGGTGTGGGTGAAGGTAAAGGTTTTTTCTTAAGAGCATTACGAGAAATAGTAATGCCGCCGAATATAAGAGCGGAGATGGCTAAAATGACAAGAAAGGCGATAATATAGCTTTTTTTGATTAAAGGCTTTTTTGGAGGTAAATCAGTTAAAATGGTAAGTTCTTCAACTTGAGGCTCAGTAGTAACTTTAGGATCAATAGTAACTTTAGGCTCAGCAGCAACTTCAGGTTTGTGTTTAGTGATAGAGTCAACAGGTATTTTTTTAGAAAACATATTATTGTTTACTAATAATGCTAACAAGAGAGAAATTTATTATCAAGAAGAGGGTTTTTCCAGCTCAAGGAAGGTATAAGAATAGTTTAAATCTTGACCTGGCTTTTTAGAGATGATTTTTGAAAAAGCAGAATAATCCGGGAAAAAAGTATCAGCGGAATATAGGCCTTTGACTAGAGTGAGATAAAGTTTGTCAGCTAAATTAATGGTTTGATCATAAATTTGGCCACCACCAATGATAAAAATCTCTTGATCGTCTTTTTCTTGGGCTATTTCTATGGCTTTATCTAATGAATGAACAATAATACAATTCTCGGCTGTAAAATTTTTATCTCTGGTAAGAATAATATTAGTACGATCGGGTAATGGTCTACCTATAGATTGATAAGTCTTTCTACCCATAATAACAGGATGATTTAAAGTAAGTCTTTTAAAATTTTGTAAATCTTGGGGAATTTGAAACAAGAGCTGATTATTTTTACCAAGACCTTTTTTTCTATCAATAGCGGCAATAAGAGAGATTTTAGGTTTATTCATTAAAAACCACCAACAACAGTAATTTTGGCTTTGATGGGTGGATAAGGATTATAGTTTTGAATTTGAAAATCCTGATATTTAAATTTATCTATATTTTTAATTTTAGGATTAATTTTCATGGTGGGGAATTTTCTGGGTTTTCTTTTGAGCTGAGCTTTAACCTGATCAAAGTGATTGGCATAAACATGAGCATCACCAAAAGTATGAACAAATTCACCGGGTTGATATCCAGTAACTTGAGCTAAGATCATGGTTAGTAAAGCATAAGAGGCAATATTAAAAGGGACGCCTAAGAAAAGGTCAGCTGAGCGTTGATAAAGCTGGAGGGAAAGTTTTTTACCAGTAATATTAACATGGAAAAATGTATGACAAGGAGCAATTATCATAGATTGTTTTTTAGTTTTAGCCATTTCGTAAATATAGGCAGAGTTCCAAGCAGAAACAATGTAGTGTTTTTTCTGAGGATAATCTTTGATTTTATCAATCACCCATTGAAGCTGATCAATTTTCCGACCATCACCTGTAGGCCAGCGACGCCATTGAACACCATAAACAGGGCCAAGCTCACCCCATTTAGCCATAAACTGCTTATTATTCCTAGCTTTTTCAATAAATTCTTCTAAAGTAAGTTTTTTAACCTTTCCCTGCTCCATTTCTTTTTTGTAAGGCTTATAAGCCCAGTCATCCCAAATATGAACATTGTTATCAACTAAATATTTAATGTTGGAACTGCCGGAAAGAAACCAAATAAGTTCATGGATAATACCGCGAAGAAAAGTTTTTTTGGTAGTTAAAAGAGGAAAGCCTTTGGATAAATCAAAACGCATTTGTCGGCCAAAAACTGATTTTAAGCCAACACCAGTAGAATGGCTGATTTTCTGAGCACCGTTTTTAAGAGCATCGGCTAATAAATCCAGATATTGATATTCCGGATGTTTAGGTCGTGACATAGTATTTAAGTTTTAATTGATTAAAGTGGATTTTACAAGTAGCAAAATGATAATATATGAATTATGAAAAACAAAATCTTAGTAAGTTTATTATTGTTATTAATAGGAACGGGTGTTGGTTTTAAATTAATGCAGAATAAATACCCTGTGTTTAATAATTTAAGCAGAGAGGAAATGCAAAAACACATTGTTGATGAGAGAAATATAGCTATCAGAAAAGCAAAAGATGAAGGGGAATATAGATGTTGTATTGAGCCGCCCTGCACCATGTGCTATATGGAGGGAAATGAATGGAATAATCATACTCCGGGAACTTGTGCGTGCGATGATTTAATTGCTGAAGGAAAAGAACCTTGTCCTCAATGTAAAAGAGGGCTTTGTTCAACAAACACTGCAGAAGATAAAAAAGAAGAAGCAAGTTGTGAGGTAAATATCAATTGAAAAATAATTTTAATTTGATATAGTTGACCAATGGCAAACAAAAAAACAAAAAAACTCTTATTAAAGAAATTAATTAACTGTAAATGTAAAAAGGGAGGAAAGTGTGAGTGTAAATTCCCTGCTAGAAATTTAATTCTATTATTAGTAATTATAGCGGTAGGATTTTCTGGATTTTACTTTAAAAACAAATTTGTGTCTGCAAGTGTAAACGGCAGGCCTGTGTGGAGATATAAAGTAGTTAGGGAGTTGGAAAAGCAAGCAGGAAAACAGGCAATGGAAATGCTGATAACTAAAGAGTTGATTTCTCAGGAAGCAAAAAAACAAGGAGTAAAAGTAACTGCAGATGAAGTGGCAGGAGAGATGAAAAAAATTGAAGAGAGTTTAGGAGAGCAAATGGATTCTATTTTAGAAGCTCAGGGATTAAATAAAAAAGATTTAGAGGAAGAAATAAGATTGCAAAAATTAATGGAAAAAATGGTTGGCCAAGATAATATTGAAGTCACAGAAGAAGAAGTAGATGAATATCTTACTGAAAATATAGAATATTTAGGAGCAAGTCCTATGGATGAAGAAACAAGAGTGGAAATTAGAGAGCAGTTGAAACAACAAAAAATGACTGAATTGATTCAAGAATGGATGCAGGGTCTAAAAGAAAATTCAAAGATTGTTTACTTCTAGGCTTGTTGGAGTTTTTCAAGATCAAGTGGATGTTTAATTGGTCCTAGTGGGATATTGTTATCAGGATCATCAACAAATAAAAGAATAACTTTGCCTTTAGCGCGTTTAGGATATAAATCAATGTCGTTCATAACTTGAGGAGAACCGCCAAATTGTTTACCGGTCCATTGAGCTGGGCCAGCGTCAGCAATAACAGCAACAGTAGCAGCACCAGTCTGAGGATTAATAACTATAACTTTTCTATATTTATACCAATCCCTTAATTCTCTAAAATTGGTGTTCCAGTCTTTTAGATAAAGGGTTTGAACAGCAACATAATATTTTTCCATTTGCGCCTGATCGGCTGTAAGCATATTTTTACTAGGGGCAAAATATCCCCAAGCTCCTTTACCAGGAGCCATGCCAGCTTTGGCAAAAGTTCTATCCTGAAGATTATCACCTGGATAGCGTTGCAAATGCTGTTCTAAACCAATCATGCCAACTTGATGATTAAGACGATTATTATCAAGCTCAGCTTTGGCTTTTATACCTAAAACCCTATTAATAACTTGAGATAGCTTGTCCTCTTCTTCTTGTTTTAATAAACGAGAAGTTTTAGGTAAGATTTTTTCTAAAGCCTTGGCTAAAAGCTGTTTAAGTTCTTTAGTAGAAACAAGACCATAAGGTCGACGAAGTTCAGGAGGCTTGCCAGTTAAAGCTTTAGTTGCCTGACTGCCTGAAGATAATAATAAAGTGCTGGCTAAACCAGCTCCTGCTAATAATTGTTTAGCGGTCTGAGTGTCTTTTTTTTGAGACATATTAAATATTTTCTTGTGCTTGCTTAAGGCGTTTGAGAACAAGAGATTTTCCAAGAACTTCCATGGTACCAGCTAAAGGAGGTGTGGCAGTTTTTCCAGTAACTGCTACTCTGATGGTCATAAACAGCTGTCTGGGTTTCCAATTAGTTTTTTCTAATAACTGATGACCAACTTGATCAAGCTTATCTTCTTTCCAGTTTGAATCAGAAATAGCAGAATAAGCAGAATAAATTTGATTTATAGCTTTTTTAATCTCAACTGCTGGTCTTTTGCTTTGTTGTTTAATTAATTTAATATCAGGTTTAATATGTTTAACAAAATATTCTGTTAAATCTTTTATTTGAGACAAATATTCTATTCTTTGTTTAATTAAAGGAAGAATCTGCTTAAGTTTTTCATCAGAGAGACTTTTAGGCTTAAATGGTTTAGCATAAGCTAAAAGCTTTTCATGAGAAAGGTTTCTAATATAAACACCGTTGTACCAATTAAGTTTATCAAGGTCAACCACAGGACCCTGAATATGCATGTGTTTAAGCTGAAAGTGCTTAATAAATTCCTGAAGGCTAAAAATTTCTTTATTGTTTGGATGATTCCAAACTCTAGTGGCTAAAAAGTTAAGAATAGCTGGAGGTAAATAGCCTTTTTCCTGATACCAGCGAACTGAAGCATGACCATGACGTTTACTTAATTTTGATTTGTCAGGATTTCTGAGTAAAGGTGTATGAGTAAATTCCGGCAAAGACCAGCCAAAATATTGATAAAGTAAAACATGTTTAGGAGCTGAACTAATCCATTCTTCTCCCCTGACAACATGAGTAATTTTCATTAAATGGTCGTCAACAACTACAGCTAGATGATAAGTAGGAAAACCATCAGATTTTAAAAGAACCTGATCGTCTATAACATGGCTGTCAAACTTAATATCACCGCGAATACTATCATGAACAATAATTGGCTCAGCTGTTTTGTCAATTTTCATGCGAATAACATAAGGCTGGTTTTGGTTTAGCTTGGCTTTAATTTCCTTGGCAGTTAAGTTTTTACAATGGCCATCATACATAGGCGGTTGGTTTTTTTTCTGCATTTGCTTTCTAATTTTATCCAGCCTAGTAGAAGAACAAAAACAATAATAAGCTTTTTGTTTATCAATTAACTGCTGAGCATGTTTTTGATAAATATCCAGTCTTTCTGATTGACGATAAGGACCTTCATCTGGAGTTAAGCCAAACCAGTCAAGGGCTTTAAAAAGAGCTTGTTCTGCACCTTTAACTTGACGAGATTGATCAGTGTCTTCAATGCGGACAATAAATTTGCCTGATTTTTGGCCGTGTTTTTTAGCAAAAGCATAGTTAATTAAAGCCTGAAAAATTGTACCTATATGAGGTAAACCTGTAGGAGATGGGGCAATTCTGGTTTTGATCATTTGCTTGAATTGTAACAGAGAAAACAGATATACTCAAAATATGACTAGTTTAACAGAAATAAGCTATCGGGCTAGGCAGATAGTAAAATTCGGAGGAATTGCAATTGTAGTAATAATAGTAGTTAAATTGGGATTTACTGTTTGGGATACATACTTGAAAAAAGTGAATCCACCGCCACCGCCACCGCCAACAGTGGCTTTTGGCAAACTGCCGACAATTGTTTTTCCGCAAAAAACCCATCCTGAATTAACTTTAAGACTGGAAACTCCTACCGGGGGAACACCAAATTTAGGCGACAGAGCGGCAATATATTTAATGCCGACTTTTAGATCTAACTTTTTAGCTTTAGATGAGGCAAAAGCAACAGCAGGAAAAATGAGATTTAAAGGCGAAGTTAAAGAAATTACAGAAAGACGATTTCGCTGGGAAAATGATGAATTTTTACCAAGTATTTTAGAAATGGATATTATTAATGGATCATTTGTGCTGCAAAGAAATTGGCAAGCTGATCCAACTGTTTTAACAGATAAACAATTGCCTGGAAAAGAACAAGCAGTAATTGAAGGAAAAAATTTTCTGCGTCAAGCTGGTTTATTAACTGATGAGCTAGGAAGAGCAAGAACTGAGGTTAGTTATTTAACCTTTTCCGGAGGACAATATGTAGAAGCAGTGAGTTTATCTGAAGCAGATTTTGTAGAACTTAATATGTATCGACCTGATATTGAAGAAAAGTCAGTTTTAACAACTGATCCTGAAAAAGGAGTGATTAGAATGATTTTTTCAGGTTCAAGAGAAGCACAGAAAAAAACAGTTTTAATTGAATACAACTATTTTCCAGTAGATGCAGAACAAACAGCTACTTATCCGATTAAAACAGCGAATAGCGCATGGCGAGAGATGCAAACAAGACAAGGGTATATTGCCGATATTGGCGATAATCCGAACGGGATAATTACTATTAGAAAAATTTATCTAGGGTATTATGATAGTAATGTACCTCAAGGATTTTTGATGCCGATTATTGTATTTGAAGGAGATAATGATTTTTATGGATATGTGCAGGCGATTACTGATGAGTGGCTGGAAGAACCTTTTGCCATTGATGGTTATCAAAGGCCCAATTAATTAACTGTTGACTTTCAGAAAATCTATCCTCGCTAGCTAAAACTACGGCAATAATCTGATGATTGTTTCTTTTGGTAAGAGTGACTAAACATTCCCCAGCTAATTCTGTCCAGCCGGTTTTAAGACCAATTAAACCAGGAACTTTACCTAATAATTGATTAATAGATTCCAATTCATGAGAAATAGTGTTGTCAGTATTAAAAACAGTAATGTTTTTGGTAGCTACCATTTTAGAAAAAACCGGATTAGAAACAGCATAAGCAGAGATTTGAGCAAGATCGTGGACAGTAGTGTAATGACCAAAGTCATCTAAGCCTGAAGGGTTGGTGAATTGAGTATCATACAAACCTAAATCCTCAACTAACTGATTCATCTGTTTTATAAAAGCTGTTTGACCGCCAGGATAATTATCAGCTAAAACAAAAGCAGCATCATTAGCTGACTGGACTAAAAGGCCATAAAGAAGATTTTCAGCAGTAATTTTCTCTCCTGATTCTAATTCCATGATTTGACCAATATTATTAAGATTATTAATAGTTAAAACTTTATTCAAAGGATAATGATCTAAAGCTACTAAGGCAGTAACTACTTTAGTAGTAGAAGCAGGTAAAAGTTTTAAATCAGGATTTTTCTGATAAAGAATAGCTTTAGAATCAACATCAATGACTAAAATAGAGCGAGCGGTGAGATCAGGAGCAGAGATTCCAATGGTATTAACAGGATAGTCAGAAGGAGATAATAACTGTTGATTAAGAGAACGAACAATAGGAGAAGCTGAAGCAGGAAAATTAAGCTGGTAATAATAATTTCTGGCAGGAATAAAAAGGAGAAAAGAAAGAGCTAAAATGGTGTTGATTTTAAATCTTCTATTTTCCTCAATAAACTGAAGAAAGGCTAAAAGCTTTTTTTTACTAACTATTTTCTTAATCATTTATCAACAACTTTAAGATGAAGTTCCTGCAACTGTTCTAATTCAGGTTCAGACGGAGCATCCATAACAGCAATTTTACCAGAAGCAGTGGCTGGGAAAGCCATAACTTCACGAATACTGGTTTCTCCAAGAGCTACCATAACAAATCTATCAATTCCTGGAGCAATACCACCATGAGGAGGAACACCATATTTGAAAGCTGTCAACATATGGTCAAACTGTTTTTTTTGCTGTTTGCTAAATCCAATTAAATCAAAAACTTTTTCCTGAATTTCCGATTGATGAATACGAATACTGCCGCCGCCAATTTCATAACCATTTAAAACCATATCATGCTGAAGGCCGCGAACTTTTAAAGGAGTTTTATCTAAAAGCTTAATATCCTCGGGATGAGGAGCAGTAAACATATGATGAGATGGAGCAAATTTAGCTTTGCCTGAACCATGGAAAAAATCTTCATCTGATTGTTCAATAAAAAGAGGAAAATCAATTACCCAAGCAAAGGCTAATTCATGCTTATCTTTTTTGTTTTTACGCAGATCAGGCTTATCTGAGCCATATTTTTTCATTGCCTCAGCATGAGAAAGTCTTGGCCAAGGAGATTGAGTAATTTTTTTATTAGGAAAAAGCTTTTTAGCCATGGAAGTGTATAGCTCTTCAGATAATTGAAGAATTTCTTCCTGATCAGTAAAAGATATTTCTAAATCCAGCTGAGTAAATTCACCATAAGCCCGATCAGCCCGAGGATCTTCATCGCGAAAACAACGAGCAATCTGAAAATATCTTTCAAAACCAGCCACCATTAATAACTGTTTGTATTGCTGAGGGCTTTGAGGCAGAGCATAAAATTTACCAGATTGAAGACGGGAAGGAACCAGAAAATCCCGAGCTCCTTCAGGAGTAGTTTTAGTTAAAATAGGAGTTTCAATTTCTACAAAATCCTTAGCAGTTAAAAAATCACGGATATGTTTAACTGCCTGAGCGCGGATTTTAATGTTGTAATTCATGCGGGGACGGCGCAGATCAAGATAGCGATACTTTAAACGGACAGCTTCATCAATGTCATGGCCGTCAGTATCAATAGGTAAGGGTAATTCTTGGGATTTAGAAATTACTTCAAGTTTCTCAGCCTGAATTTCAACAGTGCCAGTAGAAAGTTTTTTATTAACTAATTTTTCAGGGCGCTTGGCTACTTTGCCTTTAAGAGAAATAACATATTCTGGTTTTAATTCTTGTTTTAAATTTTCAATAACAACCTGAACCAAGCCAGAGCGGTCACGTAAATCAAAGAAAGTAAGCTGACCATGACTGCGAATAGAATTAACCCAACCTTTTAAAAGAACAGGTTTAGAAACATGCTTAATAGTATCAAGAGCAAGAGTGCGCTTCATAATCTTGATTGTAGCGGGAAATGGAAAGGTTGACAATAAGGGAGAGGGGTATATATAATACGAGCTTGTTGAGAAAAATATTTAATATGTTAAAAACTAACCTTATTCACCAATCTCCATTAAAAGTCATTTATTGGCTTATTAAGGATATTGGGAGATAAAAAATATTAAATATTTAAAACTTTACCTCCCAAAATGGGAGGTTTTTATATATTGAGAAATATGATAGTAAATCAAAAAGAAAAACCTAGTCGAATTGATGTTGCTTGGAGACAGGAGGTTTATTTCCCAGCTGCTGTTATTGATTCAGTTGCTGTTTCACTTGATAGATCTTGGGCAAATATTCATTTTAGCGATGATTTAATTGATAGTATTTACTGGTATAAGCTTTATGGGGCAATGGCTGATGCTTTAAATACAGGACATCTAGCTTTAACAGAAGCAGCAACCAAAAAGAGAAGAGATGTTTTTATATCCGGAGTAAAACAAAATATTGATCTTCTTGGGGGCTTGAATGATTCAGGAGAAATTGTTTTGCAAAAAAGTGGACTTTATATTGTTACTCCTTGCTTAGAATGGGGAATGGGTTTAACTATAAGATCTGCAAGTATTCGCTTAGAACAAACAAAACAGTTAAGTAAATTACACTCTTTTTTACAAGGCAACTGCCCAAAAAAAATGGAAGAGTGCTTAGTGAAAGTCAGTGAATCTTTTAGTTCCTTGAGGGGTCAGATCACCAGAATTCCTGCTCATCTTAGTGATAATATTTAAAAATAAAAAAGTTAGCCTGTTGAAGGACAAGCAGCAGTAAAATTTCAAAGTGTAAAACCCTATGTTTAAATAATTTCACTTACCTTTAATTGTAAACTTGTTTGGCCATTCCAATGGTTTTCCTCAATGGTGTAGACAATATCAACTGGTTTATCTAGTGAAAGCTTTGAAGCAAGGTCTCCGAAGCTAAAAGCAATAGCATCAAGATTATCTATTTTGAGCTTTAAATGCTTTTGAGTTTGGCCAACAGCCCGAAAAGCTGTTAATTTAGCTTGTTTGGTAGCAAATACTGGTCTTTTATTATTAAACCCAAAGGGCTGGAATTTTTCCAATTGGTTAAATAATTCCTGATTAATATCTTCTATGTTTATCTGGCAATCAATTTTTAATTGTGGTTGTGGAGATTTTTTACTTAATTGTTTTTTAGCCATTGCTTGCAATTTTTTCTGTATAATTTCCATTTTTTTGTTTTCTATAGTAAAGCCAGCGGCTAATTCATGGCCACCTAATTCTAAAATATGTTTTTCCAATGTTCTAAGGTTTTTAACAACATTAAAACCCTTAATAGATCTGACTGAACCTTTAGAGTGATTTTTGCCTTTGGCAATAACTACTGCCGGCTTATTAAACTTGTCTGCTAACCTACCGGCAACTAAACCAACAATGCCTTCATGATAAGAATGATGAGAGATAAAAATGAGTTTTTGGTTTTGATCTTGCTTTAACCATTGATTTTTAGCATGAGTAAGAGCAGTTTGAGTCAAATCCTGTCTGGTTTTATTAACCTGATAAAGATTATTAGCTAATTCTTTTGCTCTTAATTCATCAGTTGTGCATAAAAGCCTAAGAGCATCAAGAGCATGATCTAAACGACCTAAAGCATTAATTCTAGGAGCTAAGCTAAAACTTATTTGGCGAGAATCAATTTGTTTAATATCAATATTGCTAATTTTAGTTAAGATTTGCAATCCAGGTCTGCGTGTTTGCTGAAGTTCTTTGGTGCCAAACTTTGCTAAAGATCGATTTGCATTAATAAGAGGAACCATGTCAGCAATCGTGCCTAAGGCGGCTAATTCTAAAGTATTTAAAGATGATTTTCTTGGTGTTAGTTTAAATTTTTTCAAAATTTCTCGAGCTAAAAACCAGGCAACTCCAACACCGGCTATTTTGGTTGAATGAACAATAGCTTCAACCTTTGGCAAAACTGGTTTATTTTTTTCATGCTTGGGTTGATGATGATCAGTGATAATAATATCAATGTTTTTTTTGGCAGCATAATCGCAACCCTTAAAAGAAGAAATGCCATTATCAACAGTAATAATTAAAATATTTTCAGATAACTGATCTTTAAATTTCTCAAGAATTGCATCAATCCCCATTTGAGAAAGACCTCTGGTTTTATCTTCTCTAGACGGAATATGTGGCAGAACATTGGCTTTTAAAGCATGAAGAGTTTCCCAAAGAATAGCAGTAGAGCAAATACCATCAGCATCATAATCGCCGTAGATAAAAATGGGGTGATTGTCTTTTATTGCGAATTTAATTCTTTTTATTGCCTTGTTTAGATCTGTTTGATGAATACCAACTTGTTTTAATGATATATTTTCTGGGCTTAATGGATTAAAGAATTCTTTTTGTTGTGATTTTGTGGTTAATCCCCTAGTTTTGAGTAAAGAATTGATTATCTGTTGTCTGCGCTTGGTTAAAGAAGTGTCTGTAATTTTCGACTGGATTTTCCAAATTTGCTTCATGATGGGTATAATAACATAAATGAAAATTGAGTTGCCAAAATTGGTAGTGAAAGTAATACAAACCTTAGAAAAAGCAGGTTTTGAAGTATATATTGTAGGCGGAGCAGTCAGAGATATTTTAAGTAAGAAAAAAGTAAAAGATTGGGATTTTACTACTAATGCTAAACCTGAGGAAATATTAAAACTGTTTAAAGATGCTTTTTATGACAATGCTTTTGGAACAGTAGGCATAGCTGAAAAACATCTGGGTGGAAAAAGTGATGAAGTTTTGGAGATTACTACTTTTAGAACAGAAGGGAGTTATTCTGACAGAAGACGACCGGATAAAGTCAGCTGGGGTAAAAGCTTAGAAGAAGATTTACAAAGAAGAGATTTTACTATTAATGCTATGGCAATAAAAGTGAAAAATCCTGATTTAAAAACAGAAAATTATGAAGTAGAAATTGTTGATCCTTATGAAGGAAAAAAAGATTTAGAAAAAAAGATAATTAAAGCTGTGGGTGAAGCTGAAACAAGATTTGAAGAAGATGCTTTAAGAATGATGAGGGCAATAAGAATAGGGACGGAGTTAGGTTTTACTTTAGAAGAAAAAACTTTTGAAGCAATTAGTAAGAAAAATAGTTTAATTAATGAAATTGCTAAAGAAAGAGTTAGAGATGAATTGCTGAAAATATTAAAATCAGATTTTCCCAAGGAAGGAATATTGATGCTGTATAACAGCGGGTTATTAGAGCATATTATGCCGGAACTATTAGATACAAGAAATGTACAGCAAGCAGGTCATCATACTAAAGATGTATGGAGTCATAGTATTGATGCTTTGGAAGGCTGTTCGTCTAAAGATCCAATAGTTAGATTGGCAACTTTACTACATGATATTGCTAAACCAAAAGTAAAAATGGATCGAGGCAAAGGTAAAGAAATTACTTTTTACAACCATGAAGTGGCAGGTGGCAGAATGGTAAAAGTAATAGCCAGAAGATTGAAAATGTCAAAGAAAAATATTGATATGCTGTGGCTATTGGTACGCTGGCATATGTTTGCATATGATCCAAAAATGACAGATAAAGCTATCAGAAGATTTATTAAAAGAGTGGGTTTGGAAAATATTGAGAAAATGATGATGCTGAGAACTGGAGATAGAATTGGTGGAGGAAGTAAACCAACTTCCTGGAGATTAGAAGAATTGAAAAAAAGAATTAAAGAAGTGCTGTATACGCCAATGCAGATTAAAGATTTAAAAGTTAATGGCAATGATGTGATGAAAATATTGAAAATTAAAGGCGGGCCGAAAGTAGGAAAAGTATTGGAAAAACTATTTGATGAAGTAATGGATGATGCTAAGAAAAACAAAAGAGAATATTTGCTAAAAAGAGTTGAGAAAATAAGCTAAGATTTACTCTTTCTATTTTTAATGTCTTCCCAGAGGACTAATAAGGGGGCGGCGGTGAAGGTAGAAGAATAGGTGCCGGAGATGGTGCCGATAAGTAAGGCAAAAACAAACCACTTAATGGTTTCTCCTCCAAGGAGATAAAGAGCTAAGAGCATGAAAAATATGGTTAAAGAATTATTAATCGACCTGGCTAAAGTTTCAGTAACAGCTTTATTGACTACCTGAGTAAAGCCAAGTTTAGGATGATGTTTTAAAGATTCTCTAATTCTGTCATAAACAACAATAGTGTCGTGAACAGAAAAAGAAAGAATAGTTAAAACAGCAGTGACAAAAAGAGCATCAACTTCTACATTGAAATAAATACCAAGAAAAGAGAAAACACCGATAACAATAAAAGTGTCATGGAACATAGCTAAAATAGCACAAACTCCATATTTTTTGTCTTTAAAACGACTGGCAACATAAAGAAGAATAAAACTACCGGCAATAAGAACGCCAAATAAAGTTTTTTTAATTAGTTCTTTGCCTAAAGTAGGACCAATTGTTTCAAAGCGTTTTTCAGTGGCTGGAGCTAAATTATCTGTTAAAAAGTTTTGGATTTTAACATTTGTTTGTTGATCTAATGACTGGGCTTTTATAATAAAAGTGCTGTTTTCTGTTTGCTGGACGCTATCAGTAGTAACTATTTCTCCAATTGTTTGACGAAATTTCTCAAGAGAAATAGGTTGATTATCCTGAGTTTGTAATTGAAGTTCTAATAAAGTACCGCCGGTAAAATCAACAGAGGGTTTTAAGCCAAAACGAATAAGAAAATATGCTGAAGGAATAATAAATAAGAGGGAGAGGAGAAAATATAGGAGTTTGTATTTCATGAAATTTATCATAGTAATAGTATTTAGTATTTAGTATTTAGTTTTCTTAATAGAAAGACGCGCATAAGCGTACGGGTGACAACAATGCCGGTAAAGAGACTGATGATGACACCAATGAGTAAAGTAAGAGCAAAACCTCTAACCATGCCTGAAGTATTTAAAAAATTCCAGTTTAAAGGATTTAAAAGCACCAGACTAGTGATAATAGTACAAACATTAGCGTCTTTAATAGAATCCCAAGCTCGGCCAAAACCAAGCTCCATAGCAATATGAAAAGGCCGACCAGCCCGTAATTCTTCTTTAAGACGCTCAAAGATAAGAATGTTGGAGTCAACAGCCATGCCAACGGATAAAACAAAACCGGCAATGCCTGGTAAAGTAAGAGTGACAGGGATAAGTTTGTAGACAGAAAGAGTGAGAAGGCCGTAGATTACAAGAGCAAGATTGGCTAATAAGCCGTTTTTACCATAATAAAGAAACATGAAAAGCATAACTAAAAATAGGCCAACTGTGCCAGCTTTAATAGATTTAGCTACTGAGTCAGAGCCAAGAGTGGCAGAAATATTTTTTTGTTCAATAATTTTAATGGGTACTGGTAAAGCGCCGGCATTAAGCTGAATAGCTAAATTAGAAGCAGTTTCAGAGGTAAAACCGCCGGAAATAATAGCTTGACCGTCTAAAATAGGATCATTAACCCTAGGAGCAGTTAGTAACTGGTCATCAATAAATATAGCAACGGGTAAATTAAGATTTCTTTGAGTAATGTCAGCAAATTTAGCGGCACCTTCGTCATTAAATTGCAAAGAAACAACCGGCTGGCCAGCAGTTGGACCTTGTTGGCTAAAAGTAACTGTGGCTAGTTTTAAATCTTTACCAGTAAGCCCAGTGGGAACAAATTCAAAAATACGCATAATGGCAGAAGGGCTGGAATAGTCAACATCAACGTCAAGTTCTGGATCCTGCCGGAAATCCAATTGAGCAGTTTGACCAATTAAATCAACAGCTTTTTCAACTTCTTTGATACCAGGAAGTTCAACAATAATTCGATAAGAATCTTTGAGTTGAGAAGTTTGAATATTTGGTTCAGAAACACCATAAAGATCAACGCGGCGGGAAATAATTTCTTTGGCAGAATCAAGAGCATGTTGATGATTTTCCTGAGCAATATCTTTCATATCAGCTTCAAGAACCAAATGAGTGCCTCCCTGAAGATCAAGGCCTTTTTTAAGATTTAAGTCACGATTAAATGACCAAGAGCCGAGTTTAAGATTAATTTGCGGCCGAGTAAAAGTTTTGTCTATCTGGCGATTTAATAAATTAAATTTAATAGGTAATTTTGAAGGCAGACTGATAAACAAAGATAAAATTGCAAGAAGAATGATAAATAAAAAAGTTCTGCGAAAAGACTGCATATAAGATATATTACTCTTTTTTGAGTAAATTGGAATCTAAAGAAAGCTGTCTGGCACCGCCCTTAAAACTATAAATGATTTGGTTTTTTTCTAGAATTTGATTGACTTTAACATTGTCTCCCGGCTTAATGCCAACGGATTTAACAAATTTTGAAGGAACAGTCACCCCTAGACTGTTGCCTACTTTCATAATTTTTTGCTTCATAAATAATTAACTGACAAGATCTTCTTCGTCGCCAATAAGCATGACTCTGCCGGATAAAAGAATATTTTGCAAAAAAGGGTCACGGCGAGTTTTTCTGAATTTAAATTCATCTAAAGTCATAGGAGCATAATTAATCTCTTTTTCTCCCTGAGATTCTGCCTGCCTGATTAATAAAGCCAGCTGTGATGTTTTAATTTGACCAACAATTAATAAGTCAATATCATCATCTGATTTGCGGGGCATTTTTCTGGCAAAACGACCAGAAAGCATAGCAAATCTAATATTGCCAATCTTGCGGTGGTTTTTGATAATACTGGCACCTAAACCAGTTGTTTTAACAACTAAACCGATAAGATCCTGGTAAAAAAGATAATCTTTACGGAAAAAATAGTAAAGGCGGTTACCTCTGGCTTCTTTTTTAACCATGCCTCTGTCTTCCATGCGGGACAATTCCCGACGAACAGCATTAATTTCCTCCTGAGCCTTTCTGACTAATTGACGAACATAGAAAATCTCCTGAGGTTCAGAAAGAAAAATTTGAATTAACTTAACTCTGACTTTGGAGACAAATAAATCTTTAAGATCAGCCATACGGGCTCCTTTAGGCAGATTTTGCCTGCGGATTAAACAGGCCGATTAGTAATTGACTTCTGCCCCTATTGGTAAAACAGAAATCCATATAGTGCCGGGATTAAATTGAATTTCTTTAATGCTGTTATCGGTAAATATAGTTCTGGCAAGACGATTAGCTTTGCTCCAATTTCCTTTAATAGCTTGGCCATTTTGGAAAATAAGAGCTTTGCCTGAACCAATAGTGCCATAAAGCAAATGAAGATTGCCTGGATAACCATCATTGGCTTTTCTTTCAGTGACAAATTGAACAACAATATTTTTAGCATTTAATTGTTTATCTATATTAAAATCTTTTTGATCCTGCTGGCCATTTTTGCGGTTATAAAGATTGTTTTCTTTGTTATATTCCCAATCAACCTGATAATCATCGTATTCTGCCCAAAAGTTATAGCTAATGTGATTGGTTTCATCCCGATCGGCAAAATCAGGTTCTTTTTTAACAAACTTCCAAGGTTGAAAGTCGTCTGACCATTCATTGTCCTCAAGATCAACATTAGTGTAGCCGCGTTTTTTGCCAGCAGCCCAAAGTTTTTCTGTAGTGGAATACATGGTATGCTCAGTGGCAACAGTGCGACCTAGTCTTTCATAATCACGCCAAAAAGTAGGAAAGCCAATAGAAAATTGGTTAAGATCATTTTCACTAGACCAGCCATAATCAACAATCTGACCAAGAGCATTGGCTGGACCAGGAGTGTTAGCACCGCCAACATGAGTATAGAGAGGCTGATTGTATTCAGATGCCCAATCAACAAAATAGGTACGGGCACTGCGAACAGGACCTAAGATGGATTCATAGGCAGCAGCCCGACAGTAAAATATAGCCAGAAAGCGGGTAATGCCGCCTTCAGCCACAGTTTCATAAACAATATCAGCATCTGATACTCCAGACTGATTTCTGGATTCCAAATGATTCTCAATCATAACAGCTAATGGCCTTCTTGTTTCCCAAATCTTTTTCTCTGTTTTAGTATATTTGGCTCCGTTTAAAGGACAACTTTCTGTTTGAGAACCAGTAATTTCTACTAAAGCTCTTCTGTCAGGAGTTTCTTCTTCAACCTCACTAGGAAGAGGAGAGGTAAAGCTAATCCCCTTACCAACACGGTCAATGAAAATAAAAGCGGCGTAGGAAACACCTGTGGAAAACAAATAGATACCTATGGAAATTAAAGTTAAAAGAATTTTTTTGGTTCGCATATTAAATCTCCTAATTTATTATTTTGCCCGAGATACGGCTTGACCTTCTTCTTTAGACAGATCATATCCATCGCCTTTGCCATTTTTAACAGTTTTGGCATAGAACCGAGTAATATCTCGTGAATGTAATGAGCTTAGCACAAAACCACTATTCTTTTCATCCAGAAGTGCTAAACAGAAGCTTTGATCGCCGCCGGTTTGAGGAAAAGGATTAAAGCGAACAAAGCCGATTTTCTGAATATGAGTCTTCATGCTGTTCCGAGCATCAGTCAAAGCTGAATCAAGTTTTTCTAATTGTTTTTGATTAAGATTAACATTATTTAATATTTCAGAAAGAACGGATTTAAGATCTTTTTTAGTAATATTTTTAGTAAGTTTACGATAATGAAGCATTGTTTGGATTAATAGAACAGTTAAGGCAATTACCCAGACAATCAGGCCGAAAACAATCCTTTGAACAATAACTAAATTGAGTACCATATGTATTCTTTGATTTTCAATGATTTGTGGATATTTGTCAACGAGGAGGAAAGAGCCTTCAAGGTTTATCCTTGAAGGTTTTAAATCTATTGAAGTAAAATAAGTCCTGTAAGTCCTATAAGCGCTGCTATAATTTTTTTGCTTAGATTTTTTCGTTCTTTTAAGAAAATAATAGCTAGTAGCACAGTAACAACTCCTCCGCTAAGTGATATTGAGGCTACTTGTGAAGAATTATCACTCGCGTGAAGAGCGGCAAGAAAAGTCAAAACATTGAATCCTACAAGAATGCTAAGAATGAGAATTTTTGCAAAAATATCTTTGTTAAGAAAAAGTTTAAAATGTCTTAATTCTTTTGGGTAAATTACTGCTAAAACAGTAGATGCTGTTAGAAAGCTAATGGCTGTATATGGATACGGTTTAAAAAATTGAAGTAGAAATCTATCATTACTTATTGCTAACCCAAAGCAAATTGCTCCAGCTAATGCAAAAAGCTCGCCTTTTCCTAGGGAAAATTTGAAACGCTTTAAGTTAATTAATATTATGCTAATGAAAACTACTATAACGCCTAGAAGTTGACGAGTGGATAAGAATTCCTTAAGGAGAAAAGATGATGCCAGAATTGTAAAGAATGTTCTAATGGAGAACAGTATTGTAAACTTTGAAGCTTCTATTTGCTTGAGTGATTTAAAAATAAAGATATTAGCAAATCCATAAAAGAAACCCATTAACAAAAGGTTAGGTAATAGTGGTTTTAGATTTGGAAGAATCATTTGATTTGAAAGCAAACCAAAGAAAGTCATCGCAATACCAATAATAAACATGTAAAAAATGGAGTATGCTATTGGTTTGCTTTTTGTATGTTTGGCAATAACTCTTTTTAATAAGTTAGAAATTGATCCAAAAATTATGCTTGCAGTAATAAGAAATTGCCAATTCATTTAGAAAATTATAGCAAGGTTCAGCGAATTTTAATATTACACCCCGGGGTGTAATATTATATTTGTCAACTAGGAGGAAGGTAAGATTGACTACTTTCATTTCTTTAAATAAAATTCAAAATACAACTATATGAATTAGCTTTAAAATATACCAATTTTTACGCTATAATGCTATACAGACATATGCAGGATATAGTAATTTTTTTATATGATAAAAAAAGTTCTTTTAATTTATCCCCCTTTTCCGATGGAAGAACGCTACGGCAGTGGTTTGGCAAAAATCGGGACATGCCTGCCGCCGCTTGGACTTCTGTCTTTGGGCGCTGTTTTGGAGGAAAATAATTATAAAGTCAGCATTTACGACTCGGACCTGAGAAACAGCACCATAGAAAATCTTATAAATTACATAAAAAAATATAAGCCGGACTTTGCTGGTATTTACTGCAATACTTCCAATTACCATCGTGTAATTAATTATGCCGACAGCATAAAAAAAATCGGCAATATTCCAATTTGTCTCGGAGGACCCCACCCTATAATAGAACCGAAAGAAATTTTAAAAAATAAGTCTGTTGATTTAGTTGTAATGGGCGAAGGAGAAATAACATTGCTAGAACTCCTGGACGCATTATCTAATAATAAAAATCTAAATCGCATAAAGGGCCTGGCTTATAAAGATGCTAAAGGAAATATCTTTGTTAATCCCAAACGAAAGCTGATACCTGACTTAGATACACTGCCAATGCCGGCACGACATCTTTTGCCTATAGAAAAATATCGTCCTTCGCCCCACCATTATCTTAAATTACCAATGACAACAATGATTCTTAGCAGAGGATG
>Ga0209976_10000293_pt1 | contig 36824 bp, 33 predicted proteins | sample SumtaG_FD_182806 | JGI IMG/M metagenome (GOLD analysis project Ga0209976, IMG submission 182806) | Deep subsurface microbial communities from Indian Ocean to uncover new lineages of life (NeLLi) - Sumatra_00157 metaG (SPAdes) (version 2) | ecosystem: Environmental > Aquatic > Marine > Oceanic >...
GCAGTCGGTTTCTGCCGATCATGACAGATCCCTTGCCCCGTAGATGCGGTCGGTGATGATCCTGATCCTGAGAGTTTCCAGGGGGGAGGTAGCGAGCCCCTGGATGATGTTGCCGCGACGGCCGAAGATGCAGCCGTGACCCTCGCATAGAAAAACCTGGTTACGGGGATCCCACTTGATTCTGGACCCGCGGTATGTGCAATAACCTGAGACGGCGGTGACGTCGCCATCTGTCTTGACCAGGAGCCAAGGACGGTCCTCCAGCTCGAACGCGAGAGCTGTACCGGGAGCAATATCATCCAACTTGGCTATGAAGTGGTATGAGCCCGGTGATGCCGGGGGAAGCTGAACAGGCTGCAGGTAAAGGCCCGTCCAGAACAGGAGAATACCCGTCAGGAGCAGGATAAGAAAGCCCAGGAGATAATCGGTGCCCCGGTATGCGTGGTTGGTAGAGGAAGGCAAATCGGTTCACCCCCGACGGAGCTTGTGAACAACTACGTCCGTTTGAACTTTTTAGCACATCCTTATTCTTTATGTCAATGAATGAGCGGATTTAAACGACAAATCTGGTGAAGAGAAAGGCCCGGCAGCGGCGCTTACAGCCGCCACCGGGCACAAAGTATCAATGAAGCTCTTTCAGAGCGGAATAGACGATGAACAGGATCATGACGAGTCCTGCGCCGTAGGCGATAAACCCTAGGACCCGGGCCCAGGCCAGACTGGTCGGAGTGGGCGGTGTGGATTCGAGGCTGTCGAGTTTTCCCTGGTCGCGCATTCTTTCGTACTCAAGGGGCCGCTCATGCTTAAACTCCTCCTCTGAGATCTTTCCGGTGAAGATAACGTGGTCGAGGGGGAACTTCTCCGGCCTGAGGTGGGTGTTGAAGAAGTGGATCGTGAAGATGAAACCGGCCGCCAAAAGCGCCTCGTCCGAGTGAAGGATGATGGCGACATTGAAAGTCCAGCCCGGCATGAACCGGGCGAAAAACACCGGAAACCAGAGAGTCAGGCCGGAGAACCCGATGATGCCCACTCCCCAGAAGACAGCGAAATAGTCGAACTTTTCCCAGTAGGTGAACCGGTCGAATTTGGGCCGCTCACCCATACCCAGGAACCATAGAACGTGGCCGATGACATCCTTCAGGTCCTTGGTCCACGGCACCATGGAGTTCGGACCCAGGAACCATTTCCACAGAGGCTCATCTCTGAGTCTCACCACATAGTAGGCGGCGAAGGAGAGGTGGAGGATGAGATAAAGCCACGTGATGGCGCCGAACACCCTGTGGATGTAACCGGCAGTCCCGATCCCGCCAAGGTAGCCGGCCAGCGTCTGGGCCCATGGCACCTGGGAATATTTCAAGGGCATTCCGGTCAGGACCAGTCCCAGGAAGCTGACGATGACGAGAGCGTGAAGGAACCGGTGGTAAGCGTTGAATCGCAGGTACCAGCGTTCAACCCGGCCGGTATCTTCTGTGTGAGAATAGTCGGTCATATATTTACCCTCCCGGATCAGTGGGTCCCACCGGACCTGTTACGCAAGCTCTCAAGATAAGCGCGGATGAACCAAAGCAGGGTGTGGATCCCAAAGAAGGCAAATGTACCCGTCAGAAGTATGACCATCGACAGGTATACGTAGTAGAGCATCGGATAATTCTGGGCATCGTGGTAGTCGGCATGGGGCATGTACAGCGTGAAGTTCTTGTTGGCTCCGGAATGACACTTACCGCAAGTAGCGACGAGGTTGTCGGGATGAACCATGGAGGCCGGATCGTTTATGGACAGGATATCGTGGGCTCCATGACAGTCGGAACACTGGGCGGCGCGGGTATATCCCAAACCAGTGACCTGACCATGGTAGTTCTTGCTGAAAGTGTACCCCATCTCCTCATGGCACGATGAACATCGCTTCACCACGGTGATGAGGAACTTATCGTCCATGGCGCGCTCGGTCTCATGGGCGGAGTGACATGAGGTACACACCGGCGCGTCCTCCGGACTATCGGCGAAGATCTCCCCGTGGATGCTCTCTTTGTATATGTCCACCACACCCCTGTGGCACGTGGCACAGGTGCTGTTGATGTTGGCTCGCGCGACCAGAGAGGCCGGGTCGTCAGCCCCGCGAATATCGTGGTCTCCGTGGCAGTCGTTGCAGACTGCCGAAAAAATCATCCCGCTCCTGATGAGCACCTTCCCGTGCATCCCGCTCTCGTACTGATCGCGGATGTCAGGTGAATGGCAGCCGCTGCAAGTCTTGGGAACATTCAGATCGTAGACCGAGGATCGGGAATCGGACCGCGGGAGGATATCGTGTTTACCGTGGCAGTCGGAACACGTTGCTGGATGCTCGGCCGCCTCCATTTCTTCGGCAGCATCATCATGGCAGTTGGAGCAGTAAACCGGATTGAGTTCTTCTTCGTGTTCGTCCTCCAGGCCGGCAAGGTCCTCGTGACAGTCCGAACAATCCAGATCACCATGTATGGACCGGCTGTAAATCTCCTCATCGACGAACAGGGAGATCTCGCGGTCCCTCACATCCTTGGTGAGCGTATCGTCGGAATGGCAGTCGAAACAGTCGGAGGTACTCATTGCCAGGGCCGAGGACGCGACAGCGAGGAGCACGATGGTGATAAAAATAACTTTCCGCATCATTTCCACCCCCTTGAATACCCTCGACAGACCTTTCGGCCACCTGAGGGCTCGGCATGATAAAGTTTTATCTTTCACAAGCGACCACTGAAAACAGGGAGGGAATAAAGCTCCCTCCCCGGCTACTCTAGAGCTTACCCTGGAGTATGAAGGAAATGACCAGGGCGTAGATGACCAGTGACTCGATGAGCGCCAGGCCGATGATCAATGTCGTCATGATCTTTCCTGAGGCTCCGGGGTTCCTGGCTATCCCTTCCATGGCTCCCTTGACGGCGTTGCCCTGCCCGATCGCGCCGCCCAGGGCGGCGATACCGATAGCAAGACCCGTGGCAAGGGCGATACCAAAGCCCTTCAGGCCAGTGGCCCCACCCTCATCAGCGGCCGCGAAGGCTACCGGTGCCATGACCACAAGGATGAGCGCGGTGAGAAGTACTACGGAGGATGTTTTCTTCATTGAGGATTGTCTCCTTTCTCAAACGATTTTATTAAATAAAGTTAATTTTATATCAGTGTGCCTCTTCCAGGGCAAACGTGATGTAGAGAATTGACAAAAGAGTAAATACAAAAGTTTGGACCAGGGCGATGAAGATCCCCATGCCCATGAAGATGACAGGTACTCCCAGAGCTACCAGGGCCAGGAAAATAGCGAGCACTTTGTGATCACCCATCATATTTCCGTACAGTCGTACGGACAGGCTGAGGATGCGCGCGAAGTGGCCGATGAGCTCGATGGGCAGCATGAGAGGCGCCAGCCACCACACCGGACCTAAAAACTGTTTGACGTATGCGGCTCCGTGGGTTCTGACCCCGACGACATGGGTCGCCACGAAAATGACCAGGGCGCAGGCCAGGGTCGTATTGAAATTCGCAGTGGCGGAATCGAAACCGGGGAGGCTGCCCATGAGGTTGTTGAACAGGATGAAAAAGGCGGTGCCGCCGATGAGAGGCAGAAACCGTCTGGCGTCGCTGCCCATGAGGCTCTCCATGAACGTGAGAAGCCCAGACACCGCCAACTCCACGAGGTTCCTTACGGAAAAGGTCCTGGCGGTGGGCGCGAGGCCCGGATCCCGGTAGGCGCGGTTCACGAGGATCGCTATCAGGATGAGCAGGGCCGATGCCAGCCCGGCATGTATGATGGGCGAAGCTTCAAGCCCATTGTTGACCATTCCTCCGAATTTTTCGATCGTTACCGGCTGCTCAATGACGTTGTACAGCGGTGTATTATCCAGAAAAATGAAGCTTTCTGCGGACATTAAGACTCCCTTAAGGTTTTTTCGCCTCCCCTTTATTAACGGGAAACAGAAAAATGTCAAACACTAATGAAGCTGGCAGGGTCCCCAGCCCAATGAGCAGGGCAAGAGGGTCGACCATGTGTAAATACAGCAGTGCCAAAATTGTCGCAGCCGTAATGCCGAACTTGCTGAACCATACAATTACCGCGACGATGCGCTCTATCCCCTGACCTTCCAGTAGGCGTGAAGTCGTATACTGCGTACCCAGAAGGTTGAGCACCATGATTAAACCACCCGCCGCAAGTCCACCTGCGACTTTTCCATGGCCCATGAACCCGGCTGCGGCAGCGGGTATGAGAGTCATGACCAGGATCCACCTTTTGAGGCGACTGATCCTGACTGCCTCATTCGGCAGGGTCATCGTTCTCGTCCTCGAAGATGCCCTTCCGGAGGGCTCGTACGACCGATTTTACAGCAGCGGTAAAACCGAAACCCAGAAAAAGCAAAGTCAACCAGGGCTCAGTGGAAAATTGGCCGTCCAGCCAGACCCCGACCAGGAGGCCGATCACCACGGCCGCACCCATTTCCAGACCGAGGGTGCTCAGTTTTAAAAGATCGTAAAGGGGTCTCGGTTTCGACATTTTGTGGCCAGAGAGTATTTTGCCTTGTCGACACAGAACGCCATATGGACAACCACCCTGCGTTCCGTGTCTGAATTTTAAAGAATCCGAATGACAGATTCCAAGAAAAAGGCCGTATTCGTAATTCGTGATCCGTGAGTCGATTTTTACCGATCACCGATCACCGATTACCGATCACCGATTACCGATCACCGATTACCGATTACCGATTACCGATTACAGATTACCGATTACTGATTACCGATTACCGATCTTGGTTTTTCCCCCATGCTCCAATGCTGTCTTTTCACCGTTTCCCCGTGTCTATCGGTTTTCTCCATGCTTTGCCCGCTACGCCGTTTCCCCGTTTCCCCGTTTCGTCCCGCAGGGACAGATTGTTCCCGTATCCAGGGTCTTTCTCCCCCTCCCCCACTCACCCTCTCTCCCCCTCCCGTTATATGAGCTGGAGAAGGGCTCTTTCGTGGGCCAGAACAGTAGCCGCGATATCCTCTTCACTGTGGGCGAGGGAGATGAAAGCGGCTTCAAACTGGGAAGGCGCGAGATAGATTCCCTCTCCCTGCATGGCCCTGAAATAGGAGCTGAACATGGAGGTATCAGAAGCCTTGGCCGCGGAAAAGTCGTTCACCGGCCCGGGTGTGAAGAAGGTTGTGAACATGCTGCCCACCCGGTTGAAGGCGAAGTCCATCCCGAGCTTTTCATTGGCTTCCGCAAGGCCCTCAGCCAGGGAGGAGGCTTTTTTCTCAAGGGCTTCGTAAGTCCCCGGACGATTGAGGACTTGGAGTGTAGCGATCCCGGCGGCCATGGCGAGGGGGTTTCCCGAGAGGGTTCCGGCCTGGTAGATCGGTCCCTCGGGAGCCACCTGGGACATATACTCGTCCTTACCGCCGTAAGCTCCCACAGGCAGGCCTCCTCCGATGATCTTGCCGAGAGTAGTCAGATCCGGTGCGACGCCGTAAAGCTCCTGTGCGCCTCCCAAAGCTACCCTGAAACCGCTCATGACCTCGTCGAAGATCAGAAGGGCTCCCTGATCGGTGCACAATTTCCTCAGCCCCTCAAGGAACCCCTCCGCCGGGATCATGACGCCCATGTTTCCCGGTATCGGTTCCACGATGACGGCGGCGATCTCCCCTTTATTGCTCTCGAAGAGTTTTTCCACCGATCCCGGATCGTTATACTCGGCGATGAGTGTGTTCCTGGCGTAATCTTCAGGGACCCCGGGGCTGTCCGGAATACCCAGTGTCAGGGCTCCCGAACCCGCTTTCACCAGAAGTCCGTCCGCATGACCATGATAGCAGCCGTTGAATTTAATGATCCTGTCACGTCCCGTGGCGCCGCGGGCGACCCTGATGGCACTCATGGTGGCCTCGGTGCCGGAATTGACCATGCGCACCTTTTCGATGGAGGGAAAAGCATCAATCACCATCTGTGCGAGAACGGTCTCTCTTTCGGTGGGAGCTCCAAAGCTGGTGCCGCTGCGGGCGGCGTCGATTATGGCCTCCAGGACCTCCTCGTTGGCATGCCCGATGATCATGGGTCCCCAGGACCCGACGTAATCAATATAAGCGATATCGTCGACATCCACGATTTTCGAACCGCGAGCACTTCTGATGAATAGAGGTTCAGTGCCGACCGATTTAAACGCACGTACGGGGCTGTTGACACCCCCCGGTGTGACTGCCTGGGCGCGGGTGAAAAGTCTCTGGGATTCGCTCATGGCAATTGACTCCTTTTTAAAGACTCTTTTTGAAATTTTCCTTTAAAATTAAAGAGTTTCCATCTAGCATAGAGGTTTGGGGCTGTCAAGGCGAAATCCGGACACCGAAATCCGGAATTGGTTTCGGCCGGCCCTCGGTCGGGGCGTCTGAGGAGCCTTTTTTCCTGCGCCGGGTCCAGTTGTTGGTTATTTGTGGATCAACGCGCCCCGGGTGGGGCGCCCAAATCAATGACCGGTATGTAAGTCATTGATTTGTAAGGAAAGCGAAAATGACACTTTTCGTTTTCCGTGGAGAAAAAAGCCACGAATGGACTTTTTGCGACCCTATCAATAGTTGATGACTTGGCAAAAAGTCATCAACGCGCCCCGGGTGGGGCGCCCGGATCAATGACCGGCATGTAAGTCATTGATTTGTGAGGAAAGGGAAAATGACACTTTTCGTTTTCCGTGGAGCAAAAAGCCACGAATGGACTTTTTGCGACCCTATCAAAGTCCGTTTCGTTAACGTAACTTACCATACAAGCAAGGTTTTTTTATCCCCGGAACCGCGAAATAAAAACCGGTCGCGATTCTGGGGCTCAACAGACTCCAAGGGGAGAAGATAGAAAAAACCGGGTGATTGTGAAATCTGTAGACAATATAAGCTAGTTGTTGTATACCGCTGTCTGTTCGTGGTATGACCAGTACCATTAATCGGAATATACCAGCACCCGATCGGGTGAAACCCCGCCAGGAGGGCACGCCGTGGGAGAAAATCTGACTCTAGGGTATCTGCCCATTATCATTTTTATAATCGCTATCTTCCTTCTCGGAACAGGTATGATGGTTGCCTCCCAGCTATTTGGCCGCCTTGCGGGCCGCCATTATCCGACGGAGGAAAAATCCTCGACTTACGAATGCGGCGTGCCTCCCATTAAAGATGCCCATCACCGCTTAGACGTCCGCTTCTACCTGGTCGCCATGCTTTTCATCCTGTTTGACATTGAGGTTGTGTTTCTGTACCCGTGGGCCGTACTGTTTGAGAAGTTCAATCCGATCATCTTCGGTTTCGTTGAGATGGTCACCTTTATAGTGATCCTGTTGTTCGGATACATCTATATCTGGAGAAAGGGTGCGTTGAACTGGCGATGAGTAAGAAACCCACAAGTGTATACAAGGGGCCCGGCCCCAAAGAAGCCAATGTCGTCCTTACCTCGGCCAGTACGGTCATGAACTGGGCTCAGAGGTCTTCCCTCTGGCCCCTCACGTTCGGCCTGGCATGCTGTGCTATCGAGATGATCTCCGCGGCAGCCGCACGTTACGACATGGCTCGCTTCGGGTGGGAGGTGTTCAGAGCCTCGCCCCGGCAGGCGGACCTCATGATCGTTGCCGGTACTGTGACCAACAAGATGGCTCCGGTAGTCAAAAAACTCTACGACCAGATGGCTGAACCGAAGTGGGTTATCGCCATGGGAAGTTGCGCCACTTGCGGGGGGATCTTTCAGACCTACAGTGTGGTCCCCGGAGTCAGTCACATATTACCGGTAGATGTTTACATTCCCGGCTGCCCGCCGAGGCCTGAGGCGCTTATCCACGGTATCATGACGCTTCAGATGAAGATCGACGGTCAGGTCAACTTCGCCGCCCAGCCAAGGAGGATCGAGCCTGGGTACCGCGGACCGAATAAGGAGGAAGCGGTTTGACGGCCAACTGGGATCGCCAGGGGTTTGGGGAGGGAGAACCTGAGAAACATCCGGCTGTTGCGGCCATCAGGAACGATTTTCCTTCCTCGATACTGGAGGTGGAGAGTTCCTGTGGTCAGGTTTGGGCCGCGGTGACACCCGCCAACGTCGTCGAGATTCTGACATTCCTCAAGAACAACCAGGAACTTCAATTCGATTTTCTGTCGGATCTGACCGCCATACACTGGCCTGAACGACCGGGGGCAGAGTTCGAGATCGTCTATCAACTTTATTCCACCTCAAAGCATCTGCGCTTCCGTCTCAAGGTCCCACTGAAGGAGGGCCAGGAAGTGGAGACAGCCAGCGATGTATGGCAGACCGCAGACTGGCTGGAGAGGGAAGTCTACGATATGTTCGGGATTCGCTTTGAAGGTCACCCAGACCAGAGGCGAATCCTCAATCCTGACGGCTTCGAGGGACATCCGCTCCGCAAGGAGTTCCCTCTTCAGGGCCGGGTGCGTTGGTAAGGGAGGTTAAGGTGGCCAGGCAAGAGATCATGACCATCAACATGGGACCCCACCACCCTTCCACCCATGGGGTTCTTCGGATAATCCTCGAGCTGGACGGCGAAGTAGTCGTCAATGCCATCCCGGATATCGGTTATCTCCATAGAGGGGTAGAGAAGCTGTCGGAGAACAAGAAGTATCTTCAGGTGCTTCCCCTCACAGACAGGCTCGATTACCTGGCATCAGGTTCCAACAACCTGGCCTACATCCTGGCGGTGGAGAAGCTACTCGGTATAGAAGTGCCGAGGAGGGCTCAGTACATCCGGACCGCCATTGCCGAGTTGACACGGATCAACAGTCACCTGCTGTGGCTCGGTACACACGCTGCCGATATCGGCGCCGTTACCGTTCTCATGTACACCCTGCGTGAACGGGAAGATATCCTGGATCTCATCGAAGAGACGTCCGGAACACGCATGATGCCGACATATTTCCGCCCCGGTGGCGTGGTCAGGGATATTCTCCCTGATTTCGATTCCAAGATCCGGGCTTTCGTCGACAAATTCGATGTGAAGATCAAAGAATACGAGAGGCTCCTCACCAAGAACCGGATCTGGATGGGCAGGACCAAAGGAGTAGGGGTTATCAGCCGCAGCGACGCTGTGAGCCTGGGTCTTTCCGGACCCAGTGCCCGTGCTTCCGGATTGGACTGGGATATACGGAGAGACGAACCCTATGAGGCCTACGATGAACTGGAATTCAAGGTTCCGGTACTGACTGAAGGGGATGTCTACGCCAGATATATGATTCGTATGGAGGAGATGAAAGAGAGCTCCAGGATGCTCCGTCAGCTTGTTGATGGTATGCCGGAAGGATCTTTCATAGAGCGCTCTCCCAAGTATGTTTATCCCGACAAGAAACGTCTCGAAGAGTCTATTGAGGCCATGATCCACCATTTCAAGCTGGTGGTCGATGGTTTCTCCCCCCCAAAAGGCGAAGTCTATTCCACCATCGAGTCCCCCAAGGGTGAGATCGGATTCTATATCGTGAGCGATGGCAGTCCCAAGCCCTACAGACTCAGGATCCGCCCCCCATCATTTATTAACCTCCAGTCTCTGCTGACAATGGCCAAGGGGAACATGCTGGCGGATGTGGTGGCCATAATAGGAAGCCTTGACATCGTGCTGGGGGAGATCGACCGATGATTAAGAGTACCGAGGTTTTCAACGCTCAGGAGTTCGCCGACATGGAGGGCATCCTGGCTCGCTACGATGAACCTGCTTCAGCCATTCTCCCCTTGCTCCACTATGCACAGGGGGTACAGGGCCACCTTTCCGAGGAGGTCCTGACCTTCGTGGCCGAATTCATTGGTGTTCCCCACGTTCGGACGTTTGAGGTCGCGACCTACTACACGATGCTCTTTACGGAACCCGTGGGCAGGCACCTCGTTCAGGTGTGCCGGAACCTGAGTTGTCATGTCAACGGATCTGAAGATATCCTTCAGGCTCTCAAAAGAGAGTTGGATATTGATATCGGTGCCACGACATCGGACGGTATTTTCACCCTTGTGGAGGTGGAATGCATCGGCGCCTGTGATCACGCCCCCGCCGTAATGGTCGACGGAGACCTGCACCGGAGCGTCACGGTGGATTCGGTCGATCGGATCCTGGGTTCATATAGAGAAAAGACATGAGTGAACTGAAGGTCCTTACACGAAACGTAAACAGACCGAACCCGGCCCATATAGACTCGTACCTGGTCAACGAGGGATATGTGGCCCTGCCCCGCGCCCTCAACGACATGACCCCCGAAGATGTCATCGACGAAGTCAAATTTTCTCGTCTGCGAGGCCGAGGGGGCGCCGGTTTTCCCGCCGGGATGAAATGGGATTTCGCCTCAAGGGATCGCAGAAAACCGAAATACGTCATATGCAATGCCGACGAGGGGGAACCGGGAACCTTCAAGGACCGAGTGCTCATCGAGAACGATCCCCATGCCATCCTGGAGGGGATGGCCCTCGCCGGTTATGCCGTGGGCGCCGAAAAAGGGTTCATTTATATACGCGGGGAATATTCTGAAGGTGCTAAGATTCTGGAGAGGGCTATCGCGGAGGCCGAAGGCCGGTCTTTCCTCGGTAAGAACATCCTCAACTCCGGTTTTGATTTCTCCGTGACGGTTCACCGCGGCGCCGGCGCTTACATCTGCGGCGAGGAGACAGCCCTCATCGAATCCCTGGAGGGTAAGAGAGGACAGTCGAGGATCCGCCCCCCTTTCCCGGTGAATGTCGGATACAACAACTTGCCGACTATAGTCAACAACGTGGAGACCCTCGCCTCCGTCGCACCCATCATCCTGAGAGGCGGTGCCTGGTACGCGTCCATCGGGACGCCGGAATGTCCGGGTACGAAGATGTTTTCGGTAAGCGGGCATGTCGTACGTCCCGGTGTTTACGAACTTCCCATGGGAGTGACGCTCAGGGAACTTATATTCGAACACGCCGGCGGTATGAGGGAAAACAGATCCTTCAAGGCGGCCTTCCCGGGAGGCGCCTCTTCAGCCTGCCTCATTGAGTCCCAACTGGATGTCCAGCTGGATTTCAATGCCCTGGCCGCGGCGGGGAGCATGCTGGGTTCGGGAGCCGTCATGGTGCTTGACGACACGGCCGACATGGTAAAGGTCACCCATGTCCTCATAAAATTTTTCGAGCACGAGTCGTGCGGAAAGTGCACCCCGTGCCGGGAGGGCCTGTTCTGGGTACGCAGGATCCTTGACAGGATCCTTGACGGCAAAGGTTCCGAGTCCGACCTCGACCTTCTTTCCGACATATGCGAGGGGATCCGGTCCACATCCTTCTGCGGTCTGGGCGAGGCATCTGTCAGCTGTCTGGTAAGTACAATGGAAAAATTCCGCCATGAATATATGGCCTACTTCAAGGATACAGGTTCCGGCATGCCCGCTGTAGAGGCGACATCATGATGGTCCGGCTGACAATAGACGACAAGCAGATCATGGTCGACGGCCACATTAACGTTCTCGCTGCGGCGAGGAAGCTCGGTATCAACATCCCGACATTCTGCCACCAGGCACGACTGAGTGAACTCGGGGCGTGTAGAATGTGTCTTGTTGAAGTCGAGGGGATGGGGAAACTCCAGACCGCCTGCACACTCGCCGTCAATGACCAGATGGTGGTTTACACTGATACGCCGCGGGTCCAGAAGGCACGGAGCATCATGCTCGAGTTTCTTCTCATTAACCACCCGCTGGAGTGCCCCGTGTGCGACGCGGCCGGTGAATGCGACCTCCAGGATCTCGCCTTCAAGTTCGGAAGCGCCGAGACCCGGTTTACCGGTGAAAAAAGGGTTCACAGGGACCACATCATAAGCCCCCTCATCAACCGCAACCTCAACAGGTGCATCCAGTGCAAGCGCTGTGTCAGGGTCTGTGACGAGATACAGGGAGTAACCGCTCTCGGGATGTCTTACCGGGGCGCAGCCACAGTGGTGGGACCGTTCATGGACAAATCCCTGGACTGTGAATACTGCAGTCACTGCATCTGGTCTTGTCCTGTCGGTGCCATTACTTCAAGGGCCATGAAGCATAAGGTCAGGATATGGGAGATGGACAAGACCGAGGCTATCTGTCCCTACTGCAGCTGCGGCTGCACCCTTGTCTATAACCACCGGAATAACGTTGTGTACCGCGTGGCTCACGCCGAGGGGCGGGGGGTCCATCTGGGAAGCCTGTGCTCCAAAGGTTTCTTTGGTTACGACGTCATCAATCACCCCGACAGGATCACCGCTCCCATGGTGCGCGATGCCGACGGCACCCTGAGAAAAACAAGTTGGGAGAGGGCCCTCGCCGAGGTGGCCCGGAATATGGGTCGGATATCGGAAGAGAGCGGTGGGAAGGCTGTCGGAGGGATCGCCTCGGACAGGCTCACCAATGAGGAACTCTTCCTGTTTCAGAAACTCATGAGGGTGGTTTTTTCCAGCAACAACGTGGCCACTCCCTCCGGCAGATGGTCACGGACGGTCGTTCCCATCCTGGAGGAACGGCTGGGGGTTTCCGCCGCCACAAACTCCCTGGATGAACTCAATAATATCGATGCCCTGCTGATCGTCGGCTGCGACATCACTGTGGAAAATCCCATCTCCGGTCTGAAGGTCAAGCACGCCATCCGCCGGGGAGGACTCGTGACCGAGATCAACCCAAGGAAGACCTCCCTTTCAAGGCTGGCCAGGAGGTCCCTGGCCGTCCCGATCGGAAAGGAACTTGCCTTCGTCAAGGGATTGGTCAAGGTGATATTTGAGGAGGGGCTTTACGACAGTGAGGCCGTGGGAAATTATGGGAGACTCTCCGATCTCGAGTTCTCCATCAAGGACAGGGACCTCAAGTCCATTGCACGGGACACCGACAGCAGTGAAGATGACATCATCTGTACGGCAAGGGAATTTGCCGGAGCCAAAAAGGCTTCCATCATCTTCGGGGAAACGGCGGCCCTGCAGTCAGGGGGCGGACAGATCATAAACGCGCTCATTGATCTCCTCATGCTTACCGGAAAATTGGGAAAGGAGGGTTGCGGCCTGTATCCTGTCATCGCCGGAACCAACTTCCAGGGAGCCGTGGACATGGGGGTGTCCCCTGACCGTCTTCCGGGACACGTGGAAATCAGTTCAAATTCTGACAGGAAGAGGTTCGAAACGGCCTGGAACGGCAAGGTGCCAAAGGAAAAAGGGATGGGCGCTTACGAGATGATGCAGGCCGCCACTGACGGAAAACTGAAGGCTCTCTACCTTGCCGGTGTCAATCCTCTGGCCACCTTCCCGGGTGGGGAGGATTTGGAAAATGCCTTGAAAAAAATGGAGTTCCTGGTGGTACAGGAACTGTTCCTGACCGACACCGCAAAACTTGCCGATGTTGTTCTCCCTGCCGGGACCATGGCCGAGAAGAACGGCACTCTGACGAATTTGGAGAGACGCGTGCAGAGAACGCACAAGGCGATAGGTGGTGTGGGCCAGTCGATGGCCGACTGGAGGATCTTCTCCGAACTTGGCGTTGTCTGCGGCGAGGAAGGTATGAGGTACCTCAATGCGGCGGAGGTCTTTGATGAGATAGCCGGAACGATCCCGTTCTATTCGGGTATCAGCCATCAGATCCTGGCCGAAAACGGGCTCCAGTGGCCTTTTTCGAAGGATGACGCAAGGGAAGTCTACCACGAGGGATATCTGGGCAGCCGCCACCTCCTGGGAGAGGGCGTCAGCAAGGAAAAGCAGGCCTTCGCTGCCGTAGCCGACTGGGAAACCCACGGTGCCGATTCCAAGTACCCCATGACCATGGTGCTCGGGGACCTGCTTTTCCATTCAGGTAGTTTCACCAGATATTCGGAGTCCCTGAACCAGCTCGTTTCGGAGGCCATCCTGTTCATGAATCCCAATACCGGGATGGGACTCGATATCCAGGACGGTAGCAAGGTCCGCGCCGTTTCCGCCCAGGGAGAGTTTTCCGTGGCCGTCAACTATTCAGAGGACATTGCCCTGGGGGTGCTTTTCATGCCGCGCCATTTTGAAAACGCTCCCGTGAGCGCCTTGATGGTGCCGGGCCCGGATGGAGAAGCCGAGACTGCCGTCGTCCACGTGCGGTTGGTCAAGGCCTGAGAAGGAGAACCAAATGATAGAAGTCAGCCAACTCAAGGAATTGGAGTCCCTCAGGGAAATTTCCAAAGAGGCGCTCACCTATCTGGCCGGCTCTCTTCAGAAGAGGACCTATCAGAGCAAGGAACCCATTTTCAACGAGGGAACCATGGGAGGGGATCTCTATCTGGTGGGAAGCGGTTCAGTTAAGATCTCAAAGAGGGCCAAGGAAGGTGAAGCTCAGAGCCTCGCGGTGGTGAACGCGGGAGGGTTTGTGGGCATAATGACCTTCCTTTCCGGGGGAGGACATTCGGCCAACGCCTCCGCGCATAGCGACTGCGTCCTTTACCTTCTGGACCGGGGCGATTTCGATAAGCTCGTGGAAAAGTTCCCCGCAGACGCCGTAAAGATCATGGAACTTTTCGTCAGCGAGTTGATTGATCAACTCAGGAGTATGAACGAAAGATATATCGATATGGTGAACTACATGTGGAGGTGGCGGTGAGCGCCGACGTAACTCTGGAAGATGTCAGAGAGGACGCGGGGGTCGAGGAACCGGAAGAGCAGATAGATCTGGCTTCCGTCGACAAAATCATCGATTCCCTCACGGAACAGAAGGGGATGCTGATCCCTGTCCTTCAGGAGGTCCAGAACGTCTACGGTTATGTGCCCGAGGAAGCGGCCAATATGGTAGCCGACGGGTTGGGCCTGTACCGCAGCCAGGTGTATGGCGTCCTGACTTTCTATACCCAGTTCCACCTGTCACCCCGCGGAAGACACATCATCAGGGCCTGTTCAGGGACGGCCTGTCACGTTAGAGGTGGAAAAACGGTGATCAGCAAACTGGAGAGCAACCTCGGGATAGGCCACGGAGAGACTACCGATGACATGTTCGCCTCCTTCGAAAAGGTGGCCTGCCTGGGTGCGTGCGGCCTCGCTCCAGTGATCATGATCGACAATGATGCCCACGGGCAGCTTGACACGCTCAAGACCGAGAGGATCATGGCGAACCTTCGTGAAATGGACAGTATGAAGAGGGGAGAATAACCACTCTTCAGGAGGATAAAGGAACAGATGGGAAACGACAGCGATAAACTGATCGTAATTGGAATGGGCACCTGCGGCCTGGCGTCCGGCGCCAGGGGTGTACTGGCGGAGGTGGAGCAGCAGATGGACAAGATCTCCATCAACGTGCCGATCCTCAAGACCGGCTGCATAGGCATGTGCTACCAGGAGGTTCTTGTCGACGTTTCACTGCCTGGCATGGCAAGGGTGACCTACGCCAAGGTCGAGCCCGAGATGATCTCCAAGATCATAGAAAGCCACGTGGTCAAGGGCAAGCCGGTCACCGACTACGCCATCGGTCAGATAACCAGCAACGGCGAGAAGATCTACAAAGGGATTCCAACCTACGATGAGATGGATTTTTTCAAGAAGCAGAACCGCATCGTTCTCAGGCGCTGCGGTTTTATAGATCCCGACAGGATCGAGGACTACCTGGATTCCGACGGTTACCAGGCGGCCGAGAAGGCACTGACCACAATGTCTCCCACCATCATCAGGGAGGTCGTGAAGAGGGCCGGACTGAGGGGGCGCGGTGGAGGTGGTTTCCCCACCGGCCTGAAGTGGGAGTTCTGCGCCAACGCCGCAGGCGATCCCAAGTACCTGATCTGCAACGCTGACGAGGGCGATCCGGGAGCTTTCATGGACCGTAGCGTCCTGGAGGGCGATCCTCATGCCGTCATTGAGGGGATGATCATCGCCGCATACGCTATCGGCGCGAAGTACGGATACATTTACTGCAGGGCGGAGTACCCCCTGGCCATCGAAAAGCTGATCACTGCCATCGGTCAGGCTGAGGAAAAGAACTACCTCGGCGAGAATATCTTCGGAACCGACTTCTCCTTTCACCTGAAGATCAAGGAAGGGGCCGGCGCCTTCGTTTGCGGTGAGGAAACGGCCCTCATGGCCTCCATCGAGGGTAAGAGGGGCATGCCCCGATCAAGACCGCCGTTCCCGGCCCACAAGGGCCTTTACGGACAGCCTTCGAACATCAACAACGTCGAGACCTTCGCCTGTGTGCCGCCCATCATCCTTAAGGGAGCGGATCGTTACGCCGGGATCGGTACTGAGGGCACCAAGGGTACCAAGGTTTTCGCCCTCACGGGGAAGATCAACAACACCGGTCTCATTGAGGTCCCGGCGGGGACCCAACTCAAGGAGATAATCTACGACATCGGCGGCGGGATCGTCGGTGGAGGGAGGTTCAAGGCGGCCCAGCTTGGCGGTCCCTCTGGAGGATGCCTTCCGGCAGAGATCGTCGATACGCCCATCGATTACGATTCCCTGATTCAGGCCGGCGCCATGATGGGTTCGGGGGGCGTGGTCATCATGGATGAGCGCACCTGCATGGTGGATGTGGCCAGGTTCTTCCTGACCTTCACCACGGCAGAATCGTGCGGCAAGTGCGTCCCGTGCCGTATGGGAACGAGGACGATGATGGGCATCCTGGACAGGATTACCTCCGGAGACGGCACCATGGAGGACCTCAAAAACCTTGAGGAGCTTGGCCAGGAGATCAAGAACACATCCCTTTGCGGCCTGGGACAGACCGCCGCCAACCCGGTCCTTTCCACGATCAGATATTTTCGGAAGGAGTACGAGGCCCACATTATCGACAAGAGATGCCCGGCCGTTGTCTGCAAAGACATCATCTCCTCCCCCTGCCAGCACGTTTGCCCCATCGAGACTGACGTGCCTGCATACATCACGCTGATCGGCCAGGGCAAGTTCAGTGAGGCCCTCGAACTGATCCGAATGACCAATCCGCTCCCGGCTGTATGCGGGAGGGTATGCCACCATCCCTGCGAGAGCATGTGCCGCCGGGGCGACCTGGACGAGGCCATCAGCATCCGTACCCTTAAGCGAGTGGCAGCCGACTTCGCGGCCCAGGAGGAGATCGCGGGCAAGTACAGCATCCACGTTAAGAAGATCTCCGGCAAGGGCAAGAAGGTAGCTGTTATCGGGGGCGGTCCTGCCGGCCTCACTGCGGCCCACTATCTGGGGCAAAGCGACTACTCACCGGTGATCTTCGAGGCTCAGAGGATCGCGGGCGGAATGCTGACATTGGGTATCCCTGAATACAGGCTGCCCCGGGACACCCTGCAGCACGAGATCGCGGCCATCGAGAAGATGGGAGCCCAGATCCATTTGAGCACGCCCATCGGCGACAAAATTTCCTTCGAGCAGGTTCGCCTTGATCACGAGGCCGTATTCGTTGCCACCGGCGCCCACGTGGACCTGAAAATGGGGATCCCCGGCGAGGACGCTCAAGGGGTTTACGAGAGCCTTACCTTCCTTCGAAAGATAAACCTCGGAGAGCAAGTGCCGCTTGGCAAAAAGGTCGCCGTCGTTGGAGGGGGCAACACGGCCATCGATGCCACCCGGGTCGCTCTGAGGATGGGAGCCGATGTATCCATTCTCTACAGGAGGACGCGCAAGGAGATGCCCGCTGATGAGATGGAGATCGAGGAGGCTCTCAATGAAGGGGCGAATCTCGAACTGCTCGTGGCTCCCGTCAAGGTCCTGACCAAGGATGGGAAGCTCACGGGAGTCGAATGCATCCGCATGGAACTGGGCGAGCCGGATTCTTCAGGCAGGCGCAGGCCCGAACCTGTGGAAGGATCAGAGTTCGAGATGGAACTGGATAACCTCATCGTGGCGGTCAGCGGTCAACCCGATCTCGGCTTCCTGGGCGATGATCACGGCCTGAGCATCAGCAAGTGGAACAGCATCGACGTGCACCCCTACACGCAGATGACCAACGTCGAGGGTGTCTTCGCCGGCGGTGATGTGGTGACCGGTCCGTGGATGGTCATTGACGCAATCGCCGCCGGAAAGAGGGCGGCGGCCCATATGGAGCTGTACTTGAACGGCGAGGAGGTGGTCCCGCAGTACTCGGTGACTATCCCCAATACCGAACCTGTAGATGCGTTGGAACTATCAGAAGAGGATATGCACCTTGTCCGGCCCGGCATGCCGACGATGGAGTTGGAGAAGAGACTCGGCGATTTTGCCGAGGTGGAGCTCGGCTTCACCAGGGACATGGCCGTCAGGGAAGCGAGAAGATGCCTGCGCTGCGACACTGAAGAATGATGACTTTACAAAAAGTCATCAACGCGCCCCGGGTGGGGCGCCCAAATCAATGACCGGCAATATAAGTTTACAGAGGGAATCAGATGTTCACGATCACCATTGACGGAAAAAAAGTACAGGTGCCGCGCGGGACGACCATACTGAATGCCGCGCGGGATCTGGACATAGACATACCCACGTTCTGTGATCACAAGTACCTGATCCCATTCGGGTCGTGCCGCATGTGTGTGGTTGAGGTGGAGGGGACAGACCGGCTCTTCGCCTCTTGTGTTGTCCCCGTGACCGACGGGATGGAAGTCCACACGAATACAGCCCGGGTCACGCGGGCCCGGGAAGCTGTGCTGGAGCTTCTCCTGACCTACCATCCACTGGAGTGCCCTGTGTGCCCGCAGTCAGGCCGCTGCCTGCTCCAGGACCTGGTTTTCGAGCACGGGAGGGACTACGGCAGGTTCGGACACATCGAGGTGGAAAAAAGGATCGATCATCTGTCTCCCCTCATTGAGATGAACCAGAACAGGTGCATTCTCTGCGGGCGATGTGTCAGGATATGTGATGAAGTGCAGGCTGAAGGTGAGTTGGATTTCGTCAACCGTGGATTCCCCACCGTAGTCGAACCCAACTTCGCCAAGCCGATGGACTGCGAATTCTGCGGCCAATGCGTACAGGCCTGTCCGGTGGGTTCCCTTTACAGCCGCATCTTCAAGCATACGGCGCCGACCTGGGAATTGACGCAGGTAAGGACCACCTGCCCCTTCTGCGGCGTGGGGTGCACCCTGGACCTGGAGGTCAAGGGCGACCACATCTACCACGTGCTGGGTGTTGACGACGAGGGTTCCAACAACAACGGCTTCCTCTGCTGCAAGGGACGCTTCGGATACGAGTACGTACACCACCCCGACAGGATCACTGAGCCCATGGTACGCCAGGAAGGTGAACTTGTTCCGGTGACCTGGGAGGAAGCGTACCGGCACATCGCGCAGAAAATGGAAAAGATCCGTTCACAGGATGGTCCCGATGCCCTGGGCGGTATATCCTCGGCCAGATGTACCAACGAGGAGAACTACCTGTTCCAGAAGTTCATGAGAGCCGTCATCGGTACCAACAACGTCGACTCAATCGCCCGCTTTGGCCATTTCCCGGGAATGGAAGCCCTCAGGAAGGCTTTCGGCGTTGAGGCCCCTACCAACTCTCTGAATGATCTGCAGCACTCGGATCTCATCTTCGCCCTCGATTCCAATATCACCGAGGACGATCACGTGGCGGGGCTCAAGGTCCTCAAACAGGTCAGATCAGGGAAGGCGAAGCTCATTACCGCCAACAGCAGGGGTGTCAAAATTACACGGTTCGCCGATGTCTGGATGCAGCACAACCCAGGAACCAGCGTTGCGCTCCTCAACTCCATGGCCTTTGTGATCCTGGAAGAGGGCCTCGAGGACGAGAAGTTCTGCAGTAACCGGGTGACGGGCCTTGATGAACTGAGGGAGTCCCTCAAGGGGTTCGCACCGGAAAAAATGGAGCCGGTCACCGGGGTGAAATCCGGAATGATCAGGGAGGCAGCGAAGGCAGTCGCCTCAGCCGAAAACGTCACGATCCTCATCACCCTTGGTGGAGCCAGTCCCTATACAGGAGAGGACACCGTCGCCGCCGCCGCGAACCTGGCTCTTATAACAGGTAATGTCGGCAGGGTCGGTGCGGGTATACTTCCTCTTTCCGAGTACAACAATGTCCAGGGATCAATGGACATGGGTGCGCTGGCCGAGTTCCTTCCCGGATACCAGCCGGTGACTGACGAGGGGATCAGGGCGTGGTTCGAAGGCCAGTGGGGAGTCAGCCTGCCCGCCGGACCCGGGCTCGATGCCGTTGGCATGATCAAAGCCGCTGCCGAGGGTAAGGTCAAGGGGATTTATATCATGGGTGAGAACCCCCTCTCGTCCTTCCCCGATCGGGAACGGGTGATCGAGGCCTTGAAAAAACTGGACCTGCTGGTTGTCCAGGACATGTTCCTGACTGAAACGGCTCTCTTTGCGGACGTGGTTCTGCCCACTTCCTGCGGACCCGAGAAAAACGGCACATTCACCAATACCGACCGGCGGGTCCAGAGGATCAGAAAAGCCATCAAGTCCCCCGGCAGCACCAGGGACGACTGGAAGATCCTCATCGAACTGTCGGAGACCATGGGCTACAGCAACCAGATCGGCTCCGCCATGGAAGTGCTCGAGGAGATCACCCGGATGGTCCCCTTTTACGCGGGGATCGTGCCGGAACGCCTCGAAAAGAACGGGATCCACTGGCCCTGCCCCAGACCGGACCACCCCGGGACAGAGGTACTTCACTCGGACCGTTTCCCCAGCGGCCTTGGGCGCACCCGTGCGGTAGAGTTTCATGAGCCGAAAAAAGCCACCGCCAACTATCCCTACCTTCTTGTACCCGGGACCCTCCTTTATCATTCGGGGACCACGACTACGATGGCCGGGGGACTCAACGCGGTGGCGCCGACAGCTATCGCCGAGATCAACTCCGCCGATGCGAAGGAACTTGAACTGGAAACGGAAGACTGGGTACGGCTGACAAGCCGCAAGGGGATCACGGAGGTTGAGGTCAAGGTCACCGAACGGAGCATGGCCGGGACGATCTTCGTACCGACCCACTTCCGGGAGGTGCCCGTCAACGCCCTCATCGAATACGATCCCGTCAAGGAGAGGGGCCTGACCTACGTCGGTATTGAGAGGATAGAGAGGATAGATGTACAGAGAAAGCCCGGCGAAAGCCAGGTCACCAAGTTAAAGAAAACAGTCCAGGAAATACAGGATAAGAAACGACGGGCTGCAAAAGAGTCTGGGCTCGGGGACTCGGGAGGATAATAAAATGATTTGCCCGGAATGCAATCTCATAATCCCGGAGGACAGCCGTTACTGCAAAGAGTGCGGCAACAAGATGGAGGTATCCGGCGAGGAGCAGGAGACTCTTTCCAACCAGGAGAAGGCCGAACGGCTCTACCGGGAAGGGATCTCTCTGTACCATCAGGGTCTTTTCGACGACGCACTGAAGCGGTGGGAGGAAACCCTCGAACAGGTGCCCGATTTCCAGATGACCTCCTACTATATGGGTATCGCCTATTACGACAAGGGCATGCTCGCTGCCGGCTTGGAGTGTTTCAAGAAGGCGGAGGCCGTCAACCCCGTCTCCCCCGCGATCCACTACCGGCTGGGGATGGCTTATTACGCCATGGGGCTGCTTCCGGAATCGGAGTTTCATTTCAAGAAGGTGCGGAGCATCATCCCGAACACAGCCCAGATCCATTACCGTCTGGCCCTGCTGCACCAGAAGAACGCCAACCTGGATGAGGCGGTGGACGAACTTAACCAGGCCCTGGAAATATCCCCCAGTTTTGCTCGGGCGCTATACGTTCTGGGCACTGTCTATTACCAGAAGGGGATGCTCAAGGAAGCGGCCGATGCCCTTCGAAAAGTTGTGGATATATCACCCGGATACGTCATGGCCTATTACTGGTTGGGCCAGGTCTACTTCCACAAGGGGAACATGAAGGACACAGTCGAGGCTTACAACAAGGCCCTGTCCCTGTCACCGAAATTTGCGGACGCTTACTACCACCTGGGTGTGGCACAGGCCCGCAAGGGGGAACATGAGGACGCCGCCTCGAGCTTCAACAAGGTCACGGAACTCGACCCCCATGATTCGAGCGCCTTGTATCACCTCGGGAACAGTTATATCCACCTCGGCATGCTCAACAAGGCCGAGGAAGTTCTCAGCGAGGCCATAAAACTCAATCCGGAGAACACCCAGGCTTTCTTCCTTCTGGAAAAAGTCGGAGAGATCAAACGCTCCGGGGCCATGGAATACTGATAAATATTTAACATTGATGACTTCGTAAAAAGTCATCAACGCGCCCCGGGCGGGGCGCCCAAATCAATGACCGGCCCAAAACAAAGATCAGCAAAGTTAGTCATTGATTTGTAAGGAAAGCGAAAATGACACTTTTCGCTTTCCGCGGAGCAAAAAGCCGCGAATAGACTTTTTGCGACCTTATCAACATAGATTCGTAAAGGGACGCTCAAATGGAGAATGTCTGGATATACGTGCTGCAAATACTGCTCAAGATACTTGGTATTATCACCGTTGCCCTGGGAGGGGTGACGGTCATGAACTGGGTGGAGCGTAAGGTCTGCGGTCACATTCAGAATCGGCACGGGCCCCTCTATGTCGGACCTATCGGGTTGCTGCAGCCAATTGCTGACGGCCTGAAACTGTTCCTTAAAGAGGACATTACACCGACCAATGTCGATCGGGGTCTTTTCATGATCGCTCCCCTCATGGCCTTTGTTCCGGCCCTCCTGACATTTGCCGTGATCCCCGTGGGGCCGCACCTCGTGATCTCCAACATCAATATCGGCCTTGTTTACATTCTTTCGATATCCTCATTGGGTGTTTTTGGTATCGTCATGGGCGGTTGGGCTTCAAACAACAAATATGCTCTCCTTGGAGGGCTCCGCTCCGCCGCTCAGATGATCAGCTACGAGATTCCCCTTGGTTTGTCGGTGATCGGTGTTCTCATGTATTCAGGGTCCCTGTCCATGACGAAGATCGTCATGGCACAGCAGGGTCTATGGTTCGGTTTTATTCCAAAGTGGTTTGTGATCCCCCAATTTCTGGGGTTTGTACTTTTTCTGGTGTCGGCGTTCGCGGAGACCAACCGCCTGCCTTTTGATCTTCCGGAAGCAGAGACTGAGCTTGTGGCAGGGTATTTTGTCGAATATGGAAGCCTGCGATGGGCCATGTTCATGATGGCCGAATACGTGGCAATGATCTCCGCTTCCTGCGTCATAGTCACCCTTTTCTTCGGCGGCTGGCTGCCGTGGCCCGTCGTCGGGCCTTTGGTGGAAGGGGTCCTGCCGCCCATAATTGTTCTATACGCCATGCCGGTTGTGTGGTTCCTGTCAAAGGTAGCCTTATTCATGCTCTTCTTTGTATGGGTTCGATGGACCTTCCCGAGGCTGCGGTACGATCAGCTTATGGCGCTGGGATGGAAGGTCCTTCTGCCGCTGGCCATATTCAACATTTTCATCACCGGCATAATGAGAGTTATGCAACTCAGCTAAATTGAACGGGAGATTATAGTGGGTTTGATGACGAACATCTTTCAGACGGATCTAATCAAAGGGCTTACCCTGACGATACGGTATTTTTTTTCCAAGCCGGTGACCCTCAGATATCCGGAAGTCTATTATGATCTTCCCGACCGTTTTCGCGGTGCACAGATCCTGAAACGCCATGAGGACGGGAAGGAGCGCTGTGTGGGATGCGGCCTGTGCCCGGAAGTATGTCCTTCGAGGGCCATATTTTTGGAAACATCCGAGGGAGAGGATCACGAGAAGGTTGTTGATTATTACATGATCGATAGGGGCCTTTGCATCTACTGCGGGTACTGCGAGGAAGTGTGCCCTGTTGACGCCGTATTCATGGGAAAAGATTTCGAGTTGACGGTCACCGATCCTGGGAAGCTCCAGGTTACCAGAGATCAGATGCTCGCCGGGGGGGACGACCCCCGTTACAATCGCCTTTAGGAGCAGGAGAATGGGTCTGTACGACATTATGTTCTACTATCTTGCGTCAGTGGCTGTGATCACGGCTCTGCTGGCCGTCTCGCGGGCCAACCCGGTACATGCGGTGGTCTTCCTGGTACCGTGTTTCTTTCATGTGGCGGGGATCTTCGTGCTCCTCGGGGCTGAATTTCTGGCGGCCATCCAGATCCTGGTGCCGGCAGGGGCTCTCATGATCCTCTACCTGTTTGTAGTCTTCCTCTTTAACGTCTCTGAAGTAAAGGGACAGCGGATCACCCACCGCAAGTCTTTTCTTGCAGGTATCGTGGCGATGCTTCTCATCTTCCTGCTGATTGTCCTGTCGATACAGAGTCTGTTCCCGGGCCCGTTCGAGGAGTTGATCGCGACGAACATTGGCATTGACAACACTGCTGCTGTGGGCGGATCGTTATTTACAAAGTATCTCTTCCCCTTCGAGCTGGCCTCTCTGGTACTTCTGGTGGTGATGTTCGGGGCCATGGTACTGGCCAGAAGGGAGGAGGAATGATCACCCTGTCGCACTACCTGGTACTATCTGCCATCCTGTTCACTATCGGCGTGACGGGCGTGCTCATGAGAAAAAACGTGATTATTATCCTCCTCTCCATTGAGCTTATGCTTACAGCCGTAAACATCAATTTCATCGCGTTCTCACACTACATGCAAAACCCTGATGGTCAGGTTTTCGTCTTTTTCGTAATGACCATCGCTGCTGCCGAGGCGACTCTGGGACTGGCCATCATTGTGGCCCTATTCCGGAACCTGGAAACGGTCAACGTGGATGAGATCAATCAAATGAAGGGCTAGGAGAAAATACGATGACTGATGCCATAGTCCTTGTCCCACTGTTTCCCTTGCTGGCTGTTCTGGCCAACCTTACCTTTGGTCGCCGCCTGTCGGAGGCAAAGGTGGGTATCATGGCAAGCGGCGCCCTGGGCGCCTCTTTCCTGGCCTCCATCATCTCGGTGGTGGGGCTGGTCAGGATGGAATCCGGAAACCGGGTAGTGGAAATGGTTCTTTACGAGTGGATCGGCTCCGGGACCTTCTCAGCGGACATCGGATTCTTGCTGGACCCCTTGTCTGCGGTTATGATCCTCGTGGTTACCGGTGTAGGATTCCTCATCCATGTGTACTCCGTCGGATATATGCATAACGACCCGGGTTTCGCGAGATACTTTCTCTACCTGAACCTCTTTGTATTTGCCATGCTCCTCCTTGTGCTCGGTAACAGCTACCTCCTGCTGTTTATCGGGTGGGAAGGTGTTGGTCTGTGTTCCTATCTTCTCATCGGCTTCTGGTATCATAAAGACAGCGCCGCTGATGCGGGCAAGAAAGCTTTCATAGTTAACCGGATAGGTGACTTCGGGTTCATGTTGGGGATGCTGTTCATTGCCGTAACGTTCGGGACCCTCAACTTTACCAAGGTGTTCGCCGAGGCTCCCCATGTATTCGAGTCTGGGCAAGGGATGGTTGTTCTCATAACGCTGCTCCTCTTTGTCGGGGCCTGCGGCAAATCGGCGCAGTTGCCCCTCCACGTCTGGCTTCCCGATGCTATGGAAGGCCCGACCCCGGTGTCCGCGCTCATTCATGCCGCAACCATGGTTACGGCGGGTGTGTACATGGTAGCCCGCAGCCACGTTCTTTTCGACCTTGCTCCAGCAACGCTTCTGACGGTGGCTATCGTAGGAACCCTCACGGCCCTTTTCGCAGGCACCATCGCCCTGGTCCAGAACGACATCAAGCGTGTGCTGGCTTACTCTACCGTCAGCCAACTGGGCTACATGTTCCTGGCGCTGGGCGTGGGCGCTTATACGGCTGCGATCTTCCACCTCATGACCCACGCCTTTTTCAAGGCCCTGCTGTTTCTCGGTGCCGGTAGTGTGATCCATGCCCTTTCGGACGAACAGGACATCCGGAAAATGGGCGGACTGAGAAAGATCATGCCCACCACCTACAGGACTTTTGTCATCGCTTCCCTTGCCATAGCCGGGATCCCCCCGCTGGCCGGATTCATGTCAAAAGATGAGATCCTTTACTCTGCTTTTAATTCAACTCACCCGGGTGGTGCGGGCATTCTTCTCTGGCTGGTGGGAATATTGACTGCCTTCATGACCGCGTTCTATATGTTCCGCCTTGTATTCAAGACTTTTCACGGGGAATCCCGCATGGATCCCGAGGTTGAAAAACATGCACACGAGTCGCCCCGGCTGATCACGGCGCCGTTGACCATCCTTGCTTTTCTTTCAGCCGTAGGCGGCTTCCTCGGGATCCCCATTTTTCTCAAGGCCAACGTTATGCACAACTGGCTTGGCCCCGTTTTCGAAGCTGCCGCGGAGTATGGCCATGATACTGCCGAGGCCGTACACAGCCTGGGTACCGAACTCGGACTCATGGGGCTCTCGGTACTGGTTGCAACGGGAGGTATTCTCCTTGCCCTGACATTGATACTCCGGCGCCCTAATATCACTGAGGAAATAAGAAGCGATTTCAGTTTCCTTTACGACCTGTTCCTCAACAAATGGTGGGTGGACGAGCTTTACGACATTGTCGTTGTGAACCCCCTGCGCAAGATCTCAGGGATGTTCTGGACCGAAATTGACGGCAAGGGGATAGACGGGACCCTGCACGGTATCGGCAGGAGCGCCCTGCGTTCCGGTGGGCTCCTGTCGAAGCTGCAGACCGGGTTTGTCCAGAACTATGCCCTTTCCATGGCGGCAGGACTCGTCTTGATGCTGATATGGGTATTGTTTTAAAGATCAGAATCCAGGAGCCAGAATCCAGTAGCCAGAAGAAAAACAGCCTAATACTAACCGGGAAGAATAATAAATGAGCGAAATGAGCCTACCCCTACTTTCCATCATCACCTACATCCCTGCTGCCGGCGCGATACTTTTGGCACTTTTTGTTCCAGGCAGGAACGCGGCGGCCATCAGAAATACCGCTCTGGGGATCGCCCTCCTCGATTTCGTGGCGTCCCTGGTGCTCCTGTTTAAGTTCCAGGTGGGGGTTCCCGGTTTTCAACTGATTGAAAGGGCCTCCTGGATCCAGAGTCTTGGTATTCAGTACCTCATGGGCGTCGACGGTATCAGTCTGTTGATGGTCCTGCTAACGACCCTCCTGGGTGTCCTGGCCATCCTGTCCTCCTTTACCGCGGTAACCGACCAGGTCAAGGAATACATGGTTGCCCTGCTGATCCTCCAGACCGGTATGATCGGCGTCTTCTTCTCTCTCGATATAGTCCTGTTCTATATCTTCTGGGAAGTGATGCTGATCCCCATGGTCCTTCTCATTGGAGTGTGGGGAGGAGAGCGCCGTGTCTACGCAGCGGTGAAGTTCTTTCTCTATACGCTCGTGGGAAGCCTGTTCATGCTCATTGGATTCCTGGCCATATATTTTTCCCATGCAGAGACTACAGGGGTACACACATTCGATCTGATACAACTGCTGGATGGAGTCCTTCCGCCCCATGTTCAGTTCTGGGCCTTCTGGGCCCTGTTCCTGGGGTTTGCCATCAAGGTGCCCCTTTTTCCGTTCCACACATGGCTTCCTGACGCTCATGTTGAAGCGCCTACAGCGGGTTCAGTAATACTTGCCGGTGTGCTGCTTAAAATGGGCACCTACGGGTTCGTGCGATTTTCTCTACCCCTTATGCCCGAAGCCACTATCAAGGCTATCCCCTTTATCATGGCCCTGTGTCTCATCGGGATCATCTACGGGGCGCTTGTGGCCTGGGTGCAGCCTGACGTCAAGAAACTGGTTGCCTACAGCTCGGTAAGCCATCTCGGATTTATCATGCTGGGACTATTCACCCTCACCTTCCAGGGTATTCAGGGAGGGGTGCTCCAGATGATCAACCACGGCCTCTCCACCGGGGCGTTGTTTCTCCTGGTGGGAGTTCTCTACGAGCGGCGCCACACCAGGATGCTTGACCAGTTCGGGGGGCTGGCGGCCAAGATGCCGATATTCGCAGTCATGCTGGGGATCGCTACCTTCTCATCCATCGGCTTGCCCGGTCTAAACGGTTTCATAGGCGAGTTCCTGATCCTCCTTGGAGCCTTCAAGGCGAAGATGTATATCGTCGCCGCCATAGCTGCCACCGGCATTATCCTGGGGGCCGTCTACATGCTGCACATGTACCAGAAGGTCATGTTCGGAAAGATCACCAGGAAAGAAAACGAGGACATCAAGGATATGAACCTCAGGGAGATCCTGGTGATGGCTCCCATAATAGTCCTTATATTCTGGATCGGTCTTTACCCCAGGCCGTTTCTGAGGATCCTTGAGCCTGCGGTTAACGAGGTAGTGGCCCGGCTGAACGTTGGAACCGTGGAGAATGAACTGCCCCACACCGCTGCCCGGGAATATTTATCCGAAGAAGAGGGCCCGGTCGTACTTGTCGTAAACGCCGCCCGCCCTTCCAATGGAATCAACGAGTAAGGGAGTGACCCCATGCTGAGTATTTTAATGCCCGATTTCAGGGTCATTGCTCCCGAGCTGATCCTCACGCTCACCGCCTTTGCGGTCATCGGGTGGGAGCTTGTCACCCGAACCAGAAACCACCGGCCTTCGGCGATCCTGGCTTCTCTGGGCGCCATCGCGGCTCTGGTGGTTACGCTGTCTACCAGTCATCTGAACGTATCCACCTTCGGTGACGCTGTTGTACTCGATCCTTTCGCGTCTTTTTTCAAGGTCATCTTCCTCTTCGGTCTGATCCTGTCCATAGCCCTTTCTTTTAAGCAGGTCAGCGACAGCGGTTCGAGGGATCACTCGGAATACTATGCCCTCATGATATTTGCCACCGTGGGGATGATGGTCATGGCCACGGGCCGCGAACTTATCACCATCTTCATCGGACTCGAGCTTCTTTCCATGTCGTTGTACATCCTGGCTGGATTTTTCCGCCGTGACACACTTTCCAACGAGGCGGCTCTTAAATATTTTGTTCTCGGTTCTTTCGCCACGGGAATCCTTCTTTTCGGGATGTCCTACATCTATGGAGTTACAGGCAGTACGCACCTGCAGGTCATCGCTGAGACCCTGCGCACTCACCCGGAGATCCTCTCGGACAAGGCACTACTCGTCGGACTCTTCATGGTCCTCGCCGGGTTCGGGTTCAAGATCTCCGTTGTACCCTTCCATCAGTGGACCCCCGACGTCTATCAGGGAGCGCCAACCCCTGTGACGGCGTTCATGTCCGCCGGTCCCAAGGCGGCCGGCCTCGCGGCGCTAATCAGGATCCTCATGGAAGCGATGCCCCAGATGGGCCAGCAGTGGGAGATCCTCGTTGCCGTGCTTGCTGTACTCACCATGACGGTGGGAAACCTGTCTGCCCTGGCCCAGACCAACATCAAGAGGATGCTGGCCTACTCATCAATTGCCCATGTGGGCTATATCCTCATCGGCCTGGTGGCCACGGTGGGCGGGAGGGCCGACAGAGCCCTGTCGGCGATCATGTTCTACCTCCTCGCCTATACTTTCATGAACATCGGAGCCTTCGCCATACTGATCTTCCTCCGCCGTGAGGGAATGCCCAACGAGAACATTGATGACTTCAGTGGTTTGTCCCGCCGCTCCCCCGGCGCCGCTCTTGCCATGATGATATTCCTGTTCTCTCTGGCCGGCATCCCGCCGACAGCGGGGTTTGCCGCCAAACTCTCAATCTTTTATGCGGCTATCCAGGGCGGCTACTACTGGCTCGCCATCATCGGCATTCTCAACAGCGCCGTTGCCGCCTACTACTATCTGCGGGTTGTGATCGTCATGTACATGAGGAAGCCGGAAGGCGAACTCCCGTCTGCGACTGCTTCGCCCCTCCTGTGGGCCGGCATCGCCCTGGCTCTCGCCGGCACCATCCTGCTCGGCATACTTCCCGGAGGAATCCTCGAGACGGCCCGGTTGTCTGCGGTCATCCTCCTCTAATAAATAGGGTTCATCCGTTTAAAGCGTACTTGGGTGGTGTCACTCCTAGTCCCTTAAAAACTTTCACCACAGAGCACACCAGCCGTCGCTCACCTGTGTGAGCTATGGCTGGCAAGCAGCTTGTCCACCATAGCCTTGGCGAAGGTGGAAGGTCACGGAGGAAACCGGGAACACTTTCCCTCACCTGACCTTTCCCATTCGGGAAAGGGATTTCATTGAAATCTGTCGTTGAGCCATCAAAGCCGGGATAAAAGTGAACTTTGATCCCGGCTTGAGTGGTCTCAACCGTCCAGGTGAGGGAACAAAAGAGAACGTTACCGCTGAAAAGACAAACTTTTTGCCTTTCTCTGTGAATCTCTGTGGGATGGGCGGCCTACCAGCGAGTCACCTCTGAGTTCTCTGTGACAATGCTTTTACTCCTCCTTCCTTGATTTGATCCCGGTTGCCGTATACTATCTGTGACTGATCCAGGAGTCTTTTTGAGAACTCTGATTCGGGGGGGACACTATGAATCCGATCAAGTTGACACTTGTTCCGCAGATTTTCGTACTGCTTATTGCCGTGTCGGGCCATGCCTCCTATACGGTCAATGTCAATACAGCCAGAGAGTTCATCGCAACCGGCGAGGAGAGTCTCAGGCTGGTTCCTACTTCTCTGCACTATGGGGACAGGTATCAGAAAGAGACTGTTAAAATGGTGTTTCGTCTCGCCAATGACCTGGATGACGAAACCATCCGAAAGCGATACCTGGCGATGACCTCCAGATACGTGGAACCGGACAAGATCCTGCAGTCCAGCATCGAATATTATACCCGGATAACTTTGTAAACGATCGCATCACAGGAACAGTGCAGGTCCGACCATCACCATGACTCCCAAAAGCGAAAAGGCAAGAGGCACCCTGTTAATGGTGTCGGCAATCCTGATCCTGAGCCCCGATGCCCTTCTTATCTCCTTGATCAGTGTTGATCCCTGGACCCTTGTCTTCTGGAGAGGGCTTCTTACATCCTGCACACTGGCAGCCGCTCTGGTCTTTTTCCACGGGAATAGAGTGTTCCGGGAGGGGCTGCGAGTGGGACCTGCCGGTATCATGACAGGTGTTTTTTTCGCGGCGAGCACCATCTCCTTTGTCATGTCGGTACGCCTCACCACAGTAGCCAATACCCTCGTCATCGTTGCTTCAACTCCACTTTTTGCGGCCATCTTCACGAGGATCTTCCTGTCCGAAAAGGTTCCAAGGCGTACCTGGGTCGCCGTGATCGCGGGATTTTCAGCTCTGCTGGTCGTTTTCAGCGGGAGCCTTTCCGTGGGCAGTGTCGCCGGCGATCTTCTGGCGTTCGCGACAGCCATTTTCATGGCTGCAAACTTCGTCATTATTCGCAGCCACAGGCAGGTCAGTATGATCCCAGCCGTGGTACTGAGCGGGATATTGACCACCCTGATTACAGTGTTCATGATTAATCCTCTGTCTGTCGGCGCGTCGGATATGCTGCTGCTCGTGGTAATGGGTTCCCTTGTAATGCCTGTCCCCCTGGCTCTCATGACCGTGGCCCCCAAACTCATCCCGGCGGCTGAGGTGAGCCTGATCATGCTGCTGGAAACGTTCCTGGGCCCGCTCTGGGTGTGGCTGGTCATCGGACAGAGACCGGCAGTGGAAACGGTTCTGGGAGGGGGGGTCCTGATGGCAACGTTGATTGTGCATGCGCTGGTGGGATGGAGAGAACAGTAGCCAGAAGTCAGTAGCCAGAATCCAGTAGATTCATTCAAAATACTGTTGATCCTCAACAAGCACTTTTGATTGAAGTTTGCGCTATTTCATTCCTTTTCTGGCTTCTGGCTTCTGGATTCTGGATTCTGATCACCGCTCTTCCTTGGTTCCGCAAAAATCCTCTTCACCTGGGGATATTCTTCCTTGATGGCTGTCCTGAGCTGCTCCAGCACCTCCTCGACATGGCCGGCAGGCACAGTATCCACGAAATCCAGGCTGAGGTTGGCAAGGATGAAATCCGGACCCATGTGAAGTGTAAGAACCTCATTCACGGTCTTTATCTGAGGGTAGGAACCGGCCAGGATGCGGATACCGTGAACGATCTCCCGGTTGGCGCTCTCACCTATAAGAAGCCCTTTGGTTTCGTGGGCAAGCCAGATGGCTGTCCCGCTCAGGATGAGACCGATGGCGATGGAAGCGAGACCGTCGTACACGGGGTTGCCTGTGATCTGGCTCATATAAATACCCAGAAAGGCCATGGCAAGCCCGAGCATGGCGGCTGAGTCCTCGAACAGAACGACGAAGAGAGACGGGTTTTTCCCGCGCCGCACAGCTTCCAGGTATCCCCACTTGCCTTTTACGCGGGAAAACTCCCTGAACGCGAAGAGCCAGGCCGCTCCCTCAAAAATAGCTGCCAGGGAAAGGACAACGTAGTTGATGGCAGGGTTGTGGATGGGAGAGGGGTAAAGAATATGCACGATCCCCTCGTACAGTGAAACACCCGCCCCGCCGGCAAAGATAAGTATGGCGACGACAAAGCTCCAGAAGTAGACTTCCTTGCCGTGCCCGAAGGGAAAGCTCTCGTCTGGAGGGGCCTGAGAACGTTTAAGGCCGTAAAGAAGAAGAATCTGGTTCCCGGTATCCACAAGGGAGTGGATCGCCTCTGAGAGCATGGCGGAACTGCCTGTCAAGAGCGCGGCTGCAAACTTGGTGACGGCAATGAGGGAATTGCCGGCAAGAGCCGCCCAGATCACTTTTTTAGAAGCCAAAGACATATTGAATCCTGTCGTAACAGTGGTTATGTTGCGCCGAATGGGAACATCCAGGATGTCTGCACGGATTCTCCGACAGACTAATGGATCTTTATAGCATTATTTACCACGAGATACCCGGGAAGGAGAACCAGATGCAGATCGGCAACAATAGTGTTGTATCCATTCACTACACCCTTAAAGACGAAAATGGGGAGGTTCTGGATACCTCCGATGGGAGAGATTCCCTCGATTACCTCCATGGAGCCGGACAGATCGTTTCGGGCCTGGAGAACGAACTTGATGGCAGAGCGAAAGGGGATGAATTTTTTGTCGTTATCGAACCTGAGCACGGGTACGGTTCCCGTGACGAGTCCCTTGTACATGAGGTACCGCGATCGGAATTCGATTCGCCCGACGAGATCAAGGTCGGGATGCAGTTTCGGATCGGTGCCGAAGGCGGGACCGTCATTATGGTGGTTGCCGGTGTCGGGGACGAGACCGTTACATTAGACGGCAACCATCCACTTGCCGGAGTGAGCCTGTCTTTTGACGTTTCGGTCACCGGAGTCCGTGCGGCCACAGAGGACGAAATTAAGGGAAGCCGGCATGTCCATGGGACGGGGTGTGGATGTTAAATTCAGTACCCAGTACCCAGTACCCAGTACCCAGTATCCAGTACTAAATTCACCAAGTTTTGAGATTGCAGGGTCCAGGTTCCAGGTCCTAGGTTTTGAAACCTGGAACTTGAAACCTGGAACCTGGAACTCCAGACACTATGGGTTTTTGAGAATGTCTGGCGAGATCATCCATTTAACCCTCCATCCCCCTGTCTTTTCCAGGCACACGATCGTCCCCGGTGTGAAAGTGAGGATCTCCCTGGCGCTATCTGAGAGCAGCAGCGCGGAAGCGAGGCGCGGCAGGTGGGGCAGGTGTCCCACGAGCAGAGTATCCATGTTCACAACTTCCAGGCGTCCTGCCCATACAGCCGGGTCGTCCATCGGCCCGAGGCCATCGGTTTCTTCCGGTGCCGGAGCCCGGGGCAGAACCTGGCTGATAATGGCGGCTGTCTGGACGGCCCGTAACTTGGGGCTGTGAAAAATGTGGCCCGGCATCAACTTGAAGTGATGGGCCAGGAATCCAGCCAGTTCCATGATGCCCGTTTCACCCTGCTTAGAAAGAGGCCGCGCGGGGTCCTCCATTTCGCTTAACGCCTCGCCATGCCTCATAAGATAAACCAGCATAAGAAATCTCCCTTCAACACCCGAAATCCGATAGCGAATTCGTTAGAACCTGGATTGCGGGTATAATTCATGAACTTTGCTCGATTTTCCGTGCCGGTAGGGTAACGTCCTCCGACAAACATTATTCCAGGAGCCGGATGAGGTTCTCCGACAGGGTTCCAAGCATAATGTTTGTGCTATATGAGTTTCTAAATTACAATAATATCATTCACTATTCCATAATTAAGGAGCAGACATTACCGACATGGATGAATCCATACTGAAAAAGATACTGGACGCGAGCCCGGACATGTATCTGATTATCGATGGGAACGGGATCCTGGTTGATTTCAAGCTTTCTCGAAATTTTGAACCGGCTTTACCAGAAGCTGAGTTTCCAAGCAAATCCGTGGGGGAGGTATTACCTGACGAACTGGCCGAGGCGGGTCTGGTCATGGTGAGAGAGGTCTTGAAAACAGGAAGAGAAGGCCTGTTGGAGTACAGTCTTCCTGCCGATGGAATACCTCATTACTACGAGGCCAGGTTTACTCTTCTTGATGATGACCATGTCCTTGCAATTATCCGGGACGTGACCGACCGGGTAGAAGCTGAACAGGAATTGGTCGAGTCTGAGGCACGACATCGTCGTCTCTTCGAGGAAAACCCCGTGTCCATGTATATCTACGACACAAGCACACTTATGATAATGGATGCCAACACCGCCATGATCGACAGCTACGGGTTCACCATGGACGAGCTTACCTCAATGACGATCAGCGACATCCGGCCGCCCGAGGACGTTTCAAAGGTTATGGAGAACGTTGCCGATCTGCGATCAAAACAGGTCTACCTTGGAGTCTGGCGGCACACGAGGAACGACGGCACTGTCATTGATGTGGAGGTCACCAGCACCGATTTTCCTTACCGGACCAGACCGGCCCGTCTGGTCCTTTGCAACGATGTGACGGAGAAGGTCAGGATACGAAAGGCTCTTGAGGTAAGAGAGGAACAATACCGGCACCTGTTTGAGCAAAACCCTTTGCCGATGATCATTTTTGATCCCGAAACCATGAAATTTCTCAACGTCAACCTCGCTGCCGTTAACCATTACGGCTATGAGAAGGAGGAGTTCATGAGTATGAAAATAAGGGATCTTCGTCCCCCTGAAGATGTTGAGGAGGCGGAAAAAGCGATCCGATCCATAAAATCAGCCGTGGAAAGTATGGGTGTCTACCGACACCAGAAGAAAGATGGAACACTGATCCTGGTGGATATTATTTCCCACGAGATCAATTATGAAGGACAAAAAGCAAGACTTGTCCTGTGTAATGACGTCACGGATCAGATCCAGGCCACGAAAGCCCTTGAGGAAAGCGAGGTGAAGTTTCGAAGCGTTGTTCAGTCCTCACCAATGGGGTTACACATGTACCGCCTGGATGACGATGATTGCCTCATTTTTTCCGGCGCCAACCCCGCTGCCGACAGGATGCTCGGGGTAGACCACGGCAAATTCATGGGATTGACCCTTGAGGAAGCTTTCCCGGGCCTGGAAACTGAAGAAATCCCCGACAGGTACCGGGAGGTATGCCTGAGCGGCAAACCGTGGCAAACCGAGCAGATCAACTATCAGGACGACCAGATCAGCGGCGCCTTTGAGGTTTACGCATTCCAGACCGGGCACCGCTCCATGTCGGTGTTGTTCCTTGAGATAACTGAAAAAAAGAAAGCCAAGGATGCCATCGCAGAAAGCGAGGAGAAGTTCAGAAAAGCGTTCATCACAAGCCCCGATCCCATGACCATCACACGAATGGAGGATGGACTTTTGCTGGAGGTCAATGAAGGGTTTGTGAAAGCAAGCGGGTACAGTCGGGAGGAATCACTGGGCAAGTCCACACTGGACCTTGACATATGGATAGACGATGATAAGCGCGTGGAAGCTATCAGTAAACTGCAGCGGTACGGCAGTTTGGAGAACTTCGAGGTCAGGATGAAGCGTAAGGACGGAGAAGTGCGAATAGTACTTCTGTCTGCCTCGATGATCAGTATTGGCAACGTTCCGAGCATGCTCACCATAAGTCGCGATATCACCGAGTTGAAGAATACCGAGGAAGCTCTTCTGAGGAGCGAAGAGCAGCTGCGAGCGTCTCTTGGAGAAAAGGAGATCCTTCTCAAGGAGATCCACCACAGGGTGAAGAACAACCTGCAGGTCATCTCCGGTCTCCTGGATCTCCAGGCCCATCATATCAGCGATCCATTGAGTCGCGAGATATACAAGGAGAGCCAGAACCGGGTCGTCACCATGGCACTTATACACGAGGAGCTCTACCAGAGCGCGAACATTTCCCAAGTGGACTTCGCGGACTATATCCGGAACCTGGGTAAAAATCTCATGATCTCCTACGGCGCTGAAAGGGATCGGATCAGATTGGATATAAAGACCGAGAAGGCGGAGATGGTCGTCGACACAGCTATCCCGTGCGGCCTTATCATCAATGAACTGATCACAAATTCCCTGAAGCACGCATTTCCGGGAGAGCGCACCGGGACGATCAGCCTTTCCTTTAAACAGCTCAGGAGCAAGGAGTTCCTGCTGACAATCAGCGACGACGGGATTGGAATACCCGAGGATGTGGACATTTACAGTACAAGCACCTTGGGGATGCAGCTTGTCACGATCCTGGTCGAGCAGCTTGGTGGAACCCTCAAGGTGAAGCGCCGGGACGGCACCAGCTTCGCCATCAGGTTCAGGGAATATCACGAGGCCGGGAGTGTTCTGTATTGATTTCAGAATCCAGAATCCAGAATCCAGAATTCAGAAGGACATCAATTGAGAATTACGAATTGAGCATTTAGCATTCAGACCAAAAGGCACAATCCTCAATCCTCAATCCGGAATCGTCTTCTCTAGACCCCAGACCCCAGACCCCAGACCTCAGACGCCGGCCTGCTGCTGCCGTTCGACAAGCTCACGGCCCTGAGCCTGCCGAAGGGGAGTTCCAGGTTCCAAGTGCCAATCTCCGGGTTCTGGGAAAACAACCTCTGGAATCCGGAGTCGGAATATAGATGCTGGACTTAGACTCAGACTTAGTCTATGACTTAGACCAACCACCAACCACCAACCACCAACCACCAACCACCAACCCCCAACCCCCAACCCGAAACCC
>Ga0209976_10000295_pt1 | contig 36721 bp, 48 predicted proteins | sample SumtaG_FD_182806 | JGI IMG/M metagenome (GOLD analysis project Ga0209976, IMG submission 182806) | Deep subsurface microbial communities from Indian Ocean to uncover new lineages of life (NeLLi) - Sumatra_00157 metaG (SPAdes) (version 2) | ecosystem: Environmental > Aquatic > Marine > Oceanic >...
ATTCAGCAATTCAGCTATATTACTATGAATATCTATGGGTGGTTCGGCATTATACCCATCAACTAACATCTTATTGCCCGTATAATGGGTGAAAACCACAAACTCCTGCTGTGCATAATCATTTGAGTACCAAACGTATCCTTCATCCGGCACAAATATAGACCTGAATAGAGGTGCTAATTCCTTATCCCGTTTAGGCACTTGTTGCATATTAGGGTTAGATGAAGATAAACGCCCGGAAACCGTACCGTAATCCTCCTGCTTCAATTGATTAAAATTGGTGTGCACTCTCCCATTAAACATGTGCCTGTCTATCAGTGGTTCTAAGAAACTATTTAATAAATTACTTACCTTTTTTGATCTTAATATTTTATTGCCTATATCATGGGTTCTTAACCACGCCTCAGGAAAAGAAGGGTTACCTTTTTCAGTCATCGGCCACCCTGTCTGCCCATTTTCTTCCATAAATTTTTGCATTTGCTTCGTTGATCTAGGGTTGAAGTCATCCGGTAATGCTCTATTTGCCTCCTCAAGCATTTCTGACAGCTTAAGTTTAACTACCGCAAGTCTATCCTCATCTACCTTAACCCCCTTCCTCTCCATCCTAAATAAGGATTTAATAACCCTGCATTCTACTTCCCATACCCGCCTCAATTCTTCAAAATCCAACAATTCTTGTTGTTTTTGCCATATTTGCCATGTTGTAGTACCATCCCCCTTTGCATATTCATGAGCCATTTCATCATCAGCAGGTAATTTATGAAAATTCTCCATTTGCTTTTGTACAGGGTTCTCCCCAAACTTTAATGATAGATACTCATACATAATTTTAGATTTCTTCGGCTCTACTCCCATCAACACGGCCTGGGGTTCCAGTGCATATCTACCACAATTCTCATCTATGAGCGCCGCATTAACCATAGTACATTCAAGATCATGGTCCAATAGACTTATACCCTCATTCATAAGCATGTGCATATCAAATTTAAGGGCATGCCCCACTATTCTCGTATCTTTACGTAATGACTCTGACAACCAGTTGGATACGTTGTTTGCCTCTATATTAGGACCAGTTTCATGTCTAACAGGTATATAAAATGAGTCTCCCTCCATCGGGCCAAGGGTGATCACATAACCACAAATCCTGTCCCGTTTCCAGTCCAGTCCTGTGGTTTCCGTGTCTATAACGACGGTTTTAGCGGCCAATAAGTTGGGTAATACTGACATCACTTGGTGTGCCTATTAATATTATTTGCTATACGTTGTGCGGCTTCCCGATCAACTTTGCCTCCGCCATCTCTAGCCTTACCGGTGGCACCCGACTTTTTCTTGGCGGTTGCTATCCTGCCTGTGGCCGCTTCCACAATGCGGAATCTATTACCTCTTTTAATTACTTTAACTGGCATTTTAATGTATACTCCTTTTCTTTCCTTCTCGTATTCGGCGTTTCGTGTCTGCTATTAACATTGCTCCTATCTTCAACATTATAGCCAAAGTTTTTCTTGCTACCTTTACATCCAAGCTTTCTACTGCCCCTAAGAATAATTCAAATATGTTAACCATGTGTTCTAATGCGTCGTCCCTATTTTTTAACACCTTAACATTGGTAAGCAGTATCGTATTTTTATCTTTACGCACTAGTTATGTCCAATTTCTTCTCTATTTGTTCAAAGATTGCCCACATTTTCGTTGTTACAAAGAAATCGGTTTGTCTGTCTTTTCCCCCTTTATCATCTAAATAATTGTCATAGTTGCTTTCAATGAACCCTTTTTCGAAGTCATTCAGTTTATCCATATTTTCAATTGCCTCTTGAAAAATAAGGTCTAAACGCTCCTGCTCTTGTTCACTTATTTGCATAATTCATCAAGCTTCTTTGTTATACCTATTATACATAAATTCATTTGTCTAATCATCTCACCCCACTTCCCACTTTCTACTTCGGGGGTGGATAACACTATTGAACCGGAGGGTATAGCATCATCCAATTCTTCGGCGTCATTATTATCTACTATTATAATTCCTATAAATCTCATTATATTAATCCTTTATTAAAGCCTTTGGCTATCCGTTAGCTTCACCAAAAGCAAAGTGGGGGACAAAAGGAAGACGACTTCCCTACAAACGGCCCACAGGCGAAATCTAGGAGAGTGTCTTCCTAAAAATCACCTTTACCGTCATCCGCCTCTGCTTTATTAGGAGCGGTTTCTTGTGTCTTAGCTTCATCCTTGATGTCAAGACCCTCGCTCCTAAACAATTCATATCTAGATTCTAAAGTCTTGAACAAATCCTCATCTTCAATGAGGCCCTCAGCCCTGAATTTATAATTCATAAACTGCTGACTGTCATTATTGGTGTCCATCCAGCTAGACATTTTAAATATCATCCCATAACTTGGGGCCTCAGATATTTTCAATTTAGCCATAAATTTTTTGGCCATCTTGATTGAGGCTCTGGACATGCGGATTACAGCAGGGGATAATTCAGGGAAATCCAACAATTGAACCACTATATAATAACCGTAAGTGGCGGCTGGAGGAGAATTTGAGTCCTCAGGGTCATAACTACCCCAGGCACCTAACCCGGATTCTGCAACTGTGGGTTTCAAGGTCCAAGTTACGGACCTTTTTACCCCTTTTGTGGGATGAATTTCAAACTCGCCCATAGGAGGGGACCAGTTCTTCCCATCATCGGCACGGGCTAAGATACCCCCGCCATCCCATAATGGGTTCCATAGAACATAGCGCGTGGTTACGAAAAGAGGTACGATACGTAATTCAGTACCTAATTCCTTCTCCGCCACGCTATGGTAAAATTGCCCTGCCGCGCATCCTTCCTCTAACACTTGAGGTGAGATACCCTGCAAAAGCTGGATAACCGGCATTTCATAATCACCCCTATCGAGGTTTTCTGTACCCTGACCCCCCCTGCCTTGCATAAAGCTTGGCACTTGTTGGGCCGGGGCGTTGTCCGGTTTGTTAACAACTTCTTTGCTCATGATATAGTTTCCTTTCTGTTATGAACGTTAAGAGTTGGTAGTTTCAATTTGATCTATGCCTAATAATTCTTTTAATTCTTTTCTAATTGCGTCATTCCCCGCACATATGCCTTCTATATGAGCTTGATCACACAACTCCACAACTTCTCCCACAAGCTCCTCAATATCAATATTTGCTTTATCCATGGTTGGAGATTTACGATTCGAAAAGTCCGTGGATATTCTATCACAATATCTAACATCAATCCCCTTGGTTTTAAACAAGGAAACTATAAGTACACCGAGTATGTGTGCAATGTCCGTATGATTTTTGCTAAATTCGCTCATTTTGCTTTCACTTTTGTCACGCTGATGTTGCGCTTCGCATCCGTATTAAAGATTTCCTCAGGTAACTCTTTATTTTCCTCCATCATTTCCCGTGCTATACGCGAAAGGGTGCTGGCATTAATAGTGCGGGTTATCTCATCCCCATGACCAATCTTCTCAAGATAAGCGAAAGCTTCATCCTTCATGCCTGAGGCAACTTTTGCGGAAATAGATGAGGTGGTAGATACTCGAACACCTAATTCATCAATAGTTACGGTTTTCATTTTTCGCTCATCCATATACTCAGGAATAAGAGTATACGATAATGAACCCTTTAGTGCCTCTAGTTCTGATTTAATCTGCTTTATGTCTTCAATAAACTCCAACAACTTCATGTATTTTGTCATGATTTCCCAAAATCTTGAATCAGAGGACGTTAGATCAGCTTTAATTGCATCTCCTGCGTCAGCCGCTTTATCCGTTATTACGATTAATGCGTGATTATACATGTTATCAGGTTCAATTAATTTATCTAATTCATAATCAATCCCTTGGACAGCTTCAAGTATTTCATGTATTTTGTCTAGATACTTCATATTTAGTTTCCTTTCTAATTGTGATTGGTAGTATTAATGGGTAATATGTTTTTTCATCTCGGTCATATTGAAGAACGCGTATCTCTTTGTGCCCCCTTGCGGCTAAGTAGGCGGCAATCATAGCTATATATACCGGATGCCCGGCCATAACTAAGTAATCCTTGCGGGGGTCATACTTACGTATAAATTTGTGGATGCGGGAGATAAACTCGCCTATTCTTATATTAGCATTGTCAGGAAATATGGCCTTGGTTGTGATAGACCTAACCACGCCATATTTACTTAGAGCCTCGAAATTTTTGGTATTGTCGTTATGCACGATAAAAACGGCCACTTGTTTCCTTTCTAATGGCGGGGGGCCAACAAACTTTCCCGTAATGGGGAGGGGGTGAAGTGGTAGGAAGAGATTTGTTGGCCCCCTTGCCGGTCGTATGCCTTGTTCAACTTGAGCCTGTATATCTCAGCACAGGTAGGGTATGTATGTCAAGAGGTCAGCAACAGTGCGTAAACATAAACTATCGTTACTACTATAGCGCCTCGCATTGCCCACTTCGTGTTCTCACTCATTAACTTTTTTCCTTCCTCTCCCCGTAAGCAAGGAGGATGGGTTTAACCCACAATTGTTTACTATCTTCTACTTCCTGTTTTCTTACTTTGTCAGACACCTTATATGGTAGCCTCCAAGTGTTCCCCCATAAATACCCCGTCCAATGACACTTTGGGCAAAAATATTCATATTTAGAACCCAAGCCGATGTGTTCATAATCTCCCCCTTTTTCGAGTTTCATATTACATTTGCCACAATACGGAGTTGATATAACTGCCTGAATTTTTCTGGTTTTAATGATTATATTCTTATTCATTTGTGGTCCTCCTTATAAAATTCCCTATCCTTGGGTAGGTATGGTACTTCTTCCCACTCCTTAGTATCAAAATTATAGAAATGTAGGGGATGGTCGGGATGCACAATATATAAATTATCTTGGAATAATGCACAATCCCCCCTTCCATCATGATACCATTCTGGAAAGTCAATTCTCGTCATACCCTTTATTTTAAATGGTAACTTTCCGTTTTTATGCTCTATTTTTTTAATCATCATTCGGTCCTTGTTCATGAAATTCGATCTTGTGGGTTTTACCTGTCATTCTTCGTAAAGCACTCACCACTTGGGTTGCAGACACATCAAACTCTGATAAAAGCATCGCATTATCCTTGTTATTAGTGTATAACAATCCACCCCTAAAACTTTTTACGTATTGTGGTCTACCATACTGAATTTTTCTAATAATCTTTGGCATCATTTGCCCTCCCCCAGCAGTTTATATAAACGGTCTTTTATTTCATCTTCTTCTTCGCTTTCGGATGCATGTTCAGCAAGCAGAAACTTTATATCTCCCCGCTTTACCCTCACGGTGTCTTTGTCTTGCTCTAGCAGGATATGGTAAGCGAGGGCGTCTAAGTGAATACGCGGAGTTATGGAAGTGTCATACTCACTAAAACCACCCATCTTAATAACCAATTCAACTTCATCTCGTGTGGTTTTCATCATTTGTTCCTTTATACTGTGCCGGATGTAGCGTACGCTACAGGACCTTGCCACGTATACTCACTGACGGCCCCGCGCGTATATAAAAAGTTTTTTCTCTCCATACCGTACACCCTCTACACTATACTATAGCCCCCGTCCGCCGGGGCAGAGAGTGTAGCGGGTCAATCCGTTACAACCCGCTACACAATCCGTTACAAGCAAAGTTAAGCGACCTTCTTCTCTTTGGCCTTTGCTTTCTTGTCCTTCGCCGCTTGGGCTTTTGCGGCCTTCTTTTCAGCGGCCACGCGTTCATTTTTCTTGCGCTCGTCAGCCAACTGAGCGGTACGGTTTGCCGCCGCAGTAGCCGGGTTATGACCAAAAATAACCACAGCTGGGTTTTCCTTCGGATTAGCCAAGTACTTCTTATGGCGGTTACGAAGAATATTGCCAAGGTTCATGCGCCGCATTCCGGGATTAAGGCTCTGCCATCTTTCCCAATTTTCCTCCAGCCCATTTTCCTTGGCTATGCTCTTTAACTCAAGGTCAATTAGACCCAGCATTGCCGCCGAGATGTCATCCCCGCAATTGACCGAAGGTGCGCCCTTTGCAGTACGTACGCTTTTGTCAACGTTGTATTTTTCACGGAATCTATCATCTACAGCTTTGAAACGAACCGAACCCATTGGCACATCAATCTCAGTATCGCCTACTAACACCAAATAACGTTCAGCGGCAGTATCCTCAGATTGAAGGATGCCCGTACCCCGGCTCAAGAAAACCTTACGGCCAGTGTATTGGGATTTGGTCCAGTTACGTGGCTCAGGCTCTTTTGCCTTCGCCTCGGTTTGTGTTTCCTCAACCTGAGCGGCCTCGGATTGATTAGCTTCCCCCTCGCTGGGGTTGGCTTCTTGCTGATTATCATTTCTGCTCATTTTATTTACCTTTCATTGGTGTTTAAGCTCATCAGACCGGGTTTGTCCCGGTGACACCCCGAAGGGCGTTTCGCTATTTGTTATTCAGGTTACTCAACTTCACATATAATTTAGCGGCTGTGTGTAGTGGGCCTTCTAGACTCTTGATACATGCTTCTATGCCCCCTTTATCTTTAACATATAAAGCCAACAACTTAGCAATGTCCGTCATGTATTCACAGTGTGCCGCTATATCACGCAAACATTCTTCCTCAAAGATTGTGCTTGTATTGGGAAAGAATGCAAATTTGCGCCACGGGGTGTACCATTTGATCTCTCCTAAAAAAACACTTCCCTTCTTGGTCATCACGTGCCATATTGGGGTTTTACGTGTAACTTTTATAGGTATTGGCATAAAATTTATAAATCTTGGTTCCATCATTTCACCCATATTCCATTTGACCCTAGTTTCCAGTGGTATTCATGCTTACGTAGCCACGCATTAACCAGAATAAGGGAGGAGGAGTATAGTTTGCTCCCCGTCCCTATATCTGTGATTGTGGCTTCAAGCGGCGTTCCGGGCTGGTGTGTTTGCACTTTCACCTTTACCCTTTTTGCGTCTTGAAGCGTATTCTGCTTGTGTCTTTTCATTAGCTTTCCAAGTCTTTTTGCCTATAGTCACCTGCAACCCTTTGGCCAGTCTGCCCCTCAGCATGTTGCCAAGGTTCATTCTTATCTGTCCGGGATTGAGGCCGTTTTTTGCCCAAATATTGAAGTTGTCCAAGACATCATTCTCCTGAGCCACTTCAAGCATTGTATCAACGTTGGCGTGGGCAACGTCTTTTTTACCCTCCACCTTAATTGGCATGGACACCCAATTGGTGAGAACAGCGGCCATTTCGTCTCCGCAATTCTGCTCTCTGCCATAGAGTTTTTTGTACTTGTCTTTAACGATAGTACCATGCTCTTTAACGATTACGTTTGCCTTGCACCATGCCTTAACCATCTTGAGTGTTGGTGCTCGTTCCGCTACAAACGCCTCAGCCGCCTCAATAAAACCATCGGCACCCATGACGATTGCGTTCTTGATTGTGTGAACGTGGGCGAGATCAAGCCCTACGTAAAACTGTAACTCGTCGTCGTCCTCATTCACGGTCACTTTGTTGATCGGTTGTTTAGTCATCTTTTAAGTCTCCTTTCTAATTTAGGGTTTCAGTAAAGCACACCAGACTATAGCTTGTCAACCCCTTTTGTGCACTGGCCTGTTTCATCAGTACCGACGGGGCCATTTGCCGGTAGACGAGACGACGGGTTTGGACCCCGCCGCCCCGTTTCAACTACTTGTCGTCTTTTTTTCTCCTTTTCAGTTTGTGGTTGTCCCATAGTTCTTTGACGATGGCAAAGGGAAAGACAACGAAAATAGTGAACAACACGGACCCGGCCATAAATAAGCCGAAAATCGCGATTGCCCACATCCCTATGTCGTACAATAAGTCGAGCATTCTGGGTCTCCTTTCTACAGTTGGCGTACGGTGAACAGCAATCGCCCGTACTGGTTTGTGATCACGTGGTCCCCGGCGCTGTTCTTCCCGGTGATCAGGTCCACGTCTCCTATGGTTGCCTCCTCCTCTCTGCACAGTAGAACAGCTACCGCGTCCTGAGGGTCAGCCTCCATCCTTTCAACCCGCCCGTGGTTATTGGTTACGATTACGGCCATTCTTCGGTCCTTTTTCAAGCCACCTACAGAAGCCGAGTAAAGCCACGGCTGTCAAAAACAGCAGAACGTCTCCCATGTGTGTCTCCTCGTTGTTTGGCCTGCTCATCAGCGCCGGGTTGACCGCCTCCATTTGGCGTAAGCTATGCGCCGTGTTTTTTTGGCATCGCCGTTTCCGTCGTACATCTCGCAGGCGGAGTGTCCGGTCAAGAGGCCCGTCTTTTTGTCAAGGATGAGCCACTCGTCGTTTAGGTACGGGTTGCGCCCCACGTAGCAAAGCAACTGGCCTTCTTTGGTCATCACGCTGTGCACTTCGTCCGCTCTTGTCAGCTTTGCGTCGGTGAACTCCCGCTGGATGAGCACCTCGCTCGGTGTTGGTAGGTCGTCGTTTGATCCTCTTGTTGTCATCGGTTGTCTCCTTCGTTGTGTGTGCCGTGTGTCACGGACCGGGGGCGGCGCGTTAACCCCGGCACACCCCAGTACAACACACCGGACGGCTCGTGTCAACCCCTCGCGTTGCTGGCGTCTCCTCGACTTCTTTTTTGTGCGCGTTCCGTGCGGCTTGTGCCGTGTCCCTCGGTGTGGTGCACTGCCTGTGTCCGGCTTTTGCAGGGCGACGAGGCCCAGGGGGCCGTGACGCGGCTGGGTTCGTTCTTGTCCTGACTAGGGACTCCCATATACGGGGGTTGCGTCGCTTGGTGTTTGTACCCGCCCCGGTTGCCTTGACTTGGCTTTTTGGCGGCGTTGGGAGGACCCACGGGACCCGCGTTTCGGGGGGCGGTTTTTGGCGGCGGGGACTCCCTCCTCTTATGTATTGGGTCACATATATATCGACAATGGAGAATAATATGAGAAATACCATTAAATTGCACTGTAACGTATCGTGTAGCGTATCTGTAGCGTATGGAAATATATCCCAGGACCCGCGTCCGCCGGGGGCTGTAGCGTATGTAGCGGGTGTAGCGTATCCGAGGACCCCTCCGCTCTCTCCCCGTCCTCCGTACGTATACACACGTGCCACCCTCTCCCCCCTAAAAATTTTTAAGAGAGTACTCTACACTATCTCTAGGTGGCTTCGAGGCCCGTCCGCCGGGGCCTCTGGCGTAGCGTATCCATACGTTACAACCCGTTACAACCCGCTACAGGGGGTAATAACATGTCTAAGGTAATTTATTTCATATGTGAGGACAAGTATCAATTAACCATCGAGCAGGAATTTTTCTGCTGGAGATACGCTTTGCATGGGGTCGGAATGAAGGCTGTGAGGGAGGCGTATGGTCAGAAATCCCCCCAGGCTCAGAATACGAAGGCTTGGAAATTATTGGAAAGAGGGAAGATACGTGATAGAATACATTATTTGCAAAAACAGCATCATAATAAGGATATAGATTTGTATAAAGGACCCTGGGATTATTACGGAAGGTCAGATGTGGGGTGCCCGCTGGACCCCGGAAACTCTATAAAGCCAATCCTAGATGAAATTAGAGGTATTCAGGAGGTATGCAATGAGCCGGAATAAGGGTATAGAACCTATTGAGCCGAGGTCTGATAATGTGGCGGACCCCGCAGAACCGGGGAATGAGTATCTATCCCTTAAGCAATTATCCTTCGTGAACCATCTATTATCCCCGGCATGTATGCTTAATCCAGTAACGGCCACCAAACTAGCGGGGTATAAGTGTTCAACTGATAAGTCTGCACGTTTACAGGCGGAGAGGAATATGTTACACCCCCTTATCCGGGCGGAAATAGAAACAAGAATGGCTAAGATATCTCTCCAATCCTCTTTGTCTGCAGAGGCGGTGCTGAATAAATTATGGGAGGAGGGAAATAATCATACTCCTGAGGATTCCTCTCCGTCCGCGAGAGTTCAAGCACTCAACACACTAGCCAGATTTTATAAAATGATAGGACCCGGCAAAAAGGATCAAGAACCGGAGGAACAACAGTCTAGCGTTAACATTCATATACACACGGGTGAAGGTCCAGTAATTATAGAAGGGGAGAAGGTAAATGAGCCTAATAGTACCGGATAAGAAGTTAATATTGCCTGATGAGTATGACGATAGTTATCATTTAAAATATGTGTCCCCCCCTACTATTGGTAAGTTTATGCAATCCAATGCATTTATCAGGGGTCTCAGGGGTCCGATTGGTAGTGGAAAGTCATCCGGGTCTGCAATGGAGATATTCAGGAGGGCGAGTTTACAAGAACACAATAATCTAGGGGGAATAAAGAAAAGACGAACAAGATTTGCTGTAGTACGTAATACCAATAATCAATTAGAGACTACCACGGTTAAGACGTGGCTTGACTGGTTCCCGGAGAATATATTCGGTAGATTTTACATGCGATACCCTATGAGGCATTATATTAGGTATAAGGATATAGAATCAGAGGTATGGTTCATAGCATTAGATAAGCCGGATGATATTAAGAAATTGCTGTCATTGGAATTAACAGGCGCGTGGGTAAATGAGGCCAGGGAAACCCCCTATGAAATTATCGAGATGTTAACCGGGCGTGTTGGGAGGTATCCAGCTGAAAAGGACGGAGGGCAAACTTGGTCCGGGGTGATAATGGATACCAATTCTCCTGAGGATGATCATTGGTGGGCCATACTGGAGGGAGTGGCACCTGTCCCTGATAATTGGGCACCCCCGGAGGATGTAGAAATGTTTATACAGCCTCCTGCCATGTTTGAAAAAAGGGATGGGAAGGAAATAAAATGGGAATTGAACCTAAATGCGGAGAATTTGGCAAATCTTAATCCCAAGTATTACCAGAGGTATGCATCAGGGAAACCCCAATCAAAAATTAGAATATATATTGGTAATAAATATGGTACCGATACGGAAGGTAAACAGGTATATGATGAGTTCAATGAAGACGTTCATGTGGCTAAAGAACCACTAAAAAGAATACCCGGAGGTATTATTATAGTAGGATTAGATTTTGGAAGAACCCCAGCCGCCTGTTTCTCGCAAAGGACAGCAAGGGGACAATGGCAAGACATACATGAATTAGTTACGCAGAATATGGGGGCTGAAAGGTTTGCTGTGTTATTAAAACAGGAATGTGCGTCTGTATTTCCTGGGTGTAATTTTCAATTTTGGGGGGACCCTTCCGGCGGTCATGGCGGCCAAATAGATGAGCGTACATACTTTGATGTGCTACGTGCGAATGGTACAAAGGTTAGAGCGGCCCCCGCACAAAACTGGACAATACGAAGGGAAGCAGGAGCGGCCTCACTAAACCGTATGATAGATGGATTTCCGGGGTATTTGTGTTCCCCCACGTGCAAAAATTTAATTAAAGGATTTAAAAATGGATTTAAATTTAGGAGGTTGAATGTTTCTGGACAGCCAAGATATACAGAATTACCTGAGAAAAATATTTACTCCCATATCCACGAAGCAAGGCAGTATGGGTATTGTGGGGGAGGCGAAGCAAGGGAACTTATTAGAGATAAGTCGGGCAAGAAACAAAAAGTCCGGAAGGCCAAAATTAAAATTCCAATCCACAAAAGACGAAGATAAAATATCCGTATTATGGTTCTTAATATTCAGGACTGATTTACCTACTGATGATATTCATTGGTGGAGGATTTTCACATTCGGGAAGTATAAGCACGTGTCCGCAATGTCTTATGACAAGGGGTATTGGGTGGTTATTGACCCTTTAATTTGGGGTATTGAAGTAGCTTTGGTCCCCGGAGAATGTAATTTGTTGTCCGCATATATACATGATAAAAATCATAAGGTGTTAATGGTAGAGAGCGACATGGAAAGAAGATATCTTCCGAGATGGCTTCCCATGACCTGTGTATCTGTGGTAAAATCTCTATTAGGTCTGCAAATCTCGGCGTTTACACCACAAGGCTTATATAATCAATTGACGGAGGAAGATCATGGTAGGTGGCGGAGGAGGAAGTGCTCAGTTACAACAGTCATTGATGGAATCCGAAGAAGCAAGAAAGGAAGCCGAGGAGGAAGCCGCAAGGGCAAATCAATCCAGAAGAAAACTGTTGGAGGATCAATTAAGGCAAAGAGCCGCAAGAAGGCGGAGAACGATAGGTCGCTTCTCTCTGATTTCGGGTTCTGAGTTGGGAGTTACAGAGGAAACGATAGGAACGGGTAAACGATTGTCTTCTACTCGTGGTGCTCAATCCGGGGGTAGAACAGGGACCCCGGCTGGGGGTAGAACACTTAGGGCTTTGCCTCCATCCACTACTTCTTCATTAAGACAAACCATCAACACAAGACTTGCATCCCGCGCCTCAGGTATAGGTGGATTTGCCGGGGTTACTCCATAGATGCCTATAAGTCCAATAATAAAACGGTTCGAGATGTTACGTTCGGAACAGCGTAATTGGGAGGATTTGTATGAGGAGGCATACCAATATACTATGCCCGAACGTGGGATAGAGTTGGGAGAAACTGATGGTCAAAATGAAAGAGCCGAATTATATGATTCTACGGCCACAGACAGTTTAGTAAATCTCGCAAATAGATTACAAGATTCTTTGGTGCCCCCGTTTTCAAGGTGGGCACAATTCATTTCAGGGCGGTTGATACCAGATGAACAAAAGGATGAAGCCGATGATATATTACATAGGGCGACTATACAATATTTTGATGTCCTTCAACGTACCAATTTTAAGGTGGAAATTAATCCTGCATTGATGGATATAGGTATAGGGATGGCGGGTTTAGTAATAAATGCTTCTCCCAAACCTGATATTGGTGCAGTTTTTTCATCTATACCAGCACACCAATTAATAGTCGATGAAGGCCCGGAAGGTACAATAGATACTGTTTTCCGCGAACATGATATGGCTATCAGGAATGTGAAGGAAACGTGGGAAGGTGCAAGATTTGATGACACCATGGATAGATTGCTTAGGGAGAAGCCTGATGATAAAATCCGATTGATAGAAGGAGTATTTCCTAATTTCAGCACTGGATTATTTGAATATCATGTATTTGCTAAAAAAGGCTCATTTGAAATATTTAATGACAAAGACACTACTTCTCCTTGGGTGGTTCCGAGATGGTCTAAAATCCCCGGTAGGAGTTATGGCAGAGGTCCGGTATTATTTGCACTATCTGATATTAAATCCCTAAATGTTGTTATACAAATGATTTTGGAGAATGCTTCATTAGAGGTTGCTGGTATGTATACAGCTGTTGATGATGGGGTGCTTAATGTAGACTCTATTGAGATCGCTCCGGGTATTACTATACCTGTGGCATCAAATGGGGGTACGGTAGGTCCATCATTAGCTAGGCTTCCGGGGGGACAAGGGTTTGATCTTACTCAGATTTCTATATCCGAGTTGCGCCAGTCTATACGCAGAAAATTACAGGACGATTCCCTTTCTCCCTTGGATGGTACTGTTAGGAGCGCGGAAGAAGTAAGATTGAGAAATAGAGAATTTGCAAAATCTATAGGTTCTTCATTCGGAAGATTACAGAATGAGTTATTAGGCCCAATAATTACTAGAACTTTGGATTTATTTTCCAAGAAGGGTTTAATGCCAGAACTTAAAGTGGATGGTGATATTATTGACATAAAATACACGTCTCCTTTAGTTCAATTGCAAAATGACGCAGACATGGAATCATTACAGAGGTCCTTGGCGAACATGAATGCTTTCCAACCCGGTCTTGCTCAAATTGCGTATAAGACCGGATTTTTGGCGAAATTCATACATGCTAAATCCGGTGCTCAACCTGATTTAATAAGATCAGCTGAGGAAATTGAACAATTAATAGCTTCTGCTACTCAATCGGCAATAGAGAATCCTGAGGGTGCTCAAGCCGTTCAAGGATTGATAGGAGCATAAGGATGGGTAAACAAATAGTAGAAAGTCATCAAAGTAAAAAACAAGCTGAGGCTATGAGGTTGCGGCTAGAGAAGGCTGGAAAATTTAATTCAGTATTTTCTTCACCCCAAGGTGCAGAGGTGTTGGGGCTTATAAAGGAAATGTTTATATCGAGACCTCTGCAATTACCAGAACCGAACAATGCGGATAACCAAGTGGCGTATTTATATCTAAGTACGAAACGAAGGGGCAACGTGGAAATCATTAATTACATAGAAAATCAAATGAGATTACATCAAAAATCTGTACAAGTTGATGTGGAGAGAAAAAATGAACAAACAAGTTGATGAAAATAGTTTAATTGAATCTAACCCTGAAAATAAAGGAGAAGATAATGCCCAGCCACACCCCAGCAACGAGGAAGGCCAACCGGAAGGCCAAGAAGAAGGCAAGCCGGAAGGCGGCGGTGAACCGGAGCAAGCGAAGGAAGAACCTCAAAAAATAACCGTCCCGGAAAACATGCCGGGAAAATTTGTCGGAGAGGATGGGATTCCAGATTTTGAGGGTCTGGTAAAATCTTATAATGAATTGGAATCGAAATTTCACGCGCCAGATAAATATGAATTTAACGTGCCAGAGGGCACTTCCAATGAATTATTTCAAGGTGAAAAGCCGGAAGATGATCCTTTATTCAAGGCCGTAGTTGAAGTTGCCAAGGAAAACAAAATGACGCAAGGCCAACTTGATGCTATGGTTAGTGCGTATATAGATTTCTATGGTGATATGACTACCACCAATAAAGATGAAGAATTAAAGGCTCTTGGAGGGGATGGGCCTAAAATGATTACTGAGGTTGGTCAATTCTGTAAGGCCCATTTGAATGAGGAAGAAATGGCGTTGGCAAAAGCGTTCACTACTACTGCAGTTGGCGTGAGTCTTCTTCATAAAATGGTGTCTATGGCTTCAAAAACCATGAGTGTTCCCAAAGGGGAAGTCGCTAAGGTTGACTCAGGGTTGACAGAAGAAGAACTCAAGGCTATAATGAAGACTCCTGAGTACCTGAATACTAATCATCCATTGTATGAGGCTACTCAGAAAAAGGTTCGAGAAGGGTTTCAAATGTTAGAAGCCCGAACAAAGAAGTAGTCTGGATAACCGTTCCCCGGCCCAGACCGCGTAGCAAGGCCCTTGTTAGGATAACCAAATAGTGAAACGGTAGGGAATTAACACTTACTTTAACTCTAACAAGGACGATTGCATATGTCTCAATCTGTTGATCAAGCGTTTGTCAAGCAGTTTGAAGCGGACGTGCACACCGCCTACCAAAGGAAAGGTACTTTGCTCAGGGGTATGGTTCGAATTAAGAACGGTATCACTGGTTTGAGCACTACTTTCCAAAAGGTAGGCAAGGGCACGGCATCAACCAAGACTCGTCATGGTTTAGTTCCTGTCATGAATATTGACCATACACCTGTAGAATGTATCTTAGAAGATCATTATGCTGGTGATTTTGTTGATAAACTTGATGAACTTAAAATCATGCACGAAGAACGGTTGGTAACTGCTCAAGCTGGTGCGTGGGCATTGGGTCGAAAGACCGACGATTTAATTATTGACAATGGCCTGTCAAACGGGACCAATCAGGTTCTGGCTACTCTCCAAGATGATCGCACTATAGGTGCTTCTACTGGCATGAATGTTGGTAAAGCACTTGAAGCTGTGAACAAGCTTGCTGATCGTGATGTTCCTGTCGGCGATGGTGATCTCTTTGCCGCTTTGTCCCCTAAGGCGTGGACACAGTTGCTTAGATTTGACGAATTTGCTGATGCAGACTCGGTTGGGGAAACACAGTTACCGTTTCCTGGGCTTGGTTTGGTGGAAAATCGTAGATGGGCAGGAGTGACTTGGATAATGCATTCAGGACTACCACTCGCGGCGGCTATTCGCTCGACTTTTATGTGGCACAGAACGGCCATTGGCCATGCTATCGGTGCTGACGTAACATCAGATATTACATGGGAAGGCACAAGAGCCGCCCATTTTGTCAATAATATGATGAGCCAAGGTTCATGTCTTATTGATGATGATGGTGTCGAGGAAATACTCGTGGACGAGACATAAGGAGGATGAAATATGGCATTTTCAGCTACTGGCCTTAAACTCACCTCTCTTGGTGGTGCTATAGGTGTTGGTGAAAACAGCGTCAAGAATATATATCATTATGCTACTAATGATGTAGATACTGTTGTTGAAGCCGATGCTTATTTTGATAATGCATTAATCGACGATAGCCTGAACATAGGGGATATTATTTTAGCCAGCCTAGATGTGGATGGTACCCCTGAGGTCAAAATATATATAGTATCAGTAGGAGGTTCAGACGTTACTGTGGTTCCAATGCTGATAGTTTAACCAACAGGGGACCGGGGAAACTCGGTCCCCAAATTGGAAAATATAATGCCATTTGATAAGACAGGATTAATAGCCTACGGATATGGTGGAACAATTCAAGGTGTTGGACTCCAATTATTTAATTATACTTCTAATGATACTTTTGATATAATATTTGCCAGTGGCTATTTTGATGAAGTAGCAAATAAGTTACAAATAGGAGATTTATTTACAGTATTAGGCGAACTAAATACTCCTAGTCAATGGATTACAATAGCTTGTGTGTCTAGTAATGTTGTACCTGTCGTAATTACAGAACAAATTAGACGATTTGAGTCTTCATTATTAATTCCAGATTTGTCTAAACCAAATAAAAAGTTTTTTATGCCTATTGGTGCTGATGTGGTTTTGTTGCAAATTTGTGCAACTTCCGAAGGAGTACTGGCCCCTGAATCAACAGGGAATGTTACTTTTGATTTTAAACAGGGTGGGGCACCTATAACTGGTGTTGATTCTATAGTATTTGATGCAGGGGAGACAGTACCGGGTGGAGTAGAAATGGCAAATGTTGTTGCAGACCCACAAGTTAAATTTTCCGCAGGAGACGTAATAGAAATTGATATGACTAGCCTTAATATTAATGAATTGTCCGCAATAATAGTATTTACATTTAGGGATGTCTCATAATGGCAACTGATGTGGATTTATCATCTCAAGCAATGTTGAGCATAGGTGCAGAATCAATAGAATCATTTCAGGATGGTACTACAGAATCCGAGATGGCAGCTAAATTATATAATGATTTAAGAGATTATATATTATCCATTTATCCGTGGAGGTTTACTGTACGGAAGTCTACTTCTCTTAATAAATTGATAGATGCACCGGAGAATGAATTTTTATTCACATATCAATTACCTAATGAGTTAACGGTGTTATTGAAGGTGTTGCCAGCCCATGTTAAGTATGAATTAGGGGAAAACCAGAAATTATGGACGAATTATGATGGGGAAATTTTTGTAGAATATCAATATAGACCAAGCGAAGTCAGATTTCCAGCATATTTTAATAAGATGTTTGTAAATTATTTAGCATCACAGTTTGCTATACCTATAACGGAGGATGAGGGCAAGGCGGCATATTGGCAACAACAGTTTGAACTTTCATTTCGTAGAGCCAGATTAACCGATGCTAAACAAAGAAAAGGCACAGGGTTTAAAAGATTTCCAATAACTGGAGTTAGGGGGTAATATGGGCAAGATACGCACAGTTGTATCTAACTTCGCCTCCGGAGAATTAGACCCAAGGCTATTTGGGAGAATTGATAAACAATTTTATTATAATGGGGCCAGTAAATTAAGAAATGTATTAGTACACCCTCATGGTGGAGCATTTAGAAGACCGGGGCTACAGTTTGTGGATGATCTTGGGGTTACAGCCATTAATGGGGTAAAATTAATAGAATTTGCATTTAATAACGTCCAAACATATGTGTTCGCTATAATAGATTCTGCTGCCTTAATATATAGGGATGATGAATTAGTAAAAACTTTAACATTGCCTTTTTTATCGGCAGATATTGATGAGATAACATGGGTGCAAAGTGCCGATGTACTTATAATATTCCATCCAGATCATCACCCGCAAAAAATAGTTAGAGGGGCTACTCATGCTGATTGGACTGCTGTTAATTTAGATTTTTCTTTTATTCCAAAATTTGCTTTTACTGTGGTTACTTCATCCCCCGCATTTACTCTTCAACCATCTGCTATATCTGGTAATATTAAGTTAACAGCTGGTGGAGTATTTTTTTTATCCACTGATATTGGGTCTGTTATAACGGGAAATGGTGGAGAAGCAACCGTAACTAGTTTTATAAGCACTACTGTGGTTCAGGCGACTGTAAATGTAGAATTTTTTGATACGGCATTAATCGCGTCTGGTGCTTGGCAAATAGACCGTGGGTTCGAGGATGTGTGGTCTATTGCACGAGGCTGGCCTAGGTCTGGTACTTTTCATGCTGGGAGGTTATGGATAGGAGGAGCAAAAGAAAGACCTAATACTATATGGGGGTCTCATATAGGAGACTTTTTTAATTTTGACCCTGGACAAGGTTTTGCTGATCAAGGACTTGATTTTACTCTGGATACTGATCAAGTAAATCATATAAGAAATTTGATATCATCTGATCATTTATTAATATTTACTTCTGGCGGAGAATTTTATCAGCCTAAAAAAGCTAATGAGGGCATTACTCCATCTAATTTTGAACCAGTTAGACAAGATAAAAGGGGTTCTGGATTTATACGTCCTATATTTGTAGATGGCGCCACCATATTTATACAAAGAAATGCTGATATTGTAAGAGAATTTTTATTTTCTGATCTAGAACAAAAATATAATGCTAATAATATATCTTTATTATCATCTCAATTAATAAAAGCCCCAGTAGATATGGCCCATTCCCCCCCAAATGCAGATAGTGATTCTGATTTAATATATGTTATTAATGCTGATGGCACATGGGCCGTATTGAATAGTCTTAGAAAACAAGAGATAACTTCATGGGTTGGAGGTGCAACTGATACTGGGGTTATGTTGTCTGTGGCGTATAATGAATTTTTCATGTATTGTGCTGTAAAGAGAACTATTGATGGAGTTACAACTATATATTTAGAAAGATTTAATTTTGATCATATGTTGGATTCGTCTATAGTAGTGGACAATGGGACACCATCTACTGTATTTTCTGGATTTGATCATCTTGAGGGGGAAACAGTTGAAGTTTGGGGGGACCCGGCTGATGGTTTAGGGTTTTTTGAGGGTTCATTCGTGGTTACTGGTGGTGATATTACTACTATAAATCAATATAGCAAGATAGAGGCTGGGTATAATTTAAATCCGCTCCCTCAGATTTCATTAATGCCAATAGAAAGGGAATTACCAGATGGAGTAATGGTTGGGGAGAGAAGAAGAATACCTGCCATAAAATTAAGTTTTGATGGGGCACACAGTGTCACGGTAAATAATAGGCCCGTAAAATTTAGACAGTTTGGGCAAGAGATATTTGATCAGCCTCTACCAGCTTTTGTTGGTATTAAGCGAGTTACCAATCTTGGTCATGGTAGAAGACCACCAATCGATATTAGACAAACTGGTCCTGGACCGTTTGAGTTATTATCAGTATTACAGGAGGTAACAATATAATGGCTACGGCAGTTATAGTCATGGCGGTGGTTGCCGTCGTTCAGGTGGGCGTTGCTATAGCCGGAGCCGCAACAACTATATCCCAAGCTAAGAGACAGGAGAAATTAGAGCAAGCTGATATTGATCTTGAAGGGGCTAAGGCTAAGGCTGAATTTGAATTTAAGGCATTAGAGGCGGTAAAAGCTTTGAGGGTAAAGATTGCTCAGAATAGGGCGGCATTTGCCGGTAGAGGGCTTGCAATTGGTTCTGGTACACCTTTAGCATTCGAAACTCAAAATTTAAGGGAAACTAACCAGCAATTGGTTATAGATAGGCTCGGATTAACTCTTACTCAAGCAAGATTAGATTTATCATCTGCCGCTTCAAGCTTAAGATTATCATCTACAATAACTTCTGCTAAATTAGGAGCTATAAGTGATTCTATATCTGCTATATCAGGAGTTGCTGGGTCTGTGGCATCTACTGGTAGTAGTGGGTCTAGTTCTGCGGGTAGTAGAAAAATAGGGGGGGGCACCTAAATGGCGGACCCATCTATAACCAGAACTCCTAGACAAAATCTGTCTGTTTCTCCTGCCAGATCATTATCTATACCCGTGGGCAATATACAACGAAATTTGAGTGGCATAAGTCGAGCATTAGATAATATATCTGGCACGGCTCAGGAGTTTCATAAGAGGAAGGTGATAAAGGAATCCAAAGAAGTAGGTGCGGCGGCGGGTCTTGAAGAAAATCTTGAATTAAGGGAAGGAGTAACTTTAGCGGATATGGCTTTCAATGCCTCCGCCTCAGACATTTTCCTAAATAAATTATTATTGAGTACCTCTGTGGGGTTGGATAATATAGCTAGAGATAACCCAGGGGACCCTGTAGCAATTAAGGCGGCAGGAGATGCTCAGGAATTGGCTATAATTTCGTCTATACCAGATGAATTGGTTCCTGGGTTTATATTAGCACATAGAGATAAATTAAATATTAAAATAGCACAAGCGAGGGATGATCAACTAAAGAATGAGATTGATGAGCATACAGCTGTATTTCTTGACACGGAGGAACAACTATTAACTGATCTTGAAGAATCGGCAATATTTGGGGATGATGCGGCAATACTTACTAATTTAGAATTATATATAGGATTAATAGAGAGGAATGGTCCTATTGATAATGGGGGTACAGGAGTGTTTACTGAAACTCAACAAGCGGCTAGAATTATATCTGCAAGAAAGGTTGCTGAAAAAAATATCATAATAGGGCAATTTAGAGATGTGTCATTGGGCGATAAGCCCGAATTTCTTAGTCTATTGTTAGAGGAGGAAGAATTTGATAAATTGATAGGGGGGGATTCCGTTTTTTCCCCATCTGAGGTAAAGCAAATACAAGATGAATTATATAGTGAGTATGTAAGAGAAAGTCAACTAAGAATTGAGAATGGTAAAGCAGATTTACAGGCATTAAAGGATGAAGCGTCTGTTGCTGAAATAGAATTTTATTTAGACCCAAGTGAGAAGAATTTTAGAAAGTTAATAGAATTAAAAACCCTAACTTCCGATGCCACCAATACTAAAGCCATATTAGATTATTTTAGGGGGGCGGCTTTCGAGATAGATGCAAGGGTGGTTAATGAATTAAAACAAGGAATTATAGAAGATGAGATTGTTTCATTCTTCCAAATACAAAAATTTATAGGAAATGGTTTAGATGTGGATACGGCTCTTAAACTTAGAGAGACTTTGATTAATAAACAGACTGCTGATACTACGTTTGTTGATTTAGCGGAATGGAAAGAGGCTCTACGTAGACTTGACTCTATATTTCAAATACAGAGAGATGGGTTTGGTTTCATATCTAGTTTATCAAATCAACAAACTATTGATAATAGAAACGCTATTCATCAATCTATATGGGACACTGTTAGAGTTAAATGGTCTGCTTTTGTGGCCGGGGCAGAGGAGAAACCCGACATATTGGGAATATTAAGAAAGGAAATAGAAAGATTTAATAAAAATGAGGAAGCTAAGAGGAAATTGGAAGAGAGTGTGGTAAAATAATGGCTAAGAACAAGAAAAATTTATTAGTACGAGAAAAAGTTGAAGCTGGTCTTTTGTCACCGGAGGCTTTTACTGTACTTACGGGCGAAGAATTCGTTGCAGATGCTGTTTCGGACCTAGAAAAATCTGAGATATCTCAATCAGACACGGATTTTATAGTTGGGCGCGAAGCGGAGATTGGTCTTCATAAATCCATATCTGAAACATTTAGATTATCACAAGAAAAGGCGGGGATTATTCCGGGAGTTATCTCCCCTCTTGATGTTGTTTTTGATTTGGTTCCAGAGGTTTTGCCTAATTTAGCCAAAAGAGAATTATTTGAAACTCTTAAACAGTTCAGAGAAACCCCTATAACAGATGTATTAGGTCCTCAAGCATTAAAAAATGTCTCAGAAACATTAGATAGAGCGGCTACGGGGGAAATAAAAGAGGGTTTTGATTTGGGGTTTTTTAGGAGAGGGGTTGTTAATACAGGCGATGAAGATACTGACAGATTTCTTGATAAATTTACTACTGGACTATTGGGTTCGGATGAGTTTGGCATTGGGGATTTAATACCCGGTGTAGAATTAGGGTTAGCGGTAAATGATATAAATGCCCTAATGGATGCAAGATCACGTGGAGTAGAACCATCATTTGAAGATAAATTAACGGTTGAATTAGGACTTATTGGGTCTTTGGTTGGATTAAAAGTTGCAGGAAAGCCCTTAGCCAAATTTATAACGAAGAATGTTGGAAAATTAGATGATACTATTAGGGCTACTTTAGGTCTTAAATCAAGAAACGCTTCTGTATTAGACAAAACTTTAGAGGCTGAACGAAAGGTGGAAAAAGTCACTGGGGAACCTTCCAAATTAACCCCTGAACCAACTCCTTCGGGCCTCAAGGCAAAATCCAAAAAGGCGGAGGATTTTATTACTCCTTCTGTTAAACAATCAGGGGAATTAGCTGATGATATTGCCGCATTTAAGGCATTTTCGAGTGAAGACATTGCCAAAATAATCGAGGGTAAAGCACCCCCTAATATTAATTTAAAAAATATTGGAACTACCGATGATATCAAACTTACATTAGATGCAGTTGGTAAAAAATTTAAGATACCGAAGAAAAAAGTAACCCATAAGGAAACTGTTGCGGCGGCTCAAGATTTAGGGCTAACTGTTCAACAATTGAAAAAGGCTGTTAAAGAGGGGAGGGTTAATCCAGAGTTAATTCAAGCGTCTAGAGTGTTATTAGCTACATCTGCCAAGAATTTATCCGATCTGGCTAAGCTTTATGACCCGGCAAAAGCTGGTGTTAAGGTTAAATTAGAATTGTGGAGGACCACTGTACAACATCTAGAGATACAACAATATACATCTGGATTAGTATCCCAAGCTGGTCGTACACTTAATTCTGCAAAAATACTTGCCGGGGAAAGCTTAGATGATATTGGTAAATTAAAAAGAATAATAGATACAGAGATAGGACATTTAGGTGGGAAATTTGATGCTAAAATTGATGAATTAGCCAAAGCGCTGGATGTAGCTATCAGTGCCAAGCATATTAATAATGTAGCTAAACAGGCAGTGCAGAACAAATTTTGGGATGGCTTTACGGAATTATGGATTAATGGTTTACTATCGGGTACAGGGACCTTGGCTGTTAATATAGCTGGTAATACAATATTTACTTTGTGGCAAATTCCTGAAAGAGCAATAGCGGGTATGGTGGGTAAATTGAGGAATGCTGGAGTAAAAGACGCAGATAGGGTATTTGTTGGTGAGTCTTTAGCTTTAATGAAGGGATTAGTAGAAGGATTTGGAGAAGGTATAATTGCCGCTGGCAGAGCCTTTAAAACTGGTGTTCCTCAGGTAGGGTCAAGAGCCGCTAAATTTGATGTATTAAGACCAAGGGCGATTTCATCTGAGGCCCTTGAATTATCAGGTACTGCTGGCAGAGCGGTAGATGGAATAGGCAGAGTGGTTAGAACTCCTCAAAGTTTAATATTATCGCAAGATGAGTTCTTTAAAACAATAGCTGTTAGGATGGAATTAAATGCTCAAGCATATAGAAAAGCTATGCAAGAAGTAGGGGGGGATATATTAGGTAATTCTAAACAGGTGGGCAAACGTATACAAGAAATAAAAGACAATCCTTCAATTTTGGGAGGAGAAATAACTGCAAAAATCGATGAATTTGCCGATTATATAACTTTTCAAAGAGAGTTGGGACCAACTGGCAGAATGGTCCAAGGATTAATAAATACTAAATGGGGCAGTATTGAGATACCAGTTATGAAATTTATAGTACCCTTTCTTAGAACTCCTGTTAATATATTTAAAGCGGGAGTATTAGAGAGAAATCCCGCATTTGCCGTGTTTTCTAGAGAATTTAGAAATACGGTGAAAAAGGGTGGGGCCGAAGCAGATTTGGCCTTGGCGAAAGTATCGATAGGAACATTAGTTGGAGCGGTTACTATGTATCACACTGCTCAGGGTGATATTACTGGTAGAGGCCCCGCTGACCCTAAAATGAGACAAGCATTGATGAAGCAGGGGTGGAGGCCATATTCAATTAGATTTATGACAGGGGAAACCATAGATGGAGAACCTATATATAAATATTTATCCTATAGAAGATTAGAGCCGCTTGCATTTTTAATGGGTGCTTCCGCAGATATAACAGAATGGATGCAATTTACTCGTAAAGACGATCCCTTGAGAGAGGAACAAGCTAATACGGTTATAGCCGCTCTAATAGCTACAATATCTGAGAATACTTTAAGTAAGAATTTCATGGGTAATATATCAGAGACTTTATCTGCTATGGCTGACCCCCAACAACATTTACAGAGATGGGAGCAGAGATTTGCTGGGTCATTCGTTCCGGGAATAGTATTTGATATTAGAAAAATAAAGGACCCTTTTATTAGGGAAACAAGAACTTTAGTTGATGCGCTTATTAATAAAATGCCGGGCCTATCAGAATCATTACCCCCTGTATTATCATGGGATGGACAACCAATTAAGAGAGATGAGGGCTTATTATTTGGAGTGGCGGACCCAGTTAAAATATCTGAGGAGAGCAGGGATATAGTAGATAATGAAATAGTACGATTAGGGGTAAATGGTGTTCCAGATGAGAATGGGAATATGGTTGTTTTCCGCGAAGCCTTGATTTCTCCTCCGGGACGTGTTTTACTGGATGGTGCTGTAAGATTGGATGATGAATTTTTATATCACAGGCTTGTACAATTAGTTGGAGAAATAGAATTACCGGATAAATTTAGTGGAGGTGGGAAAACTTTAAAAGTTAGAGAACAATTGACAAAATTAGTAGAGTCTAATATTTATAAAAATGCCCCAGAAGTCGCAAAAGCCGCATTAATACATGATGTATATGGGGCTTATAAAAACACAGCAAAGAGTGTATTACTTACAGATGATAAAATACACCCCGAAATAGGTATATCATTTGGTGCTATGTTTAATGAGATGATAACAACCGCACAACTCAATAAACGCAAATTATTTGGGGACATTGATGGTAGACAGAACCCGTCCGTAGATAAAAGAATAGAGAATTTCTTACGGGACCCTAAAGAAGATGATACAGAAAATGAGGAGTAATCATGGCTGATGTAGATTTTGCAGATATAACCCCAAGGATACAATATACGGCTATAGCGGCTCAGACTGATTTTACTATACCCTTTGGATTCTTCGAGGGTACGGACATAGTGGTGTTCGAGGATGATAATGCCACTCCCACTGATACGGGCGATTATACAATTATAGGTTCTGGAACTCCTGATGGTTCTCAAAAGGTTAGATTTACGGTTGGGAGGGCGGCTGGAGTTAGGGTACTAATCAAAAGGGATATACCAATTCAGCGTGTAACGGATTTTGAGGATTCCGGTCAGTGGCAAGGAGACAATGTAAATTTTGAATTTGATTTTTTAGTGGCCACCCTTCAACAAGTAGAGTTGGTACATGAACGGTCTATGACATTACCTGAGACTGACCCGGATGGTGCTACTCTTATATTACCTATAAAAGCCATTAGGTCGAATAAAGTAGCAGGATATGACTCAAATGGTGATCCTATTGCTTCTACTGGAACGATGGCTGATTTGGATTTATTAATTGCTGGTGTCATAGGTTCTGGTGGAGAAGTTAATACTATGTCTAATTCCGGTACAGGCGTTGCAGCATTTGAACCAAAATCCGTTGTTGATTTTCCAATGCGTGGTCATAATGGAATACCCACCGGGGGTGTTGGTGTAACCTTAGACGCTGGTAATGATAACATTGATTATGATTTGGATATTGGTAATATGACCAATAAATCTTCTCCACTTGATTCTGATGAAATTCCTATTCAGGCTACGGGGGGTGGGACGCTAAATAAAGTTACTATAGAGAATGTTAATAAACTAACTAAAAAAGAATATGCTATAGCATTGAGTGATACCACTACAGCTATTACAACCGGGGTGCTTATAGATTCATTTAGGATACCTCTAAATTTTACGTTAACAGAGGTTAGAGCGAGTTTGATCACGGCCTCCAGTTCCGGTATTCCGACTATAGATATTAATGAGGGGGGAGTGTCTATATTATCCACCAAACTTACCATAGATGCTAATGAAAAGACTTCTAAAACTGCCTCTATTGCCGCTGTAATATCGGATAACACCCTTGCTGATGACGCCGAAATATCATTCGATATTGATATTGCAGGAACAGATGCGGCAGGATTAAAGGTTACATTAATTGGGCATGAAACATGAGCCGAATAATAAATTCATTTAATTTTGGTTTACCTCCCTACATCACAACCGCGAATGATTATGATGGCACGAATGATTTTGCGGCCCATGCTGGTGATTTAACTGGTATGGCAGACGGGAAAGAAGGCACACTTTCTGTATTGTTACGACTGGATGGTGGAGACGGGGCACTTCAAAGAGTTTTCAGTAATCAGGGGAATCGTTTTTTATTTGAGAGACAAGCGGATGATACATTTCGTTTGCGAGCGCAAACATCTGCCGCCTCCACTTTAATTCAAGTTATTTCAGACACAGCATATACTGCGTCATCCGTTTGGCTTCATCATTTAATAGCGTGGAATGCAGCAACGCCGGAAGCCCATTATTTCGTTAATGATGTAACCGATGAAGCGGCGGGTTCGATTGAAATTGATGGTACGATTGATTACACCAGAACTGCTTGGCGTTTTGGAGCAACAGTTGCAACTGGCGGCAATAAACTAAATGGTTGTGCATCTGAGATTTGGTTCGACCCCACCTTTATTGATATTAGTGTTTTAGCTAATAGAAGATTATTCATAAGAGCAGACGGCAAACCGGAAGATTTAGGGGCAACCGGACAAACGCCGACAGGTGGCCCAGTATTGGTCTATTCCAAAACTGGTGATTTAAGCACTAATTTAGGAACTGGTGGGAACTTCACAATAACCGGAGCATTGACACCGTGTTCCTCAAATCCGAGTGATTAATATGAAAATGAAAATTCGGTTTAATGGATGCAAATCAAACTACTGGTTTGATTTTGATGTGCATTATAAACAAGTCAAATGGATAAAAATCCTTTCATCATGGGATGTTAAATAATGCTTTATGTGAAAATAGATATGAGCCATCCAGGTAAGATTACAGCTTTACAGGCAATGATAAATGAGTTTGCCAAAAAACACCCAGATAATATTTTATCTATAAATGAAAAAATGGATGGAAGCGTTGCTTGGGTAAAACTTCAAGAGGGGGCTGATGTGTCTATCCTTCCACCAGGAATTATTTTAGACACCGCTATAAATAAGCAGGAACATATGAATAAAGTTCAGGCTGATGTTTATACAATAGGGTGGTGGCCATTGGAGGAATAAATATGAAGGATTCTATTATTAAATTTAAGGCGAACCCCGTGTCTATTATTATGTGTGCACTTAGGAAGGGAGGTGGATATATTGCTGCTATTGCCGCCATATATGCTGGAGCCGCCGCATTGGGTATGGATATACCAAAACCCGCTTGGTCAAACGATATAGATAGAATAGAAAAAGATGTAAGATATTTAAGCGTTCATGTTATTAGGGGGGATATTAAGGATGCAGAATATTTAATGGATGATCTAATAATGGCTAGAGATAGTATATTAGATTTGGGAGGTAATGCGGAATTTGTTATAAGAAGAATAATAGATATAGAATTGGATATCAGAGAACTAATAATACAATATGAATGTTTAACTGCAGGGAGGGAAAATTGTCTGGAATTTTAAAAATTAAGTCCGGTGTTGCTATTAATGGCTTAAGGACAGAGGCACTCCTAGGTCTAATTATCGCTCACTCTATATTTACTTCATTTGGGTATGATACTATATTAGTTAGTGTGGTTGAGGCTCCTCACAGCAGAGGATCATTCCATTATGTGGGATTAGCGTTTGACTTGAGGCGTAGACACGTAAAGGAGGAGGATTTGAACCCCATTCATGAGGCATTGACAGAGGCCCTAGGGATACAGTATGATGTGGTACTGGAGCCAGATCATTGGCACATAGAATACCAACCTAAGAAAGGAGTTAATCTATGAACTCAGTAGATAAACTGTTAGGTGGTGGATTTTTGAAAGGTCATAAAACTTACCTAGTTGCTATATCAGGTGCTGTTACTCTTATAATTCAGTATTTGATTGGTGATATAGGTCTGATGGACATGATTGCTCAGATTTCTATCCCTCTCGGTATACTTTATGCTCGTATGGGCATGAAAAGTGCGGAAACCAAATGATGTTTAAAAGATTTATGAGCGTCATATTAATGGTATCGCTGATGGCGTTTGCGTCAGCGTGTTCCGTATTTAAGGACAGCCCTCGTGAGGCTTTGTCAGCGGCCCAAGGTTCATATGCTATTGGCCTCTCTACGGCAAATTCTCTATTCAATCAAGGGGATATATCTCCTGAGGATTGGTTGGATGAGGTTGTCCCAGTACAGCAAAAGGCCAACGAAGCTATTAGTACAGCGGAGAAGGCTATAATCCATTGGGAAACTTTTAAAGATAAGGACGAAGCAATGCCTGCTGTAGAATTTGCGCGCAATCTTATCTTCGAGTTTCTAGCCCTAGTGGAGAAATTCCGATGAACGTTCTCATGAAAATTCTGGCCATAGCGAAAGATATTCATCCCGCTGGGTCAATTCTTTTCAATATGATTAATTCATGGAGAAAAGGTGAAACTGTCTCCCCCGAAGATCAACAAAAAATGATCATTATAATTCAGGAGGAGGAAAAAGAATTTGATGAGCACACTAATGAGGCGTTACAGGCTCTAGGATTTGAAAGTTTGGAAGAATACGAGGATTCCAAAGAGGGTTAAAATTCGTGACCATCCTTAACCTTAAGCAAGCGGCACCGGATTACTTTATGTCCGAACCGCTTGCTGATAGGGTTGTATCCCAACCCAACCATCTTTTTACCCCAAAAAATCTCTGAATAAGGTGATTTGAAGCCCATAGCCATTGACCAGTCTCTATAATGACTATATAATATCCTAGAAGCCGTACCCTTTTCATCTTCCTCACATTCTTCTAATACATCTTTAACCCAATACGCTACAGGATTGTTTTCCAACATATATTGCTCTACGCTCTCCAAACTTTTCTCAGGTATGTCGAAATCTCCCCTATCGTATAATCTTTTTAATGCCGCAACCCATCTTCTTAAAATCCCTGCTCTCTCTTTATGTAATTTTTTGTCCAAATCGAAATCCGGCTTATTCACTTTATTTGGGCATTCTAGTATTATTATTCTTCTTTTTAATGCGTGGCTATGATCACTGGTTGATGGCATTTCATTAACTAATTCAAGAAATCTAACACTAAGCATTATATTATTTTGTGTCTCTCCGTACAATTTTCTAATGTCAATAGGGTCCCCCCCGGTTATCTTTTTTAAATAAGTGTCTGATACTAAATTTAATCTAGATTGTTCTCCTGATATATTAATCAATTTACCAACTAATGAGGTCCTTTTTCTTTCATCATTCAGATCAGTTATGGCGACCGACGATACACTATTCGGATTATGCATATCTCTCAGTACACGGGCCAATGTACCCTTACCATTACCCCCAGGACCTTTCAAAAATAGCACCTTTTGGAATGACATATCATCTATGAGAGACAAACCACAGTACTCATCAAATAAGGCTATGGCTTTCTCGTCCCCATCTAAAGTTTGTTTTATAACTTCCTCGTACAGGGGGCAGGTGGCTTCATCTTCCCAATCAAATTCCAATCTATGTGATAATTCATGATCTATATCCCATTGTTCCAATTCCCCGGTTTTTATATTTATAGTCCCATTCATAAGACATATCCTATGCCTCATTTGATCCTCTTTAGGGTCCACGCCGGGGGTATACCCAAATATAATTTTTTCCGTTAATGTATGCATGATAGATATTGCGGACTTAGCCTCCCGCTCTTTAAGGGTAAGAGAATGCATATACATGCGTCTCATAATATTTGGTACATTGACAACGGGCCAATACCCTTCTTCATATGACCTCATTTGCCCTTTTATTGTGGCTATCTTGGTCATGGTTCCTAATTCTTCCAAAGCCCAATTTGCCATTTTTCTTTCAGGAGGGATGGATTTTGGTTTACTGCTATCAGTCATGCCTTTGGCACGTGCACTGTCTATCCATCCCTGTATGATCTTTGTGGATTGGGGCCACTTATATACCTCCCCGGCCCGGAGACATGCCTCCCGCTTCGCTCTCTCCACGCGGGTATGTATATGGGGGTCCAGCCAGCCTCTGGACACCGCCAGCGCGACGGCCCGGACGGAGACATCATGGGTATCGCCACCCCCATCTACCCCTGCCCATATCATCTCGTTTAAATCTAGAAAAGGACCTCCTTTACTTTCACATATAGCTACTATTTCATCAACCATATCTACGTTCAACACAGGTAGTCTATCGATAGAAGATAAAAGGTCCTCTCCTATCCACACATATTCCATCTTATCGGGATGGATAGATGGTGGTATAACTGTCTGACTACCTGAGCATAAGAACTCTATCGTCGGTTTTTTAGATTTTTTGTGCTTAACTTTTTTATTAGTTATACTCTTATCTGCCAGCATAAATATAGTAAGTCCTTTTTTACCCTTCTTTGCGCATGGATAATTCCCTAAGGCGGGTAACATATCAGGCATAACTTCTTCATTATCTATATCTACTGCTATCAAAAATAATCCATCCCCTACTTTAGTCCCCATAGCTAACCCAATATTCTGATCTGGGTGTTTGTCACACCATTCACTTATTTCCTCTTTGGTTGGTTGTCTGTGGCAGTATTCTTGCCATTTGGTCATAACAGGTCTTTTCATACCTAGCCTGATTGGTATAGGAGAAAGCCCAGCTTTAATGTAATCTAAACACTCACGCTTGTACATGTTTCCTCCCTACTTCCGCCAATATAGCTTCCGCTAAATCTTTTTTGGATTGTAGGGCCTTAACCACTCTTTTATCTACTGGTGAATTAATCACATCAACATATGTAACATTCATATCTTGCCCCCATCTATGATTTCTATCTTCTATCTGTACTCTGTCATCAAGTGAAAATGAGTTTTCATAGAAGAATGTATAATTACATCTATCATTGCCCGGACCCCCTAATAGAGTATGTCCGTATTTTGCCGCTGATATCTGGCATATAGCTATTCTACATTTAGAATCATTATTAAATCTGTGTTTTTCCTCATCCAAATCTAACTCTAATGTTCTCATCTTGGATTTCCCGGCGAGTAAGGCAGGATTGTACTCTTTTAATCCTTCCAGCAGATTATCTACTGATGTGTTGTAATTAACAGTCACTATAACTTTGTTTGTGGTCTGCTCCATGAATGACAATAATTCCTTTAATTTTGGGGGCATATTAGTTATATTTATTGATTTTCTCTCAAACGCATTTGTTATAGGATTAACTTCCTCATAATATAAAAATCCGCTACTTATCTGCTGTAATTTACCTAGCTGACTGATTGCCATATCTACCGAAATTTCTATGTCCCCATCTACAAGAGTCTGGAAATTATTCTGCATCTCTTTGTAATGCTTCATTTGGTCCTTATTCATTTCCACATCTCTTGTGACATAAGTTTTTTCAGGCAGATCGGTATATTCTGATTTCTTGGCATAAAAGGCGTTAGGTTCTATTATATTCTGTAATTGCTCTTCATTCCTAGCCCCTATTATCTTTCTATTCATGTATCCGCCCATACGACAAAATTTATTGCGGAAGGCATAGAAATTAAATGTTATATGTATCGCCCCAATGAATACTAATTGTGCCCATAAGTCATGTGGTCCTTGAGAAATTGGGGCACCGGACAATATTCTACGATAGTTGGCCTTCATGCCTATTTCGAGGATAGCTTTAGTCCTTCGGGCTTTGTTATTTTTAATTTGGATACTTTCATCAAGGACAAACATTACATTACCTCGGTGTAATTTGATAATCTCAGGTATAATTTCACAGGCTTTAGCCCCCCCAACTGCGAATGCCTCATAATTAATAATATGTAAATATTCCAACTCCTCTATAGGGGGGTTTTCTGGCCAAACATACATTGAAGCTTCTACCCCCCTCAATTTGGCCTCTTCTATCCAGTTATTTTTCAAACTGTGGGGGCAAACCACTATTAACGGGAAGACTCCATCTATACTAAGCCATTCTGCTAGTATAACTGATGTTTTACCAAGGCCCATCTCCATGAAGTATGCAAATCCTTCCTTACCTGCCGCCATGCGGAGGGCCTTAGTTTGCACCTCATATGGTTCGCAGTTAAGAAGCCAAGTCATCATCATCATTACTCGGCGGTATAGAACATGCGTTTTCTTGGTATATAACCGCATTCCTACATAATGTATCCAATTTTAATGTAGTATTATTACACCAACCACTACTATGTATAGCTTCATCAAGTCTTTTGCGTGACATTTTAAAATATGCTTTAACCGATTTGTTGCCCATCTGCAATTCGGATGCTAATAAGCATGTCTCGTCCAACAGATTAGCTATTTTTAATACCCAATATTCATTGAAACTCTTATTCTCCCCATAATCTTTAAATATTAAATATGAAGACATACCAAGAAATCTTTCATCGGATTGTACCGATATATAATCGTTGAACATGTTCCTATCTATAATATTTCTTTTTGCGGGACCGGGTATATCACTGGTGTATGATTCCTCTATGTCATGTAACAAAGCTTTCATTACAATCTTACCTTTATCCACATTAACGGACATTTCTTCATTTGCTATATCAGCTATTTCATACGCATAGATTGCAACAAAAAAACAATGTTCTGCCACGGATTGCTCTTTGATTAATCTAGCAATATTCCATCTAGTAACATGTGCCAAATCCCTCAATTCTCTTGGGAACGGATTTTCCATTTTTGTCTCCTATCAAAAAAGGGGGGGAGCGCCTAAAGGATAAACGCTCCCCCCAAGTTTAGGCCACGATCGCCTATGATTTCCGTAAGAACGGATAGATAGGCTTACCCTTCAATTCTGGCACATCTTCAAAGTATTTTATACCAGTTTGTCTATGCACCCACATACGAGAGATTTTTTGATTATTCTCTCTATACCCATGACCAATTTCAAGGAACATGTTCCTATCATATTGTATTTTTTCACCGTTTTCTTCAACGATTACTTTCATGGGTAATGAGGCTTCTGATTGTGGTTCAGAAGGCATCCTCTTATGAGATTGGGATATTATCTCCTGCGCTTTGGCAAAGGCATTATCCCTAAGAGTATCACCAACTTCAAACCTTAATACACTATTAAGGTAGGATGTAAGCGGTATACCATTTTTATCAAATGCGGAATCCATGGCACCACCCACATTACCTTCAATCAGAGTAAGCACGGTAGATACGGTTATATTGAAAATCTCCGCGTCAGTAAACTTGGGGCTAGCCCCAGCAGGAGATTCATTAGGCTCGTTTTCAGGTTTGGGCGCTTGGGGCGGATTAGGCTGTCCCGTGGCATCTTTACCTGTATCGGTAGTCTCGGCATCAGATTCCTCTTGCGGGGTTTCCTCCTCCGTCTTGGTATCATCGGTTTCGGATTTCTCCTCTGCCGTATTAGCAGGCGCACCACCTTGTGCCCCCTTGTTTTCATCAGCCATCATCTTCTCCTTTCATGTTAGAGTTGCTGGTTAATGAATTTTCTGCGATCATCATAGCAAAATTTGCTATATCTGCCGCCTCAAAATATACATCATATGGAGTGCCATTGTCTATAGCGTCTTTTAATTCCATGACTTCATCAATTAGATGTTTGAGTAAAGTCATATGATCTGCTTTACGCCAACCATCAACACCTTTTTTCTCATCATCCCGCAATAATTTAGTTTCCATTGCCTTTGAGAATTTAACTATGTCATCTCTTGGTTCACCCCAATTTATTGCCCTTAACAATAAATCATTGGGACTAAATTTCTCTGCTTCTAAATTAATGGCCCATATGGGGTTTTTAGTGGCACACACACCACAAGCATATTCAATTATTCCTGTTCTCCCATTTATTGCCCAATCAAACATATCTTTACTAGAAATAGGTTTATTACACATTCTACACTTATCTCCATACGATATAATAGGGCGGGTTTTCATATTTCATCTCCTTCTCTGTACTCAGGGAGGTACTCTGAAATGTCTCTCCGGTATGTGCATACCCGGCCCTGTACACTCGGTATATCCCGTATGGCACCGTCGGGCGCTCTCATTAGACTAGGGACCCTACGACATATGGCCTGATGTCCTCCACGGACGGACCATAACCCAAAAGTAGGGGCTTTTCAGTTTCCTTAGTTATCATACTCGCTAATCTTTCAACTCCGTCATCATCCATATAATTACAAAAATTAAGGAATGTAACATCAGGCTGGAGGGCCTCACACGCTTCTTCCATTTGAGTTATTGAAAATTTAGCTATGCGCCTTGGTCTTTTAGTAAGAGTAGTTAATTCGGGTTCCACTCCAAGAGTATTCCACGATAATTCTTTCCCATCATAATAAAAGGGACCAGAATTACCTAATATGTGATTACCATCCATTATATGACCCACTCTTATGGGATAAGTTCTCATTGTCATAATCACCCTACCTAAGTAGGATGGGTGTACCTGAGCATCAGATAGGAATTGTCCTATAGACACCTCCCTACTTGTAACATAAGGATACTTATATCCTGAATTTATACCAAGCCCGTATCCTTGAGATGTTTCCATGAACACAATTTTTCCCTCTACATTTATACACATATTCAGTTTTAGTTCATATATAAGGGGTTTTAGAGACTCGCATTGTTCTGCTATACATGCAATGTCGTCTCCACCCCTGCCTCTTGCTACCTTTCTCATCATTGCCGCCCCTGTGCCTGATCTGGTAGAAGCAAAGCCGGTAAACGGATTATCAAGGTCATGTTCATATGATCTGCAAGTATCATTAACCACAGCGGCACGTGGATGAATAGACACCCTATCATGTTTAACACCATATTCTTCCATCTCCTGAAATAATACCTCCGGGTCTATTATCGAGCCTGCCGTAAAGAATATATGTGCATCCGTATTTATCACCCCTGATATAGGTAGCTGGTGACATATAATCTTTTTACCACCTATGATACATGTGTGGCCAGCATTTGGGGAACAGTTGGAAACAGCTATATCAATTTTAGATTTAGTAGCTATATAACCAGCCATTAATCCCTTGCCAGTGGACCCAAATTGTCCATCTACAAGTATATTAACTTTTTTAGGTGACAGCATTATGATCTCTCCCTAATTCTTTTGCGATTTGTGCGTAATTCGATATATCATCGTAATTATCTTCATGAAATTGACCTAAAGCTATCCTAGATAATTTAAGCATTATCATAGATATAACTTCTTGCTCAGAGGCGGACACAGAATCATTATGAAGACAAGCATTTCTAAATACGCGATTAAAACTGGCCAATACCCTAAAAGTTAAATTAGGTGGACCATAAATAGACTCCCTTTCCTCCATTATACCTACCATTCTCTCTCCGGGCATTAATCTCTTTTCATTGGCTTTGGGGCGTAGAGGGTCGTTATTAGTTTTTCTACGCCCCATCTCGTCCCTATTTTTCTTTGACATACCAATTCTCCTTCTGTTGCGTATATAGCTTTATGATTTCTACTGGCATACATTACCCATTCTCCGGGCTTCGGTCTTATACAAATAACCCATCCAGCAATGTCTCCAGCAGTTTGTAATGATAATATTTCTGCTCTTTGTACAGGTGTTAATTTTAATTTTTGTCCTAAAGAAGTAGCAAATTTTAATTCCATCCACATACAAGGATAATGCGGATGCTTAACATAAATATCTGGTATACCAGCAAACATCTTATGGGATATATACTTGGCGTATGCACCCTGTACTCTAAATTCCTTAATTAATTCAGTTCTAAATTGTGCTTCATTATTCGCCAAAACTTGCCTCCCCCCAATTTTTTCCGGTTGAACTATCTACTCTCAACGGTACTTTTAATGTTATAGGCTGGCTTCTCCCAAAATTGGTCATCATACGGACAGCTACATCATTTAATCCTGGGTCATCCTTTATCTGCCAGCATAATTCATCATGAACCTGTAATAACATATCCACATGTTCGTTACATTTAAAGTATTCATCTACTTCTGCCATCTTTAATTTAGTAATGTCAGCTGATGTACCTTGTATTATTTGATTTCCAGCTTTGTGTGCAAATCTATAATCAGGAAAACGCCTCCTTCTGCCAAGTGCCGTATAAACATGTCCCCTCGTCTTGGCCCTGGATTCTGCCTTCTTCAAAAAATGTCTTGCTTCCGGTATTAATATATGATATTTTCCTATTAATTTTTTCGCCTCTAATACTGTAATTCCTAAATTTTGCGCTAATGCCTTTGCCCCCATCCCATAAACCATACCTAAATTCATGCGCTTGGCTGTCGGGTCGCGTTCCACATTCAGCAATTCAGCTATATTACTATGAATATCTATGGGTGGTTCGGCATTATACCCATCAACTAACATCTTATTGCCCGTATAATGGGTGAAAACCACAAACTCCTGCTGTGCATAATCATTTGAG
>Ga0209976_10000296_pt1 | contig 36710 bp, 34 predicted proteins | sample SumtaG_FD_182806 | JGI IMG/M metagenome (GOLD analysis project Ga0209976, IMG submission 182806) | Deep subsurface microbial communities from Indian Ocean to uncover new lineages of life (NeLLi) - Sumatra_00157 metaG (SPAdes) (version 2) | ecosystem: Environmental > Aquatic > Marine > Oceanic >...
GTCTTTAGCGACATGTGGACCGGGTGGGAATCGGACCCACGACCTTCTCTGTGCAAGAGAGACATTCTACCACTGAACTACCGGCCCAATAACCATAAAATACCAAAAAATAGGGAAAAAAGCAAGTTTGGTAATTAGAAAAAAATAAAGGGCTCGGTTTTATCCAAGCCCTTCGCTAAGACTCTTTGTAGCTATGAATAAGCTATTCTTCTTCTTTCTCCGTTTTTCTTAAGTCCAAGACAGTATCACAAGCCATTCCTAGACTCTCATTTATTACTTTCATAATTTCATCTTTTGTCTTTGTTCCCTTGGATAAACCTTCCAGAAGTGCTTCTATTTTCTGGCCTGTGATTTTAGAGATATCTATTATAAACTTCTCCATATCTGTCATTCCCTCTCTACCGCCACCGCCTCCCCTTCTTTTTCGGGTTTCATTTAGAATAAACTTCTTTGTTTCTGCTACTTCCTTTTTACTGTCACTGTCTTTAGTCATAACGTCCCTCCTCTCAAGAGTTTTCTTAAAGTTAAGGTGCAATATTTTCAGACCGTTTTGGTCTGGTTATAAACTACAAAAAAATAGGAAAAAAAGCAAGTAAAAAACTCGCTAAAGCGAGTTTTTTAGTGGGCGGTACAGGATTCGAACCTGTGACCTCGTCAATGTCAATGACGCGCGCTAACCAACTGCGCCAACCGCCCTTGGTGGGCGTGGAGGGGATCGAACCCCCGACCGTTCGGATATAAGCCGAATGCTCTGCCACTGAGCTACACGCCCGAAGAATGCCTTTATTCTATCTAATTCTAATCATTCGGTCAATCTTTTAAGAAAAAAAAGGATAGTTACAAACTATCCTTTTTGGGGATTTTTATAATCAAGGTTCGACCTACGAGCGTGACTTCAGAGGTTCAACCTCTTGAGCGGGACCTCAAAGAGGTCCCTACTCCCGAGATCAAACCTCTTTCGTTCTTAATGTCAAACCTTGGACCCTTAGACAAACTATCCCCTTCAGAGATTATTATATAATGGCCATTTTTTTGGATAGCCAAATTAAAAATCCAACTAGGCGATGCATAATCCATGAGCTATAAGCTCGGTCTAATATGACAAATTCTAGCATAAGATAGATAATCAAACTGATTACAAAAAGACAACCAAGGCCAATTATAAAAAAAAATGTTGAATCACCCATCTTTTTGCCTCCTTATTATTTTATTTTTGTTAAAGGCCTGATTAAACTTTCCTTTTCATCAATCTTTCAAATTCTTTTCTTTCAATAGTTTCTTTTTTAATAAGTTGTTTGGCGATCTGGTTTAATTTCTTTCTTTTTTCGGTCAAGATTTTTTTAGCTGTCCTGAAAGCATTATCAATAAACTTGGCTACTTCTTTATCAATTTGAGCGGCTACTTCTTCAGAATAGTCCTTTTCCGTGGCAATTTCCCGGCCTAAGAAAATCATTTCTTCTTTGCCGCCAAAAGTCATTGGTCCTAATTTTTCACTCATACCATATTTGGTTACCAGCTTGCGAGCCAATTCCGTGGCTTTTAGTAAATCACTGGAAGCGCCAGTGGTTAATTCCTTAAAGACCAATTCTTCAGACACATAACCACCCATTAAAACAGCTAATTCATCTACAAATTCAGAGCGACTATGGAGATGTCTGTCTTCAATGGGTAGTTTTAAAGTATAACCAGCTGCTTGACCGCGAGCAATAATGGAAACCTTTTGAATTGGGTCAGTATGAGTCAAAGAGGCATTAACCAAAGCGTGGCCTGATTCATGATAAGCGGCAATTTCTTTTTCTTTTTCAGAAAGAATATGACTTTTTCTTTCCGGACCTAAAAGAACTTTTTCAATGCATTCGCGCAGTTCATCCTGACCAATTTCTTTTTTATCACGGCGAGCCGCCAAAATAGCTGCTTCATTAACAATGTTAGCTAAGTCAGCTCCGGAAAACCCGGGTGTTCTTTCAGCAATTTCCCGCAGATTAACCTTTTCTTCCAGTGGTTTATTCCTGGCATGGATTTTGAGAATTCCTTCACGGTCTTTGATGTCAGGCAGGTCCAAAACAATTCTTCTGTCAAAGCGACCCGGTCGCAACAGGGCTGGGTCAAGAACATCAGGGCGATTGGTGGCAGAAATTAAAATTATTCCGGTATTCGGGTCAAAGCCATCCATTTCTACCAAAATTTGATTTAATGTTTGTTCTCTTTCATCATGGCCGCCGCCTAAACCGGCTCCTCGCTGCCGACCGATTGCGTCAAGCTCGTCCAAAAAAATAATACAAGGACTATTCTTTTTAGCTGTCTGAAAGAGATCGCGAACTCTGCTAGATCCAACTCCTACAAACATTTCTATAAATTCTGAACCAGAGACACTAAAGAAAGGGACACCAGCTTCAAAAGAAACCGCCTTTGCCAAAAGGGTTTTTCCTGTTCCAGGCGCTCCTACCAGTAAAACTCCTTTAGGAATTTTAGCTCCCAAATCAACGAATTTTTTAGGATTTTTAAGGAATTCAACTATTTCCTCTAATTCCTCTTTAGCTTCTTTGAGTCCAGCTACATCTTTAAAAGTAACTTTATCTTTTTTATCTTTGGGACTAATTAGACGAGCTCGCGAACGGCCAAAACTAAAGGCCTGCATTTGTCCTTGTCGCGCTCCTCTAAACATAAACCAGAAGAAAAAACCGATAATCAATAAAGGCAAAAGAAAAGGCAGAACAGCTCCTAACCAAAAGGCGAGACCGCTTTCACCTTTGATTTCTAAATTGACTAATTTAAGTTTTTCTGAATCAAGACCATAATTTTTTAAGGACTCGGTTAAAGAGGCCTCTTTTTCCTTGGTTGCTTTTTCTTTAGCGCCGTTTTTTAATTCAATTTCCAACTGGTCGCCTTTGATGACAATAGTTGAGACCTCTTCCTGATTGATTTGTTCAACTAACTGACTCAAAGAGACCTCAATCGGTTTTTCAGTCGGGCTGTTCAACAGAGTAAAAAAGCCGGCAATGGTTAAAAAAACCAGAAAAGCAATAAGTAGGTTTTTGAAAAGATGCTTCATAAATCGCTAATCAATCTCTAATTTTATCTCTAATAATCTCGAATACAATGATTATTCGAGATAATTCGCGATTAAGATTAGGGATTGATTAGAGATTAGCCCTTATTTCTTTTCCGAAACAATTAATTTATCTGTTTTTTGGTCTAAATCAATAATCTTAACTTTCATTTCCTGGCCAACAAATTTATTAAGACAATTGAGAATTTCATCCTTGTTGCCATTTTGCACCCGGGGATAATTTTTATCCGATAATTGAGAGACCGGCAGAAAACCGACTAAGCTGCCGGTTCTAATAATCAGCCCTCCCCGATTAGCTTCAATCACTTTAACGGCGACTATTTGACCGGCTTGTTTTTTTTCTTTGAGAGTCAGCCAGGTCTTTTCTAAACCTGCCTCTTTGAGAGAAAGTTCAACATAGCCGTCTTCGTTTTCCGGGTCTAAAACTAAAGCAGAGACATTTTGGCTAACGGCTAATTCCTTGAGAGCATCTTTATCTTCTCGTAATTCACCGCCATAAACAATGCCGGTGCCTAAAGGGCCGAGGTCCAGAATAAGGGCATTTTTACTCATTTTAATAATCCGTCCTTCAACTAAGTCGCCTGGTTGGGGCAAATGAGGCGCCTGCTTATCTTTGATTAGTAAGTCCTTCATTAAATTTGACTCTTTTGTTTTGGTCATGCTTACAATATACCTTAATATTTTTGACTTGGCAAGAGAGGGGAAATATGATAAAATAAATTCAAAATCCAAAGCACCAGATTTCAAATAAATTACAATAACCAAAATTCAAAATCCAAAACTGTTTTGAATTTAATTATTTGAATTTTGAGATTATTTGGAATTTATGATTTTGGATTTAAATTTATGACTATCTCTTGGTACGGTCACTCTTGTTTTAAAATCACTAATCAGGGCGGTCACTTAACCATTATTACTGACCCTTTTGATAAAAATATTGGCTTGAAGCCGCCTCGGGCTAGCGCTGATATTGTTACTGTTTCGCATCAACATAATGACCATAACAATATTAAAGCAATCAGCGGTGAGCCCTTTATTATTGATGGTCCGGGAGAATATGAAATTAAAGGAATCAGGATTATCGGCTGTTCCAGTTTCCACGATAAAGAACAGGGTCAGAAAAGAGGCCTCAATACTATCTACCTAATAGAAGTGGATAAAATCCGACTCTGTCATCTGGGTGATTTTGGTGAAAAGCAATTATCTGATGAACAATTAGAGGCAATCGGTCCTGTAGATATTTTAATTATGCCAATTGGCGGCGTTTATACGATAGGAGCCGCCGAAGCGGTTAAAGCAGCTGAACAGATTGAGCCGCACTTGATTATTCCAATGCATTACAAGCTGTCTGGTTTGAAAATTGATTTGGCTGGTTTGGAAGAATTTCTAAAAGAGCTCGGTTTGAATAAGAAGCCGGCCATTGAGAAATTGACTATCAGAAAAAAGGACTTAGTTGGCAAAGAAATGGAAGTGGTGGTTATGAAACCCTAAATTCAATTTTCAATTTCTAATTTTCAATTTTCATTGAATTTTCAATTTTCAATTTTCAAACAAATACTACTTAATTGAAAATTGAGTCATTGAAAATTGATTGAAAATTGTAAATTGAAAATTGAAAATTATTTACCATGTCTCTAATTAATTTCATCCAAAAAATTCAAAAAAAGCCTCGCTATCTCCGTATCCAAATCCTCTGTTTGGCTGTTTTTGTGTCTATGATTTTTATTGTTTCTATTTGGGTGGTTTCTTTAAAGCGTTCTTTGCCGGGCGTTGTTGAAAAAGCAGAAACGCCCTTAACAGAACTGAGAAAGCAAGTCCCTTCCTTAAAAGAAACGCTAAAGGCAAGCATCGGAGCATTTTTTAAAGATGATTTAGAGAAAGAATTGGAGAAATTAGATAAACAAATTAATGCTGATAATCAGAAAGAGATCATTGAGCAGTTTGAAAAAAGACCAGAAAAAATCAAACCAGCTAAATTACCTTTAAGTTCCTGAAATTTTACGAACCTTTATGGCGCAAAAAACTACTAAAAAAAATCTGCCGGCTGGCAGAGAAATCGGTTACATCAAAAAGCGTTCAATAACCGAAGAAATGAAGGAGTCCTATTTGGACTATGCTATGAGCGTGATTGTAGCGCGGGCCCTGCCTGATGTTCGCGATGGGCTTAAACCAGTCCATCGCCGTATTTTGTATACTATGCATCTGATGGGCCTTGGGCATACAGCGAAATATCGGAAATCAGCTACAGTCGTGGGGTCAGCATTGGGTTGGCTTCACCCACATGGCGATATAGCTGTTTACGACGCTATGGCTAGAATGGCCCAGGATTTTTCCTTAAGATATCCTTTGATTGATGGTCAGGGTAACTGGGGATCAATGGAGGATTCGCAAGCAGCAATGCGCTATACGGAAGCGCGACTTTCTAAAATAGCAGAAGAGATGCTTTTTGACATTGACAAAGAAACTGTTGATTGGGTGGATAATTATGACGGCACGCGCCAGGAGCCGGTTGTTTTGCCGGCTAAACTGCCTCAATTACTTTTGAACGGGGTGATGGGTATTGCCGTGGGTATGGCAACTAATATCCCGCCTCATAATTTAGGAGAAATCATTGACGGGACTATTCATTTAATTGAGCATCCCAAGGCCACGGTTAAAGACCTTTTCCAATTTATTAAAGGACCTGATTTTCCGACTGGCGGAGCAATCTATGACCGTCAAGGAATGATTCAGACCTACAGCACTGGTCGGGGGCCAATTGTTATGCGGGCTAAGACAGAAATCGTAGAGAAGTCAGCCAAAGGCGGGTCCAAGACCGACCAGTTTCAGATTTTAATTACGGAAATGACTTATGGGGTTAATAAAGCGAATTTAATTATTAAGATTGCTGATTTGGTTAAAGACAAAAGAATCCAAGGAATTAGAGATATTCGCGATGAGTCAGATAAAGATGGTATTAGGGTAGTTATTGAACTTAAGAGCGATGCGCAGCCCCAGAAAATTCTTAATCGGCTATTTAAATTAACTGATTTACAAAAGAGCTTTCATTTAAATATGCTTGCTCTGGCACAGGGGCTGCAGCCGCAGGTTTTGTCTTTAAAAGGTCTTTTAGAGGAATATATTAAACATCGTCAGCAGGTAGTTACCCGGCGAGCCCGCTTTGAATTAAAGCAAGCCAAAGAAAGAGCTCATATTTTGCTCGGCTTGAGCAAGGCATTGGACCATATTGATGCGGTTATTAAGACGATTAAAAAGTCAGCTACTCGAGAAATAGCTCATCAGAATTTGATGAAAAAGTTTAAATTAACCGACCGGCAGGCGACAGCTATTTTAGAAATGCGGCTCCAGACACTGGTTGGCTTAGAGCAAAAGAAGATTAAAGATGAATTAAAGGAAAAGAAGGAACTAATCAAGGGGCTAGAGGCATTATTAAAGAGTCCCAAGAAAATTTTAGACCTGATTAAAAAAGAACTTAAGGGCTTAAAAGAAAAATATGCTGATGAGCGTCGGACTAAAGTTTATAGACAGCAAGTTGGTCAATTAAGCGAGGAAGAATTAGTTCCCCAAGAGGAATGCGTCATTATTTTAACTCAAGGCGGCTATATTAAAAGAGTTAATCCCCAGTCGTATCGGGCTCAAAAAAGAGGCGGTAAAGGAATTGTTGGCATTACTCCCCGGGAGGAAGATGCGGTTGGTCATTTCTTATCTGCTTCCACTCATGACAATGTTTTGTTCTTTACTGACCAGGGTCGGGTTTTTCAGTCCAAGGCCTATGAGATTCCCGAGACCAGTCGGACGGCGCGAGGTCAGGCAATTGTTAATATTTTACAATTATCTTCCCAGGAACGGGTGACCGCCGTGGTTACGGTTAAATCAAACGGGAAAGAAAAGCAGGACTTCAAATATTTGTTGATGGCTACGGAAAATGGTATAATTAAAAGAACTAAAATAGAAGAATTCGCTAATGTTCGGCGAAGCGGTTTAACGGCTATTAATCTGAAAAAGGGAGACAAATTAAAGTGGGCTAAACTTACTCTTGGTCAGGACCAAGCTATTTTAGTTACTGCTCAAGGGCAAAGTATCCGTTTTAAGGAAAGCGAAGTCAGGCCAATGGGCCGCAGCGCAGCCGGGGTCAAGGGAATTGGATTAAGAAAAGACGATAAATTAATAGGCGTAGAGATAATTTCAGTTGATGAGCAGAAAACCAAGACGGAAATTAAATTATTGATAGTCACTGAAAATGGTTTTGGTAAAAAAACTGGTTTGGGGTATTATAAGTTGCAGAAGAGGGGTGGTTTGGGTATTAAGACAGCTAAGATTACCAGCAAGACAGGAGATATTGTGGTTAGTAGAATTTTAAGAGAGGAGCAGGAGGATTTAATTGCTATTTCTCAAAAAGGCCAGGTGATTAGAACTAAACTTAAAGATATTCCATCCATGGGTCGGGCGACCCAGGGAGTTAAGGTGATGAGATTAGTCCAGGGAGATAAAGTAGCCTCTGTAGCTTGTATATGAATATAATTTCCAATTTTTAATTTCGAATTTCAAATAAATTTTTAATGATTCAATTTTGAAACAGAATTAAATATTAATTGTTTTAAAATTCAAAATTCAAAATTGATTCAAAATTCAGAATTCGAAATTCAAAATTCATGCCCGAGGGTTTTCTTGAGCCAGAGACAATTTCAAAACAATTAGCTCTTCGCGACGATATGACCGTAGCTGATTTTGGCTGTGGTCGCGGCTATTTCAGTATTCCCTTGGCCAAGCTGGTCAATCAAGGCAAAGTTTACTCCTTAGATGTAATGGAAGAGGCATTGCAAGCCGTGAGCAGCCAGGCTAAATTAGAAGGAATTTCTAATATTGAAACGATTCGTGGTAATCTTGAGATTTTAAAGGGCTCTAAATTAGCTGACCAGTCAGTTGACTTGGTTTTATTAGCCAAAATTTTATTCCAGTCGCAAAAGAAATCAGAAATCTTAAAAGAGGCAAAGCGGGTTTTAAAGAATGAAGGAAAAATAGTTTTAATTGACTGGATTGCCGGTTCGTCCTTGGCTCCTAAAAAAGGGTGGTTTATTTCAAAAGAACAAGCCAAGCAATTAGTTGAAAAAGAAGGATTGACTTTTGATAAAGAATTAAAGATGGATAGCCAGCATTATGGGATGGTGTTTAAAAAAGCTTAAGCTTTTTTAAAATTTTTAATTTCTAATTTTCAATTTTTAAATAATTTTTAATGTCTTAATGTTTAAAAATTAAGAATTAAGATTTATTTAAAAATTAAAAATTAAAAATTATTTTGCTTGTGTCTAAAATCAAAACAACCACCCTTTATACTTTGATTATCCCGATTATTTTTTTGGGTTTAGCTGCGGCTTTTCCTGGCTGCAGAGAACCACCGGGTAAAGATGTAGAATTAGAATTCTGGGGGGTTTTTGATGATTCTGATATTTATAAGGCGCTGATTGCGGATTTTAATGCGGCCTTTCCCAAAATTAAAATCAAATATTACAAAAAAACCTATCAGACCTATGAAAATGACTTATTAGAGGCAATGGCCACTGGTCGGGGCCCGGATATTTTTATGCTTCACCATACTTGGCTGTCTCGTTATGAAGATAAAATTTGGGCGGCTCCTTCAGAATTGGTTTCTCTTAAAGAGCTAACTGATAATTTTGTTGATGTGGTGGCTGATGATTTTGTTTCAGACAGCTATATCACGGCTCTTCCTTTAAGTATTGATACTTTAGCTCTTTATTATAATAAAGATATTTTTAATACGGCCGGTATTCCTCAACCGCCAGAGACCTGGGAAGAATTTTTAACCGATGTGGAAGAATTAACTATTAAAGATGAACGGGACAATATTATCCGAGCCGGGGCTGCTTTAGGCGCGGCTCGCAATGTTAACCGCTCAACTGATATTCTATCTCTTTTAATGCTTCAGTCCGGCGCTCAAATGGTTAATCAGGAAAGAACCAAAGCTACTTTTGACCAAAAGGTTGAAGATTTTTATCCCGGTCAAAGAGCTTTAGAATTTTATACTGACTTTGTTAATCCCTTGAAATCAGTTTATACCTGGAATACTCGGATGCATTATTCTATGGATAGTTTTTCTGAAGGGCAAACCGCGATGATGCTTAATTATTCTTATCAATTGCCGATTATTCGAGCCAAGTCACCTTATTTAAACTTTGGCATTGCTTCAATGCCTCAAATTGAAACTTCAACTAAAGATGTTAATTACGCTAATTACTGGGGTTTAACTGTTTCCCATAATTGCCAAGAGTCAGAAAAGGCCTGGCAGTTTATTGTTTGGCTGACTGAAAAAGAAAATGCCCAAAAATATCTGGAATTAGCCAAAAAACCAACGGCTCGGCGCGATTTAATTTTTTGGCAGAAAGATGACCCGGACCTGGCTGTTTTTGCCGAGCAGACCCTGACTGCCTATTCCTGGGAGCAAGTGGATAACTCATCTATTGAAACTATTTTGGCTGATATGATAGAATCAGTAGTATTAGGCAGGGCGACCATTCAAGGAGCAATTAATAAAGCAGCTAATGATATAACTCTTTTGATGAAGTAACAATAAGGACAGTCCTTGATTAGGTGATTACATGAAAATTCTCATATTAAGTTTTTTGCTTTTAACAGGAATAATTGGAGCCAACATAGTCCAGGCCGGTTTTGTCACTGACCCAATAGTTCCTTGTACTAACGATTGTAAGCTCTGCGACATCTGGCATTTAGCCAGTAATATTATCAATTTCATCAGCTTTAATTTAGCTATTCCCGCAGCCACCCTTTTATTTGTGGCGGCTGGAGTTATGTTTCTAATTTCCGGCGGCAACCAGGAAAAAGTTACTTCAGCCAGAAGTATTTTTACTAACACAGTTATCGGCTTAGTCATTGTTTTTTGCAGTTGGATGTTAATTGATACTTTACTTAAAACTATTGCTATTGGAGCATTCAGCGGCGCTTGGAATATATTTCCTGTTTGTCCATAAAAATATATGCTTAAAAACAATTTTAAAATTTTCTCTTTATTATTTATTCTATTTTTAGGATTTTTAGCCGTCAGTTTGCCTTTAATTGAAGTTAAAGCAGATTGGCCGCCACCGGTCTCAATAGATAACCCGCTTGGAGCAGAGAGTTTTACCGAGTTAGTAAATGATATTGCTGGTTGGATTTTTATGCTGGCTATTCCATTAGCCACGGTTATGTTTCTGATAGGTGGTTTCCAGTTTTTAGTTTCCGGAGGTAATGAGGAGAAAGTGACTCAAGCCAAAAAAACTATGCTCTGGGCAGCCGTTGGTTTAGCTGTCTGTCTAATTGGCGCAGGTTTTACTAGCTTAATCAAACAACTTTTAGACGTCACATAAATAGTTATATAAATTAAAAAGAAAGGGGGTGAGAATTAGTGAAAAGAAAAATTATTGCCACTTTATCTCTATTTTCTTTATTAGGGTTAGTTTTGCCAGTTGCCGCGCAAGTAGAGCCACCTGCGACAGTAACCACCATAGAAGGACTGATTGGCGTAATAGATACAGCCGCCACCTGGTTGATGGGTATTCTTTTAGCTATTGGTGTGATTATGTTGCTTTTAGCCGGTTTTACGTGGATGACTGCAGCAGGAGACGAAGAAAAAGTAGGCAAAGCCAGAAAGATGCTCATTTGGGGTTTAGTTGGTGTAGCGATTGGCTTAGTGGCTAAGGGATTAATTAGTATAGTTGCTCAATTAGTAGGGACTACTGTTTAAAAAAAAGGCATATTTAGAAGATAAAAAAAGCCAGGCAAGCGGTTTATTTTCGCTTTACCTGGCTTTTGGTATTTTTGGTTTACCCTATAGTATATCGTTTATCCTACAGGGTTCAAGAGCGAGGGAGAATTATCGTCACTTCAACGATAATATCCTTTCCTCCGGTAGCCATTAAATCTACTTTGCCGTCGGAGGTAGCGGGACCAGTAGTATAAACTGGCTGAGTAATTCTCAAAGAAGCTATCTCGCGGTTTATAGCTACAAATTCCCCAATAGGACCAAGTTGTCGGAAATGGCCCACTTCTCCTTCGAAGTGCGGTAATTCAAGGCCGTTGACATCTTTATTCACTCTTGTTCCATCCTTTGGCAGTTTGAAAATACCAGATAGACGACGTTCGGGACTGGGATCTTCAGTTCCAGCTTCAGCTGATTTACCAAATGATAATAGTTTCCGCCAGTTTATCTTTTCGTCATCTGGCACAGCATATATCTCTTTAATCCTTGTCTTTAATCTTTCTACTCTTTGCAGTTCGGTTTTAGAAAGAGACCTCTTTTTACTCTCTTGGGACAATCTGTTTAGTTCTGCCAAGGGGAGTTCGGCCTTATGCTTTTTGTCATGTTTTTCAATATTTCCAGCAGTTAGTTCTACTTCAGAACCGACTAATCTATAGAGCGTTTCTCTGTTTAGATCAGCCGCAAACTCTCCGAAAAACAATCGACAACCCAACATTAATATAGCTACGATAAGGATGTGGATATATTGAGCCATCAATAGTTTCCGAGAAAACCTTTCCTCAAAGGGTTCTTTTTTATTCAGAATCCAGCAGGTGACAAAAGCACAAAGCTCAATGGTTATGATGATTTTCCAGTGGAGAGCCCAGAGTTTTGGCGGGACCTCCGGAAGCATGAGAACGAAAGCTAAATGAAATAGTCCCCAAGCAACAGGCACCGATGCATCGGGCTTGAAATAGTTCCACCAGAAATCTTTGGCGCCTAAAGAAGCTATTCCGCCGATAAATATACCGAGAAGCAGGATAAAGGACACTAAGATTAAAAATCCTTGAAGTAATCCTACTCCAACCATAGAAGAGAAAATAGCTATGGCGGTAAACAAGCCTACTAAAACATTTAAAGTAGTTAATCCAATTCTATATCTACTCATTATTTACTCACCTCCTTTTTTTCTTTTGTTTCTTGGTGTGTTCGGAAAGCATTGACAACCACGTCGGCCAAATTGGTCAACATATCCCGGGCCATATCAGTCATGACAACTTTGGTTGGGTCAGCTTTTGTAGCAGTAATGATTGTTTTCAATTCCTTACCCTTGATTATTGCTACTTTCTCTCTTTTTTTTGTTACTGTTTCGTATTCAGCCGCTGCCCTAATCTCTTCAGGCATTAAAATCTTTTTGATTTCTAAAGCCCGAGCTTGGATTCCCAGATCTGCCATATCTTCATTGAATTGATCTGCGGCATCTTCAGCAAACTTCTTAAGCTCATCAGTGTCAAAATTAGTAATGTCATCCTGTGTTTTTTGTGAAGACAAGTGGTTAAATATAACGGTTGCTTTCTTGTCTTCAAATTCTTTTCTATTACTGTTGACTTTGACAGCGAATTTAATAGCGCTATTACTATCAGGAATAAATGTTTCAATCCTCCAGTCAATAATTGCTGTTTGGTTGTTTTTGACATTGACGGTAATTGCTTCGGGGTCTCTTGGTTGAGGTGATAAATCAACAAAGCCGAGGTCAATGTGATAATAAGGAATACAGAAATCCCAGCCTGGTTTCCTTGCTTGATAACCACGCGGTCTTCCGTGTATGTCCAAATCATCTATATCGGAACCCAAGGCATTCCTCAACACCCAACGTTGATTAGCCGGTACATCTTTAATAATACCGCCAAGAAGTTGAGCCCCCTCCTTTGTCTCTTTGACCTCTTTTTTCTCTTTGGTCTCTTTGGTTCTTTTGCTTTCTGCTATAGCCACTCCACCCATCAAAAGAATTAGAAAAAGCAGTACAACAAATCCAAGAAGTAGTTTTGTCCATCCAGAGAGCTGAATTCCATGAGTGAGGGAGTAAATTCCACCGAACATTAGCATCATACTTACCGTAAACCAAGTAAACCATCTTTCTCTTTGCCAAAATTCTTTCATTTCTTTATCCTCCATTTTAGTTTTATTATTCTTATTTTAAAGAACCGTAGAAATTCAGGTTCTTTTTCCTAATTCCTATTGTCTGTATTATATATGATATATCCAAAAATGTCAAGGGTTGATTTTTGACTAAAAGGGGAGTAAAATAAGAAAAGGCGGACGTGGTGAAATTGGGAAACACGTAGGATTTAGGATCCTATGCCGAAAGGCTTGTGGGTTCAACTCCCACCGTCCGCATAATATTTATCCAAGAACGAAGTGATTGGTAATAAATATTATGCCCGCCATAGCGAAGCGAAGGCGGACTAATTTATTCATTATGATTAGTTTCCCACTTGATACAAATTCGGGGAAGCGTAATTAGAATGAAAAGTTTGTTCCGAGAACAGTTCTCCGTTTTTATAAACTTCTTGGGTTAAGATGGTTTTCATAGAGCCGTCTTGTTTTTTTTCTAAAACATAAGGTCCTTTGATTTTGACTTGACGGTTGTCATCAGTCGCATAAAAATTAAAAGTCAATTTATTGCCCTGAACAAGGCCTTCAATTAAAAGGTGAGTTGGCGTGTTGTTAATAAAACGAAAGTCAGGCCGGGGCTCGTAGACCGTGGCGTCAAATCCTTGAGGAGAATAGTATTCTACTGGAAAGGCATGAGGACTTCGTTGAGTAATTTCCAAGCCAGAATTAACAGCCGCTCGGAAAAGAGTGGTGGAAACCTGACAAAGACCGCCGCCGTATTCCGGAACCAATTTAGCTTTTTTAATGACTAATTCCGGCAAGAAACCCTGTGCTGCGCCACTGCCGCCTAATAAAGTATTAAAAGAAAATTCTTCGCCTGGGTTTAAAATTAAGCCATTGAATTTGGCTGTGCCGGTTTTAATATTATGAATCCGATTTTTCGGCGAGCCGGCAAAGTTAGAAGCGCCTTGGCCAATGAGGGACTTAATGCCCAAGTTATTAGTTTGCCAAAGAGCAATTCTGGGCAGTAATTTCTGGGCAAAGATGTTTGTTTTTTTGACTGGCGGTTCAGCAAGAATGTTTTGAATTAATTGCTCAATTGTTTTGTCTATGTCCAGGCCATAACCTTCTTGGGCTTGGGTAAAAACAATCGCCCGATTACCTTCTGTTTCTAATCGGGCATTAACCGGTTGTTGGTTAATAGTTGAAGTTATTTCTTCCAAATATTCTTTGACTTGGTTATTGTCTAAAAAAAGACCGAGAATTTGGTTGTCTGTTTCGTCTTCTGAAATTGGTTCAAATTTAATCCAGTCAATCAATTGATTCCTATTAATCGCCCAGACATTTTGTTCCAGAATTATTTGGTAGGATTGGTCGGCTAAAATTTGCCGGGCTTTTTGTTGGGCTGAATCAACCTCATTATTTTCCACTGTTGGTTCATTAATAATCACTTGTAAATTAATTGATTGAAGAGAAAAAGATTTAATTAGTTGTGATAAATCAAATAATAATTGTTCTCTATTAACAGTCGCGCCTTTGGTAGAATGTTGAAGCGAAAAATCATCAATTTCCTGATTGAAAATCAGAGAGGCATTTTGAACTGGTCTTTCAATGTCTTTGAAAAGTTGAGCGGTTTTTTCTTGAAATTTCCCCTGATCTATTTTATAAATTGGCTCAAGTTGATAACCGGCCAATAAAGCAATTAACTGTTCTTTGAGATTAGTTAAGATATTGGCTTGGTGGCCGATTTGATAGGCCTGGTTGATAGTAGCTGCCTCATTGAATTGGAATCCTAAATCAGCTAATTTGACTGACCAGTTTTTATCTTGAAAACGAAAGGTTAAGTCCTGCTCGGCAAAATTATCCCACTGCTCCTTTAATTTTCCTTGAGCTATTTGAGGAGTGTTTCGGCCAAGATTAAAACCAGCCACCCTGACTCCCCAGGCGATTTTTTGACTATTGGCTATCTGCAGACCAAGGATTAGATAAATTAAGCCAGTAAAAATAACTAAGCTAATGGTGATTGGGTAGCGGCTAATTTTCTCCATATAAATATAATAACACAAAAAACTTAATATAAAAAAAGGAACAGCATGCTGTTCCTTTATATTGTTCACTATTCGTTGCTTTTACTCGGATTTGATAGCTATCTTTTTGGTCTTTACTTTTTCTACTTTAGGCAGCTGAATGGTTAAGATGCCATTTTTCATTGAGGCGTCAACTCGGTCAACTTCTACATCAACCGGCAGAATAACCGAACGAGAAAAAGGTCCCCAATAGCATTCCTGATAGTAATAATCTTCTTCTTTAACTTCTTCGTCCTTTTGCCTTCTTCCTTTAATAGTAATCATATCGTTAGTGATGCTAATATCAATATCTTCCGGACTGACTCCAGCAATGGTAGATTTAATTATTACTTCATTAGGCGTTTGATAAACATCAATAGTTAATTGACCTTCTGATTCAGTTAACCAGTCCTCTGTTTCTTTTTTTGGAGGAGTAGGAGAAACTTTTTCCCTTTTTTCCGGCTCTTTTTTCGCTGGCATCTCTTTGGCGGTCTTTGTTGTTTTAGTTTTGACTGGCTTTATTTCTGTTTCTTTTCCAGGAGATCCTTTTTCTGACCAGCTGGCTCCGGTTAATCTTTCAAAAAAAGATGGTTTCTTAGCCATAGATATTTCTCTAATCAAACTCAAATTTTATCTCGAATTTTCTCTAATAATTATATATAGATTAGTGATTATTAGAGATTAAAATTAGTGATTGATTAGCGATTGATGCAAATGCTTTGTTGCTTTTTTAATTTTCTAAAATAATAGGAAACAAGAAGAGCAGTGGCGATTAAAAGAGAAACAATCAGTGAGAGAAAAATTATTTTTTGTCCAAAGGTTTCCTGACTAAAAAGAGTAATCGTAAGATAATTATAGCAGCTGTGGAAAATAATAGCAATAGTTAAACCGGTCAAGATTAGTTTTTTTCTTTCTTTGGTGTTGAGCAGACCTTGAGCCAGCCAGTAGCCGACAATACCAGAAGCCAGGGCGTGGACTAAAGTGGCTCCGAGAAAACGAAGACCAATAGTAGTCAGAGCTTCTCCAAAAGAAGGGAATGAAATTTTGAAAAGAATAAGCAGGTTTTCCACAGCGGCAAAACCCAAACCAGCTATAATGCAGTATAGCATAGCGTCAACCGGCTCGTCAAATACTGAATTTTTAAGCACCTTAAATTTGACTACTGCATATTTCAAATATTCTTCAACTAAGGCCGGAATCAGAGTAGCCGCTAAAATAATTCTCAAGAAGCCGTTTTGAGTTGTCCGGGAGAGCAGAGATGAAAAGTCAAGAGTGGGCTCAAGAAGCCAAATTAAAAATAATTCCAAAATAATCGCTAAAGGAGCTAAAAGTATTCCCCAGATAAAAATTTTTAGAACCATGAAATTAGGTTCCGGATGTTTGTCTTTTCTTAAATAAAAAGATAACCAGATTAAACTGGGCAGCAGACCAAGGAGAATGTAGAAAGGATAAGACATGAATAATTTTCAATTTTCAATTTTCAATTTTCATTAAATTTCTAATTTTCAATTTTCAAACAGATATTCGTTTTCATTGAAAATTGATTTATCGAAAATTTAATAGAAATTAGAAATTAGAAATTGAAAATTAATATTCCGGCCATTCTTCAATCATTAAAAATTCTTTCTCTTTAAAGGGTGATTTTTGGTAAATTGTTTCCGTGACAAAAGGCATAAAGGGATGAAGTAGTTTGAGAGAATTCAAAAGAACATAGCCGAGTATTTGTTTGGTTTGATGGGTGTTTTGTTTTTTGGCTGCCTCAATATATTTATCACAAAAATCATGCCAGAAAAAATCGTAGATTATGTGAGCCGCTTGACCGAACTGAAAGTTTTCTAAGTCCTTAGTTAGTTTTTGAGTGATTGTTTTTAATTGTTTTAAGATTAACTTGTCGGCTTTGGTTAAATTTTGACCTTTGATTTGTAATTTCGAATTTCGAATTTTGAATTTCGAATTCAAGATTTGTCCTAAAACAAATCTTGAAGCATTCCATATCTTATTAGCAAATTTCTTACCCATCAAAATATTGTCTTCTGAAAAGTGGATATCCTGGCCGCCCAATGATTGATAAATTAAACCAAAGCGAGTAGCGTCAGCCCCATATTGGTCAATTAAATCTATTGGATTGATTACATTACCTAAAGACTTAGACATTTTTTTACCATATTTATCTAAGATAGTAGCATGGATATAGATGTCTTTAAAAGGTATTTCTTTAACAAATTCTAAGCCAGAAAAAATCATCCGAGTTACCCAAAGGTTAAGAATTTCTTGAGCTGTAGTTAAAACATTGGTAGGATAGAAAGTTTTTAAATCCTTTGTCTCTTTCGGCCAGCCCAAGGTGGCAAAAGGCCAGAGAGCTGAAGAAAACCAGGTATCTAAGACATCATTAACACCTTCAATGGGGATTTTATGTCCCCACCAGATTTGTCGAGAAATACACCAGTCCTTAATATTATTAAGCCAATCAAAATATACTTTTTCCCAACGTTTAGGGTGAAATTTAATTTTGCCGCTTTTAACTGCTTTAATTGCTTGAGGGGCTAATTTGTCCATTTTCAAGAACCATTGCGGACTGACTAAAGGCTCAATTGCAGTATGGCAACGTTCACAATGAGGAACTTGGTGAGTATAGTCCTCAATTTTTTCTAAAAGACCTTGTTTTTTTAATTCTTCAACAACTTTTTCACGGGCTTCTAAAACAGTTAAGCTGGCAAAGTTTTTTCCAGCTTGTTTGGTCATTCGCGCTTTGTTGCTGATAACTTGGATTGAGGGCAACTGGTGCCTTTGGCCAATTTCTGCGTCAACTGATGAATGGGCTGGGGTGACTTTGAGGGCGCCAGTGCCGAATTTAGGGTCAATTATTTTATCAGCAATAATCGGAATTTCTCGGTCAACCAAAGGCAGGAGCACTTTCTGGCTAATTAGTTTTTTGTATCTTTTATCTTCTGGATGAACCGCTACGGCCGTATCACCTAACATTGTTTCTGGTCTGGTGGTGGCGACGATGATATATTTTTTTCCTTCAAGTAGCGGATACTTAATATACCATAAATGGCTTTTTTCTTCTTTATATTCCAATTCCAAATCAGACAAACTGGTTTGACAGCGAGGACACCAATTAACTATTCTTTTGCCCTGATAAATCCAACCCTTTTTATAATAATACAAAAAAGCCGTTTTAACTGCTTCTTGATAATCTTTATCCATGGTAAAAGCAGTTCGGCTCCAATCACAAGAAGCGCCCAGTTTTTTTAATTGTTCTAAAATTAAATGGCCGTATTTTTTTTGCCAAGCCCATATTTTTTCTAAGAATTTTTCTCGGCCCAAATCATAGCGGGTCAATCCTTGTTTTTTTAATTCTTTTTCCATCGCATTTTGGCCACCAATGCCAGCGTGGTCAGTGCCCGGCAGGAACAAGGTCTGATAACCTTGCATTCTTTTTTGGCGAATTAAAATATCCTGAATAAAAGCATTCAAGGCATGACCCATATGGAGCTCGCCAGTGATACTGGGCGGGGGAATAACCATAGTATAGCTTTTAGCTTTTAGCTTTTTAGCTTTTAGTTTATCAGGATTAAAATAGCCCGACTTTTCCCATTGTCGGTAAATCTTATCTTCGTTTTCTTTAGGATTGTAGGTTTTAGATAATTCGCTTGACATAGATTAGATATAGTATATTGTTTTAATAGGGAATAAATAAGTTCTTTTCAGTATAATTGAATCTTTATTTTATTTCAATGTATTTGTAATAAAGGAGGTAGAGACATGAGAACAACATGTGAAGGAGTGTGGGAAGTGATGTTCACAAAAGTTATCTCTGCTTTGGCCAAAATTTCAAATACTTCAGAAACAGAATTTAGCAAGGACTCAATTATTCCAGCATTCCAACAGAATGATATCCTAAGACATTTAGCAAAGGAAGGAAATTTCGCTTTTTGTTGGCCAAAAGACGCCGGTAAAAAAGATGTAACAGTAGGAAATCTTGTGAATAAATTGTTTAGTCATCTGCTTTAGTTTAGATGAATTGCTTTCAGTTTTTTGCTTTCAAGGCCAAGTTCCAAAGGGTATTTACTAATTAGATTAGTTTCAAATTCGCATTAGCTTCAATTTTGGACCAGCTTCGTTTAAGAGCTGGTCTTTTTTTATAATAAGCCGCCGCGGCAATCATGGCTGCGTTATCAGTGCATAACTTGAAACTTGGAACCTGAAACCTGAAACTTTCTTTTTTGATTTTTTCGGTCATTTGCTGACGGAGTTCCTGATTAGCGGCTACCCCGCCAGACAAAAGCACAGTTTTTACTTTATATTCTTTAGCCGCTTTAATTGTTTTACTAATTAAGACATCAATAACCGCTTGTTGAAATGAAGCAGCTATATTATTAATAAAGGTTTGAGAAATCAAGGTTTGACCTTGAGAACGAAAGAGGTTTGACCTCTGGAGTAGGGACCTCTTTGAGGTCCCGCTCAAGAGGTCGAACCTCTGAAGTTTCGCTCGAAAGGTCGAACCTTGATTTCTAATTTCGAATTTGTTTTTTACCAAATACAAAACCGCTGTTTTCAATCCGGAAAAAGAAAAATCAAAGTTATTGGAATTAATCATTGGTCGGGGCAAATCAAATGCCTTTGGATTACCTTTTTTGGCTTTTTGGGAAATAATTGGTCCGCCCGGATAACCAAGATTTAATAATTTAGCCACTTTATCAAAGGCCTCGCCAGCCGCGTCATCCCGCGTCTCGCCAAGCAACTGATACTTGTTATAGTTTTTCATCAAAGTCAATTGAGTATGCCCACCAGAAACAACTAAACAGAGGATTGGGAACGCAAGAGGTTTGACCTCGGGAGTCCAAGGTTTGTTAAGGTTTGACCTTGCGAGTAGCGACCTTGAAGAGGTCGCGCTCGAAAGGTCGAACCTTAAATTTTTTTGTTTAAGAAGTCGAACCTTGGATTGATGTTCAAGCCAATTGGCATATATATGCCCCTCAATATGATTAATTCTCATAATCGGTTTTTGCCAGGCATAAGCCAAGGCCTTGGCAAAATTAACTCCAACTAAAAGACAAGGAATCAGACCGGGTCCAATAGTCACCGCTATCAAATCAATTTTTGGATTTTTAGCTTTTCTCAAGGCCTCTTCCAAGCAAGGCCCAATATTTTCCAAATGAGCCCGAGCCGCCAAATTAGGCACTACCCCGCCATAAGGCGCGTGAATTTTTATTTGCGAAGAAACAACATTAGATAAAATTCGGCAGCCCTGTGAGCTGCCCTCAATCAAAGCAATGCCTGTATCATCGCAAGATGTTTCAATACCGAGAATAATCATTTAATACAGAACGAAAGAGGTTTGACCTCGGGAGTAGGGACCTCTTTGAGGTCCCGCTCAAGAGGTCGAACCTCTGAGGTTCCTACTCTCAATGGCTGATTTAAGGTTCGTCCTTTCGACCACGACCTTCAACTGCGGCGAATGTCGTGGAATCTCAATGACAAACCTTAAATCATTCTAAAGGACAAACCTTGATTTGTCTTCTTTATTATTATTACTCTACAAGAAATCTTGATATTTTTCAATTTTTCTGTTAGGATTTTTATACGAAATATGGCCCCGTCGTCTAGTGGTTAGGACGTCAGATTTTCAATCTGATAACAGGAGTTCGATTCTCCTCGGGGCTACTAAATAAAAACTCAAGACCTTTTTTAAGTTTTTGTATAATACGGACATAAGAATTAATAATTATAAAATTTATGACTTATTTAATTGTTATTTTCTTAATATCGCTATCTGGATTATTTTCTGGATTAACTTTAGGATTATTGAGTTTAGATAAAAACGAGCTAAAAAGAAAAATTTCTTTTGGTGATAAAGAGGCAAAAAAAGTTTATTCTGTTAGAAATAAAGGTAATCTTTTACTGTGTACTTTATTATTAGGAAATGTTGGTGTTAATTCTGCATTAGCAGTTTTTCTTGGAAGCATTGCCAATGGTTTTACAGCTGGATTAACTGCTACGGGCTTAATTGTTATTTTTGGAGAAATTATTCCTCAAGCAACATTTGCCAGATACGCTTTGAAAATTGGCGCCAGAACAGCATGGTTAGTTAAAGTTTTCATTTTCATTTTATTTCCTGTTTGTTGGCCAATATCCTGGATATTAGATAAGGCATTAGGCGAAGAAATGCAAACCATTTATTCAAAAAAAGAATTAATGAAAATTATTGAAGAACACGGAGGAACAAAAGAAAGTGATGTTGATGCTGACGAGGAGAGAATTGTTAAAGGCGCCTTATCTTATTCTGACAAAGACGCCGAATCAATAATGACGCCGAGAACCGTTATTTTTGCCTTAGAGATTAATGTAATTATAGATGAAAAGTTATTAAACAAAATCAAAGAGGAAGGATTTACCAGGATTCCTATTTATAAGGATTCAATTGATAATGTGGTGGGTATTTTATATGCCAAAGACCTGATTAACATTAAATTAAAAACAAAAATTAGGAGTATTTATAGAAAAGAAAAGGTATTAATAATATCCAAAGATTTAAAACTGGACAAGCTTTTAAATAAGTTTATTAAAACTAAAACCCATTTGGCCTGTGTTAAAAATGAATATCAGAGCTTTGAAGGTGTAGCTACTTTAGAAGATGTAATAGAAGAAATACTAAGATTAGAAATAATGGATGAAACAGACAAAGTTCCTGATTTACAAGCTAAAGCCAGAAAAAAGGCAAAAACATAAATTTATTCGGTTTCGGGCTGTATTTATAGAAATGTAGGAATAATATCATAGGGGTGTTCTGTTGTTTTGGTATTATGTATAAAAAATCACCTTTGGTTATTATTGTTATTCCTACCTATAATGAGCGGGAGAATTTGCCAATATTAATTAAAGAGCTAGCTGAACTCGGGCTTGATAGATGGCAGGTCTTAGTAGTAGACGATAATTCGCCTGATGGGACAGGTGAGTTAGCTGAAAAACTTAGCCGTCAATATCCTTTAACCGTAATCCATGGTCAAGCCAAAGCGGGAATTGGTATTGCCTATCGGAATGGCTTTGCAGCTGCTTTAGCTAAGAAGCCAGATATTATTATCCAGATGGATGCTGACCTTTCCCATTCTCCAAGAGTAATCCCTCAAATGATTAAACGGCTTAAGCGCTATGATTTGGTTATTGGTTCTCGCTATATTCCGGGCGGCGGCATCAAGAATTGGCAATGGTCAAGGCGGGCGATTAGTAAATATGCTAATTTGTTTGTCCGCTTATTATTAAGGTCAAAAGTCCATGACCTGACTACTGGTTTTAAGGCATTTTCCCGGTTTGCTCTTGAGCGTCTGCCATTAGAGCGATTGAGTTCAGTTGGCTATAATTTTCAGATTGAGGTGACTGTTGCTTGCGAGCGGCTCGGTCTGGCTATTGGGGAAATACCGATTATCTTTACTGAACGGAAAAAAGGCAAATCAAAATTTGCTCTCAAAATTATTCTGGAAAGCGCTTTACGCGTTTTTTTATTATTTTTCAAAGATGTTTTCAAGGGCCGATAAAATTCTCATTATTATTCTTATTCTGACTGCGCTAATTCGCTTTTATGATTTGCCGCGCGGCAATGTAGTTTCTGATGAAGCGCTTTATGGTTTTCGGTCAATTGGTTATCTTGATTTTAGTTTTGCTTTGGCCCAACCAACTACCTTGCAGTTATTTGAGAACACAATTCCTTGGTGGACAAAATTTTCATTTCATGACCATCCGCCATTGGTTTTTTTAATTCAGCATTGTTTTATCAAGCTCTTTGGAATAAATCTTTGGGGCTTGCGGCTCTCGTCAGCGCTTTTTGGCTTTTTCTCAATCTATCTCATTTTTCTTATTGGCCAAAAATTATTTTCCAGAAAAACCGGATTGATTGCTTCGGTCCTGCTGACGGCTAATGTTTTGATGGTTTATGTTTCCAGAACCGCCATCCAGGAAGCCCAGGTGATTTTTTTCATCCTTTTGACTGTTTATCTATTCATTAAAGCCCGGGATAATCCGCCTTGGTATTTGGCGGCTGGCGCCTCGTTTGGTCTGGCTCTGCTGACCAAATATACGGTTGTCTTTTTAATTATCCCCTTGTTGATTTATCTGTTATTCAATCGTTCGGCTATGCGAAAGCCGAATTTCTATGGGGGCATCTTGTTGGCGCTGATAATCTTCAGTCCGGTGATTATTTACAATCTTTTGCTTTTTCAAACATTTGGTCATTTTGATTTTCAATTATCACATATTTTAAGTCAAGAAGTTCCTTATTGGCAGGAAGCGCCTGGCAAGGAAATTGGCGCTATGCCTGACCGGGCTGAAGGAATTTTTAAAAACTTTTGGTTTTATAATTCACCAGTTTTTAATCTGCTCGCGCTGTTTGGTTTAGGTTTTCTGATTGTTCAGGCCTGGCTTAAAAGAAAAAGTCCTGTTAGTTTTTCTTATTCGTTCCTTTTATTGATTATTATCAGCAATCTCTTTTTTTACTTAATTATTGGGCCAGGTGTTCGCTTTCTGACTATGCTTGTCCCTTGGCTGGCTTTAGCTGTTGCTTTGGCTTTTGTCTGGTTAATTGAGTCAAAGCTCAAAAGTTTTGCTCTGACCATGTTTTTTCTTATTATTGCCTGGGAAATATTTTACAGCATTAATAGCTGCATATTGTACAAGCCAATAGGCAAAGAAATTTTGAACTATTCGCGTATTCACTGGGACATGCATGCCTGGGGTTTTAACAAATTGGATGCTTTTCTGGATAAACTTTTGGAAAATCAGTATCCTGGTCTGACCATACCTTACAATCTTCAATTTTTAGAAGAGGTTAAATCAACTGCCATTGAAAAAGCCCAAAGCCGAGCAGAGCAGCCATCCAATATCCTAATTATCTACAATGATAATATTTTTGATTTGGCTTCAATGTGGGTTTTTAATCGGTGGTCATTATATCAGGCATGGCCTATGTTGCCAGCTGTTGCTTATCAGCAAATGCTGACTGTTCAGGGAGAAAATTATTTTAAGGATAAAGGATTTACTGATTTCTATTTTATTCAACCCGCTGAAAATATGCTCCTTAATTCTATTGACAGACAAACTAAAGCTGGTGATGAACTCGAGAACCAATTACGCGGTCAAGGTATTACGCCAACAATAATTTCTAATCATAATGACCAAGAGGCATTTCGTATCTATTATTACAATTGATAGGCAATAAGCATTCTAATACTTCACTTGCCTAATGGCTATTTTTGGGATAAGATTGGCCTGTATGCTTCCTAAAGAAAAGTATTATTTAAAGATAGGTAAGGCGACTGATTTAAAAAGCCCGAAAGAACGATGGCTCTATCGGGCTTTTGAGATTCTGCCCGGGGCTTTGGCTTGGCTGACGATTTTGAGCGTTATTTTTTTATCTTGGGCTAAACCAATTTGGATAGCTCTTTTTATTATTGCCTTTGATATTTATTGGCTGCTTAAAACAGTTTATCTTTCCTTTTATTTAAGAGCTGCTTATAAGCAGATGAAGAAACAAATGAAGATTGATTGGCTGGAGAAAATAAAGTCCCTGGCTAACAAAGATTGGCAGAAAATTCATCATTTGATTATTTTGCCAGTATTTAAAGAATCTTTGCCAACTGTTCGGTCAACTTTTCAAGCGATTGTTAATTCTACTTATCCTAAAGATAAAATGATTGTTGTTTTGGCTACTGAAGAACGGGTTGGTCAACGAGCCGTCAAAATAGCTAAAGTAATTAAAAAAGAATTTGGCCAGCAGTTTTTCAAATTCCTGATTACGGTTCATCCTCAAGATATTGTTGGTGAATTAGCCGCTAAAGGAGCTAATGCCACTTGGGCTGCGCGTCAGGCCAAGAAAGAAATCATTGATCCTTTAAAAATTCCTGAGCAAAATGTTATTGTTTCCTGTTTTGATATTGACACACAGGTTTATCCAAAATATTTTTCTGTGTTAACTTATTATTATTTAACAGTTGATAATCCGACCAGGGCCAGTTATCAGCCAGTGCCGATTTTTAATAATAATATTTGGCAGGCGCCGGCTGTTTCCCGTGTTGTGGCTACTTCAGGAACTTTTTGGCAGATGATGCAGCAGCAGCGACCCGAACGGCTTTCTACTTTTTCTTCCCAATCAATTAGTTTTAAGGCATTAGTTGAGACCGATTTCTGGCAGACCAATATGGTTTCCGAGGATTCACGGACTTTTTGGCAGTGTTTACTTTTCTATAATGGCAACTACCGAACAATTCCATTATATTATCCTGTTTCCATGGATGCTAATTTAGCCCCTAATTTTTTTAAGACCGCTCTTAATATCTATCGGCAGCAAAGACGTTGGGGTTGGGGAGTAGAAAATATTCCCTATTTATTTTTTGGTTTTTGGAAAAATAAAAAAATTTCCTGGTCAAAGAAATTTCATTGGATTTGGATTCAATTAGAAGGTTTTTGGTCTTGGGCAACCAATGCCTTGCTGATTTTTCTTCTTGGCTGGCTGCCTTTATTTTTAGGCGGTCAGGAATTTAATATTACTCTTTTATCCTACAATCTCCCCCGGGTTACCAGGACTTTAATGACTTTAGCAATGATTGGTTTGGTTGGTTCGGCTATCTACAGCACTTTACTTTTACCGCAACGGCCTGAAAAGTACAGCGGGATTAAAGGGTATTTTAAGTATTTAGCAATGGTTATTCAGTGGATTTTACTTCCCTTTACCATTCTTATTTTCGGCTGTTTGCCTGGTTTAGATAGTCAAACCAGATTAATGCTTGGAAAATATATGGGATTTTGGGTAACGCCAAAGAGAAAAAGTTAAGAAAATTGAGGTCAGACCTTTTTGATAAAGGTTTGACCTTGCGAGTAGCGACCTTGAAGAGGTCGCGCTTGAGAGGTCGAACCTTTAAGGTTGTATCAAAAAGGTCTGACCTTAAAAGGACTTAAAAGAAAAAAGCCGGAAATAAACGCTTAGCACTCATAATTGCCTTAACCATAAAGGTAAAGGAGCGTTTATCCCGGCTGGAGTGTTCCCCGGGTGAGTTAGTCCGGGGGTTAGGGGTTAGGAGGAGAGAGGTTTTTTGTCTACCTCTTTGTCTGTTGGGAGGGCTCGTACGAGCGACCTAGGCCCACCCCCGCATTAGACAAAAGATTTTGTTTATGAGATTCTGTTCGGGCAATAGGCAAGACTGGTGTGATAACCTCCATATTGATTCCGTCGTCTTTCTCTTGATTCTTTTTCTTCGATTTTCCTTTTGCATCCAATGCAATATTGGGCAAAAGGCTCTACTAAAAGACGTTCTGAAGAAATCAGATCTCCACATCCTTCGTCTTTGCAGATTCCGTATATCCCGTTAGCAAGATCTTCTAGAGCCTGGTTAATTTGTCTCAGGCATTTTCTAAGGGTGCTTACATTTTTACTAAGGCATCTTGCTGTGTTGGAGTAGTCTATTACGCCATTATCTATAGAAAGTTTTTCTTCTCTCCGAATTGTTCTGTTGAGGGCTTCTTCAGCTATTTTTAATTTTTTTTTGAAATCAGCTTCCATTCTCATCAGCATCTCTCGGATATCTTCTTTTCTTACTTCTTCATCGGCTGTTTCAAGAGCTGCTGTACCTATTTCTGTTGTCATAACCGATTCTGGCATTTCTCTTCTCCATTTTTCAGTATTGATTTTTTAATTCCCTGTTTGTTAAAGTGCGAAATTATTTTTTTTCTTTTTACCTCCTTTTTCAGATTTATATATACTCTATCCTAATAATTTTCTTTTGTCAAGCTATTCCAAGTGGATAAGTTTTTGGAATTGTTTAAGTTTTTTTTCAAGGACTGGGGTTAATAAATTATTTTCCAAAACCTGTTGGACAGCCAAGCGGGTTTTTTGAATTAGTTCTAAATCATTGAGCGAAGCCATAGTTAAATCAGGCAGGCCCCACTGTCGGATGCCAGTAAAATCGCCCGGTCCGCGAATCTTTAAATCTTTTTCAGCTAATTCAAAGCCATCTTTGGCTTTTAGAACCGCTTTTAATCGCTGATAAGTTTTTTTAGCTTTGGAGTCGGTAAAAAGAAAACAATGTGACTGGTCTGGGCCCCGGCCAATCCGACCGCGAAATTGGTGAAGTTGAGCCAAGCCAAATCTATCAGAACCTTCAATGAGCATTACCGTGGCATTGGGCACATCAATGCCTACTTCAACTACTGAAGTAGAGATAAGAATATCTGTTTTCCCTTGTTTAAACTTTTTCATAATTTCTTCTTTTTCTTTTGGCTTGAGCTTGCCGTGGAGCATAGCAATTTTTAATTTGGGAAAAACTTTTTGAGATAATTTTTCATATTCTTGAGTAACTGATTTAATTTCCGAGCCAAAGGCGAGTCCGCCTCTGGCGGATAATTTTTCTGATTCGTCAATCAGCGGGCAAATAACAAAGACCTGCTTTTTTTGTTTGACTTGTTTTTTGATAAAGTTATAGGTTTTTTGGCGGTCAGCCGGCACAACAATTTTGGTGATAATTTTTTGCCTTCCCTTGGGCATTTCTTTGAGTAAGGAAATATCCAAATCGCCATGAATAGTTAAAGCTAAGGTGCGTGGGATTGGCGTAGCGGTCAGAGAAAGAAGATGGGGAGTAGTCAATAAGCCATCTTCAATTCGCTTGATTTTTCTTTGGAGAGCAGCTCGTTGTTCAACGCCAAAGCGATGCTGCTCATCAACAATAGCTAAGACCAAATTTTTAAAAGCAATATCTTCTTGGATTATAGCGTGCGTTCCAATAATAATATCTATTTTTCCCTGAGAGATTTGTTTTTTGAGTTGAGAGCGGCTGATTGACGTTTCAAGGTCAGACCTTTTGACCACAACCTTGCTTTGCAATGTTGTGGAATCAAAAGGTCTGACCTTGGTTTCAGTCCTTGTTAATAAAGCAATCCTTAAATTAGATTTTTTGAGAAAGTCCTTTGATGTTTGAAAATGTTGTTTGGCTAAGATTTCAGTTGGGGCCATCAGAGCGACTTGATAACCAGCTTTGGCAGTTTCTAAAGCAGCCATTAGAGCGACTACGGTTTTACCTGAACCGACATCACCATTAAGCAATCGATTCATTGGTCTTGGTTTAGCTAAATCTTGAAAAATCTGCCAGGCCGCTATCCGTTGGTCATCAGTCAATTTAAAAGACAAGCTTTTAACAAATGATTTAATCAGTTTTTCTTCAAATGGAATAGTGGTTGCTTTTTCTTGAGCTAATTTTTGCTTTTGTTTAAGAGTGAATAAATGAATTAAAAAAAGTTCGTCAAAGCCCAATCGCTGGCGAGCTGCTTGGGCTGATTGAAGGTTATCAGGAAAATGGATTTGTTTGATAGCCTGATTAAGATTAACTAAACTAAACTCTTTTTTAATTAAATCAGGCAAAAAATCAGCTATCTTATCAGCTAAAAATAACAAAGGTTTTATTAGATAACGCAGATAACGAGAACTTAAACCAGCTGTTTCATGATAGATTGGGACTAAGCGCCCAGTATGAGTAAAATCAAGATAATCAAGGTCAGACCTTTTTACTACAACCTTTTTATTAAAAAGGTTGTAGTAAAAAGGTCTGACCTTGAGACTGCGGACAAGCTCGTAAACCGGATTAGAAAGACAGAGTGTCTTACCGGCAAAAGTAACTTTACCAGATAGATTAACAATTTTTCCCTGGCTCAAAGTTTGGACTAAATAAGGTTGGTTAAACCAGACGGCTCTAATTGTGCCTGTTTCATCTTCAATCATTGCTTCAGTTATATTCATTCTTTTTTGCCAGGTTTGGCTGGTTTTGATTTTAGAAATTTTTCCACAAATAGTAGCTGTCTGACCCTTTTTTAATTGGCTAATTGGAATAATCTGACTGAAGTCATCATAACGATGAGGGAAATGAAAAAAAAGGTCCCGGATAGTTTTGATTTTTAGCTGTTTAAGCCGTTTCAAATAACTGGGACCTACTTTTTTTAATTGTTCAATTTTAGTTGAGAGAGTTAACATTAGCATCCTCGGCAGGATTTGAACCTGCGACCTGTTGCTCCGCAAGCAACCGCTCTATCCCCTGAGCTACGAGGACATTAAAATCTTAAACTTCTGGCTAAATTGTCAATCATGGATTCTTTATGTTTCCTTTCGGGTAAGTATTTGAGTAAGGTTTGTCTGACCTTAACCGGATTTTGCTCGCCTAAAGGAATTTTAACATAGGGCATAATTGTTTTTTTGCTGCGTAAGCTGATTTCTTTTACTTCTGGCGGCTTATAGAAAATCCAGAATGATTTTAGATTATCAAATTCATAAAGTGTTTTATTAATCTTGATGCCTTGAGGGATAATACCTAAATTTATCTGGCGGGGTTTTTTTAAGGCATAGGTGATAATGGAAAAATAGCTCAAGCCAATCAACAGAGCAAAAAGAATATTTTTAGTCATTACAGCCCAAAGAAATAGTCCGCCAGCGATTAAGCCACTGACTACAAACCACGATTTATTTTTGTGGTATTGAATAAATTCTGGAGCTGTCCATTTTAGATGATTTTTAGGCATGGCGGAGAGGGTGGGACTCGAACCCACAAGTCCAAAAGGACGCCGCTTTTCAAGAGCGGTGCAATAGCCGTTATGCGACCTCTCCAAAAATAAATTTAAACTTTTGCGGAGGAGGTGGGACTCGAACCCACAAGTCCGTTAGGACGCAGGTTTAGCAAACCTGTGGAATAACCATTATCCGACTCCTCCTTATTTCCCACTTTACCATTTTATTATCCAATAGTCAATTTATCCACGGGCCACGACCAAGCCCCAGATTTGTTTTAGTTGGAGTGGTTTTAAAACTTTGGCGCATTCTTTTAGAGTAGCGCCAGTGGTAAAGACATCGTCAATGAGGATGAGAGTTTTGTTCATGAGGGTCTGACCCTGTTGGGCAGGGTCAGACCCTATCTCAAAGGCCTGTTTAATATTTTCTTTTCTTTCTTGAGAACTTTTAATATTCACCTGCGGCAAGTTATGCTTTGTCCGAATTAAAATATTATTGGCTATTGGGATATTTAAGTGTTGGCTTATTTCTAAAGCTAAAAGTTCGGCCTGATTAAAACCTCGCCAGCGCAGTCGTTTTTTATGAAGGGGGACAGGGATAAGAATAATGTTAGGGTTTAATTCAAGGTTTGACTTCTTGATCAAGGTTCGACCTTTCAAGCGGGATTTGAGGTTCGACCTCTTGAGCGGGACCTCAAAAAGGTCCCTACTCCCGAGGTCAAACCTCAAATCTACTTGCAAGGTCAAACCTTGAATTTTAGTCTGAATCAATTTCTTTATCATTAATAATCCCAGAGGTTCGGACAAGTCCTTAACAAAGTCATACTTATATTGATGAATCGCCTGTTTAACTAAAGGATGCTTATAATGACTGGCTATTATCAGACCAGTTAATGCAGAATCCCGATTAAATTTAAGAGGCGTTTCTCTATTTAATGGCATTTGTTCAAAGCAGACCGGGCAGATGAACCCTCCACTACTTTTTTCTGAGGGGTGATGGGTAGTCTCTTGACCACAGCCAAGGCAATTAACAGGAAAAAATAAATCAAGAATAAATTTTTTAATACTTGGCATACATTGAGATGGTTACAAAACTATTTCGTAGCGAAATTTAGCTCTTTTATAGCGAGACAAGGAAGGCAAGTAAAAAGATTTGAGACGCAGTAGAACTGCGTAGAAAATCTTTTTATGCCGCCTGACGAAGTCTCGCTATAAAAGAATAAATTGCAGTAGGAAGAGTTTTGTAACCATCTCATAGATAATATCATATTAAGGGCAGGCTGTGGAAAACTTTTTTGGAGTATTTTTTTAAATATGGTATATTAGAGAAAAGTATGTTCTTGTTTAAAAAGAATCCAAAAAGCTATTTAGGTATTGATATTGGCGCCTCGGCAATTAAATTAGTTGAATTAGAAAAGGAAGAACAAAGACATAAACTAAAGAACTACGGCATTTTTTCTTTAAAGGACTATCTTAAAGAAAGTTGGTATAAAATTCCTTCTGCCTCTCGGAAACTGACCAATGAAGAACTGGCTGGAATAATAAAAAAGACCGTTAAGGAAGCCAAAATTATTTCTAACCAGGCCTATGTTTCTTTGCCTGTTTATTCTAGTTTTTCTACCTTGATTGATTTTCCTAACTTGTCGGAAAAAGAGATTGAGGCGGCTATTCCCTTTGAAGCTAAGAAATATGTGCCGCTGCCTATTTCTGAAGTGGTTTTGGACTGGAGTATTATTGAATCATCCGGCCAGCAAAAACAAAAAGGAATTCAGGTCTTGCTTATCGCGGTGACTAAAGAGATTATTAATGATTACCAAAAAATAATCCAATTGGCTGGTCTAAATCTTTCAGCTTTAGAGTCAGAGACATTCAGTTTAAGCCGCACCCTGGTCGGCAATGACAAAAGCGCCATTATTCTAATTGATGGAGGGGCTCGTTCGGTTAGCGTGAGCATTGTTGACAACGGCTATATCCGGATGATTAGTAATTTAGAAATGGGCGGTCTCAAGCTAACCAAAACTATTTCTCAACAAATGAATATCAGTTTAGAGGAGGCGGAAAAATTAAAAAAAAGTTTATCAAGCAGTCAATCAGCTGGCCAACAAAGCGCTCAACTTAAAGAAGTAGTCCATTCGGTTTTGGATGCGGTTATTTTTGAAATAAGGAAGTTGATTGAGTCCTATCAAACCAAGTATGACCGAAAAGTTGAAAAATGTATTTTAGTCGGCGGCGGCCTCCATGTGCCTGGCTTTGTTGAATATTTTATCAATAAATTAGGTCTGGAGGTTTCTTTGGGGGAGCCATTTGCCCGAGTAATTTATCCTTCCTTGCTTGAGCCGATTATAAAAAAAGAATTAGCTCCTTCTTTGGCCGTAGCCGTTGGCTTGGCCATGAGAGGATAAAGGGCTTGGCCTAAAAATTCAAGTCCGTAGGACGAAGAATTTTTAGCTGCCAAACCTTTACCCCCACACCAACTTTTTGAGTATCTTCAATCATCGTTGATAAGATTAAAGAGTAAACTTAAGATATTATTAACGGATGTCGTCAAAAAGTTGGTGTGGGGGTGACAATTTTGTAGCGGAATTTTGTTCACGAAACAAGTTTCGCTCCAAAATTTCGACAAAATAGTCATGGATATCAAGCTAATGCCAGAAAAATATAAGAGGAGAAGAGAAACAGCCGCGGGATTTAAGCTTTCCATAGTTGGTTTTTTGAGCAATCTGGTTTCTAAAACCAACCTTTGGCTGGCATTGACTATCAGCTTTTTGATTTTGGTTGTTTTGGGCTATCTTGGACTCTGGAGTTATAAAGATAGTTTAATTATAGAGAAAGGGAATTTAGAGAGAGAAATTGAAGGGTTAACCAATCAGCGGAATTTAGAAACAGAAACTAATTTTATAGAAATAAAGGATGGCATAGATGACTTAAAAAAAATTTTAGAGAATCTTTTTTATCCTTCTGAACTCTTTGAAATGCTTGAGGAAATAGCTCTTCCTCAAGTTCAATTCACTGATTTAAATGTCGATTTATCTCAAACCGGACTTAGTTTAGATATAGAGGCAATTGATTATCTTACCTTGGCTAAACAGATAGTTGCTTTTGAACAGGATTTACGGATAAAAAAAGTAGAGCTTTCTGATGTTGAGTTAGATATTTCCGGCCGGATTGGCTCTAATTTAGAAATAGAGCTAGATGCGGATTTTTTAAGGGGTTGGCCTGAAAATTCTCCGTAGGATGATAATTTTCTAACAACTCGGCGGGCGGTCGCCTAAAGCGACCTTGCCTCGCTGAGAAAATTGGCACATGAATAAAAAAATTATTTTCAGTTTAATTAGTTTAATCAGCGGTTTAGCTTTAATATTTATTTTTATTATGCCTTTTTGGTCTTCAATTAATGCATTAAAAGAAGAAATTATCCAGAGGAAATTAGTCATAACCGCCACTGAAGAACTTTTAGCTAAAGTTCAACAGCTTGACCAGGAATACCAGAGCTTTGAAGAACAAGGGCAAAAGGTTTTTTTTGCATTACCTGAAGAAAAAGATATCCCTTTTTTATTAGTTCAATTTGACACCTTGGCGGCCAGTAATGGTTTATTATTAGAATCAATAAGTTTTGGTCAAATTGACCGAGATGAAAAGGGTTCTGAACAGGGTCTTGACCAGTCAAAAAAAATCTCTTCTCCCTTTCCCAATATGTCTCTAAATGTCAAAGTGAGTGGTTCTTATGGTGCCTTCAAAGGATACCTGACTAGTTTAGAAAATAGCGTTCGTTCAATGGATGTTCATTCAATTAAATTTGCTATTCAGAAAAAAGGCGAAGAAGCGAGTATCTTAACCAGTTTGGGTATTTTTGAATTTGATTTGGGAGTAGTAGTATATTATCAGTAAAGGGCTTTCTCAAAATTTTCAAGCCGTCAGGCGTAGAAAATTTTGTTAGAAAACCCTTACCCCCACACCAATTCTTAAAGAATGTTTTTAATGATTGAAAGAATTTCAAGAATAAAGTTAATCATTTATTATATTGATTATCCTTTAAGAATTGGTGTGGGGGTACTCAATTTTCTAACCAAAAAATCCTCGCTTAACAGCTCGTATTTTTTGGAGAAAATTGGCAAATAGTCATGGCTTTTAAATTCACATCTCAAGATTCTATACCTCTTCCTCAAGAAAAAAGACAACAATTTTTGTTCGTCATTTTAGTTGTGGCGGTTTTGATTGTTTTAGTTGTTTTATATTTTGGTTTTTGGCGTTCCTCTACGCCAACCACATCTCCTTTGGGTTCTTCAGATGCTGATGGAGGAATTTTAATAGAAGATGTTATTAAAAAAATTGATTTTGACATTGATTTTTTGAAAGCCCCTTATTTTCAGGATTTGAAAGTTTACGGAGAATGGCCTTTAGAGATTGGAGAGAAAGGTCGAGATAATCCTTTTGTGCCATTTTAATAATTTTCAATTTCTAATTTTCAATTTTCAATTTTCAATGAATTATCAAATTATCAATTTTCAAACTTTAGATTAAAAATCTTTTTTAATTGAAAATTTAAGAATTGAAAATTGATTGAAAATTGGTCATTGAAAATTGAAAATTGGGAAAAGAAGTGGTTACACAAAAAACTAATCTAAAAGAGGAAGAGATAGAAGAAGTTAAAAAGAAAGCCGAAAAACTCAAGGTTCCTTTTGTAGATTTAACTGGTCGGGAAATTCCAGTAGAGGTCTTAAAGGAAATTCCTGAAGAAGCCGTTGCTTTTTATAGATTTATTCCTTTAGCCAGACAAGGAAACGTTCTTGAAGTGGGCATGGTTGAGCCAGACGACCTTAAAGCCAAAGAAGCCCTAAGATTTATTACCCGGCAGAGCGGTTTAGAAACAAAGCTCTTTATTATCACTCCGACTAATTTTAAAAATGTCCTGAAGCAGTATCGGACCCTGCGCGGCGAAGTTAAAAAGGCGCTTGAAGAGTTAGAAAAAGAACTAAAAGCAGAAGAAAGAGTTAAACCACTGAAGGGAAAATCAGAGGAAATAGCCAGACAAATCGTTGCTGAAGCGCCGATTACTAAAATAGTAGCAGTTATACTGCGACATGCTACTGAGGGTCGGGCTTCCGATGTTCATATTGAACCAATTGAAGAAAAAGTAAAAGTTCGTTTTCGAGTTGACGGCATTCTTTATACCGGTCTTCTTTTGCCCAAGGAGATTCAGCCAGCTGTTATTTCTCGGATTAAAATACTTTCCAATCTCAAAATTGACGAGACGAGAATTCCCCAGGATGGTCGATTCCATGCCATTATTGCTGGAAAGAAAATTGATTTTCGGGTTTCTACCTTTCCGACCGTCGGCGGAGAAAAAGCTGTTTTAAGAGTGTTAGACCCAACAATTGGGTTAAGGACTTTTTCTGAATTAGGTCTTCAAGGTTATAATTTGGAAATTCTAAAGAACGCAATTAAACAACCCTTTGGCATGATTCTCTTGACCGGGCCAACTGGTTCTGGTAAGACGACTACTCTTTATGCTATTCTTAATGAATTGAACCAAGAGGGAGTTAATATTGTCAGCTTAGAGGAACCAGTTGAATATTATGTTGAAGGGATTAATCAGTCACAAATTAGGCCGGAAATAGAGTATACTTTTGCTTCTGGCTTGAGGCATATTTTAAGGCAGGACCCTGATATTATTATGGTCGGCGAAATCAGAGATGAAGAAACAGCCGGCTTAGCTATTCATGCTGCTTTGACCGGTCACATCCTTCTTTCTACTTTACATACTAATAACGCCGTCGGCGTTATCCCTCGTTTGGTTGATATGGGTGTTGGTCCATTTTTATTGCCTACCTCTTTGAATTTAGCCATTGCGCAACGTTTAGTCAGACGACTTTGTGAAAAATGTAAGAAAGAAATAGCTGCTTCGCCGCAGGCCATTAAAATAATTGAAGAGGAAATGGCTAAATTAAGTCCGGTTCAAAAAAAGGCCTTTACATCAAGAGAACCATTTAAAATTTATCGGCCAGTTGGTTGTAAATTTTGCGGCGGCAAGGGAACTAAGGGCCGTATTGCTCTTTATGAAATGCTCATAATGACTCCTCAATTAGAAACAATAATTAATAAAGAGATGACCGAAGCAAATATAAAAGAAGAGGCAGAAAGACAGGGAATGATTACTATGAGGCAGGATGGTATTAGTAAAGTTCTCCAGGGCTTTATTTCTTTTGAAGAGATGTTGAGAACGGTAGAAGAGTAAAGGGCTTTGTCCAAAATCACGAGGCAAAGCCGAAGTGATTTTGGAAACAAAACCTTTACCGAGCACTCAGTATACATTATCTAAAATAGTTTTGATAAAATTACAGAAATTACCATATCAAACTTAGTTGTTAGTGTATACTGAGTGCTCGGTGCGCAATTTTCTAACCCCGCAGTACTGCGGGGAGGAAATTGGCAAATTGGCATGAAAAAGATTCTTATCATTGAAGACGACCCTTTTCTTAGCGAAATGTATTCAGCTAAATTCAGCCAAAGCGGCTTTCAAACCGAGTTAGCTACTGACGGCAAACTTGGTCTGGAAAAAATTAAAACCAGCCAACCTGATTTGGTCCTTTTAGATATTGTTTTACCTAAAATAGATGGTTTTGAAATATTAAAGGAAATTAAAGAAGATTCTAAATTAAAGAAAATCCCGGTTATTTTACTGACTAATCTTGGTCAGAAAAATGAAGTAGAAAAGGGTTTGGCTTTGGGAGCTGATGAATATATTATTAAGGCCCATTTTACGCCCACCGCGGTGGTGGCTAAAGTGAAGGAAGTATTAGGAATGTCCTAGTGTAATAGGGACTGTCCCTTAGATACAGTCCTTGTTCAAGGACTGTATCTAAGGGACAGTCCTTGTGCTGGAACCCTCAAGGCATTATGATTAATTATAAAGATAAACTTGAAGAAATTTTAAACCTGGCTATAGAAAAAAACGCGACTGATATTCATCTTTCGCCTGGTCGTCCGCCAATTCTCCGAATTGACGGGAAATTAACCGTTTTAGATAAGCAGCCGGTTTTAGCCAGTAAAGATACGCAGGAATTAGCTTTTAGTTTACTTTCTGAAGAGCGTCGAGAGCGGTTTCTGAACCAAAAAGATATTGATTTATCTTTTAGCTATCAGGATAAAGCTCGTTTTAGAATTAATATCTATC
>Ga0209976_10000297_pt1 | contig 36701 bp, 38 predicted proteins | sample SumtaG_FD_182806 | JGI IMG/M metagenome (GOLD analysis project Ga0209976, IMG submission 182806) | Deep subsurface microbial communities from Indian Ocean to uncover new lineages of life (NeLLi) - Sumatra_00157 metaG (SPAdes) (version 2) | ecosystem: Environmental > Aquatic > Marine > Oceanic >...
ATATTCATGGAATTTAACGATTATTTTTGCCGGGCTTTTAGCTGGGTTTTGTTCATACTTGTGGCTTAAAAATAAAGTTAGTAATTTTTCCGCAGCAGTGGGATCAATAATATATGTCTGGACTCCTTACAGATTGCTTAATACTTTCGTTAGAGCAGGAGTGGGAGAGTTATATTTCTTAGCCCTTCTGCCTTTAGCCTTATATGCACTTGAGAGGATTAATAATAAAAAAAAGATTGCCATTGCAGCTGTAATTTTTTTCTTACTCTTATATTCCCACAACGGTCTAATTCTAATCGGCTTACCCATTTTATTAACCTATCTCTTTTTCACTAAGAAAAATAAAAAGTTTTTCAAATTTCAGCTTCAAGCCATAGCTCTAGGCCTACTTTTATCAAGCTTTTATTGGCTGCCAGCCTTAAGATTTCAATCTCTTTTAAATGCATCTGTTATGGCTAAAAAGATGCTGTCATTTCCTCCTCTTTTATCGCTCGTTCGTTCTAAATGGGAAGGCGGTTCAGTTATCAATGGCCAAACACTAATAATGTCATTTCAGATAGGCTTAGCTCAATTATTAATAGTATTTATTGCCCATATTTACACTATTTATGCAATTAAAAGAAAGAAAATAAAAACCGAGATAATTTACTGGTTAGTTTTGTTTTGGATTTCAATTTTCTTTATGCAGCCAGCTTCCAGATGGTTTTGGATAAATCTTCCATTAATAATTAATCTTCAATTACCATTTAGATTGTTATTTATCCCCATGATTGTAGCCTCAGCCTTGTCAGCTTTACTGCTTGATAATTTAGATAACTCTAAAAGAAAGATAGTCGGAGCAGCCTTAGTAGTGCTAGTTTTACTAGCTAACAGGAATCATTTAGGCGTGCTTAAAAAAGACTTCAATCCGTTATGGTTTAAATCTTATCAAGGATCATTAGATAGTGGAGAAACTTTGCCAAAGTGGATTAATCAAGAAACTATTAAAAACAATCCCAATAGATATTTTGATGAATTTTCAATTATTTCCGGAAAAGGCAGTATAGTTAACCAAGAAAGAGAAGATTATAAAAGCCAAGCTACCATTTTAATTGAGGAGCCTGGAGAAATTCTTATTAAAAGAACCTATTTTCCCGGATGGCAAATATATATTAATGAAAAAGAAGCAAAAAATTTCAGAACTGACAACGGAATTATTATGAGCTTGAATCAGGGTATTAACGAAATAAAATTAAAGTTCAAGCCGCCAATGATTATTGCTTTTGCTAATACAATATCTGTGGCAACCCTTATTTATTTAATTGCCTTATGAAAAAACTAGTTTTTGTTTTGCCTCAATACCAACTAGATGCTCCCAGTCATTACCCTTATCTGGTTAAACAGCTTCAGTGGCTGTCTAAAAAATATCAGCTTAAAGTCCTAATTGAAAAACCTCTCAGTCCTTTACCTGCTTGGTTAAAAGCTATCAGCCTAGCGCAAAAATTCACCTGTTTTCCTTTATCTTTAATTGAAAGATTTTTCTTACTCAAAAATCTTAAATCTCAGGGTTTTCACTACATCTATATTCACTATTCTCACTTCACTGTTCTCTTAGCCAGGCTTTTAGGCCTAACCAGCTATTTCTGGCACTGTGAAAAATATGCCACTTTCCCTCTGTCAAGATCTTTAAAAGAATATTTCTTAAATACCTGGCCTTTGCTTTTAGCCTTCAAACACACCGATTATCTAATCACCGGTGATCAGCTTATTAAAAAAGCCTATCATCAACGTTTTCAGCTGCCTTTGAAAAAAGTTCTGGTTATTCCTAACTGGGTAGATAATCAGCAGTTTAAAACCAGGCTCTCTAAAGCTAGTTTAAGGAAAAAACTTAACTTGCCGCAGAGCAAAAAAATTATTCTTTTTATTCACCATCTCTCACCCCGAAAGGGGAGTAGGCAATTGCCCCAGATTATCAAGTCAGCTTTGCTTAAAGATAATCAGCTTTTCTTCCTCATTATTGGTTCAGGTCCAGATAAAACTTGGCTGAAAAACCAACTTAAAGGCATTAGTCAGGTAAAATTTGTTCAGCCAATCCCCCAACCCCAACTAGCCAATTATTATCTTGCCTCAGACATATTTATTCTTCCTTCTCAACAAGAAGGCTTTCCTCGGGTAATCCTCGAAGCCATGGCTGCCAACCTAGCTATTGTTAGTTTTAATGTTGGCAATCTTAATCACCTGCTTCCTTCCCCTATGCTTGTCAGCTCTGTTTCTGATATGGTCAAGGCTATCCTCAAACCTGTTAAGCCAGTAAAATACCCTCAACTTAAAAAATATTCCTTCTTAGCTTGGCAGCAACAATTTATTAGACAAATTCCTCAATGAAAAATCAACATATTCTTATCACCGGCGGCGCTGGCTTTATTGGCACTCATCTAGCCACAGCTTTAAAGGCCAAAAACAAAGTTACCGTCATTGATCTTAAAAAAGGTCAGCTTAAAAATGTTAAATATATTCAAAAACCCTATCATCAACTCAAAACCCTGCCTCAAGCCGACATTATTTACCATCTCGCTTGGGACTCCACGCCTGCCTCCAGTCAATCCCTGGCAACTGAACAAAAAAGCAATATTAAACCCTCAGCTGCATTCATAGCTCTAGCCAAGAAACAGAACCTGAAGCATTTTATTTTTATGTCTTCAGCCGGCGCAGTTTACGGCAACATCAAAACTCCTTTTAAAGAAACTCAAACTCCTAAGCCGACTAACAACTATGGTAAATCCAAGTTAGCAGTGGAAAACATCTTAAAAACCCAGGCTAGTAAAAACTTTAAAGTCACTGTTGTCCGAGCCACTAATGTTATTGGCCCAGGCCAAGTCTTAAGAAAAAATCAAGGTGTTATTCCAGCCATCATTAACTGCCTAAAAAACAACCAAGTTTTTGAGTTATGGGGCAACTCGCAAAAAGACTATCTCAGCATAGGTGATTTGATTAGTGCTTTAATTGCCAGCAAGAAACAACAGTCAAATTTCGAAATTTTTAATGTTGGTTCTGGCATTGTTTTATCAGTAAAGGATATTATCAAGTTGCTTGAAAAATCAGCCGGCAATTCACTAAGCATTAAAGAAGTTTCCTCAAAAATCCATGATGTTGACACCGTAAAGATTGATATCTCAAAAATCAAAAGCATTCTTAACTGGCAACCCAAAATCAATATTAAAGATATTATCGCCTCATTATGTTAAAAAAATCCGATTACATATACAAGATTTTTGAAAAAGAAATGAAAAAAATCAGTCGCAAAAAAAAGGTTGTTGATATAGGCACCTCAAAGAGATTTGCAAAAGAGATGGAATATTTTAGACATTTTTTTGGCAAAAATTATCAAGCCGTGGGTTATAAGCCTAAAATGATTTATGGTAAAGATAACTGCGATCTTAGTGGCGATATTTTAAACCTACCTTTTAAAAATAGATCTATCGATGCAGTCATTTGTCTGGAAGTTATCGAGCACGTTGTTGACCCTATGAAAGCAATTACTGAAATATATCGAGTTATTAAGCCAAAAGGAACCGTAATTTTAACCACCCCTTTTCTCCTACCATTTCATGGTAAAGGTAAATCTGTTAAAAGCTTTTCTCATTCTTCTTATCCTGATTTCTGGAGATTTACTCATCAGGGACTAGAGTTCTTGTTTAAGGATTTTTCTGAAATTAGAGTTATTCCGTTCACTAGTACTTTAGAACATTATTTAGAGCGTTTTTTCCAGCTAATCAACTTTTCATTTTTTTATCAAAGATTGATTAAAAAATTTGTCAACAAGCTACCCCGAAAACTAGGTTGTGCCACTCATAGACATTTAGTTATTGCTAGCAAATGATGAAACAAGATAAAGTCAAATTCATTGCTGAAAAACTAATCGAATTTATTATTAAAGATGCCACTAATAATCGCTATGGTTTAGTGGCCACCAAATTTTTTCACCCTAAAGAAAAAAAATGGACTCAACAAATAGCTGAATTCGACGATATTGGTGACTACTTAACCTTTATTGCTTGGGCAGGCAAGATATTTAAACAGTCAAAATTTAGTTCATTCGTCAGTCAGCAAATTAATATCTGGAAACAACTGGCAGGCCAATCAGATCTTTATCCAGAATCAATTGACTGTCTAAAGCCTTTATCTAAACAACTATCTTTGACTGACTCTATCTATGGGCTTCAAGACTCTATTTTAGGATTACATGAGCTTTACCACCTTACTGGAAATAAGAAATATCTGCATTTGCTAGATAGGCACTTTAAAAAGTTTTACAAAATTGCTCAACTTCATCAGGGCTTAATACCTAATACAACTATTAAAAAACTTGATCTTGCTTTGCCTTGGGTCTCCAGCAATCCAGCCGTGGCTGGTTTAATTGCCGAACATGCCTATTTATCAAAAAATAAAACCCATCATCAACTTGGAGATTTATTAATTTCTGCTTGGTTAAAAACCAGGCTTTGGCAGGAACAATCTTTATTTCATCAAGGCTATAATCCTTATCTAAGATCTTTTTCGATCTATAAAAATACCAAGATCATGAAAGAGTCTTCTAATATGGTTTATGCCATGCTTCAAAGGCCTCACAAATATACCAAGGAGATAAAAAGTTTTACTAACAAACTGCTTCAATTTCAGCATTCATCTGGAGCTTTTTTTGCCAAATGGAATTTAAAAGACAAAAAAATTATCAAAGACTATTTTGATAAAACTCAAAACTTTACTATTATCGATGTGTTAATTGAAATTAGTCTAAAAACTAACCAGAAAAACCTTATTGCTATAGCAGAAAAATGCGCTAATTTTTGGATCAAGAAAATCAATTTAAAAACCAATCTTATTCCAGACTATATTAAACCTAACGGCAAACCGCTATATCAGATTGCCAAACTCGATCAATCAGCTGATCTCTACAGCTCTTTTCTTCGTCTATATTCAATTACTGACAACAAAAAATATTTAAACCAAGCTTTATTTGGCGCCAAAGCTTTAAACACTCATTTTGGTCAATCTAGCTGGTGGCACCGAGTTATCAACATCAATACCGGCCAACCTGCCAAAGACTCAGATGCCCCTTTAAATGACAGACCAACAGGTAGAAATTTGACCAAATATATTGGCGGAGCACTACGTTTTTATCTGTCGTTGTACCAAGTTCAATCAGGCAAAAATATGCAAGGAGACAAAACTCTTTGGTTGCTTTCTAGGGATAGATAGATTATGAAAATAAATTTTAAATCAATTTTAGTTAAATTTAAATACAATAAAACTTTATTCAAATATTATAGAAAAATTAAAACTTTTAAAATTTTATTCCAAATAAGACCATCTTTAAAGCAATATAAAAATATTTGCGTGATTTTTAAAGTATTACCCTTCTCTATGATGATGCCTCAAACACTTAAGTCAATGATGGACTTGGCCTGTAAAACCATTAATCAAAATATACCTGGAGATTTTGTAGAATGTGGTGTGTGGAAGGGAGGATGTTCTGCTGCTATAGCTAAAGTCTATCAAGACTTAAATTCCTCAAAAAAATTACACCTATTTGATTCTTTTGAAGGATTTCCCAAACTAAATAAAACAGATTTGATAGGTCCAGGTAAGAAATTTAGAGCAGGCAGAAATAAGGCAAGTATTAAAGATGTAGAATTGATTTTTAAAAAATTAAATATTAATCAAAGAAATTTTTTTATTAATAAGGGTTGGTTTAATAATGATCTCTTTAAAAACTATGAAAAAATAGAAAAAATTTCCATGTTACACATAGATTGTGATTTATATGAAGGTCATAAAATATGTTTAAATAACTTATACACCAAATTATCAAAAGGGGGTTTTATCATTTTTAATGATTACGGATATTTACCAGGAGTCACCAAAGCAGTAGATGAATTTTTTGCATCTAAAAAAATTAATTTTAAAAATAATATTATCTGCTTAAAACCATTGATCTATTTAAAACAATAAATGAAATTAAAAAACATAGTATCTACCATCACGGGTTTACCTGCCACCAATAGTCAAGTTCCCAATCAAGACAAACCAGTCAACAGAAATTTAACTAAATATATTGGCGGAGCACTACGTTTTTATCTGTCGTTATACCAAGTTCAATCAGGCAAAAATATGCAAAAAGATAGACGACTGTGGTTGTTGTCTAGAGATCGTTAAGACCTAATTAACTTATGACAAAATCAAAAATCCCAGCCACAGTCGGCATATTAACTCTTAATAGCCAGAAAACCTTGAAACGTTGTTTAGAATCAGTTAAAAACTTCGAGGAAATCATTATCTGTGACGGAAACAGCACTGACAACACTTTAAAGATTGCTAGGTCGTATGGATGTAAAGTTATTCCTCAATATAAATCAAATAAAAAGAATATAAAAATGAAAGATGTATCTGCTTTAAGAAATAAAACCATGAAAGCCGCCATCTATAACTGGTTTTTCTTTGTTGATTCAGATGACTATATTTCAAACAAGCTTTTTAACAGTATTGCCAAAGTGGCCTTAAGCAGAAATTCTCAGCATTTACTTTATCGTATTAATCGGAAAATTAAAATTGGCAGTAAATTAATCAAATACTCTGCCAGTTACCCTGATGCTGTAATAATATTAATTAATAAGAAAACTAAAGCAAAGTTCTATAAAAAGGTTCACGAAAAGCTCAAGTATGATAATAGCAAGTTTTCAGTCGGGACTCTAAATGGGCTGATGTATAGATGTTGGAGCAAAAAAAGAGCAAAAAAAGAGTATTGGAAAACTGCTAACTCTCATTTAAAAATCGAGTACTTGAGCTCAAAAGATAAAACTTGGGCAGATTATTTCAGATGGACGCTATTTTTTAACCTTAAAACAATGCTTTACTTCATCATTAAACCGTTGTTAATCTATATTAAGTATGGTTTTAAAGAATCCATGCCCATAAAAATTGAACTTTTCCGAGCTCTTTATCATGGAAAAATACTTTGGATGATTACTACTTATAAAGTAAAAAAAATATTAAAATAGGCTATGAAGAAAACCTTTGCTTACGTTCAGAATGCCGAAATTCCCGGAGTCAGAGCTCACAGCATATTTGTAGTTAAAACCTGCCAAGCTGCCAATCAGCTAGGTTTAAAAACTTATTTAATTTGTCCTAAAAAAGTCAATCCTGAATATCAAGCCAGTGATGATCTCTGGAGCTATTATCAAATTAAGCAAAATAGCTTTACTTATATAAGAATTAACAACTTTTACTTCACTCTGGCCAAGTTTCTTAATCGATTATTTAAATCTCTTTCTCATCAAATAATCAGTTTCTTATTTGCTCTTTTTAGCTGGTTTTATCTTTATCAAAGAAAAATTGCTATTGTTCAAACTTCAGATCCGGAAGTAATTTTAGTTATGAGGTTATTATCTATTTTTTATCAGCCTAAAATTATTTACGATGTTCATCTTGATCCGCCCAGGTGGCTAGGAAGAAGCATTTTAAGAAAAGTCAATTTAATTGTCTGTAATTCAAAATATTTTAAAAACTGCTTATTAAGAAGAGGCATAGATAAAAGAAAAGTAATTCAATTGGCCAATGGCTATGACCCTAATGACTATCCGCTTATAAAATCAAAAAAGAATTTAAGAAGGAGATTAAAATTACCAGAAAATCGGTTTATCATTGGTTATGTCGGCAGATTGATAACTTTAGACCAGGAAAAAGGCCTTGATATCCTATTAACAACAGCTTCTCGATTAGCCAAGCAACTTTCCTTAACAGTTATAATAATCGGCGGCCCAAAAAGTATGGTAAAAAAGTATCAACGCTTAGCTAAAGAATTAGGCCTAACTTCAAAACAGGCAATTATTCGAGATCAGATCAAACCCGGCTTAGTAGCTGATTACATTCAATCATTTGATTTAGCCTGGCTTGTTTATCCAAACCTGCCTCATTATCAACATAAAATGTCACCCATGAAAGTCATTGAATACATGGCTGCAGTTAAGCCAATTATTGCCTCTGATTTTCCATCAGTTAAAGAACTATTGAATCAAAAGTCTGCCTATTTGGTTAATCCAGAAAACACCGATCAAATAATTAAAACAATCCGGCAAATATTTAAAAATCCCAAACTTGCCATCCAAAAAGCCCAAAAAGCCAATCAGTTTATCAAAAATTTATCTTGGCTGGACAGGCAAAGAAGAGTTTTAGAACAATTATGAAGTTAGTAGCTATAGTTCGTGTTAAAAATGCCAAAGACACTATTAAAGATTGTCTATCTAGGTTAAGTGATTTATGCGACGAAATTATTATTGTTGATAACGGTTCAACCGATGGCACTAAAAAAATATACAAAAAATTTCATAAAATTATCACCATTAACCACACAAAAGGATTTAACGAAGGTAGAGATAAAAATCTTTTGCTTAAGCTTGCCAAAAAAAGAAATCCTGACTGGATTTTATGGATAGATCAGGACGAAATTTTTGAAGAAATTGCTTCAAGAAAAATACTAGATAAATACATGAATAATCCCAAAGTTAACTTAGTTCAGTTTCGTCTTTTTCATTTTTGGCTTTCAAAAACTAAATATAGAGTTGATGGTATCTGGAAAACATACACTGCTTTTCCTCAAAGGTTTATGTGGCGCAACTTAAAATCTGCCTATTTCCGCAACTGGCGATTTCATAGTGGCGGTATAATGGGCGTTCCTCAGCCTCACCTCACCAGTTTTATCAGACTCAAACACTACGGCTACACCAACAAACGTCAGGTCGCCAAAAAGTATAAATTTTACACTGATCTTAAAGATGACCCTATGTCTAAAAAAACTATTCTCCTTGACCCAAATGATAAAAAAGTCAGGCTGAAAAAATGGCAGCCTGGGTTACTAAACTCTTATAAAGACGGGGTTAAATGGGGATTAATTGATAAATTCATTAAAATAAAAAATTTACTGTTAAGCTATAATATAGTTTGAAGGTTATCAAAATATGGCTTTTCTCAATAAAAAGAAAGTTGTTATCACGGGCGGGGCAGGCTTTATTGGCTCTCATTTAGCCGAATTATTAGTCAAATCAGGCGCCCAAGTTACTGTCCCAGTATTAAAAAATGAAAGTTTATCCAATCTTAATCAAGTTAAATCTAAAATTAAAACCATTGTTGCTGACCTTCGCCTGATCTCTGATTGTAAAAAAGTTTGCCACCATCAAGATTTTTGTTTCAATTTAGCTGCTGTTGTTGGCGGAATTGACTTTAATAATCAGCACCCAGCCACATTACTGCGAGATAATTCTCTCATTGGCATCAATATACTGGAAGCCGCTAGAATTAAAAAAATAAAGCGGTTTTTAATGGTTAGTTCTGCCTGCGTTTATCGACGTCAAGCACCAGTTCCCACCAAAGAAGAAGAAGGTTTTATTGGTGAGCCTGAACCGACTAATTACGGCTATGGCTGGGCTAAAAGAATTTTAGAATTAGCTGCCAAGACTTACCATCAGGAATTTAATATGAACATCGCTGTCGTCAGGCCATACAATACTTATGGCCCCAGAGATCATTTTAACGATGCTAATGCTCATGTTATCCCTTCACTAATCTCAAGGGTTTTTGCTGATGAGAGCCCTTTAACTGTCTGGGGTGATGGTACTCCAACCAGAGCCTTTATTTACGTTAAGGATGTAATTAAGGGCATGGTCTCTGCTTTGAAAAAAAGTTCCACAGCAGAACCGATTAACCTGGGAACCAAAGAAGAAGTATCTATTGCTAAGCTGGCTCGAAAAATAATTAAGTTATCTGGCAAACAAATCAAAATAGAATTCGACACCTCCAAGCCTAACGGTCAACCAAGAAGAAACTGTGATACTAAAAAAGCTAAAGCAAAAATACAATTTGAAGCTCAAACTTCACTGGATCAAGGTTTAAAGGAAACAATAGATTGGTTTCAGCAAAACTTCAGTTAAAAAACGCCAATGAGATGTTAACTTCAAAGCAGTTAATTCAAGTAATTTTTCTTTGCTTATTTATAGTTTTTATTAGCAGAATTAACACTCCCTTTATCCGCAAAGACGACGCCAATTCTGTTAGATATGCCCTTTTCGCTAAAAACATTATCCGACTGCCTGTCAGCCAGCATAAAATGGCTAATATTAATAGTCTTTCTTCAAATGGTTTACCGGAAACTTCTTTAGCAAAGCCAACTTTCTATCTAGATCATCCGCCTGGCATTGTCTGGCTTTCAGCCTTAATCTCCAGAATATTAGGCGATCATTACTACAGTTATCGCTTATTGCCTATAGCTAGCTCATTGGCTTCAATCTATTTTCTCTACAAAATCTTTCAACTTCTAAATTATTCTCAGCCAATCACTGTTATTTTTCTGTCAATTTTTGCTTTCAACCCACTTTTTGTTGAGCACGGAGAAGTATTAAATTTTGAACCTACCACTTTCTTTTTACTGACAGCCTCTTTTTACTATTTACTTAAGTTTAAAAAAACCAAAACAATTAACTCGTTTATTATTTCAATGATTATCTGGGCGGTTGCTTTACTTACTGACTGGCCAGCCTATTTTGCTCTGATTCCATATTTACTTTTCTTGCCTCGTAAACAATTTAAAAAACTGACTTCTGTAATGGTGTTAATTCCTGTTGCTGTTTTTGGTCTAAATATGGCCTGGTATTCTCAAATAAACAAGCTTTTTGTCATTCATTTTTTAACAGATCAGATTTTATTTAAAAACAGACCGTCAATAGACCTGATAGGCTTCATCAAGCATCAAATAAGCTTTGCTATCATGAATTTTACTCATCTTATTCCCATTTCTTTACTGGGAATAATCTTAATGGCCAGGGGATTAAGAAAACGATTTAAAAAATATTATTCTTTTTTAACATTCTATTTAGCTATTGGAGTTTTAAATATTCTCTTATTTTTATCTTGGGCAGATACTCACCGTTTCTGGACCTATTATCTCTTACCAGCAGTCATCCTTCCGGCAGCAGTTTTTGTTGAATTCCTTATCCATAAATTTAAAAATGTATTTCCAAAATACCTTTTTTTATTTACAGCTCTTCTTTTTTATATATATCTCAGTTTTTATCAAATTAAGAATAGACAGGCTTCCCAAGCAATATCAATTACGGAATTAAAAAATATTAACAAAATTAATCAACTGCTTTCTCCAGAAACTAAAATTTTTGCTGACAAAAATATCTACAAAACCCATGATGGTTTATTATTGCGATATCATCTTGACAAGCAATTAACCATCTATCAAGATGACCAGATAGACGAAGCTTTATATTTTATCAAACCCAAAAAAGAAAGTTGTCCTGTCAATAAACTTGATATTTCCAAATCATATCAACTATGTCTTTAATCAATAATCCCAAAATTTCAGTTGTTTTACCGCTATATAATGGAGAACAGTTTCTAAACCAAGCCATCGACAGCCTAATTAACCAAACCTTTAAAGATTTCGAACTAATTATTGTTGATGATGCCAGCACTGACAGTTCGCTAAAAATTGCCAGATCCTTAAAAGATAAAAGAATTAAAATATTATTAAATAAAGCTAATCAGGGCTTATCTAAAACTCTCAACCAAGGCATTAAGGCTGCCAAGGCTTCAGTTATAGCTCGCATGGATCAGGATGACATTTCTAGTCCTCATAGGTTAAAGATACAGCTTCAAGAATTAATAACAGGAAAATACTGCTTACTAGGAACTTGCTATCAAGATATTGATCATAAAGGACAAACTATTAAAAAAATCCGCCGGCTTTGTTCAAGTTCAGACTTAAAAAAATCTCTTTTGACCAACACCTATTTTTGCCACGGATCACTCATGTTTAAGAAAAATATCTGGCAAAAAGTCAACGGCTATGACTCCCGATTTGATTATGCTGAAGACTATGATTTTATCTCTCGAATAGCTCTTATTTCTGGTTGCAAGCTTGGCAACATCCCCAAAATTTTATATTCACATAGAGTCAATCCTTTAGGAATGTCTCTTTCCCATCAGCATAAACAACAGACTGCGAGGGACAAAATATCTAAGAGGAACTTTAATGCTTGGGAAAATTTTTACTCACCACGATATACTAAGCCTAAACATAATTTTGAAAAAAAATTCCAAAAAGAAGTTGCCCGAGAATTAACTAAAGCATTTTTAAAAAAAGGGCTGGTTAAACAATCTTTGTCGGAATTACTTTTTTCTCTAGCTTAATCAATATGAAAATACTCTTCGTTGCCATGAAATATGACTATGGAGATCCTAGTAGGGGTTTAGGAATAGAGCATCATGTTTTTTATGAAACCTTTAAAAAGATGGGACATAAAATCATCTACTTTGACTTCATGCAAGAACTGAAAAAAATTGGCAAAAAAGCCATGAACAAGAAACTATTAAAAGTTGTCGATAAAGAATCCCCAGATCTATTATTTTCAGTTCTATACCAAGATCAACTGGAAAAACAAACCATCAATCAAATTTCAAAAACAAAAACTATTACTCTTAACTGGTTTTGTGACGATACTTGGAGATTTGATAATTTTAGTAAATATTGGGCACCTAACTATAATTGGGTAGTAACCACCGATCAAGAAGTAGTTAAAAAATATCATCAAATTGGCTACAAAAACGTTATTGCCAGCAACTGGGGGTTCAATCATCACTCATATTCCCCTCCAGAGAAAATTAACTATCGCTACGACATTTCTTTTATTGGTCAACCTCACGGTTATCGGAAAAAATATTTAAACTATCTTAAGACAAAAGGGATTAAAGTAGACTGCTGGGGCCAAGGTTGGCCTAGCGGCAGATTAGATTTTAAACAAATGTATGATGTTTTTTCTCATTCAAAGATAAACATTAATTTTACCGGCACCTCAAAACAAACCCAAGGGATTAACGGTATTCTCCGCCGTCTCGGTCTGGTCAAGCCCATTCGGCAAATGAAAGCCAGATTATTTGAAGTCCCAGGCAGCGGTGGCTTTCTTTTAACAGAAGAAATTAACGGTCTTGATAAGTTTTTTAATCTTGGTAAAGAAATAGCTACCTTTGGCAATAAAAAGGATTTACTCTCTAAAGTCAATTATTTTCTTCAACATGACTCTGAAAGAGAAACCATCGCTAAAAACGGCAGAAGAAGGGTTTTAAAAAATCACACTTATGAGAAAAGACTGTCAAATCTTATTAAAATAATATCTTCTTCACAATGAAACCCAAACCATTAGTATCCGTAATTATTCCTACCTATAATTACGAACAATATCTAGCTCGCACCATAAAAAGTGTTTTAAAACAAACTTATAAAAACATCGAAATTATTATTTGCGATGATGGTAGCACTGATAATACCAGGGAAATAATTAAGAAATTCAAACATCATAAGAAAATAAGATGTTATTATCAATCCAATCAAGGCCCAGCTTCTGCCAGAAATCTAGGGATTAAGAAAGCTAAAGGAGAATTTATTGCCTTCCTTGACAGTGATGATTACTGGCTTCCTAAGAAAATTGAAAAACAATTAAAAATATTTACTAAAAATAAGCAAATCGGCCTAGTCTATTGTTTTCATTATTGGGTGAATGAAAAAGGTAAAATTACTGGCAAAAAGAAGAAAAGTTATCGCGGTGATATTTGGCAAGATTTATTGCAAGGGAACCTGGTTGTCGGGTCTAGCAGCGCAACTGTTGTCAAAAAAGAATGTTTTGACAAAATTGGGCTTTTTGATGAATCACTAAAAAGCTGTGAAGATTGGGATATGTGGTTAAGAATTGCCAGGGTTTACCAGATAGACTTAATTCCTGAATTATTAGTTAAAATAACTCAACATCAGGGCCAACTGGGAAATAAAAAACTCAAACTAGCAAAATACCGCTTAAAAGTAATGAAAAAAAACTTAAGATTTTTTTCATTAAGTGATCGATTAGGCCTAAAAAACTTTCTAAAATCTGTTAAAATCCTCATATTAGAATTAATTTTAAAGTAATTAAAAATGGCTAAATCAGCAAAACAAGCCAAAATCAAAATAGGCGCTGGTGGCTTTAAAATCTCCAAAGAAGAAAAAGCAGCTGTCATGGATGCCCTCAATAACAACCGGTTGTCTTATGGGCCTTACGCTAAAAAATTTGAAAATAATTTTGCCAAACTCCATGGAGTTAAATATGCCCTGTTTTGTAATTCCGGCACCTCAGCCCTTCAAGTAGCCCTACATGCTTTAAAGATTAAATACAAATGGCAAGATGGCGATGAAGTCATCATGCCTGCCATAAACTTCGTTTCTGACCCCAATATTGTTTACTACAACAGAATGAAAACAGTCTTTGTTGACGTTGATCCAATCACCTACAATCTTGACCCTAAACAGATTGAAGCTAAAATCTCTAAAAAAACCCGAGTTATTATGCCGGTTCACTTATGCGGCTTGCCTGCCGATATGGACGAAATTAAAAAAATTGCTCAAAAGCACAATCTTAAAATCATTGAAGATGCCTGTGAAACTATGGCTGTTAAATACAAAGGCAAACCAGTTGGCAGCATGAGTGATATTTCCTGCTTTTCTACTTATGCAGCTCACATATTAATCACTGGCGTAGGAGGTTTTGCTTGTACTGATAACTTAAAGCTAGCCGTTCTTATTAAAAGCTTATACAACCATGGCAGAGATGGCATTTATACTTCTATGGACGATGACGATAATATTAGTAAAAAAAAGCTGTTCGAGATAGTAGATAGACGATTTAATTTTATTCATCCTGGATATAGTTACAGAGCTACAGAATTAGAAGCGGCCTTGGGGTGTGCTCAGATGAAATATATAAAAAAGAACATCAAAAAAAGAAACCAAAATGCTAGATATTTAACCAAAAAATTGAACCAGTTTTCAGATTACATTCAACTGCCCTACACTCCTCCTGACAGAGAACATGCCTTTATGATGTACCCGATCGTTATTAAATCAAATAAAGTCTCTAGAAAGAAATTAATCTACTTCTTAGAAGAAAATGGTATAGAAACTAGGTTTTTATTGCCCCTAATCAACCAGCCAGTAATTAAAAAAATGTGGCGCTATAAGATTAAAGATTATCCAGTTTCTAATATGCTCAACCAGAAAGCCTTTTATATTGGTTGCCACCCCTTATTAAAAAGACAAGACTTGGATTATATAGTAAGAAAATTTGAGCAATTCCTCAAAAGCCTTTAACTAAAAATATCCTTAAGTTTTTCCTCAAACCTTTTAACCAGAACAATATATTTTTCAGATAATCGATAATTTTCTTTCACAGCTGTTTTCATATCTAGGTAAGTTTTCGGAGTCAATGAATTAACCACATCGATCAAGTTTTTTAAGCTATTTATTTGCAGTATGCCGTCAGAATTAAAAAAATCCCCAATATTTGGACATCCCCAATAGACTGGCACGGTTTTTGTGCGAAAACAATCAATCAATTTTTCTGTGAACCAGTTATTTTTTCTAACATTTTCAATAGCAATATGAAATTGACAATCAAACATAGGGTTCTTGACTTTTCCTAACAGCGGATTGTTATTTATATTTTTCAATCTGCCTTTAGCATGATAGCTTAAATAAAAAAACTTCGGAATAGTAATCTGATTTTGATTTTTCCAGAGCTTTAATCTTAATTTATGCCCTTTTGTTCTTCTTTTTGCCCCCACTACCGTACTGGCTGCAAATTTTTTCCTTTTAAATTTATAATTTCTAATCCAGGAACTACCAAAAGGAAATAAAATTGCATTAGAACATTTCTTTAATACCTTTTCATCATGAGTAAAAATATAATTAAATAGTTTTTTATGTTTTATTGCTTTTTTATTTAAGTGTTTAATTTCATTTGGCTCGCAAAGATACAAAATCTTTACACTATTTGTGTCAGGATTTAATTTATTCCATCCATCAACAAAAATCTCAATTGCATTTTTGTATTTATATGAAATTGGTAGCTGCCAGTCACAGTAAACTTTAAGAGAATTTAATTCTTCCATAATCTAACTTTACTCTTTTTAATCATTCTCCCTCCATGGCGTTAGCAATCCATTTACAACCCCCAACATTATTGAGCCTAAAATTTTAAAGAATCGGCAGTAATTATTTCCCTTAATCGCAATGATCAATCTATCAAAATGAATTTTTGAGTAATCTACAAAAGTACTAATTTTCCAAAAAAATGATTCATTCTTATTATATTTTTTCATAAAAATTATAATATTACGAACTCTGTAGTAATTTGGGACAAAGGATTGCTTTCCAGAAGTCCCCTCACTTTTATGAGAATATTTAATTGAAGGCTCTGCGTAAGTTATAAATCCAGCTTTGCGCATTCTTGCGATCAAGTCCAGATCTTCAAAATATCTTACTAGGTGTTCATTTAAAAACCCAATTTTTTTTAACACGGTTCTACTAAGAACAAACCCTGAATCTGGCGTATCTCTGGAGATTCCAAATTTTTCTTTTAAAATACCTTTTTCCCACAGAATTCTTCCCTCATAATCAAGGCATTTAGATCCAACTAGGCCGATTTTCTTATTTTTCCTAAAAATTTTAACGATTTTTTCAAGATAATTTATAGAAAAGTTATCAGTGTCATTATTTATGATGAAAAAATATTCAGCCCTTCTTTTGATTGCGTATTTAATGCCTAAATTAAAAGATTTACAGTATTCAATACATTTATTAGTTTTTATTATTTGAATATTTGGAAACTTATTTTTTAGAATTTCAAAAGAATTATTATTAGAGCCATCATCAATAATTAATATTTTATAGTTTTTATAAGACTGCTTTAATAAAGATTTAACTGCAATTATGGTTAAATTGTATGTATTATGGTTTCTAATTAAGATGTAAACTAAAGGATCTCTATTGTGCTTACTCATACCAATAAGAATTGATTTTTTAAATACTTTTCTATGACTCTACAAGAGTCTCCAAAAAAATCTCGATTAAACGCTGATGTTTAAAGTTTATTGATAGTTGCCACTTACAATAAAATTTAACCGGCCTTAATTTTGCCATAACTGAAATTGCACTTTCTTTATCATCAAGAGCAGTTTCTCTATTGGCGATTTAGCATAACGCTTCATTGCTTGTATTGTCTCTTTTCTTTGTGCTGAAGATCGATTAGTGCTGATATTTCCATCCTGAACATTAATTGAGGCAATTGTATTAACATAGTGAAACAAATAACCCCTATTAGAAATTTTTAACAAAAAATCAAAATCCATTGCCAACTTCATCGACTTATCAAATAAATACTTATCAAAAACATGTCTTTTAAAATAAATGTTCTGTAAGCCCACAATTGTTCCGAATCTTATTAAATTTATTCTGGTGATTTTCAAGTTCGGGCATGATCTAAAGATTATTCTGTTTTTTTTAACAAAATGTGTAATTGAATCAAAATAAATTGCGTCAAAATTAATTAATCTGTAATTATAAGCAATTTCATCAAAAATATCTTTATATAAAAAATCATCACTACCTAAATATCCGATTAAATCTCCCTGGCTTTTTTTTACTCCAATATTAATAGCATCAGAGATGCCTTTATCTTTTATCTTCACCCATTTAATGTTCTGATACTTTCTAACATACCTTGCTATTATTTTCGGTGATTTGTCTGTTGATTTACCATCTATAATAACTAGTTCTTTATTTTGATAATTTTGCCACAAAAAGCTATTAATGCTTTTCTCTAAATATTTATCACCATTATAATTTGGCATAATCATTGAGATTCTTGGTTTTTTCATACTTTAGCAGAAGTAATTTTTGAGAGCTTCTTAAATTCAAAAACATCTAAATAACTCCCCGGCGTACAGTTATAAATTTTTACCTTAGGGAACTTTTTCTTTATCAATCTATATGCTTGGAAAAGCTTGCGGGTATGATCTAACTTGGTTTCGTATGGAACATACATATTAGGATTATAAGACTTTTTAAATTTATAAAAATAGCCCCAATCTTCATTAGTTCTGTATTTACACCAGTCATGCTCACAGCCTAATAAATATATCTCAGAAAAACCCAAATAGATTGCTGGAATCAAACAAGCTAACAGTACATTAATTAAATAGGGAATTGGTTTATCTATTTCTAAATTAAACTTTAACTCCTGATCAAACTCATGATTCATTAGCATATAGGCTTTTTTTATTTTTTTTAAGTAAGGAATCTTCTTTAAATGTAATCCTTCGATAGGATAAAACAATAAAGTATCTTGATGGATTTTCTTACCTAGTTGTGAAAAAAAATCTTTAGTAAACTTATCGTTTTTAGCAAATCTAGGATCAATCATGCAGTAAAAGTTTGGATGGACCTTGTTATATTTTTTATGTAGGAAAAAATGATTAACCACGAATGTAAACTCATCTTTTAAAGTTGTTAAATCTAGATTTTTTACTGAAGGTCCATTGCCAATAATAAAACACCTTTTTCCTTTATAAATATTTTTTAATTGGAGATTGTTTGTCAATACTGCCCTCTCCTGCATTCTTTTTTTTATCTGTCTCGGCTCATGGATAATCAAAAGCAGTAAATAATGAAGCTTATCGTATGTTAATCGTTTAAGAATATGTAGCCAGCGGTTCATTGATCTAATAATAATTGCTTAAATTTATAAGGCAGATTGGAGAGTAAATTTATTAATGGCTTGATTTTTAGATAAGTGTAGTATCGATTTAAGGTTTTTTGAAAATCTTTAACTCTTTCTGGTTTTATAAAAATTAAATTTCCCCAAGCCGGTTGATGATCCAAGGGGTAGGGGACACATCTTAAAAATTTATGCGAAACTGCTTTTCCTTCTTCAGCATAACTTTCAATCGGAGCCCATTCAGAAACATATGTTTTATATCCGAATTTGCTTATATATTTAACTATGTCATGGTGGTTATAATTGAAGAATTTTGTAGTCCGTTCATCCATAAATTCACACATAACTATTTCTGGCCGCAAATTTTTAAAATCAAATCCTTTTAGGACTAAAAAATCTGCTCCTTCAACATCAACCTTTAAAACTGTCACTTTTTTTATTTTTCTCCTTTTAAGCTCTTTATCTAATCGGACTGTTTCAATTTTCTTTGATTTTTGATGAGTTTCATGAAATGGCTTTAAAGAATGAATCCCAAAGTATTTTGTGCTTTTAAAAAAAGGCACTGCTTTAGATTCAGTATTTGAAACTGCCTTATTGATACATAGGCTTTTTTTAAACTTAGCCAGATTATGGCAAAGTTTTTTATAGTTTTCTTCTTCTGGTTCAAATGCAAAAACAGTCCAGCCTTTTTTTGCAAATGGTTGTGAAAAGGAGCCTACGCATGCCCCCACATCGATTAATATTCCATGCTTTGGCAAACTTTGCCTTAATAATAATTTTAACTCTGAAAACTGTTCTGCCATTCTAAAATGCAGCTTTTTTATAAGCTTGTTGCGCCTCGTTAATTAGTGTTGATTTTTTTGATAACTTGGTTGTTAAACCAACATATATGCCTTTAAATTCCTCCTGTACAGACCTAGTAGCGAGTATTCCTATGTTGTAGTTAAATAAATTAACCAAAAAAGACCAGGTAATATGCTCAATCATTAATAATAATAATAAAAACTTGGAATCAATGATTTTTCTTAAAAGGATCATTTTGCCTTTGTTCATAGTATATTTAGACCGAGTATATTTAGACCGAGCTTTTGATTTTTTTTGCATTTTTTGTTTAGTTCCATGAATATACCAATTTTCTAATGAAGTATAATTCTTCTTCCCGGCCTTTAAGGCTCTGATTGAGAACTCAGAATCTTCAAAACCCCATGGACTAAACGCAGGCTCTAATAATCCAATTTCCCTGAGCAATTTTGAAAAAAAGACCTGACCTCCGCCGGGAACAGTTGCCACCTCTATTTTTTTAACTCCCGCTTTATAATAATCGACAATTTTAGGATCTTCTTTTATGTGAAGAATTATCTTTTTTTTGATTATTTTCTTCTTATTTAATAAGTTAATTATTTGAGTAAGGAAATAGAGAGATTTTGAACAATATAAAATAAACCAATGTTTTATTCCCATATGATAAAGACTATCTCTATTTTTACTGAGCATCCAGGCATCTTTTATTGTTTTTGAAGTTACCTTTGCTGCCCTTATTTTATCAACTCGTTTATTAAAGTTAATATTCAATAGCTTTTTAGCATCTTTTGCCATAATCATCGTTGGTCCAACAATCCCTGCTTTTACTTGAGAGCATAAAAACTTGCACATCTCCCGCACATAGTCGATTGGGAGATAAGAATCGCTGTCTATTGATAAAATAATATCTGCAGTTATAACTTCAGGCTGCTTAAATAAATAATTTCTTCCTTGACTAACACCAAGGTTCTTATTTAAGCAATATATTTTTACTTTTGGCTGGAGATTAAAATAGTTGATGATTTTTTTATCATTTTTCCCATTCAGAAGGATGACAATTAAAACATTAGATTCATTAATAACAGAGTTAATTACGCTTTCTACGGCAATTTTAGCTACTTCAAACTCTTCGGGAAGCATTAGCATAGCCACAACTACACTATAATCCTTATTGAAAATTCTCATTAATTATTTATTTTTTTGAAATTTAATATAGCTAGGCAGGACTTTTTCCACTTTTCCACTCATTTTTATCTCTCCATTCTCCAGCCAAATAACCTCATCGCATATTGATTGGATATTTTCCATGCTATGGGAAACATATAGCACTGTGTGGTTAGGATCACTGCTATATTTTTTTATAAAATTCATACACTTACTTCTGAAGGCCAAATCTCCCACCGCTAAAACTTCATCAATTAATAATATTTCAGGCTCAATATGAATAACTATTGAAAATGCCAATCTGGCCACCATGCCAGAAGAGTAATGCTTAATTGGTGTTTCTATAAATTCCTCTATGCCAGAAAACTCAATTACCTTAGAATAATTTTCTTTAATTTTGCTTTTCTTTAATCCCAAAATAGCAGAGTAAAGATAAATGTTTTCTCGGCCGGTCAAATCAGGGTGAAAACCTGCTCCTAGAGCTAAAAGTCCGGCTATGCTGCCGTTGACTGTCATATTTCCTTTACTGGGGTAGGTAATTCTTGAGATAAGTTTTAAAATAGTAGATTTACCTGCCCCATTCGAACCGATGAATCCTACTACCGAACCCTTTTTTATTTTAAAACTGACATTGTCAAGAGCTTTAAACTCCGGTCGCTGAAAACCTTCTTGAGTTAAAACCGCCTCAATCCATTCCTTTAATGTCGGTTGATATTTGCCGCCTTTAAAGTATCGTTTGGTTACCTTATTAAAGCTAATTGCTGTTTGACTCATACAACATCTGCTAAATATTTTTCAATTCTTTTAAACAACCAATAGGAGAGAGGTAAAAATATCAATGAAAACCCGATAGAAATTCCCAAATAAATAAAATTTGGCACCTCATGATAAAGAAAAATTGACCGATAGCCCTCAACTATACCAGTAATCGGGTTAAAGTAAAATAATAATTTATACTTCTCTTGCAGGTTTCTAACAGAGTAGATAATCGGCGAGCCATACATTAATAGTTGAATAAAAAAGGGATAGGCAAACTGTAAATCACGAAAAATAATCGTTGTTCCGGCAGAAAACAATGTAAAAGCAATTGCTAGTAAAATTTGCGCTAATAATATCACCGGCAGAAATATTAAGTGCCAGCTCAGTGAAATACCGTAAATTGCCAACAGCAATAAATAGACAAGACTAGCCACAAAAAAATCAATTAAAGCAGAAATAATGCTTGATAATGGGATCACTTCCCTCGGAAAATAAACCTTTGCGAATATCCCGTAATTGGCAATAATATTTGTCGGACCCGAAGCAATCGATCTTGATATAAAAGTCCATGTCGCTAGAGCAAGATAGGAAAATACTGGATAGGGTATTCCATTAGTAGAGACTTTAAGGAATTTTGAAAAAATAACTGTAAACACAATCGTCATAAATAATGGCTGTATCATCGTCCACATAATTCCCAGACTGGTTTGTCGGTATCTGGTCTTTAAATCACGCCACACAAAAGTCGTAATTAATCCACGAAACTGCCACAACTCTTTAAGTTGGGCAGACAACGATATATCTTTAGTGGCCGTCATATCGATTATTCTAGCACAAAATCTTGGTTATTTTCTGATAAAATATACTTATAAACTAACCTTAAAATGAAAAATAAAATCTGTGCCGTCATTAATCTTCGCAATCATTTACCTTTTGGAAAAGCCTTAGAAAGCTTTGGTTGGTGTGATGTTTACTACACGAAAAATGCAAAAACAGCCACTGGTAAAGCTGCCCCTGATAGCCAGATAGATGAGCTCAAAATTAATTTTAAAGACTATGATTCTTTGCTTTTATTCCAAGAGAAAACTTGCGATGTCTATGCCGCTGAATTAGCCAAAAAACAAAATTCTAAAATTGTGGTTTTTGGCAATCAGCACGGTTACTATAAAAGCATTTTGCAAATCAAGAATCGACCTCCAAAGCCATATGATTATTGGATTGTTTGGGGGCAATACTGGCTTGATAGAGCCTCAAAGATCTTAAGTAAAGTCCCTAAAAAATGGCTTAATCTCGGTTCTTTAAAACACAGTTATTATTTTAAAACTTTTACTTGGAAGCCAACCAAGAAAGTTAAAGCTTTAGTCATTTATGAACCCAATACTGACGAGTCTTATAAAGATCCAAAACCAGAAACACATCATCAGGCCACTCAAGAAATTATTAATGCCCTAGAAATGCTTAAAATCCCTTTTGACATTAAGGCTCATCCTTTGTGGCCAAAACTCAAAGGCAATTACGGTGACAAAATGTGGCAGCCTCCTAAACCCATGAAAGATTTTGACATTAAGAAAATCATCAACTACTCAGCTGTTCTTGGCTCCAGAAGCACGCTTCTTTTTGATGCTATTTCCATGGGAATGCCAGTAGTTGGTTTTGCTTCAAAAAGCCAATGGGAAGATGATGAATATGGACCAGCCAAGAAAAAACTATTTCCTTACACTTCTAACCCCAAAACCCTAGCCAGCCTTATTAAAAACACCATTAATAAAAAACCAAACTATCGTCAGAAACTGATTAAATATTTCTTAGGTGATTTAAATAAAAATCCAGATCAATACTTAAAATTCTGCCAACTTAAATCCCAGGAGAAAAAATCACCTTTTTTTAGACTTCTTTCTCTCTTTAAATAAGAATTCAGCCATCTTAAAATCAATCTCTTCATCTATATCCCAAGCCTCTTCAGCATCAACCTCGAACATTAATGGCTTCCTGCCAATACGATTATGCCTCTTTTCTAAAATATCTCTAGTAAAAATATAAATATTGGAGTTTTCTTCGTAGACTGGCGCTAAGTCTTGTGTTCTTAATAAAACTGACGGGTTATGATTTATGGCTTTAGCCACTTGATCCCACAATCTTGTTTGCAGTCTAGTTACTGAAAAAAGCGAGTCATGCATTGGGTAGGATCGCAAAAATTTCCTCAAGGCCTTAGTAATGGTTTTTGTTTTTAACAGAGGATTAGTGCTGTGGGTTTGTAAGTAAAAGTCAGCCTCAATTTGTTTTACTGTATTCAAAAGCACATCATTCATTGATGTTTTCCCTGATCGTAGATGCTTTGGTCGTTTTAATAACTTAACAGAAGAGAAATGCTTTTGACAATCCTTTTCAATCAATAAACTGTCAGTGTCAATTACTACTTCATCAATCAACTTACAATCCAGTAATGAGCCAATAATTTGATGATATAAAGGCTTTCCCGCAAAAGAACGATAATTCTTCCCAGGCACTCTTTCGCTTTTATGCTTCATGGGCACAAAAGCAACCACTCTGACTTTCTTTTTTTTACCAGGCATCAGTTTATTTTATCAGAATAGTTAATAGTTTTCTTTTCTCGAGTCCTTCTTGGACTTTTTTTTGTACCGTCCCGAATATTCGGATAGTAAAAAGTTTGCCTCAGAGTTTGTGATATTCTTTCTTTTTTGTTATAGCCTATATATGTTCCCCAAAACTGCATTAATCGAAAAGCTAAAATACTTAGCCAATGAGTTGTTAAAGATTTACTTTTCCAAGCTTTATAGTTATCGCTCAGAGCATTGGCTAAATATAACTTGATAAAATCAATCAGACTAAAATTTTCTTCAGGAAAGACCTTTTTATAAACGATTGCCTCTCTTCTATAACGGTTAAATATCGCCCTGTAAGTTTCATCATGGACATGAATTACTTCAGCCTCTGCTGTATAAGCAATTTTATAGCCTGCCTGTTTAATTTTTTTTGCCCAATCAATATCTTCTAGGCCAGTCAATTTCTCGTCATATTTTATCTTTTTCCACAACGATTGCCTTATGGCAGCATTGGCATTATTACAAAACACAAGATCTTGATCAGGCTCAGATTTATTAGGAAACCACCTGGCAAAAACTTGATGTTCTGAGAACTTAGTGGTCAAATTTCCTCTTTGTTTGCCATAAACGAGGCCTACTTTAGAATCAGTAAAACCCTTAACCAACTGTCTCAACCAGTCTTTATATACCGGATAAACATGAGCACTAGCTATAACAATTATTTCCCCCTTAGCCTTTTTACAACCAAGATTTAATGATTTACCAAAAGAAAAATCCTTTTTGTTGATTGATAAAATTTTCACTGGAAACCTTGAAGCGATCGATAGAGTCGCATCTGTTGATCCAGAATCAACCAAAATTACCTCAATTCTTTTTTCAATCTGTTCTGCAATACCAGTCAAAAGTCGGCCAATATGCTTTTCTTCATTAAAACAACGAATTACTATTGAAATCTTAGGTTTTTTTATGGTTTTAATCTTTTCAGGCATCTCTCAGCAGCTTTTTTTGGGAAAAATAAGCGTAAATGTTTAATATCATTTTCAATCTTACTGGAAAGCTCTTTTCTATTAGTACTTATTGAATTAACTACTTCATTATAAACTTTTAACAGATTTCTTTTGTCTCTCGCATAAAAACTTAGATTGGTATATAGCTTTTTCATGACTTTATCTTTATGTGAGAAGGTCTGTTTGCTTGAATGAAGCAGGATAACTGGAATTCCAGCCATTGCTGGTATCAAAAGAGTGGTCGAATATAAGGAAATAACCATATCAATTTTATTAACTAAAGAATATACCGGCTCATAGCTGATTTGCCAATTTTTTAAATTACTTTCAGATAAAACTTGATTAAGCTCATTAAAATCATTTGAAGGATGAGGTTTAATAATCAACTCAACTTCAATTTGATTTTGATTAATAACTCTACTAATTTGCTCTAGTAATTTAGTAAATTCTTTGTAATTGTAAATATATTCCTGCCTCTTTTGTAGTTTTACGCCTGGGCCTAGAAATTTTCGCACAATCAATAAACATTTAAGCGGTTTATTTATACTTTTTCTCCCAGCCTTAATATACTTAAGCCAATCAAGATCTAAACCAGGATAGCCAGAATATTGAAACTGCTTTTTTTTCTTAGGGGCAACCTTCCAAGTTTTATCAAACTTAAATGGCATCCAATACTCGCAGTAATCAACTAGGTCTTTATCCTTGCTAAAAGGAGTAAATGCTTTTGTACTAGAATGATGAGGCGCATGAGGTAAAAGAATTATTTTCTTTTTTTCTTTTTCAAAATACTCAAAAACATATTCAGCCCCTGGAAAATTTCTTATTATTGTATGATCCATCAATATCAGATCTGGATCAAAGAACTTAAATAACCATTTATAGTTAACTCTACTTAAGAAACTCCCTTTTAGCTTATTCAAAAAGTTTATCAAAATAAATCCAATTTTTAATGGCGGCAATATTCTATTAAGATCCGATACCCATTCCACACGATCAAATCTGCTATTAGCATATATTCTCCTCACAAAAGAGCTTAGAAGGCTAAAAGGAAATTTCAAAAAACTAGCATAGTCATATTGTTTAACGCCCTGCTTATTAAACTCTTGAGTGTAGAATTTTGATTTTCTTAAAATCTGCTTGTGGCTTAAGCCGCAATATAGAATCTTAATATCTAAAGATAGATTTTTCTCTTTTGCCTTCCAGAATAGGGGAGTGACAAAATCCAAAACCGCTGTATTTTTAATCATCAATAATAACAACTTCATGTAATTTAGTTAAGAAGGCAAGTTTATAATAATTTATTTTCTTTTAATTTTTTTTCAATTAACTTCCAACTATCAACAAAATAAACAAAATCATCATCTGCTCTTCTCCTGTCTTTGAGACAAAAGAGATGAATATTTACAGTTTTTTTAGCCAAATCTAGAATTATTTCTGAATCATCGTCAATTATAATCTTTAAATTTGCTTTTTCATTTTTCTTAATAAACAGAAGTTTATTTTTTACAAAAATTAATCTGTCACGGGGGAGGTCGTTACTCTTTAGCCAATAAATAGTATCTGATTTAACAGGCTCCCACTTAGGCCTAGAAGTCATAATCCAAATATCATAGCCGCTTTTTTTTAACTTAACTAAAGTTTGCTTTGAATAATTAATTAAAGGCAGAGATCTCTTTATACCTGAAGTTCTATATTTATGTTTGATCTTTTCGTACTCTTTAGAAGACACCTCTTTTTTAAAATCATCCAAGAATTTAAATGAAATTCCAAAATTATTCCTTACCCATTCAAGAAAATGTTGTGGGTATTTAGTTAAAGGCCCATCAATATCTACTATAACAATTTGTCTATTCATCATTTTCGCGCCAAGGTGAAAATACACCAGCAATTAAGCCTGTAGTTCTTTCCAATGAGTTTGAGGAACTCTATTTTTTAATAGACGCTCTACGATAAAATTATAAGGCTCTAATAATTGTTTTTGCCAGGGTTTTAATGCCATAGACATTCATTATGCAAAGTATTTATTTTGATCCATGGATAGATTTATATTTCATTTCAGCGAGTCGCCAATCTTCAGGAGAATCAATATCCTGCATTTCTAATTCTGAAGTTTCTATTCCAATAGTATTGTCTGTTAAAATGCTTTCTCGTTTTAAAAAGCTTTTTGTTTTTCCCCAGTAAAACTGACCGCAGTCATGATAGGTGGACATTAAGTCTTGAGATCTTGATTTTTCATATTTTGGATAAATCCGTTTTAATCTTCCGTCTTTAATTTTTAATGATCTTTGAATTGGAGAACTAAAACGAACAACTGGAAAAATTGAATCAGCATTATTTTTTTCCATTTGCTTAAAAGCTTTTTTTATTTTCTCTGCTGTAATAAAAGGGACAGTGGGGTAAATACAGCAAAAATATTCAAACTCTAACCCTCTTTTCTTGTATTCAAAAAGAGTTTCTTTTATTACATCAGAAGTAGTAGCATAATCGTCAGATTTTTTAGCCGATCTATAAAAAGGAACTTTAGCGCCAAGCTTCTTTGATATTTTAGCTATTTTTTTATCATCAGTCGAAACCATAATTTCATCAAAGCATTTTGATTTTAAAGCCGCGTCAATTGAGTACTTTATAATCGGCTGGCCTAAAAATAATTTTATATTTTTATGGGGAATTCTTTTACTTCCCCCTCGCGCGGTAATTATTGCTAAAGCTTTTTTAATCATTTTTCTTAATAATTAAACAATTAAATTCCATTTCAATGGTGTTCCTTTTTTAATTTCTTTCTTTGCTGTTTTGCCTAAAATCATTTTAAAATATTTAGGTTTAAGCCCAGTTGAAGGCCTAATTGATCTAACATTTTTTTCTGTAAATACTTCTGTTTTTTGTATATCCTTAACTACAAACAAAGAACGTCTAAAAATTCTACTTGCTTTTTCTTTTTTAGTTAATCCATAATGAACTTTTCCAATAGCTTTTTCTGTAATCTTAATATTATCTACTAGGTCTTTTAATTCGTTTGGTTCAATAGAAAAAAAACTATCAGCAGTTTTTATTTTTCTTGATAAACAAAAATGTTTTTCAATTACTTGTGCCCCCAAAGATATTGATGCAATTGAAGCTCCAATTCCTAAGGTATGATCAGATAATCCAACAGGACAACCAAACATTTTTCTTAAGTGAGGGATTGTTCTTAAATTCATCTCTTTCGGATCTGCTGGATAACTACTTACACATTTTAATAAGATTATATCTTTTGCCCCTCCTTTTCTAGCAGTATTAACAGCTTCTTCTACTTCAGAAATACTTGCCATTCCTGTTGACAAAATTAAAGGCTTTTTTGTTTCAGCCATATATTTAATCAAAGGCAAATCTACTAATTCAAAAGAGGCAATTTTATGTAGAGAAACATCTAATTTTTCTAAAAAATCAACTGCTGTTCTATCATACGCAGTTGAAAAAAATATAATTCCTAAGTCATCAGCAACTTTTTTTAATTTTTTAAACCATTTCCATGGTGTATAAGCTTTTTTATACAACTGATGTAAAGTCTGTCCGCCCCATTTTGGGTGTTTTATTCTAAAATATTGATTATTAACATCTATTGTCAATGTTTCAGGAGTATAAGTTTGGAACTTAACTGCGTCAACACCTGCTTCTTTTGCTTTTTTTATTAACTCAACTGCCCGATCAAAGTTTTGTCCGTGATTGGCGGAGACTTCAGCAATAATAAAACAATGTTTGAATTTGTTTAAAAAATTACTTTTCATCTTTCTTTCTCATTAATAATTTTAATACTTTCAAGGTAATCAAACAATAATAAGGATAAAGTTGATTATAAATCTCTTGTACGCTTTTAGCTTCAGAAACATCAAGAAAAGTCTCAACTAAAACTTCACCTTGATCAACTTTATTTGTCATTATATGAGCACCCACACTGGCCTTAAAATTTTTATCTTTCAAAGCTCGTTCTACTGGGCTTTTCCCCTTATATTTATAAAGGTATGGGTGTAGGTTAATACCACCATAACGTGGTAACTTTAGTAAGGAAGGTTTAACAATTTCTTTTCCGTGGACACTAAAAAGTAAATCTGATTGTTTTAAATCCTTGATAAATTTTTTTTCATTGACACTTTTATAAAGCCTAATTTTAAATGAATTTAAAATATTAGTCAGGTTTTTAGAATAACTAACTGCTGATAAAATTTTACACTCTTTCGCTAAAAGAGTTAAAATTCCAATAATTCCGGCTTGATTTCCGCCTATAAAACAAATTTTTAATTTCCTTTGACTATTCATGCTGAACCCTTTTTAGTAACCTAATATCAGTTTCAAACTCATCTTTATGTTTTTAATTATTTTTTCTCAAGCAAATAAATTATATTGCGATTATCATTATCTTTATATTTCAAAATTCTTCTTTTGATCAACCTTAATTTAGGAAATTTATTTAAAAACAATCGAGAAAAGTTTGTTTTCCAAAGAAGATTTTTATTACCTCGATATATCACTTCTGTATATTTATCAGCATAATATTCATAACCCAAAATATAGTTTTTAGAACATCTATATATTTCTTTTATTACTAAATTTATATCTCTTGGAGAAATATGAATAAGGACGCCTGAAGTAAAAACAAGATCAAAAAAATTATCTTTAAAAGGAATGTCAAGGGCTGATCCATCAATAATATTAATATTATTGAGCCTTAAACGCGCCTCTTCAATAGCATATTTGTTAATCTCAATACCATAAAGATTTTTAAAGCCAAGTTTTTGAAGGATCAATAATTGATTACCAATATTAGATCCTACTTCTAATATTTTAATTGATTTATCTAATTTACCAATAAATGCTTTATACATTTCTGTTTTAGTTATACCAAACTCATCTTTATAGTTTTTATTTATTTTCTTTAAAGTAGAAACATTTCTTTTAGTATATTCTTTGCCAAACCTGCCTCTCCATTTTTTCATTTGATCTGTATTTTTACTCATTTAAACCTCAATTTAAGAATTCTAAAATACTTTTAATAACAAAATTCTGGGTTTTACTATTTAATGAAAAAAACATAGGAATACTTATTTCTCTCTTATAAAAATCTTCCGCTTTTGGACATAAACCTTTTTTATAGTCTCTGCCAGACGGCGAGTGGGCTAGTTTTTGATAATATGGATGCCAATAAATTGGAATATAGTGAACCTGACAAAAGATGTTTTTAGACATTAAATAGTTAAATAATTTTAATCTGGTTTTTGAGTCTTTTACCCTAATGGGGTATAGATGGTATGAGCTTGCTTGGTCTTTGTTTTCTTTAATAATTTCAATATTTTTACTATTCGTAAAAGCACGATCGTAAATTTGAGCGATTTTTCTCCTTTTTTTAATAAACTGTTTAATTCTCTTTAATTGACTAATCCCTAGAGTTGCCTGAATATCATTTAGGCGATAGTTAAAGCCTAGTTCCTGCATTTCGTGATACCAAGGGCCATCAGATTTATTTAAATATTGTTTTGGATCTTTAGTTATTCCGTGATTTCTAAGTAAAAGTAGTCGATGATAAAACTTTTTAGAATTAGTAGTAATCATTCCGCCCTCACCAGTGGTTATATGCTTAACTGGGTGAAAACTAAATACTGTCATGTCCGAGTAGGAACAATCTCCAATCATCGATTTTTTGTACTTTGCCCCAGGAGCATGACAAGCATCTTCAATCACTATTAATCGATATTTTTTAGCTATTATTTTAATTTGACTTAAATTGCAAGGAAAACCAGCATAATGAACTGGAATAATAATTTTAGTTTTTGAGTTTATTTGAGATTCAATCTTAGTTTCATCAATTAAGCCCTGTTGATTAACATCCACAAAAATTGGCTTGGCATTACAATAAAGAGCGCAATTAGCCGAAGCTGCAAAACTAAGTGAAGAAGTAATTACTTCTTCTTTAGGCTGAAGCTTAGCTGCCAAGCAGGCCAGGTGTAAAGCCGCTGTACCATTAATTACTGCCACTGCATATTTAGAACCAACATAGCTTGAAAATTTCTTTTCTAACTTTTCAATCTCAGGACCAGTTGTCAAAAACTCACTTTTTAAAACTTTAGATACGGAGTTAATATCAGCCTGGTTAATGTTCTGTTTTGCGTAAGGAATCATCTAGGATTATGTGATTTAAAGTTTGAATATCTAGCTTAAAATCTTTTAAACTATTTGAGTAATTTTTAGTTGTTTCGATCGAAATAAGACAGTTTTTTGGTAAAAGAGACATAATTTTTTTTATTGGATAGTCTCCTTGACCAATATTCAAATGCTGGTCAATTATACTATCATATTGATTATCAGAGAAATGATATAGCTTTGGAGACAACTTCAACATTTTATTAAGAAGGGTAATTGGCTTGATTTTCAAATAATTAGCTGTACAGATTGCATGTCCAATATCTAGGCAAAAGCCCAATTTATGTCTTTTTAAAATAATGTTAAGATCTTTAATAGTGGCTCCATGGCAAATAGTTTTATTATCAGTTGCCAAAAACGACATATTTTCAAGTAAAATTCGCTTATCATAAATCAAAGCAATTTGCCGATTTGTTTCTTTAATATTTCCGGCTAAGCCTGGATGAACAATAATAGATTTAGCTTTTAATTTATCTGCGTATTTTTGAACTTCAACAAATAGTTGTCGATTTTTTGTTTCATTTTCTTTCTTGGCCAAATTAAAACCATACTTTGAGTGGGGAGCGTGAATTATATAGGGAATCTTTATCTTCTCCCATTTTTTAATATATTCTTTAAAAGAACCAGGGATGCAATAAAGCTCAATATAATTAAATTCGCGCTGTTTATATAACTTGACTAGATCAGGAATATAAGCCTGGTTAGTTGACCAGAGTTTTAAACCATATTTAAACATAACTAAGACCTCTTTCGTTGATTTTCCTAATCTATCTTAAAGCAGTTTTTTAATTTGGGAAATGCTTAATTGTTCAGGGTTATTGCCACTATGATACTCAAATTGGTCTTTAACAACTTTACCCGATTGTTTAGTTGACTTTTTTAAACCAAACTCAGGTAGAATCACAAAGTAGTCTTTTAACTCTATCGTGTTTCGAGCATCTTCTTTGCTAACTAATATCTCATGAATCTTTTCTCCAGACCTGATTCCTACTATTTTTATGGGAATTTTTGGAGCAATTGCTTTAGCGAGGTCCATGATCTTAATTGAAGGAGTTTTTTTAACAAAAATTTCTCCACCTTTCATGGTTTTAAGAGCAGTTTTCACTAATCCAACCGCGTCTTCAATTTTCAACCAAAATCTAGTCATCTTTGGATCAGTCACCGGCACTTTTTTTGCTTTATTTTTAACTTTTTGTTTAAAATAGGGGAGAACCGAACCTCTACTTCCGATAACATTTCCATATCGTACTACGCTAAAAAGAACATTTTTTTTACCAGTATAGGCGTTCCCTGCAATAAATAATTTATCACTGCAAAGTTTTGTTGCTCCATAGAGGTTGATTGGTGAGCAAGCTTTATCAGTACTTAAGGCCACCACTTTTTTTACATTATTGTCGATCGCTGCGTCTATCACATTTTGAGCGCCATTAATATTGGTTTTAATTGCTTCAAATGGATTGTATTCACAGCTAGGAATTTGTTTCAAGGCTGCTGCGTGAATTACTATATCAATATTATCAAAAGCTCGATAAAGCCTCTGCCTATCTCTTACGTCTCCAATAAAAAATCTTAACTTTTTACTATCTTTACACCAGGGCAAATTAGACATCTTGAGCTGTTTGTATTCATCTCTAGAATAAATAACTATTCTTTTTACATCTTTGTCTTTTTCTAGAACAGTTTTGGTAAATGCTTGCCCAAATGTTCCTGTTCCGCCAGTAATTAATATCGATTTACCTTTAAACATAGTTGTTAATTATTTGATTAACTTTGTTCATATAATTTTATTACCTTAAAAACTCAAGTTTATGACCGAATAAATTCTCCACCGTTCACTATCTTATCACAAATAAAATCAAAGACATCATCATTGCCTGGATGTAACCGAAAAGCCTGTTTCAGATCAATGAAATGATCACAACATCTACCCTCTAGCATGTTTAGAGTTAAATTTCTTTGAAAAAATAAAGAATAAGCATATTGACGAGCCAGTTCTATCTTTTTTTGAGACAATTTTTTAATTTGCCAAGCTTTTTCCAAGAGCCTGGCATATTCTTTAAGCCTAAAAGCATCATAAGTAAATCCTTTTGCAGCATAATGAGTTTTACAACCGACAATCATAGGAATGCCTTGGGCTGGTAGTTGAGCACCCACAGTCCCTTGGAGAGTTACTCCTCCGTCTAAGATCTTAACCAGGTCATTAGTAGTAATTTTTGAATCAGCCGAAATAATCTTGATATGTTCTGGTAATTTTGCGAACTTTTCTCTAATCACCTCTTCCATGCCATAAGTCGTATCTATCTGTTCACTTGGGTGTACCTTTATCAACCAGTTAACATTTTTCAGCTTTTTAATAATTGAAATTGTTTTCCAGGTCCAGTCATCTACATTTTTAAAAGGCATTAAGTCAGGATTAAATCCTGCATCCCAATTAACATGTAAAAAGACACACCAAATAGGTTTATTATTAGATATGCCTAGCTTTTTTTTCATAGCCTTAATTGATTGTGGCCTATAAGAAATTCTCCTTAAACGGCCTTTTCTCCATGGAACACCTAAGAGCTTTATTAATTCTTTTTCCTCCTTCTTGGTTAAATCTTGGTTTTTTCTCTCTTCCCAAGCCTCATCTGACATGGCAGAAAACGAAGTCAAGTCAGTGCCTTTAACATTTTTAAAACTGACTCTGTAATCTAAAGTCGCACTGGTTGACCATAAAGTTGCCGGTAAACCAGCTTGAGTAAAAACATAATATGCCGGAGCCCAGTCAGCATACTCTAAGTGTCTTTGCATTAACAGATGTTTTGGCTTGAATCTATCTAATGCCACTCTGGCTGCCTCTGTGCACATCAGGGCGGTAAATAAATACTTTCTCAATATTTGATATTGGCCTTTAAATGACTTACCTCTTAGATAACTTAAAGTAGAATCTTTAGCCATCTTTCCTACAGGAATACCTTTATATTGATAAGCTATCAGCTCCTTTTCATGTAAATTATTACAGATTTGTCGAAACCTTAATTGCTTTTTCTTAGTCACTAACTCACCCACATCAATATATTCAAGCCCAACCCTTTTTAAGCTCTTAGTGCCGAATTCATAACACTTTTTGCTGATTTGACCCCATTGACTTAGGGATAAGCCTTTATTAATATCCTGGTCAATACAGCCAGTCGTTGACTCATCCAAAAAAATAAATTTTGAATTAATTCCCCTCAATTTTAACCCTAAAGCTATAGCTGATTCATTATAAATAGCCGGTCTTCCCGGACAACCTCTCCAAACAATAGTATGCACCTCTTTATTTTTTACTTGTTTATAACCATCCAATAATATCAGTCTTTCTAGAGAGTTTAAGTTAACTAGACCGAGATTTCTTCTTATTTCAATTTTTTTAAACTTTATTAAAGCCACAGCTGGATGAATAAAATCTAAAAATTTACGTAGAATCATACTTAACTTAAGAATTAACCGTCTTATGTACTTTTAAAGACTTTACATTTGAATATTCTATATTCTGATAATCTTTTATTTTCTCCTTCTTTATCCAATCTTTTATTTCCTCAACTCCTTTTTTAACAGTCATTGATGTTTTAAAACTAAGAACATTTTTAAGCTTTGAGAAATCAATCCTATAGCTTCTTTGATCAGCGTCTTTACCAATGTATTTTATCTTGGCTGAGGGCACTACCCTTTTAACAATTTTTGCCAAATCTTTAATTCTGTAATTTTGTCTGTTGCTGCCAACATTAAAAATTTCTCCGCCTACTTTATCAATAGGCGACTCAAGCACTTTTATTATTGCTCTGGCAGCATCTGTTACATGCATCACTGGCCGCCATTGACTGCCGCCTATAATAGTGATCTCTTTATCCAATACCGCCTTAGCAGTCAATAAATTTATCACTAAATCAAATCTTGGCCGAGAAGATTTTCCATAAATAGTTGCCAATCTCAAGATAGTGGGGAAAAAATTCTCGTCAGCCATCTCTTGTAAAGCCTGCTCTGAGTGAATCTTCATTCTGGCATATAAAGATACTGGGTTGAGAGGGGATGATTCAGTTAACAACTGTTTTTCCCCAGTTTTTCCATAAACACTGCAGGAAGAAGCATAAATTAACCGATTGATTTGATAGTATTTACAAACAGAGGCCACTAACCTAGTGGCTAAATAGTTTACCTGTGTAGTTGTCTTTGGGTTAAGGGCCGCCGCCGGGTCTCCTACAATTTCAGCCAGATGAACCACTGCATCAACACTTTCAGCTGCTCTAGCCACATCTTCAATATGCCTAGTATCTCCTTCATAGACATTTAATTTATTAGATCTAATCTTTTTTAAAGAATCATTTCCATAGACAAAAGAATCTAAAACATCAACATAATAATTCTTTTTTAATAATAGTCTTACTAAAATTGATCCCAAATACCCGCCGCCGCCTATAACTAAGACTCGCTTTACGCTCCTCAATTTTAACTTTCTTTTTTTAAGTTTGCTTAATCGGCCTTGCCTATTTACTGTTCCGTAACCGTTTTTATCTATTCGCTCCATTGCTTGTTTTATTAAGGCAGTTTTATTAATTAAAAACAGTTTTAATTTCCTCTTCATTTTTTATGCTTCTTCTGCTTTAGTATTTTATGTTCTATTAATATATTAACTGCAGTCAGGATGTCATTAAAAGCGATACCAGAGCGCATTGCTATGTCTAGTAGAGAATTATTACCATCAGAAAGATTTAAAACCCAAAGCATTGCTACTTCATTAATAGCTCCTTTCTTTCGGGCTCCCAATGATTCATATATTCCTCTTTTACCTAACTGTGGTTCACAATATTGATTAAGGTTTAAGTAAGCGTGATTATTTTCTATCAGCTGAATAATTTGTAAATATTTCTTAAAAGAATCAGCTAAGTATTTTGGCTTTACAAAATTTAAATTATCTTTTGATGTATGGTACTCCTTAAAATGCCCATAAGGAGTTCTCATTAATGAACCTATTGGCAAATTAAAGCCTGGAGAGCAGAATTGTCTTTCATCACTTCCAGTCGGAAAAAAATCAAGAACTTTATATTTATCCTTTGAGTCAATCAATATCTTTTCCACAGCCTTATCGATTATATTATTCCCATCTCTACTTTTTTTATAAGTTAAATTTCCAGCATCACCTACACAAGTTACTATTAATCCATGTTTAATATTACTGACTTTATTTTTATTTAAGCTTAACCAAGTAATCGAGCCTATTGTCTCCGGGATAAATAAAAACCTATAAGAATATTCTAACTTTCTTTTTAATAACTTCTTAGCCAAAAAAGTCAGCAACGTTATTCCACTAAGATTGTCATTACATAAAGAAGGATGGCAAATATAAGTAGACAGAAGCATCTCATCGGCCTTATATCCTTTTATAAATAATTCTCCATATGTTAGATGTCCCTTTTTATGACTAGCATCAATAAATACATCGTAAACATCATCTCTCAGTTTTTTAAACTGATTATAACTTAAGCAAAATCCCCATTGTTTTTTATAATAAGAGGCTAGATAGGGGATAGCGTCCGGTTGATCAGAAAGTGTATAAAGATGCTTCTTCAATTCTGACAAACGAACCCTTTTTTTTATAG
>Ga0209976_10000298_pt1 | contig 36659 bp, 70 predicted proteins | sample SumtaG_FD_182806 | JGI IMG/M metagenome (GOLD analysis project Ga0209976, IMG submission 182806) | Deep subsurface microbial communities from Indian Ocean to uncover new lineages of life (NeLLi) - Sumatra_00157 metaG (SPAdes) (version 2) | ecosystem: Environmental > Aquatic > Marine > Oceanic >...
CCCCATCATCACTATCTGGATGATCACTCATGTCAACATATCCTATACTGTTCATAACTTGTTCCGCAGTAATAATACAGTGATTGATATCATCTGTGGTCAATTTAATTCCCTCATTTGGAATAATTGTCAATACAATTTCAGCTTTACATACTATTTTTTTCATTTCGTTCCTCCTTTTCTTGTGACTCGTTTACAGTTTTCCATAAGCTATCTCCAACATATTTTATTCGCTCACCGCATACACCATGTAGACTATTATGAATACCTGCAACAAATTCACCTTTAGTTTCTCTTAATACTTCTTTAATACGATTCGCTACCATATCAAAGTCTAGTATCATAATACCTCCTTCTAAAATAGAAAGTTATAGTTTATACTTCATGCTCTCTAATTGAAACATATATAGAAAACACTTTACTGTGTAGTGTTGTTATACCAGTATAATTTTCCCTTTTGTTTGTTTCATTTATTCTCTCCCTAAAATTTGTTTGCACAATGTTTAGGACTTTCCCAAGCTATATCTTTCCAAGCAGGATTATCATATGTAACTTTCCCGTCCTCGTCTTTTACATGGAAACCAAGAATTTTATTACAGGAACCTCTAAAATAAAGGGGTTCATTTTCTTCACTACGTTTATATTCTCCTCTGCAAATAAAAAGAATAACTTCTGTTTCTTCACTTTGAGCTTCTGGTATATAAGACTCTTCAACAGATTCTCCATTCTCATCTACAAAAATATCGTTGCCATGATCCCATTTCCATTCCTTGCCACATCTTGGACATTTAGCCATACTTACCTCCATAGTTTGTTAGAAAGGAGGAGCCGAAGCTCCTCCTTTTATGTAAGTAGGATGTCAAGCCTTTGCTGTTGCCAACTTCTTACCGAGCTTTGCAGGGACACGAGTAGCTTTTGCTTTCTTAGTTCTTTTCTTAAGAACTTTTCCAGCAGCTTTTACATCCCTTTTCATAGCAGTTTTTACCTTTTTTGTAGCCTTAAGAGTTTTCCCTGCTTGAGCTTTCTTGTACTTTAGATGACACGGAGCAACTCCGCCTTCAGACTTGTATGTTGCTCTTTCCACCTCTGCAGAAGTTCTCTTATCAGCAATTCTCGCTGCCAGGATATCTTTTGTGATCTCACCATACGGCACGATAGTCATATGTTGAGCTTGCACCGCTGATTTACTGTTCTTGGTTTCGCACTTGTGAGTGACTTTAACACCCTTCGCAAGACCGGCAATTATCACATCTCCATCTCTACGAATTTGGAAACCACCTCTTTTGGTCTCACCCAAAGAGAGGTTTTTGTTTTTTGCCAACAGGGGATTGAGAAGCTTCCTTATTCTTAGCTTATCTTTTTGAGATGCCCTTGTTGGAATTACTGCCTTTTTCATGACCTTTTTTGTCTGTGACTTTTTCATTACTTCTCTCCTTTTTTGGTTAAGGTTAAATTGATACCTAACTACTCCTACCCTACACTCTATCACCTCCCTTTAAGAAAGATTTTCAATTTCTTGATCAAGATCATCTAGAAAACTACCAATGTCATCCTCACTAATATCCAAATCTTCCCTTTCCTCTTCATTTATAGATCTCAACGCTTCTTTAGCATCTAGATTGCTAAGACCAGCCCGAAATATTACAATATCTTTTCTACTTTGTAACACAACACTTATAGAACGAAACTTCTCCCCTTCTCTAATAACCTTCATATTCTCACCTCCTTCCTTATTACCATTGTGATGAATCAATAATCATATTAATATTTCCTATCATATTATCAAAATCAACATAACCTTTTTTCATTACTACTAACTTGTCCTCTCCTCCACGCATAAGAAATACTTCTGCATACTTGGCAAAGAACCAAGTATTTTTAGGTCTATCTTTTATAACTTTTTTTAGCTTCTTCAGATACTCTAATTCCTCTTTTGTTGGTGTCATAAATCCTCCTTGTTTTATGTTATACCCTACATATACATTGTATATACAATGGATGCAAGCATTATTTTGGGGTTTTCTATTCCTAATTTTGTTATATTTTATGTCCTGTATTTAACTCCAAAGCGACTTTTTCTTATTTCTTTAAGATTAGGATTATCACATTCCATGCCATGACCATCATGCCTACTTTTTAATTCTGCATCTGAATGTGGGATGTTCATTGCTCTACAATCACCCTCATAAGCCTGCGAACATTTAATACAGACCTCATCAGGCGTATCAGGACATATTTTTCCCATTATTTTTGTTTTCATGTTTGTTTACCTCTTAACTAATATGCTATTATGATAAAATAGCATCTTTGTTCTTCCAAAACTCTATTTTAACTTCATCCATCCATTCATTAGTCTTAATGTCTATATTGCTTTCAATATCGTGTTCACGATCTCCCGAGCAATAAAAATTCAGGCGAGGATGATAACCACCATACATTACATCATTGTTATCATCTCTCTCAAATTCACCTTCCGCAGTAATCCTAAATGACTGTTCTGGTATGAACCACTCAACAAAAATTTCCTTTCCACAAACTCTACAAAATCTTTGTTCCATCTTGTCCTCCTCTCTTTTTCTTCTAAAATGTTAAGCCTCCAACTTTTCTATTTTAAATAGATCATTTGGATGCATTTCTTGAGCTTGTTCTAATTCTACTTGTGCTTTACAATAAGACAGAGGCACTACGCTTTCTGGATCTGGGTCTACCCTCATATAACAAACAACTTGATATTTCATCACTTAACCTCCTCTTCTAGAATGTTAAGTCTTCCATTTTGTTTCTTCACTACGGCTACAAGATTTCCAACAAGGACATTAATATGTTCAATAAGTATTTTTAGTCCATCTTTTATGTTATAATAACCTTTTATATTAAATCTATTATTCCAAAAATCACGTTTAGCCCTTTCTGTAGACGTTATAAGAGTACTGATAGAATAATTAACTTTACTCCAACTAGAATCCTCAGAATTACAACTCCCACTCACATATGTTAAAGGACAAAATTTACATTCATCATCATCGTTATCACTAACATAGCATAAAGCACATGTGTCACTTGCTAACTCAAAATTATATAGAAATACATGAATTTCTTTGATTATAAACTCCTCCTTTTCTTGTGACTCGTTTACAGTTCTCCATAAGTCCATAATAGCAGTTTTATTTTCTCTCCAATGTTTCAAACTCAACTCTGCTGCTGAATATCCTTCCTTCAACAAAGCTTCTATATCATCTCCATTTTCAATATGAATAAACATTTTTCACTCCTTTCAAATATTTTTATATCTGTTGGCAATATATCTACAAACCAATCCTTGTTTTAGTTCATGCAATCTATCCTTAACTATTGTTTCCTCAGTAGAATCTAACTTGTTTCTCATGGCTCTTTTGAAGTATTTCATTGCAAGTGCCACACTTTCTTTATCACCACGGAAGCATCCTCCCACTTCTCTTCCTTCCTCAATATCTGTAGCTTTTGCAAGGGTGCGATTGCCCTCTAAAATATGTTTATTGATCTTCTTCTTGCTCATAGAATCCTCCCATATCTTCTTCAATTTGCTCTAAGATGTTGCATACAAAATAATGGAGTTCATTATCCTTATCATGTTTTTTAACCTGTATTAGATGACTAATCTCTCCCACTGAAATTGTAAGTACAAATTCACGTTCCTCATCTTCTGGCCTAGATCCTGGTAACATATCTTCTGTTACTCCTGGTGGCAAATTACTTAGCATAATGCCTCCTTTTCATTATTAGATTTTCAAAATACCCTAACTGGTCTTTTCAAGGCATCAAAACATTCCAAAACTTCTTCTTGTAGTTCTTTTAATATCCTTGTAGTATATAACTCTCTACATGCATGTGTCACGCTTCCTTCTTGTTTGTAAGATGCAAAGCAATCTTCATGAAATCCTATCCTACGTACAAATAGTTTTTTTATTTTACCTTCTACTTCTCTCACAATACCTCCTTTTATATTTTAGTCATCTTTCAAAACTTCTTTTGCCCAATTTTGAATATCATTCCAAGTATATTTACAGAGTAAGTAAATAGGTTCATTCATTCGTATATCAAAACCTTGCTCCCTTACTGCTTTTCTAGCTGCCTGGGATATACTTAAACTATAACATTCAGTAAAATCACGAGCCTCAGCCTCAGTTTTTTCCAAAGCATCGGCTTTTCCATGATCAAAACTCTCTTCTCTTAGTTTTTGTGCTCCTAAAATTGCTCTTGCAAATCTCTTTTCAAAATCCATTTCTACCACCTTTCTTTGCTATATTTCAAATATAGCATATAACTCTTCATTTTTCTTTCTACATACTTTGCCAGAATTTCTGTTGTCTTTTTAGGTATCTTCTTCCTAAAGTAATCCCTAATAACGGAGTGAGTCATTTCGTGTGCTAGAACTCCCACTCTTATACTTTGACATGATAGGTGGATCGTTCTTGCTTTGTGATAGTAAAACGCTATTGGAGACTTCTTCTTCTTGTTTATTCTCTTCCACGCTGCATTAACTCCAAATTTGTTTGGATAAATTCTTATCTTAATCGCAGAAGGTAATTTATACATCCCTAAAATGCCTTGTGTAATGTTAACCATATCATCTATCATAATCGGTAGAATTTCCATTCCAATGTTCATATTTTTTGAAAAGGTTATCAGGTCTCTTATATTGTTATACTGTATCAGTATTTTCTTTCCTTTCATCATTTTCTGTTCTGCATATACATTTGTTGTAAAGAAAGATAAGATTATGGTAAATACTATAAAGCGTATTTTAAATTTCATACTTCTCCTTTCTTTTTCATTTACTTTACTTTTACAAGTACACCCTCTTTCAATATCCCTTGAGCATACCATTTATGTGGTTCTGGATAGTGGGGACCTTCAAGATAAACAGTCCCTGTGTGGTATGTCAAATCAGGCCCAAGCCCAGGATTATAACAACGTACCTCTTTTTCCTCTTTCACAGCCTCTTTTAAGGCTTTCTTCGTCTTGAAGTTCTCTATTGTATAAGCCATACTCTTACTCCTTTTATTAGGTATCTATTTTTCTATTTAATAAGCTGGTACAAGAGCTTGTGCAACAACGGCTCTCATACCGGCTCCAATATAACTATAGTCAAACTTACCATCTGGTATTCTCCCTATTTGATATTTTGCGCCAAATGGAATTCGATATTTCTTTACCACAGTACCTATCACATTATCCTTCCCATCCTCCTTTTTGAACTCCTCAGCTTCCTCCTCGGATAAGAAACCAGAGTACCCATGTCGTTCTTCCATTGGAACACTTGACATACAACTTAATTTTTCCTCAGGCAAAGACTTCCATTCACATCCTCTAGAGGAAGAAAACCTTGTAAAAAGAATACTATCTATATCCTTCATAAGTTTCCAGATAAAAACCTCTCCATCACTAACAAGCACTTCACCTCTCTCTTCTATACACATAACAATCCCCTTTTATTTATTTTTTATGTTTCATATCTTCTTCCTTCGTTTATCCTTAGAAATATGCAAATCAAGTAATTCTCCAATCTTAGAGGGAATATATTTGAGATTCAAGCCACAAATTCTCAGCATCGTGCCACCAGCCAAGTCTCCTTCAGTAGGATCGAAGTAAATAACTTTACCATCTGCTCTAATTCTAAGATAGCCCCGAATATTGACATCAGCCTCACCCATGCTTAATCTTTTCACAATACCACCTCCTTTTCTTATTTCTGGTCTAAAGAAGCTATATTTTGATCTAAAGAAGCCATAGCTGCTCTTTTACTTGGCATACTCAATTCTTCAAATTCAAGCATTAGTTTAGCAGATTCTAATACAATATTCAGTGGTTTTGAACCAAAACTACCAATCGCTTGTTCAATATTTCTTAAAGCGTGTTTCGATATATTGAGTAAATTGACCCACTGTCTTTTCCTTGTCAACGCTTCAATTCCATCATTTACTTGTTTGTTATATAGTTGAATTTGCCTTGAATAAATATCGGATAGAAAAGCTGCAATAAGTTCCAAATGGTCAAATAGCTTTTCTGGGTCTTTTCCATATGCTTTATCCTCGTCAATTAATTTTAGTAGGAACATCGTGTCATCCGTCCCAACTTCTCTCAAACAATATTTTAAGGTTTCTAACCTTTTTTTATCCATTCTTTGCCTCCTCCTATTTACTTATTTGTCTAATTCTTCAATTGCTTTCAAATGGTGAATAATTGGATTATTTGGGTCTATTATCCTTTCTAAATTTAACTCCCCACCCCATTTATCATAAACCTCTTTCCCAATCTGCACAATTTTCTTATCACGAACAACGAACCAGCCCTCATAAGAAATGTGTAACCCATCAGGAAGATCAATGTTATCTCCATCCATATAACACTTCATTTCGGGATTCGGAGTACTCTTTATCTGAATCCGTTCATCTCCAATAAAATCCATTACTCCCATTTTACTGCCTCCTTTTTCTCTTTACATTCTTTTCCTTCTGTTGCCAGTTGTATCCCAGCAAGAGAAGCAAGAAGAATGGTTTTAGTATGTTCATCACTCCGTACAATAGTTTCATTTATAGATTCACTCAAAGCCCTGTTTGCAGTCTCATGGGCCGACATGATTTCATTGGATATCGAATACAGAGTCTTTCCCATATTTTCGTTTCCTGTGGCAAAGAAGGCATCAGCAATACCCTTGAGTTCATAAGAGAGATTGAACAATTTACTCATTGCTCTACCGTGATCATTCAACCATCCTACTTTACCATTTGCTTTATTTTTTTTCATTAAACCTCCTTTCTTTAAGATATTTTAAACATCTCTTAGATAACGTCAACCCAATCCATTGTCGTACCTATCACATTATCATAGTCTCCACTTGTAGCCTCTTTCTTATACTTGTCAATTTGCTCTTTCGTAGCTCCTGCTTTCCTCAAGGCTTTAATGGTTTTGCCGATAATAAAGAGAGCATTTCCATCCTCTCCACTTAGCTTAACTGTTGGTTTCTTATAACCACGTTGAAACTCTAATCCTTTTTCCTCATCATCTTCTACATCAGTCATTTCTTCTATAATCATAATAAACTTCCTCCAAACACATAACAAGTTTAATTTCTATTGTTTCATTAAGCATATATACAGTTACATATACGGTGTTGAAAGCTATATGTAAAGGTTAAAGTAGTTATATTCTACTGTCAAAGAGCCTTAGTATTAATCCATTTTACGCATATCTTCCTTAGAGATTTCTATGCAGTCGATCTTTGACATATGATTTCCGAGAAAGATATGTATCCATGGTAAACTTATTCTTGGACACACACCACGCACAAGAGTATTTCCATTATTGTCCAAGTGTTTCCATACAGGAACATTGAACTTATTATATCCCCATCCATATTCAAATTTCTCAAATATTGAAATTGTGACTTTATAATGAGACTCGAAAAGATTAAAACCCTTTGGCATTCCAAGTAATATCTTACCAGCACCAGATATAACTGTTCCAGGACAATGTTTGCTACATCCAAAGTCAAGACCTTCTGCATAGCAAGAAGTATCACTACCACAAACACACCCAGGACATTGATATCTCTCTACTGCTTTCTTAATTTCTTCTTTCAATTTCTTATCCTCCTTTTCTTTTATTTAGAATAATATAGCTGCAATGGTCAAAAGGACAAAGAACATAAAGGTGGCAGTAAAAAGGAATATTTTCCTCGTTCGACTTATATCCTTTATCCCTTGCAATGAAAGTCCAACATATATTATAATCATACTGGAGAGGACTATAATGAGGGAAATAAGTGGTGTTTTCATCTTTTACTCCTTTCTTTCATCTGAAGTATTATCATATACTTCAAGATTATCTTCACACCCACCAATACAATCTTCACAGTCTAAACCTGTATTGCAAATGTATAGCATAATCTAATATCCTCCTTCCTTTCAATTAGAATAATATAAATACAATGACCATAAATACAATGAATGTAATAACAGTAAGGATGAATATTTTTCTTCGGTGAACGTGATGGTGTTGTATTTGACTTCTATCTTTTATCTTTTGTGAGTAAAGCATAACATTTACTATAACCATGTAGAAGAGGATTACGATACATATAAAGGCTATAATGAGAGGAATGGATGATGTTTCCATCTTTTACTCCTTTCTTTTAAGGTTCTCAATAAGAAGTTTCTAAAAGAATTCAAGGTCTCAACAAGAAATATCTAAAAAGGACGAAAGAGTTGAGGTCCTCTAGAACACTTTCTAACTCTATAGAGTAGAAGCATTTCTAATCGAAATAGAAGTATTTCTTTTGAACTATACATAATCTTTACTATACCTCCTTAAGAGATGTAGTAGAAATGTTTCTATATACACTTTCTATAGACATATGTAATTTCAAGAGTTCATACTGAACAAGGGAAAGTGCTATGTTGCATACATACGGTTATACCATTGTATAGAAGTTCTACATATCTTCTACTAACTTTTCCATTAGTTTTATAATCTCACTATCGTTTTCTATAATTCTAATCATTATATCTTTTGTTGTTGTTGGTTTATGATGCATTGCAAGTCGTAAGATCTCTATCTGAGCACGATTATTTTGAGACTGTAAAAACTGGACTTTGCTGAGAAGAATATTAGCTTCACCTATTTTATATTTCATAAATCCTCCTTTAGAAATATTTCTGTTGCTCTTTAAATAACTCTGTTCTTAGTTTTATAATCTTAGCAACATTCTCCTCAATTTTGATCAATCTATCTTTTATAGGTGATGATGCATGTGCTTTCGCAAGTCTTTCTATGTTTACCCAATGGTGATCATTTTGAGTTTTAAGAGACTGAATTTTATTGAGGATAGCATCAGATTTGCTTATCATAGTACCTCCTTCTTAATAACCTCTCTGTAGAAACATTTCTATTTTGTCTCTTGAAAGAGTTGAACTAAATTAAAGTTTATTGTATCTACCACTATGATGAATATTATATGACCACAACCCTTACAATAAAAGATCTCTAATGCAGTATCTTTCTTGAAAAAAGGAACTTCAGGAAATAGTTCTATTCCACTTTCCTTGTCTATGAAGTCACTTTCACTCTTACCATAATAGTACTCTTTTTTACAGGTCTTACAGATTACTATCATATTAACCTCCTTAATAACCTCTTTGTAGAAACATTTCTTTTCTTCTTTTTGTTAATTCTATCTTTATTAAGTACTCTTTGGGCCATTCAGACTCAACAAGGTACTCTCTACATACCTCTACTACTCTTTTGAGGGGTAAGTATGAATATTTGACTTGGAGTCCTTGAGCGAGTATTTTAGCCTTCTGATCACGCATTTCCTCTATCACCGCTAACTTAAACTCATATGGAAATATTTCTTCTCCTTCTTTTGCCCTGACTATATCTTTATCTATTGTTTCTCTTGTCCTATGTATGAATGTGCCAAACAAAGTGCATTGTTCTCTTACTCTTTGCCAATTCATTTAATACCTCCTTGGCTATTGTTTGGTAGAAGTGGTTATTGCCCTTTGCCCTACATATATGCAGTTTATATGCCATGTATATACATAGAGTTTACATTTGTAAGTTGCTGTATATATAACATAAAATAATATCTATTTATACATATGTCTTTAGATGTTAGTAAAAGTGTGTTGTTTTATATACATGAGTGTGTTAATAATAACACAAGAGGTTTATAAGTTGTTGTATATACAAGGTTTAGAGGCAGGTGTGTATATACACAGACTATATCAAAATATACACAGTCTATAGAGGTATTGTAAGGGTTAAAACAGGGTATAAGGTTGTTAATAAAGGGAAGTGTTATGGATATGTTTCTGTTGGAGATATATATCTATCTCTTTTTGATACACTAATGGGGCGTAGTCTTGTTAGAGGTGGAAGTATATCTATGTGGGGGAGATTCTACAAAGTAGCTCATACGTCAGGATCTGCGTGTACGAAGTAGAAACATATCTAGAAGCTCCCTATGAGCGGAGCAGACCAGTAGGGCGTAGTCAGTTTTTGAGGTTAAGTGCTATCTAGAGGTTATAATCTTATAGAGTTATTTTATGTTAATCTATATCTACGCTGTTGCTACAGCTACCTTAGTTTTAGAACCCTTCTTAGTCTTACGAGTTCTTATTTCAGCTTTGAGTGCTTTTTCTTCTTTAGCAATCTTAGCCTTTTTAGATTTCATGTTCTTAAGCTTGTCTTTTGTAGTTTTCTTAGCTATCTTAGTCTTACTCCAACAAGGAGCTTTTTCTGTACCATATACGTCTTTTGAAAAATCATACATGGTCTTCTTACTTTTAATACGAGCAAGAATAGCTTTCTTCAGCACAACTATGGGTATATCAAACTGAAGCCATGTCATATGGAAGGCTTGTGCTGCTTTCTTACCATACTTCGTAGCTTCTTTTGGTAATGCATCTACCGGCATGGTAATCTTCACAAGACCAGTAGATCCTTTCTTGCTAATTCCAACTTGTACTTCTTTAGTCTTTGAATTAACAAGTTGATTCCCATCTCTTGCAAGATGATGTGTTTTGACATTAGCTTTGGCTATCTCTGATAATAACTTTGCTGCTCTTCTTCTTGCTTCTTTCTGATTCATGTTACCTCCCTAGCATTTTTCTAATAAGATTATTGAATCTTGGACCTCTATCATAACCACAACGGCTATGATAATCACATTTCATACCAGTACTAGCATCAAGATAATGCATAATGTCTTGATCAAACTGGTCTAGTACTTCATGTTCTTCTTTTACAAAGGGTCTGCTTTTAGGTTTAGATTCTTGACATCTTACATCTCCAGTCTTTAATACTATCCAATATAGTGTCCTCTTATCTTTTTTAGGAAAATGCACCTCCCATTCTTCTGTATCTAATAATTCCTCTGCATCCATTGTTTCAAAATTAAAAACTTTAGCTTTATTCATTTATCTCCTTTTAGGTAGTTTAATGACATACCTAGGTCTTTGAGGTTAGATGTTTATAACAAACGTATCATTATACTTTACAATCTCATGTCTTTCACCTGTTGACCAGTAAATATGTTCTTCACATATTCCAGTTGGGTTCTTATCTTTTGAGCATTGTACATATAATGTTGTCCATCCTATGCTGTCAAAATGTGATATGTTTACCATAGCTACACATATTTGACAAAGTTCGTTAACTTTATCTTCCCAACCTGAATAGATCTTATTAGTTAAAGGATTAGAGAATATATTATGCAGTATACTACACATCTCTTCTTCGTCGTCAGCAGTTTCTATCGTTACTTCTGTTTCATCATCAAGATTAAATGTTCCCACTTTCATCTCCTTTCTTCATCAAATAACAGAATTGTTTTATTTGAGCAGTTTAATGTCTTGCCCAGGACTCTAAGGTTAACTTACTTCGTCAAGCAATACTTCAGCTTTCTTTAACAAGTTAGGAAGTTTCTTACTTATTTTCTTGAAATCTTCGCCTATAAGCCTTGGCATCTTTGAGGTTGTAATAGTGTCTTTAGAGTTTTCAGCACCGTACTTTGTTTGCTCAATGTTTATTGCAACCTTTGGCATACCATTTCCATATTTCATTATTCTTACAACTATAGCTTGAAACTGTTGACCATCATCAACTAACACTATCTTGCCTACTTTCTTTAACTCCTTGTCTTTTTTGCTACTGTAAGCCATGTTATTTACCTCCTAATATTTAAGGGTACGGTTATCTATATTTTTATCGGCGAGTATAAATCCTATTTCACTACGAACTTTTCTTAGTTTTTCACAGATTGTCTTATATTTCTTCTGTAAACTATGAGTTTTGTGTATTAGATGTACAGGTCTACATACTATGCTGTTGTAGACTTTTTGTGCTTGGCATCTTAAACTTCTAGCTTTCCTACATAAGTCATCTAATTTTGCTCTTACATTATTTTTATTCATACTTTCTCCTTTAGGCAGTTTAGTGTCTTACCCAGGACTCTAAGGTTAGGCTACTTCATTAGGCCAAGTGCATATGCAATAATAATTCTTTTTTACTTCAGGATTATGAGGTATTGGACTTTGAAACACTATCTTATTACTGAAATTACATTTATAGTCACCTGCTGGATCCAGTTTGTCTATTGTCCTACAACTCATTGGAATTCCATCTTCTATTTCTCTTGGGTCTTCAGCCATTATAGGACAGTGCCAGTCATCTTTTGGAATGTGCCTTATTTCGCTATTATGTGTTTCCATTAATACATGAACATATCTAAACTCGCCATATTTCATAATTCCTCCTTTTGTAGTTCAGTCTCTCTAAATTCATGAAAAGAAGTTTGGACAACTGGAATCTCTTCTCTATATTCACATTCTGGTACTAAACAAACTAACATTACTCTTACTGCGACTCCATAACGGATAGCAGTCCCTTTTACAACTACATTTTCTTCATCACATTTTTTGCACCTAATTGTGAATCCATCTATTTTCATAATTCCTCCTTTTGTGGGTTAAGGGGGAGCATTTAACTCCCCCCATAGATTAACTAGACAGTCGCTGGAGCTGTTTTTATACCTTTAACTACCTTTGCACCTTTTTTGGCTTTACGGTTCTTGATTTCGGCTTTAAGTGCTTTCTCCTCATCAGCAATTTTAGCCCTCTTGGTTTTTATATCTTTAAGCTTATCCTCTACACTTTTCTTGACTGAACTTACCTTATTCCAGCAAGGAGCGTCTTTTGTACCGTATACATCCTCTGCAAATTCGTACATTGTTTTATTATTTTTGATTCTTGCAAGAATAGCTTTCTTAAGGCTATTTCTTGAAATGTCGAACTGCAACCATGTCATATGGAAAGCTTGTGCTGCTTTCTTACCATGTTCTGCTACTTCTCTAGGAAGCACTCCTAATGGCATGGTAACTTTGACAAGTCCAGTACCGCCTTTCTTAGAAATGCCTACCTGAACCTCTCCAGTCTTGCTGTTAATTAACCAGTTTCCATCTCTTCCAATGTGATGAGTCTTAGCATTAGCTTTGGCAACCTCTGCTAACACTTCTTTAGCCATTTTACGGGCCTTAGTGTGATTCATGTTTTCCTCCTTTTTGGATGATTTGGTGTTAATTTTAGCAGGTTTTGTGCTATTTGCAACCTTTTTGGTTGAGGTTTCTACATTTTTGACCTTCTTTGCTTGCTTTCGCACACCTTTTAAGGCTTTTCGTGGTTTTGGACTCTTTCGGTCGTCAATAATAACAACTTCTCCGGCTTTGTTCAATATTTCATTCTTTTCCACAATGTTTCCTCCTTTTTCGTTGTTTTTAGCTGTTTTTTCCTCTTTTTCATTAACCTTCTCCAACTTGCTTCTTAGTGCATTTAAGCTCATATTCCTCCTTTTAGGTAGTTTAATGACATACCCAGGTCTTTAAGATTAGATTACTTTATATCTACAGAATACTGTGTTAATTTCAAATCCACAACAATTTGGACATAAGCCATGATCATCATGTAGTTCATCTATAAACATACATGGTCGTGCTCCTCCATCTTCACCAGCCATAGGACACTCTTCAGCAGAGATAGAAGCTCCATTTGGATTAGATAGGTTAAGTTTCTCTTTTTCACCTGGGGATAATATTCCTTCTCCCATATGTCCAATCCAAACTTTTATTTTAAACTGTTTCATTAAGCTCATATTACCTCCCTTTCCAAAAGTATTCATAACAATTAACACGCTTTCCACTAAGAGGCAGTGTTACCCATGTTCTCTTAGCTGCGTTAGCCAACACACCATCACCTCCTTTTCTGTTATAACTTATAGACTTAGATTTTCTTGGTGCTTTGTATGGCATGAATTTCAAGTGACTACACGAGCGTCTGTAAGAATATCCCTTACAGTTGCAATTCCATGCCGTTTCCACCCATCTAAGTTCATAAGCATCTCTCTTAGCTTTCCATTCAGGCCAACATAATACAAGATCCTTAGTATCTTTCTTGTAGCAATATCTACCCTTATTAGGTATCAGTATTACCTTCACACCCTAGTCTCCAAAACTTCGAATATCATTCTAGGTGGTATATCATATACCTCATTACTAATAATCACTCTAAAACCATACTTTTTAGTCAGGTGTATTTTTAGATGTGGTACTAATATTGCACAACTCTTTGGCTTGGTTTCACAAATACCAAGCAGACATATGCATCTTCTACCTCTTTGTTTTTTGTGGTATGTTCTTACTAACAATAGATATCACCTCCCATCTATAATGTTTCATATACGCAATATGCCATTATCTTAGCTACAACTAATACAAATCCCATTACTTCTACTGGAAATAATGGAGCTCCTACAATTAGACCTTTGTAGTTAACAACTATCATTGTTTATTTCACCTCCTCACCTTCATAAAATTTCTCTGTTACTAAATAAGGATATCCCGGCTCTATTTGATAATCTTCAGGGTCTGCAATTTCCATTCCATATACAATCATATGTTCATTACTATTATGTTCAAACGAATACACTGTTGCAGTTTTGTCTTTAAGCTCTTCAGGTAATTGGTTTATTTGCTCTGCTAATTCTCTAAATGTCATTTACTTCACCTCCTCTGTACCTATGAACTCTTTTGCCTTTCTAAAGCTCCAAAGTTCTGGCTGAAGAATCGTACTCTTATCTTTCCAACCTCCAGGATTGTTAACATTGAACCATACCATTCTACCACGCTTGCTATCTTCAGTGATATCAAGTAGGATCAACATATCCTTTTCTACCTTATGCCTCTTGGCTGCTAAAGCTCGCATGTTGTCAATAAACCCACTCAATTCAGCTTCAGCAGACTCAAGCACTGCTATTTTGTCTGCTATTGTCATTTGCGTGTCACCTCCTTTATTCTTAGTTTTTGTTCAACTTGCTTGTAGTGCCTCCATGTTATTCCAAGTTTGTTACACAATCGTCTACGACCAGATCGCCCTAGTCCAGACAACATCATGTTTTTAATAGCTTCTTCTATGTTTTCAAAGTAGTCTGGTACGACCGATTGTACAGGCTTTTTCTTCATATACGCCTCCTCTTAGTTGTTGTTGAATTTGTTAGCTAGCATACGAACACAATTATTCATCGTGCTTTTCTTCCTAATACCTACAATGGCATTAGGTGATACATAAAAGACCTTATTGTTCTTAAGGACTCTTACTGTTACTGTATTCTTACATATACCCATGACTTCAGCAACCATAGAACCCTTGCGAGTTCCATCATTGAAGTGTGTCAAATGAGTATATACTGTATACCCACGTTTTACTAACATAGTCTTTCTCCTTTTGTTAAGTGTTAGATTCCAAGTTACAAACCAACAGGACTATAGCATATTATTATCACCTCCCTTATATTGTTCTAACCCTAATGGTATTCTTACTAATACGCCTACCACACACAATTCTAGACATACCTATTATTGGCTTACACGCACCTACAAGTTTGCTGTTCTTAGTCATAGCTAAAGTAACACAAGCTTTCTGGTTTGTGCTACCAGCTTTCAGCTTACGCCTATAGTCTTTTAGTACCTCTTTCCAATGTTTACCATTTGCCATAGTTCTCACCTCCTAATTAGGTTATTAGATATGAAATAACGATTGATGCTATAACACTGATAGCCAACAATACAGCTTCTGATGTTTTCATTATGTCCTTTCTATAATGTATGCACATGCACATACATACTCTTAAGGTTAACTTGCAACAGGTAGCCTCTGCAATAAAAGGCTGTGCAACCATACTTCAACAACGCCTTAAGTTTCTCAACTAACATGCTATCACCTCCTTTATAACTATCTATTAAAGGTTTTGTAGTTTGTTAACAAGTCAACATATCTTAACTATGCATATGTACAAATATAAACACCCTACCCCTACTTGCCATAAGCAATTGATATACACACATAAGCTCCCCTCATCTAGAATGAGAAATAAAATTTAGAGGTAAAAAAAATGTATATACAAAAGAATTATATCAAGAAGGGAATTAAGAATATAGGTATGGCCTTACATAGCCTATATATGCGGCTACGGCTGTTGGAAATAGAAAATTATTGTTGTTTTTGGGAGAGATGTTAAATTAGATTAGGATATGTAGGTGATGATGGGGGTTTCGATATGTAAGAGGTATATCAGAAAAAAAAATAGGCATCTATTGGGGGGTTATGTTAAAGAACATGTATATTACTATCACAGCTATTACTTGACAACATGCCATTATAAGTATAAGAAATCTAAAGGAGTAGTTATACCTATAAAGAAAGTAATTACCTACTATCACCCCTGTTATTGTTGCGAAGAGAAATTGCATTGTTTTTCCTCCCTATTTTGCTATTATGTAAATGGGTTGACAACTACGAGATCATGCATTTGTTGGATGGCGTTTATAATACTCACTTGTGATAAAATCTACATTGCTAAGACCTGTTAAAGAGAATTTATCTAATGCTTCTTTGCTAATAGCAACTACTATACCATTCTTAAGGAATTCTATATCCTCTAGTCTCTCTCTGTTAATTTTACTTAATTCTTCTCTGAGCCATAATATACGCTCTATTGATACTCTCATTGTCTCTCTTTTCTCCTTTTATTTATTTATCTTAAGACCTATATTTCTTTGTTTTAAGATATATTTATAATTTGGATAATACCAGGTACATGCACATTTGTCACAAGATCCTTCATTGGCAAAATGATCTTCGGGATAATGACCACAATCACATTTAACTCTTGAGTATTTTTTGTTCATATGTTTATCTTCTCACTTTGTTTTATATTGTTTAACTGTTATGCAAATGGTTCAATAATTTCAAGTTCAAAACCAGTAATATCTGATAACGCCTCTGATAATGTCTTAGCCCACTTTTCAACACTGTCATTAGAAAAAGATAGTGCTTGTGCTTTATCAGCTTCTGATACCCATGATACATAACATGCGCCTTTTAATTCATGAATATACCATCTTGGATGAGTTTTGGTTCGCAACCAAAAGAATTTCTCCATTTTTCCTCCTAAAATTTTCTAAAGAGTATTTCTATTCTTTTCTTATCTGTCATAATATCACTTATCTCTATTGCCCAACTAGTTTTATGAAAACCCTTTAAATGCTCTGTTAAAACTTCCGCCAACGCCCTCCAATCTAACTGTCGAATCTCTGGGGCATGATACAAGGCATCGGACCAAACCTTATTTAAAGCTTTTATAAGTCCTGTTCTACCTTCAAAATTTGCTGGAATCTCTTTTTCTATTTGGTCAATCACTTTCCAAATATCTCTTTCCATTTTCTTTCCCTCCTTCTATCTATGATGCCAATGCGGATTACTTCGTTTGTTAGTAGTGATTTTTGTCTTTTCTTTTACCTTTGGTTCGAATATTATTACTTTTTCGTCTATCAATGCTTGTATTATCTCTTTATCTGTCGTTAATAACTTGTTGTCACTCTTGCGATAGTGCTTTGTTCCTGCTGCTAAAGCTTCGCGTATTGAAGCTAAAATTGTAATAGCCTTATCTACCCTTTCAATTTCTTTATCGTCATACATTATATGTCACTTCCTTTATATTCAATGCCTTCTGATTTGGCCCAATCTTTTGCATACATTATAGCTTGTTTTCTCTTCATGCCTGGACCAGTGTTGATTGGCTCATACGCATCAAACTCATCATTCCATCCAAATAATACTGCTTTTGGCCCACCAATCGAACTCATTATAGTAACGTAAGGAGGTCTTTCTTCTTCCATAATCTCATAAGTTACATAACAGCTAGGACAATGATATTTAGTTTCACCTTTTTCATTGACTCCAATAAATATCATTCTAATTTTACACTTTTTACACTTTCTTTTTCTTACAATAAGATCCATATTAATCTCCTATAATTTGCTTACAGGCAACCATTTCGAAATTTTATAATCATTAAGATCTCTGGGTTTGGTTATTGTAGGTAATGGGTCTTTTATTGAAATTCCATTCCAATATATTGCATGATGTTGACATTCACATTCTGCTTCAGTTATTAATATGGCTGGTTGATTCATATATACATCTATACATATTTTACTTTCTACTATATCATGTTCTTGTGGGTTTTTTATATATAGTCCTAATATATATCCTTTATCTAATAGAAAACCATATATTTCATATTCATAATAACCTTTTTCACCTGTATTGCCTGTTTTATTTTTGATATATTTTTTTATTTCCTGTATCGGAGTATTTGTTATCATACTTGCTACTGCTGGTAAGCAGTCATTAGAAAAGAGACTTTGTTTAATTGTTTGTTCATGTATATTTTTTCTTAGGCTATCTATTAGTTCTTTAACCAGTTCTGGTGATTTTTTATAATCTTTTAATGTCAACATTTTTTATTTACCTCTAGATATTATATAGAATCTATTGTCTAATATAGGCTCTAAAATCTTTTTTACATATTTCCATTTTAATCTTCCATTTGCACAACCTGGACGTGGCAAAATAACTCTCTTATACTTTGGATTACCGCATATTCTAACCAGTGCTAAAGCACTAGTTTTTATTAACTCAGGACTTGACTTTTCCCACCAGTTGTATTTGGTGGGAAAAGACCATATATCAGTTTTCTTTTTTAGTCCCAAAATTAATAATCCAGGTACATTGCCATTTTTTGTTATATGTTCTGCTAATACTTTGTCTATCTCTGGGAATTTTAGTTTTGCTTGTAATGCACACCCCCTACCCATTACGGCTTTACCATTTCTTTTTATGAAGCTGTTAGTGGTTATGCATATTAAATCTGCATCTTTTTGTTCCCAAAGATCTCCTTTTATTTCTTTCATTATGTCTCCAATTCAAGTTCTTCTATAACTTTATTTTTTAGCTTCTTTTGGTTCTTAGATATAGCTTTTAGAATTCTTTTATTTGCACCCTTTAGAAGAGTGTGACATTCTAGTTCTGCTAACAGATTTGTATACTTGCCTTTTATTGAGCAACGAGCTAATTGTACTTCATCAGGTATTAGTATCTTAGTTATATATGTCATTGTATCTAGTAATTTAAGATCCTTTCTAATCAATTTATTTAATCTTACATATTTACTTTCTGTTTCATTAATATTTTTAGTTACTCTTCTGGCAGTTCCATATTTTTTTATAAGATATGTGGCAAATTCATTGCCTATTCCTTTAAAACCAGCTACATTGTCTGTTCTACACCCTGCAAGTATTTTAATTTCTTTAGCTTGTCTTGGTGTCAGACCTTTTTCTTTTTTTAATTCTTCTTTATCCATTATAAGAAATTCGCCGTCAACATTATTTATAAGAACAAATCTATTACGTATCATAGCAAATGCATCACTATCATTAGTGTAAAAATATCCAAATCTGTTTTTACCATCTAACTTTCTTTTTATGTAATTTGCTATATCTTCTCCTTCATAACCTTTGTGGAATAAATTAGGTATTTGTAATGATTTTAATATTGCTTTAGTTACTTCACTTTCAGTGTGGATATCTATTTCAAGTGGTTCACGCTTTTCTTTATATTGTGGATAAATTGATTTTTTTATAAGAGGATGTCCTTCCCATGTTACCAATATAAAATCTGGGTTGAACTTTATTTTCATGTCTATCATTGCTTTTATAAACCCAAATGGTATGCCAGATATTATTTCTTTATCTCTAAAGGTGGCAGTTAATTTTTGGTGACTGAAGAGTGATTTATATGTTAAAAATTGCCCATCAATTATAAGAAATTTCATAGTTCTATACCTCTAGGATTAATTTAAAAAGTTTATATATTTTGCTGTACGGTACTTAAAGCAATAAAAACAAAAATATATTTTTTCGTTCAAAATACTAACATGGTTTCTATTTGAGTTGATTGGCATTTGTCATATAGAATTTGTTCTGCCATTGTAATTATGTTATGGTTATATAAATTGTAAAAGAAAACTATAGATTTTAGTAGAGTTAATAGAACTTTAGTTCTGGAGGAGGTGTTATGTCTTTTGATGAAAAAGGACTAAGTCTTGAACAATGGAAGGCTGCTGAAATTTTTGCTTTGGGTGTTAAAGTTAAAGATAAGGCTATTGCAAAAGATTGTAACGTAAAAACTAGTACTATTAGAGAATGGAAGAAAAATCCTATATTTAGACTAGCAGTTTTAAAGAAATTTGAAGAAAATATATCAATATTAAGATCAAATAGAATAGGTAACATTACTAAGTTTTTATCTCCCATGTATAAAGCTATTGGGGAAAAATTAGAAGATGAGGAGATGGGTGAAGAATATTCCTTGAAACAACTTGTTGATATGGTAACTAAGCTACATAATGAAATTAGACAAGATTCAGTACAATTTTTAAGAAATAAAGGATTATTGACTATGCTAGCGGAGTATACTGGCAGGGATCCAAGTGAAATAAGTGAAGAAGGTATGGATGTGTCTGATGCTGCTGAACAAAGATATATTAAGCGTAGGAATAAAGCTAAAAAACATTCTGAGAAAAAGGTTGTGAGTATTGCTAAAAAGAGGTCATCAACTGGTTAATATTAATGAAAACAGTTCAAGAGATTTATGCTGGTGTGTTTAAATTTGAGCTTGAAGATGGCACATTTATAGAAACTATAGTTAAGGGTATTTTTAATAATTACTATGAAATTACTGTAACTACTTATTATGAGCAGGTTTTTGATTTAGTGCGACTATGTGAAAGTATATTTAGATCAAAATTAAGAGTAGTAGATCTTCCTGGTAAATTGATTAGTTGGAAGTTGATATGGTTTAGTGCTAAAGGAATTGAGGAACTTGATAAGAATATATATCTTGATCAATTAAAAGATTTTGATGGTACTGTTCATTAAATTATGAGACGTTATCCTGTAATAATTAAAGAGAAAAAGAAAAAGGAAGTAAAGCGTAGTCCTGTAATTGTTAAGAGTGCAAAGAAAGCAAAAAGAAAGAAGAAAATAAAAAGATATCCTGCTTCTTCCTCAGGTCCATTAATAATTTCCTATGTTGATCCCACCGAAGATCCGCAAGGCTTTAGAGAATCTACTAAAGAAGCTATGAAGAGTTTTGCTGAAGCCATTTCTACCGAAGCTGGTTGGATAGAAAATCTTACAGAAAGCCCTAGTGATGTTGGTTTTGCTCCTTCAGTTTTATATCCCTATCAAAAAGCTCACATGAGTAACTATAACAAGTATCGTTGGATGAATAAAAGCAGGCAGATAGGTGCTAGTTTTGGATTTAGTTGTGAAGGACTTGCTAAATGTCATTTGTTAGATCATTATACAAAAATATTTGTTAGTTATAATCAGGAAGAGGCTAATGAGAAAATTAATTATGCTCGTTCATTATATGAAAGTTTGCCTTTTAAATATCAACGTAAATTAACTGTAGATAGAGTGACTGCTTTAGAATTTGAGAAACGAACAGTTGGTGGCCGTCGTTGTATTACAAGATTAATTTCTCATCCTCAAAGGGCTGTACGTGGTAAGGGAGGAAATGTTGATGTTGATTTAGATGAGTTTGCACATTTTACTTGGGATACAAAAATATATGTGGCTGCTGTGCCAGTAATTACTCGTGGTTTTGGTCAAATTACAGTAGGGAGTTCTCCACTTGGCAGATTAGGATTGCATTGGCAAATTGGTGAAGATAGAAAACGCTATCCTACATATAGTAGACAAAATATTTTTTGGTGGGAATGTCCAGTATTTGTTAATAATTACGGTAATTTACATTTTGCAGAAGTACAGAAAAAAGCTCCTCTTATGTCTACAGAGGAGCGTGTATTGACATATGGAAGTGAAGCAATTATACAGGCTTATTACTCATCTATACTTGAAGATTTTCAGCAAGAATATGAATTGCGTCCATTTGATGAGAGGGAGTCATACTATCCTATTGATTTAATTAAGTCTTGTACTTTTGAAAAACTAAGAGGAATAGTGGAGATTAGTGAAGATGATAGTTATGGAGATAATCCAGAACAAATTAAGCCTGTGCATCCTGGATTAGAATATAAGATTTATGATACTATAAATGAATTGGCTAGAGATATTCAAAGAGGGAAAGTAAGTAAATTTCTATATGGTGGTTATGATGTTGGTAGACATGAAAATACAAGTGAACTTACAATTTTAGAAGAAATTAGAGATTCTGATAATTTTCAAATGATTAGGCTGTCGTTAACTGGAAGAAATATGGAGTTTGAAGCGCAACGCCAACTCCTTGATAAGGCTTTTAAGTTTTTACCAATAAGGAAGCTTTCTATAGATTCAACTGGAATGGGTAAAGATTTAGGTGAATATATAAAGAAGCGTTATAGAAGTAGAGTTGATTGTGTAGATTTCAATAATCAAAATAAGCAAGATATGTGTGTAAATATTAAAATAAGAATGGAAGATCAGATGATTGGCTATCCATCTGATAAAGATTTAATTAGACAAATACACTCTATTAAGCGTGAGATATCACAAACTAATCAAGTTAGATTTAATGCTGAGAAAAGTAGAACTCATCATGGTGATAAGTTTTGGTCTTTAGCTCTATCTTCTGTAAGTGGCTCTCCAATACAGAGACTTAGAGCTTTCATTACTCCAAAAGTAGAGGTTGTGAGCCAAACTGCAAATGTAATTGTGTTAGATGAAAGACGCAAATTTCCAAAAAATAAAGATATATTTATCTTGCCATCTGGTATTGAAAAACCACCTATGCACATAGACTCTTTAGGTGCAACTATTTTAAAAATAGGGAGATAACTAATGAATCAGGAAGCAATAATAAATCCTAATAGATCTTTAGCACTTTCTAATTATGGAAGATTTAGGAATGATAGTAGAGAAGTAATTGGTATAATGCGTAATCTAGGTGTTGATAAGTCTGTTAGAGATAAAATGAGAGTTTTTTTAGCTGATGCTGAAAAGTCTATGAAGATTAACAGAAAGGCTATGCAGAAGGAGTTAACAAAATCTGGTCATCCTACGTTTGTTTATACTATGATGCCTGAAACCATTGGTGCATATTATCCAGATGATATACCAGTTGATACTTATATGAAAATGAAACAAGATCCGCAAGTATCACTTGGACTTGCTATAATTAAAATGCCGCTAATGTCTTTGAAATGGGTTATAGAATGTGAAGATAAAGATATAGCAGCGTTTGTTACTGAAGCTATTAGTATGATTTGGAGAAAGTTATTGAAGTCTATGTTAACGGCAATTGAGTTTGGTTTTGCTAGTCATGAAAAAGTATGGTGGATGTTTCCTATGGATGTGCATTCTACTACTGCCGCTGGTAGAAAAAAGACTCATTTCAAAGGTAAAGCTGAGGTATATAAAAAGGTAAAAGCACATTATCCTAGTACAATAAGGATTAGAACTGATGGAAATACAGGCGATTTCCTTGGAATAGTGCAAGATATTGGTGGTGGTAGTGTTGTTTCGCTTGATAGAGATAAATGTTTTTTATTTTCTCTTGAAGATGATTTTGGTAATTACTTTGGAGGTAGTAGATTAAAACAAGCTTATAAGCCTTGGTATTGGAAAGAAGTTCTATATCAATTTATGTTAAGATATTATGAGAGAAGAGGTAGTCCTCCAACGATTGTTACATATCCTATGGGAGTAAATATAGACCCAAGTGGGAATGAGGTAGATAATTGTACTATTGCTCTTAGGGTAGGTCAAAGTCTTATTGAAAATAGTGTTGTTACTCTACCTTATGAGGAGACTAAGGATGGAAGAAGTAATCAATGGCAAGTTGATTATTTAAAAGATGAGAAACGTGGTGAAATGTTTATAGATTGTATAACACATTTAGAAACTCAAATATTACGTGGATTACTTGTACCAGAGAGAGTGGTTACGCAAGATATATCTACTGGTAGTTATAGTATGGCAGCTACTCATGCTGAGGCTTTTCTTTTAGCACAGGAAGGTCTTACTAGCACAATTGAAGATGCTGTGAATGATCAATTAATACCTCCGCTTGTTGAATTTAATTTTAAACCAAAAGAAAGGATATCTTGTAGGTTGCAACTTGAAGGTATACAACATGATAGGAAAAGATTACTTAAAGAGATATTTATTGCGATAATAAATAATATAAATACGTTTGCTAAAATGGGACAGATACCTAATGTGTTACCAAGTATTGTTGAGATGGCTAAGGTATTGAAAGTTCCATTGCAACCATTTTCTGAGGAGTATGTAAGTGGTGAAGAAGTTGGTTTGCTAGAAACTACAGGAGATAAAGCAAGAGGTAAAGGAGGTGATGATAAAGTTACTAAGGAAGAAGTTGCTGAGAGTAAGAAAGTTATTCCTATTAAAAAGAAGACTGCTAGTGTAAAGCGTTACCCTATAACTTTATAGTAAAATATTTTTTCAAAGGTGTGATATTTATATTTTTGAATTGACTGGTTATAATTTAGAATGTTCTAGCTTGTGAATACTGTATTTGTAGTATATATATAGTATAGATTTAAAAAAATAGAAAAGAAGGGGGGATAATTATTGTCATTAAAAGTAAACATTAACTTTCCATTATTTAGAGAACTTAAACAAATGGGAATCGTTGTTAATGACGGTTCTGTCGAGCGTGTATCTGGTCCTTTTGGAATTAAAATGGAAACTATAAAAGGGCTGAATACTGGAGGTACACGTACTTTGGCAAAAACACCCATCGCAAATGGTGTCATAGGAGTAATTGCTTTAGAACCTGGCGCTCCAGATTCAGATGCAACTAATATGACGTTGACTACGGATTATACATTGTCTGGAACTACATTTACATTTGTTGGTGATTGGTCACATCATTTTATTATTACAACCTATGCCTATGGCTAGGATAGAAATTAAATGGAGGGTAATATGTTAGATCGCATGATTAAGTTTGGTGAGCTTAAGATTACAACTCTATATACTAGCCAAGACCATAGTGACGTACATTATTTGTGGAAGATGCGAAAAGCACTATCTATTTTATGTGTTGAAGATTCAATAAAAGTTAGTGAAGTAGAGATTGTTGATTTGCATACTTCTATGGTAAGAAACATGATTAATATAGGTAAGGGTCATTGGTATGACGAGTGGGAACCAGGTTTAGATTCTACTCTGCCTGATGATCTTAAGCTTGCCAGTGATGGATATAATCCACCTGAGGGTAGTGGATTATTTGATTTGACTGAAAAAGATATAGAGGAAAGACAACTCTATATGGATTATGGTGCTATAAAATGTTGGACAATTTCTACTAAGCGGGAGAATGTTCCTGCTGGTCATTTTTTTGATTCGAAGAATAAAAAATATCCTTATAAGAATTCTAATGGTACTATAAACTGTGAAGGTATTTTAGCAGCAAAGCGTATGGCTGCTGGAGTTAAAAATAGTGAGAAGGCTTCTGCTGTGATTAGAGTTAAAATAAATCGTATGTGGAGTGGTAAATGTAAAGAAAAGGAAGATAAAAAATAAATAGAGGAGGTAAGCATCGTGAAAGATAAGTTTATTAGTTTCATTAAATTGACTGATACTGGAACCGACGATGACGAGCTTGTACACGTTGAAATGCTGCGAGTTGGCAAGTTTGATCATCCTTTTCATGGCGAACTTGATATTACACCAGAGCTTCTTGGAGGTATAGTTACAAATTTTGAAAACAATGTGTTAAAAAGAGATGTAAGTTTTGATTGGAACCACGACCAAAAAGAAGCTTCAGCTTGGTTGAAAGACCTTGAAATTGTTGATGATGTGCTTGTTGGTAGTGTTAGTTTTACTAAAAAAGGTACGGAAAGTGTTAAAGAAGATGAATATGGTTATTTCAGTATAGAGTATGCTGATAATTATGTTGATCCTGAAACTGATGAAGAATTTGGTCCTACTCTGTTAGGTGGTGCATTAACTAACAGGCCATTTATTAGTGATCTTAAGAAAATAGAATTTGAAAATCCAGATTTTGATGGTAAAGTTTATAGACTTGAGGAGGCTAAGAGTATGAGAAAAAAGGTAAAGAGGGAGCCTGTAACTACCGATGATCCTGCTGAGGTTAAAAAGTTGCAGGATGAGAATGATAAACTCAAACAAGCTCTTAAAGATAAAAAGGAAGAGTTAGATGATGTAGATAATATTGATGGTAAAGTTAAAAAACTCACTTCTACTGTCAAAAAGATGGTGGAAACTAATAAAGATTTAGAAAAGGAAATTAAAACTCTTAAAGGTGATGTTGAAACAAAAGATGAAGAAACACGTAAGCTAAGAGTAGAATCTTTATGTGAAAAATTATCTATAGATGATGGTCATCATAGAGGTGTTATTGAAGTTGCTAAAGAAATTATGTTAGCTGATAAAACTGGTCGAAAAGTAGTTAAACTATCTGAAACAGTTGGTGAAGGTGATGATGCTGTAACTACTGAGTATGAACTTAGTGTTACTGATTCTGTTCTTAAGCTTCTTGAAGCTATACCTGATTCGCAACGTACTGACCTTAGTGAAAAAACAAGTATAAAAGATGCTAAAACAATTGATGATGAGGCTGAAGATAAAGGTATAAAAGCTGCTTTTGAGAGGAAAGGTGTTAAAACTCTCAATGAAAAAAGAAAAGCAGCCTAGTTATAAGTTATAGGTGATTATTTATGTCTCTACAAAGTAATTTTCCTGCTGATGGATGGGGAATACAGTCAAAGTACTATGATGAAGATTTACTTTTTAATGGTACTTATGAAGTTATCTCTGTAACTTTAGATAAAGATTCTAGAGATAATAACAATACGACTGTAACAACACTTAGAAAAGGATTATTGCTTACTAAACGCAATGATGGCAAATATGAACCACTTAATACGGCAGATGGTTACTTAAATGGTAACAATCCAACACACTTTATGAAAGATATAGTTATACTTGGATATGAGTTTAAAATAACAACTCATACAGTTAAACTTATTAAGAAGGAGAAAGTTGCGGAAGATCTCATAGTTCCTGTTTACTGGTCGTGTAATATAAAAGAAGCTAAATTACGCTATAATAACAGTGTAAATGTTGAGATTACAGATGCTCAGTGGATAGAAGTAAATGGTAGAATAGACGTAGTACCTTCTACAATGCGAAAATTCACAAGTGACTATGGTGAATTAAGAGTTCTTCCTGGTATTCAAAATGTTGTAACAATTTAAGAAAAAACTTTTAAGGAGGTACAAGAATGAAAACGGGTTACGTTCGACAAACTGGAGAATTTGATTCTGAAATTCTGCGTAGTAGTGATTTTCAGTTGATGTCTATCACCCTAGATGATTCTGCTACTTATGGTGGAAATGCAGAAATTCCCAAAGGAGCATTACTTGTAAAACAGGCAGTTGATACTGATGGTACTTATAGAGTTCTTAGTACTGCTAGTAATTATCTTAATAGTCCTGCTGGTGATACTGCACAGTATATTAAGGATCTTGTAGTACTTGCTGAAACTATTAAAGACGCAAGCGCAATGGATCAGCCTGTTAAGGCTTATTTGGCTGGTACATTTGATCTGCGTAAGCTTGTGTATGATAATATGGGCTCTGTTGTTATTACAGCTACACAGTGGGCCAAGGTCAATAGAATTAAGGTTGTGGATATTGAAGATACGACATAAGAAATAATATTAGATAAAGGCTTACGAAATTATTTAGTATGTGGGCCAGTAATTTTAAATTAAACTAAGGAGGTTTATGTTATGGACGCATTAGTAAATAGTACCCTACTTAGCCCAAGATATTTACTCAAGGTTATTGATGATATTCCTAGTGACACCGCAACATATCGTGGTGGTGAAATGATGTCATTGATTACTAAACCTGGGCCATTAATTGAATGGGATATTAGGAAACCCCTCGGAGGCATGACTCAAGCTGTCGCACGTGGAGCTGAATCTCCACTCGTTCATCGTAGAGGCGTAGGACAAAAATCTTTTGAACCTGGACATTTTCGTGAGAAAACTGTGTTGGGTGAGTCTGATGTTACAACTCTACGTAAGCTTGGAACTCTTGAAGAAAGAGCAAAAGCCGCCGAGCTCGTTGCAGAAATTCTTGTTGATCTTAATTCAAGACTTGATACACGTATTGAATGGTTGCGTTGGGAACCTATTATTAATAATTCTGTTACTATTAACAGTAATAAAGTTCAATATACTGTCAATTATTATTTACCAACTAGAATGAGACCTACCGCTTCTCCTCTATGGAGTACAGTTGCTACTGCTGATCCTATTACTGATATTCAGACCTGGGTAAGACTTGCTAGAGGAACTGGTGGTAAGATTAAGCAATTCTGGTATAATAGTAAGGTTGAACAGTATCTGATGCAGAATGCTCGTATGTTGAGCTTGATTGACCGTGTTGTTACTGGTGGTAATTTGGGTTTGATGGGAAAGGATATTCTTGATAGTTTGCTGAGAATGTATATTGGTAACTATCCGACTCAGATGTATGATGCTGGATATAACATGGTTACATATTTGACATCTTCTTTAACTGCTGGTCAGACAAGTCTTACTGTTGATGATGCTTCTGTATTTGAGGCTAATGATACTCTTGTTATAACAGATCCTACTGAGATCTATGAAGAATCTGATACTGTTAGTTCTACTACATTGCCTGGTACAATAGTAGTAGGTACTGGATTTTCTAATACCTATGCTGCTAATTCTATGGTTAGAGCATATAAGACCTTTTTGCCAGATAATGTATTTATTATTGAACTTGAGTTCCCGCCTGGATCTGGTGATAAAGGTGAAATTATCAGTGTTGATTCTGTTTATGGTAGAGGTAGTTTAACTAATCCAGTTCCTGGTAAATTTGCTGAAACTTTGTTTATAACTAAAGATCCAAAACAAATTGAGATCATTGTTGGTATTAATGCTCTCGGTGTAATTTATCGTCAACGTGGCTGGATTGTTGCTACAATAGCATAAATCCATTGTCTAACAACTGTTCGTTTTGTAACTAGTTAGCTCTAATTTAACTGAGAGAGAGGAGGAAAATATGGCAAAGAAACAAGCAGTTAGGATATTGTTTGATAATCTTACTCATGCTAGTAAACAATATAAGGCTGGTGAGATTGAATTAAACCCTACAGAACATTTGATAAATATGGCTACTAAAGGTACAAGATATTTTCACAGAGAGTTAAGGGAAAAAATAAAGGTTTGTGAGTTTGTTACTGTTGATACTGAGGTGAAAGAAGAAGGGGAATATACTATTGAAATGCTCAAGTCTCTTCAGGATTTAGATTTGATAAGGATACTTGTTAAGAAATTTGGTTTTAGTAGAGGTAGAGCATGTTCTTTCCCTAGAGTTAGAATGGAGAACTATATTATTAATCTTCAGGAGTTATAATTCATGCCTGATTCTGATTATACAACTTTAGATAAAGTTAGACGCATAATTAGAAGCGTTAGTGGAGACCCATCTGTACAGAAGAAGATAAAGTTCTCAGATGCTCATTCATTGCCAAAGAAACATAGTGGCAATTCTGGTAGTGGTATGCTTCTAGATATTACTATTAGTGGTAGTTATGTTGGCAATGAGAATTGGAAAATAACATTTACATCTGCAACAGGATTTACTTTGTATAGAGGTCAAGATGAGCTTAGTATTGATGGTACAGGTGATATCAATTTACAGTTTATCAGTTCAAGTAAAATAGTAACCATAAACACTACTGATTGGACAAGCACTATTGCTACTGGTGATTCTTTTACTTTTAGAACAGAATCTAATATTTCTAATAAAGATGCTGAGGGTTTTATTTCTGATGCTGAAGATATAGTTAATGTAATGCTGCAAGAATTTTTAGATCCTTCTAATGTTCCTTTTACTGGTAGTGTTCCTAAACAAATAGATACAGCTACAGCGTATATTGCAGCATATGTAATATTTAGTTCTATATATTCTACAACAAATCAAGGCGACATACCAGAATTAGTTAATCGTTGGTATAGAATTGGTTCTAATCTTGTTAGTGGCTATATTGAATCTATTCCTGGTATTTTAGCCAGACATGCTGTAAATATTCCAAGGTTTCTTGGAAGAGAACCTCTGTTTGATTATGTTGGTCTAACTGAAGTTGCAGGTATTGGAGGTGTAATGGGTGATAAGCATGGTAAGGTTGAAACTACTGATATAGGATATGATAAATTCTTTAATACTGAAGAAGGTGGTGACTAATGCCTTATAATGATGATCCAATGTATGATGCATGGGGAAGTGTTATAGACCCTGGTGAGGCAGATATGTTGGATCTTGCATTAGATTTTGTTAATAGTAAACTTGTACTACCTGAAGGTGTTGTTACAGAAGGATCTAGGTTAGAAGCTAGTAGAGTTGCTGAAAGTACAGCACTTGATATGGCTTCATTCGAAAGTTACTTAAGAAGTAATGTTATAGCAGGTGCAGCGTATTATGAACATCCTGGACGTGTAGAGACTGAGGATGTAGAAATGCCTGTTGAGGCATTTATGGATATAATGCAGTCTATACTTTCTCATAGTGTTGATCCTCTTAAAGCTGTGTTAGCCATATCTGCTTTAGCTCCTAAAGCTAAGTTTAAAAAATGGCAAACTGAGAAAGTTAAAAGAATGATTACTAGGGGTGTAACTAAAGGGAGTTTGTTTATAGATTTTAACTTTAATACAACTGAGATTGAGAAAGTAGTTAATAATTTTGAACAGCGTGTTGCAACATGTTTTGGTAGTAATGATCTTTGGAAACAGGTAACAGAAGCTGTACTTGATAGAACTATTGTTAAAACATCTATAGAGGATTTGTTACTTTCTTTGACGCAGAGTGCTAAAATTAAAGAAACAGAATATTCTGCTATTCCTGGTACTATGAAATTTAAGAGAATTGGTAGAAAATTAATAGGTTCATTAGGTAAGGTTAGAGATATAGCTTTTAACGTAGTAAGGGCTGGGAGCATAATGGGTACTGGTGAAATTGCAACAGAATGGTTTACTGGTAAGGTGGAAGGATGGGATGTTGGTAGATTAACCAGTTTAGTTGATAGAATAATGAATCTTTCTATGGATGTTGAGAATGATATTGGTGCTTTAGAAGATGTGGATTCTATAAGTGAATACACTGAAAGTATTGACAATTATGTTGTAGAACTTGAAGATATATTTCAAGAAGTTGGTAACATGTATGGAAATTTTAAAGATGTTTTACCAGATTATTATAACAATGTTTTATCAAATATTGCTGTATTACAATTTTCAGTAAAGAAAACCGTTGAATCGCTTTATAAGGGTCGTGAAAGTATTGAAGGTCGTAGAAGTGAAGTTACTGAACTTAGAGGAACTGATGCTGCTAGAACTGCTGTTGCTGATGCTGGTAAAGGTGATTTTCATACGCTTAAAGCTACTAAGTTTTGGGATTTTTACTATAACTATATAGATCCTATGGGGGGTATTAGTATGATTGAGTATATCTCTCGCGGGTTTAGTGAAGATCTTGAAAAAAGACTTGAAGAAATGAATGTATTTAGTGAAAGTATTAGAAAAGAATTTGCTGAGGCAGAAAGAATTATATTTGAAGAGGCTGATGATAGAGCTGAGAGAACATTTGGAACTTTTGTTAAACAACATTTTGCTAATTTATCATTATGAGTCCTATAGATACAGACAATATTGTTAGTGAGTTTATTGTAAATACAAATATTATTCTTAGGAATAATATGGAGGATTTGCATATCAAAAAAGTATATGATGAAGATGTGAGTGTTGTAGATGTTGTTCCGTCTATAGCAACTTCTGTTATGAATATCGTTTTGGAGCGCAGATCTCTTGGTTCTGTTCAAGCTAGATTTGAAGCTGATATAATTGGCGAGTTATGGTATTATCACGAAGGAATTTCTGTTGATACTCGTAAGAATGAAGTAATGTGTACTGCGTGGAGTATATGTAAGGTGTTACAGGAAAATGCTACTCTTAATGGGTGGCTTGCTTCTACTAGAGCATATGTGAGAACTTGTACGTGGGCGTTAAGACGTAATTCTAATTTGTTGTTGGCTTCAGCTAGAATTATTTTAGTTGCACGTAAACAACTAAGAATTACTACAGTTTAGAGCATAGCTAGTTACAGAACGATTACAAATATTGGTTTTAAAGGAGTGATAATGTGGATAAAAAAGAATTATGGTGCGCCGACTATGGTTCCCTTAATCGGCAAGATTGTTGGTAGTGATGAGTGGGTTGAAGTTGAAGATTCTACGGGGAAAAGATTAATAAAATCAAATCCACTATATAGTGGTAGATATGATAATCCTTTTGTAGAAAATGTTGTTGAAGAGGTTGATAGTGATGTAGAAAGTAATTTTGTAAAAATGACAGAAGAAAAACTTGAAACTACAACAGGTTTTTATGACACACATAAGGAAGAGAAAGACATTTATAGTATGAATAAGGTTGAGTTAATTAAATTTGCAAGAAAAGTTGCAGAAGAAAAAGGAACTGAAATAAAAGGTATATGGAGAAAAAATGTGGATGAGATTCGTGAATTAATTATTTTCTTGCAAGAAAATGATATTTAAGAGGAGGTATTGTTATGGTAACAACAACTGGTCCAGCGGTAGGGGCCAAGGCTCAAATAGGATTTGCTGAAGAATCTAAATGGGGATATCCTAAGAGTCCCCCTGCTTCATTTGTTGAATTTACATCTGAGGGTGTAGTTAGTGAATTTACTAATCTTATTAGTGCTTCACTTAGAGCCGATAGGGCTGTACATAAGCAACGTATTGGTACTGAAGCTGCTGGAGGTGATATTAATTTTGAACTTTGTCCGGCAGGTTTTGGAACATTATTAAAACATGCGCTTGGTAAGAAACGTACGAAACGTGTAGATATTGCTTTTTTGATGGTATATACAGGTAGTGGAATACCATCAGTTACTTTATCTGCTAATAGTTTGACTTCTGTAGATGCTGATACTAATCTTAATATAACCATTAATAATAGTGATACTGTACAAGTTGTACTTGATGCTGTTGAAGCTATTGCTGGTTGGGAAGCTTATGCAGCTTGGGGTGATGGAAGTACTGGTTATTTTGCAGTAACGAGTAAAATTACTGCTGTAACTACTCTTGGTAGTGGTGATTATGCTAATGGTAAACTTGCTAAGACTGCCGGTGGAGTAATCAATCTTGAAACATTTACTTCTGTACCATGTGGTGCTGATGGCGGTACTACGCATGAAGTATTTTTCCCAATCAATATGAAATATGGTATTTATGAACATACTATTAAAAGTTATCAAGATTTGCCTGAAGTACCAGAAGGATTGACACTTGAAATTGGACGTGATGTTGCAGCATTTAATTACTATGGTTCAAAAGTTAATAGTCTTGCTTTAAATGCTACTCCTGGTGAGATTGTTACTGGTACATTAAATGTTATGTCTAAAGGAGCTTCTACTTGTGGAGATGTTTCTGCTGATAGTGGAAATACTGGCTGGCAGGATCCTATTGTTGGTCTTAAATATGCTGGTTCTGAAACTTCATGCAAAATTGCTGTTGATTCTACTAACGAAACATTTTATATGGAAGATGGAGGTTCTGGAACAGAGGTTGCTAAATGGCATTTCTCATTGGAAAGAGGATATTATGATCATGAAGGTAGTTATTATAATGTACAGACTCTAGGTGGTTTTATAGAGTTTTTACAAGCTTGTAATAGTAGTGGTGATTTTAATCTTGTTAAGAAACCTTCTGTTGGTTATCCAAGTAATTCTACTGATATTGCAGGTTATGGAAGTGCTGCAAGTCCAAATACTTTATCTGCCGATACTGAAACAGAATTGAATTTTGATTCAACACTTAATGCTGATGCTGTTCCACTTATTCGTGGTGACTATACTAGTGATGATACTGGTGACTCTGGTACTATATATGTCAAAGTATCAACTAATGGAGCAGTTGATGGCACGGCAGCGTTTACAGGTTCTACGAATGATTCTTCTTATGGTAGTGCAACTTCAATTACTTATGGAGTCTGGTATGATATTCTTGATGGTAGCGATGTTGATACTGGATTTGATGTAATGTTTCCTAATAATGAATCTCTAACACTTGATGATAAGTGGTCGTTTACAACTTTTAAAGATGCAAATGAAAGTGTTAGTTATGCTACAGAAGAAACATTTGTTGGTGCTCATGGTTCAGCTACAATTGATGATGATGATGCTGTTATTATGGGTCTTTCTTCTACTATTACTAATAATCTCTTTGGAGATAAATATGAACTAGGGGATAGACAACGTGCTGCTTTGAAAGAACAACAAATGGCAGTTGAAGGCACTGTTACACTTGAGTTTGATAATCTAGATTTATATAGAAAGTTTATTAATGGTACTGCTATGGATCTGGATTTTACATTCACTAGCGATGAATATATCAATGATAGTACTACTAAATATTCTGCTATAGTTACATATGCAAATGCTAAATTTAGTGGTACAACTCCTGTTGCTGGTGGGCCTGAAATTATTACAACAGACTTTCCATTTGTTGGTTTGTATGATGATACATTAGGATGCAGTATGCAAGTTGTCTTGACAAATAATGAGTCTTATATATAAGCCATGTTCTTAACTTCAATTATAAGTGCGCTGTTTGCAGGAATAATTCCTCTACAGCGCACTTTTTTAAAGGGGGTGATGTTATTAATTTTTAGTATTTATGTTATGGTATCGGTAATGTTCTGGATGCCCTACATAGTCTGTGTAGCACTTTCTGCAGTTTGGTTATGGTTTTTGTTAATAATTTGTTTGAAGTTTCTAGAGGGCACTAGAGATGGTAATTTTGGTATCAAATTAAAGTTAGCTTTAAAGATACAGAAGTATCTTGCTAATCAACTAATAGAGGAGGAACAAATGAAAGGAAAAAGATTTGATAAGCCGCATGATTATGTTTGTAAATGTGATGCAGGATTACCTGTAAAAGAGCAAACTAAATTTAAAGTGAGATTCTTGACTATTAAAGAACAAGCTGAATTAAGAGATGATATGTATCGTGTATCTGGTTTTGGTGAAAAGCGTCAAGAGAAGTTAATGACTGGCTCAGTTGCTCTTAAAGCTTTAATTAAAGGTATATTGGGTTGGGAAAATTTTAAATATGATGACACTGGTGAAGATATTCCTTTTAATGAAGAGAATTTTAGTTGTATACCTCCTGAACAGAGGGATGAAATTGCTGGTTATATTAGAGGCGTTCCCGAAGAAGAAGTATAAAGGTCATGTTTGTAGGGAACCCCTCGCTGGTATTGAGGTTTGACCCTGAGCATATATTTGAGTATGTTTGTGATGAAGAAGTTGATCCTAAAGACATTACTATTTTTAATGTTAGGCCTCTTACCATTTTACAGTATACAATCTGTAGAAATGTTCTTATGGGAAATGGGGAGGGGTCTGGCACAAATTTAGGCACTTTTAGTTTAGAGGTGGTGAAATTTGGGCTAGTGGGATGGAAGAATTTTAAATATGAGGATAATGGTGAAGATATTTCTTTTTGTTCAAATAATCTTAATGCTTTGTCAGTTAAGATTGTAGATGAAATATCTAGAGCTATATTATCGTTAAGTGAAGTTGATAGTAAATGTGAAAGATCTATTAGATTTACTATTAAATGGTCAGAATATGTTGGTAAACTACAAAATCCTGATCAATGGAATTGTGATATATGTACGAAAAAGAAGCTTGCAGGCAGTAGAAATTGTGAAGGAAAAGATCTTCGTCTTTGTAGGAAGTGTAAACTAGAAACTCTGCTTTCTATATGTCCTAAGTGTGATAAAGTTACCTCTCCTAAGTTTATTCTAAAGCTTAATAATAAACAAACTAGATATGCTAATGAAGGCTTTGATTATGTTACTAGGTGTCCTGTGAGATTTTTGGAGCCTAAAATAATGAGCATAATTAACATGGCAACTTTTATTGACGAGGCTGGAAGTTTTCCTGTGAAGGGAGCAGCATTAGAGCAAAGTAATTATTATTATCAAATAAGGCAGATGATATTAACTGAAAGAAATCTTGCATTAAAAGATGATAATAAACAAAATATACCTAATGTTCCAAAAGAAGTGAATTTAGAATCTTCTAGAATGGGTAGAATGGGGAAATAGAGTGAAAAAAGCCTTATTTCAGATAACTACAAAATATGAAGCTAAGGAACTAAGAGCTTTTAAAGCAGATATTGGTGCTATAAAGAAGATAGCTAGTGAACTTAATGTTCTGGCTTCTGCAACAACTGGTATGCAAGCTGCTGGTAGAAATGTACAAACTTTTGTTGCAGAAGTAGCTAAAATAGATCCACGACATTCTCGTACTCTACATCAAATTGCAATGAGTATGGAGTATATGCGTAGAAGTACAAAGGATTTGAGTGGAGCTACAGGAACACTTAAAGGATTTGGCAATGTAGTATTGGAGATTGGTAAAAGAGTAAGCAAATCTACTAAAGCCTGGCCTGCTGGTATGGAAGCTATTAAACAAATGGCTGTTGTTATAAGACAATTAGGTACTGGTGGTCAAGGTGTTCCAGCCATATTAAATTTAGTAGGGCAGGTGCAGGCTGATACTAGACATGGTAGTATATTGTGGTCTCTAATGAATTTAATATGGCTGGAACA
>Ga0209976_10000299_pt1 | contig 36600 bp, 59 predicted proteins | sample SumtaG_FD_182806 | JGI IMG/M metagenome (GOLD analysis project Ga0209976, IMG submission 182806) | Deep subsurface microbial communities from Indian Ocean to uncover new lineages of life (NeLLi) - Sumatra_00157 metaG (SPAdes) (version 2) | ecosystem: Environmental > Aquatic > Marine > Oceanic >...
GGTAAGTTCAGATGACCTCGTCGAAGGATCATTCAACATTGAACTGTCTTTTGAGTCTGGACAAGTGAATGTCACCTTTGTATTTTCATCGGCTGGCGAACCGGACATCAAAACCTATGCTGCTTACGGTGTTGTCAATGATATCTCTGGCGATATCATGACCATCTCCGTAGGAGCAGTCATAGTTTCGTTACTATTATTCTTGGCAATGGACCGTAAATTCAGGGCCGAGGTAGCAAAACTACAGAGGCAAATGAAATGAATATCAGACAAGCGTTAGTATTTTCAATAGTCCACAGTTTCTTTGCAGAACTGTTGGTTGTAATTTTTAACATAATCCAGACTCAGGATATTACCGCCGCATTTGCGACAACATCCTACCTGCTGTACATCAACACCCTTTGGAGTTTGATGTTCATCCTGGTGTTGGGAGGCGGAAGGCGGACCTCGATAAAGGTGTTCGTTGCACCATTCTTTTCGAGTATTCTAACGGTCTTTACTCTGTGGTTGATCGGAGTGGAAACGATGGTGGAAGTTATCGATTTCGTCTCGCTTTATCTGATACTGGTGTTCGCGGGGATCATCGCCGTTGCATTATTATATTCATACAGGAGATCTTACAGTGAGTAAAGAAAACACAACTAAAGAAACCAAACCGGAAACGGAAGAGAATACGACTGAGGAAATAATCCTAGCATCAAGAAAGGGCGTTTTCAAAGTGACCCTTGTTTATGCCACTCTTGCTATCATAATAATCGCTGCTGGCCTCATCATTGCCATTATCTTTGATGATACCATTGGAACCCTAGTTATTGTGTTCTGTACCTTAATGAATACCCCACTTATGGCATTGGCGATGTACTTTCAAACGAAACCATTACAGATTGAGATGGACCGACTCAAGGCACTCAAGGAATCGGAGGACGAATGAATGCAACTCAACCTATCACCTCTTGCATCTGCAGGTGTCGGTGCAGCCGTCATCGGTGTGATCCTCCTACTCTATTATCTCCTTGAGTATCGTCCTGATCAGTATATTCGCGAACAATCCAAAATGCATGATTTCAACGAACTTGAGTTCATAGAGGACATGAACCCTGCCACGTTCGACCATTACAACGACCGATGGACAAAGGGTTTCCTTGCAGGCATGGCTCCCTTTTTCATCATCGTTATAATTGCGGTGCGTTTTGTCGGTGGGATTGGTGTTCCCCTTGGCCTCATCTCTGGCGGAGCCATTATGATAACTGTGTTCATGGGGACGAATTACATGACGAAAATGCAGGAGATTGAGTCTGCTGGCAAAGGACCAAGTATACCAACGATGTGTTATTTTGCCAAACACGGTCCCAGGGAATTGAAAGTACGTTCGGCGGAACTCAAGAGTCAAATGGAACTTGACGCCGCACAGAAAGAAACACTTGCATCAAAGGCGTGTGAGATCATCAGTGGTATGAAAGCATTGGATAAGGTCCCCTTCAAGGATCCTGCAGCAAAAGAAACGTTTCTTGCCGCCGTTAAAGAAAGTATCCTTAAGCGACTTGGTATGTCATACAATTACCGATATCTCTGCGATGATAAATACAACATCGTCCTTATCACGAGAAACAAGGTCAATGATATGGTACTTCCGGTCAAACAGAAGACCCTATTCAAGAGTTTTCATATCGATACAGACCTAATGCCGATGTGGTCCATTTTCTGCGATACTACCAAGAAATTATTCGAAACCGTCACAGGTAAAGGAACAACTACTTGGACGACCAAACAAGCAGGAATCATTCTTGATATGTTCGATTGGGCGGATTTCTGGGAACTCATAACAAAGGGCGAATTTGTGACCGCTGATAAACAGACGGCGTTGGTGGGTCATCTAGTGCATCTTGAGGAACAGAACTCTGTCACCAGGACGCAACTCAATAAATCAAAAGCGGATCGTCTTGGAGCATTGGAAGAGGTCGAAACTAAGAACATGGAGGACCTGTACAAGGCGCTTGCTGAATTGGCTGAGAATATGATCAAGGAACTTGCCGAGGCGAATAGGCCAAAGAGCGAGAGAGCGAATGTTGATTATGCCCTCGTCGTGTTTGTAATGATGGCATTCCTGATGATAGGGATTATAGTGGGTCTGGCCAGAGGTGGTATGATATGAACGATGGTGTAATTAGACCTGTTGAATTGCGTCACGTATACGATGATGATTTCAAAACACATATGGCAATGGGAACGGGCACCACATTCACGAATAATAGGTATATTCATCTTGATTTCTTTGTGGATGAACCACCAGTTGATGAAAAGATCCTCCAACAGAATGCGAGTGGACCGAATGCTGCGCAGACCATTGACCGCAGAGTACTGGTTCGTGCCATTCTTGATAAGGACACTGCCTTGATGCTTGCAAATAAACTCATACAGATGCATCGGATCATGTCGGGACCCATGCCGGAGGAATGAGGCATGGCTTATGACAAACAACATGAGGAGATGAAAGAGAATGTCTACATGGGAGCGGGGATGCTTGCAGTCACTCTCTCACAGATTGATATAGAACGCAACAAGCGTGTCATGGGTTGTCGTGCTGCCATGCACAGGGATTTTACCCCCTCACCAGGAATGTATGATAATATTGGTATTTCGATTCACATCACACAAACCTGTGACCTTGTTCTTAAGTTAACTCTGATACCAATGATATCATCCATGAATCGTTCTATCAAACGCGCTCAGAAAAAGGGCGATGTATCCAGTGAGGCACTCCTCATGATGAGTCAGGAAATGGGTCTTAAACCAACTTATGAGGCATTTGAATCCATCCGGGAGGCAGGTTTTGTCAACATCGATAGTTACTACGACCAATGGAATACTTTCGTATCTCGAATGGGTCTTGATCGTTCGGATAAACAATCTGAGGATAGAGGTTGGTCCCCCACATCAGAGGACAATGTGGAGGCTGGCAAGAAAGCAGGATTCGCACAAAAGGGCCGCGATAAGAAACAAGGGAAAGAGAAAAAGAAAGGTGGGTGGCCTCCTTTCAAAGAAATGACTGAGCAGGTTGGAACCGATGACTACGGAGAACCAAAGGTCCCAGAAGGTTGAACCTTTGTCTGAGGAGAGCGCGGAAATCAAGCGATATATCACTGTAGACGCTCCAACTCTCGATATTGCCGATATCCGGAAGATTGTCATGGAATGTGTTGATGATTATGTCCCTCCGGCACATGGTAAGATGGCTCATGACTACGCTCTAAGTGGATTGAGAAAGGCTGCCAAAAAGGATGACGAACTCAATCGAATATTGAGATCCTTTGACAGGAGAAAAAGCAGGATTGCGATGCATAGATGGGAATGGGACCGTCTATTACGCCTCTTTAGATTTCAAATCACGACGGAGAACCGTGTTTGGTTGGGTATCTTTGGCGACCCAGGGACGGGAAAAAGTGTGGTTTCCATGTTCCTGATGCTTGCCATATTAGCAACATTTGATTCCTATGATAAGATCCATCCAATTCTGGGATTTGCCCGCACACCATCCGATACCAACGACCTCCTTGCAGCGATCCAGATACGTAAACAAACCGTTATAGTGAGTTATGATGAATCCGAGGAGGAGGCCGGAGAGGGTTCTCGCAAAGAACAACGGGCATTACTGCAGAATGCAAGAACGAACAGGGTATTCAGACACAGCGTCAATATGTGTTCCATCGAAAAAGAGGATTTTGGACCCCTGATCAACAGTTGTGACGTGTTGATCCAAACAATATTCAAGGACATGGAGAATTCTATCAACTGGTGTTTGTTATACACAAAGGAATTCAACACTAACAACTGGCAAGTAGAGGCCATGTTCGGTGTTCCCTTTGACCTTCCAGCGGAACTCCTTGAAACATACACTGCATGGAAACACGAAACTCAAACACAACTCACCGAGGGCGGAGGAATGCTATCCGGTAGTAAAGCGGAACGTGTTGCGGATGCCCTGATCAAGTATGCAAGAAAAATGGGTTACGCATCTTACAGTGTGAGTAAACTGGAAGAGATCGTTCGTACCGAGAAAATTATTGGTGGTACGAATCTGGTCATGAGTCAACAGAAAACAGTTGCACAAAGGGCACGTAGACTCATGGACGGCGCACCATCGAAAGGCAAACCTCCACTAACATCCTACATAGGGCAAGTTGATGATATGCGAGCGGCGGTCCTTGCAAGGATGATAGAAAGAGGTCGTGACCCGATCCATGTCAAGGCATTGGAATACTACGTCTATCAACATATCTCACAGGATGAGGTCACCCTTATACTAAAGAACGAACATGATAGAAAGGTGACACAGGATACCGTTTCTCGATGGCTCAAGCATGGCGAATTCGTTGCGGAAATGGGATATGCTTTCGAGAACGTGTATTCCCGATATCTCACCATCCAGGGGATATCACACGTTGCAGGAGGCGGGAACGAGGACTCACCGGATATCGTTCTGTTTGACAAGGATGGCAACCCCTCAAAGGTCCTCTCACTGAAATGCCTCAATGATAAGCGCGATGTCACCAGTATCAACCGAAAAGAGATCGCCAAGAAAGAGGCCGCTCTTGCAAAAGAACACAATATCCCTCTTGAGATGATCTATTTCGATATGTGGAAGGGGCATCTACACCCTCCACAACTGGACACTGGACAAAAAACATTTACTTTCAGACGGCCGGAGGCACTAAAATGACATATCACGTATACATATTTCATAATATAGATGAATATCTAATAGATAGCATACTCGCCGCAATCTTTCAACCCCTTCCTCTCAAACCCACACACACACACAAACACGACTCAAGGACCCTGGCGCAAGTGATAGACAGATGCAACCACCTTGAACGAACTTTAAAATCCCTATACCGGAATAATTAGATCCCACTTAGAACAGGCATATGGTACCAAGCGGGAATTTTAAAAAAAACAACCACTGGTACCAAGGGGAAATGGGATACGGTTGCAAAAAAGGGACGTAGTACCTGAAAAAGGGGTGGGGGTTGAAAGGTGAGGGCTTTACAGATGCATCAGGATACGTGTTTTCCGCCCTTTTGGTGATAGTTAGACGATTGGATTTACAACTCGGTTCAGTGGTAAAACTAATAAGATAGTGATTTGTATTACATGACATAGTGAAAAGCGTATGATGTATCCAGCAATATCATTACAACCTCTTTCTTTGATCACATTGAATCGGATATATCGTACGGGAGATTGAAAAAAATTGAGTAGAAATATTGTATTAGGAGCGACAATAGTGGTGATGGGACTCATCATCACAAGCCTCGTATTAACTGGGTCGTTTTTCTTCGGTCTGGATAAACCCATACCACCGGTTGATCCAACAACAACCGACCCAACAACAGTAACCACCCTTCCACTTGGTATCCAGACCAGCAAGGGATCGTTAACCCTTTACGGTGAGGATACATCCGCGGCCGTATCAGGTATGACGGTCACGGCTTGGTATGATTCCAGCGGGGATGGGAAAATGCAATCGAACGAACTCCGGCTATGTAGTGATAGTTCGGGAGTGTATACGTTCGGAAAAGAATATCCCATAGGTCCAAGTTATGACATCCACTTGCAATACTACGGCGCTAGCTATCAAACTGGTTATGCAGTAGTACATATGAGTGGTGAAAGGAACTCTGATGGTAGTGCAAAGACAGTTGATGAACAGGTTTTCATCCGTGCAACCGATGATTCTGTCACTTATGATGGGACAATCAACGGTGTGACCTGGGACGATTCCACAGACTACAACTACACCCTATCAGGCGCCTCAGGCCTGGCAGAGGTCAGAGTTGTTCTTTCTGCAGCAGACAAGGGACTTAGTTCTCGAATCTGGGAAGATGTGAATTACCAGTACATCTACAGCGATCTGTTTGCCGGTGCAAATCTAGATCTATCTGATTACAGCGAGGGTTTCTGGATCAAGTGGGACGGTATTGTTAGCAATAACGTAGCGACAAGTCAGATTCTTGCCCCTGATTTCTTTGGTATCTACATGACCATCCAGGACAAGATCGACCTATCACCAAGTACGACCAACTTTGATTTCTCAGGCGATGATAACACCAACTGGCACGGCGCAGTCATTGTGAGTGATTCATGGGGAGACCTCATGTACAACACCGCTGACGCATCCGCACCACGACCATTGATCGAATTCAATGTTGGTACTATCTCCGCAAACGGAACAACCATTGTAACATATGGAGTTGCATTGCGCACAGGTTTGACCTACGAACAGATGGTCGAGTACCAGTGGACCGCCTCAGCAGCCTATTACTTGGGAACACCAGGTAGTGACTGGGACTGGAACAATGGGTAAGTGATCTCCTCTCTGGAGATCACCCTTTCTTTTTCAGGAGGCTAATGTGTGAATAGAAATGCAATAATCGGAATCGTAATTGCCGCCATTGTTGTGGGCGGTCTTGTGATTTTTGTAGTACCTCAGATAATGCCAAAGACGACCGGAATGACCATCATTCTCTACGATGCAGATGATAATGAAGTCTATAAGACATCCACGCGAGGTTCGGAAATACCATTGTTCAGTTTTGCACTTCAAGATGCTGCAGGAAAGACAGTGACCACGGCCGTCGTTACGGTATCATATAACGTAGCGGGTGTTGCTGATGGATCAACTGTTTCTGTGGGACTCACTGGAGGCGTTACTGGACAAAGACATACGTGGCTAGGTGAAACCGAGCGCGTTGTCGATGTAACCGGAACTGTGGAATCAGAAATCGCAACAGACACTGCAGGAACGTGGACGTTCACGTATGACCTATCATCCATGTGCCTATCGGCCTATGATGCAACATTCGAGTTGGATTTCTCTTACTCGTTGATCGCAACTGAAACCGACGGGGATGGAGATGTCAAGACCACTGATCCTCTCGTGTTGTCAAAGCACTTGTCTTTGACATACGTTGATACCACTGTCGCATTATCGATATCAGGCGATTTGGGATTCACCACACCATAGGAAGGTGCCTAGAATAGGAACTAGGTACCGAGGACCAGGATATGCAGGACTCATCGGAGCCATGTTTATCCTGTTCTCTTTGCTTTCAGCAGTCTGGGGTTTGAACGACCCTACATTGAATTTTTATTGGTGGTCCGGATATACTCTCATCTGGGCGGCCTCATTATCATTCTGTGCTGTTCTGGGATTCCGCTTGAATAAACGTGTCACACTTAAAGATGACACTTTCGCAGCACTCCTCGGTTTCATATCGGGGGCTTTCACGGTGGGTATAAACCTCCTGGTGGCGTTCATAGAACCTGCCTTTTCGTATACCTCCTCTGAATCGGTGTGGCTGATCATGCTTGCACCAGTGTCCGAAACATTGTTGTTCGACATTGCAGTCTACGAGGTATTTGATTTCTTTCTTCAAGGTGTGGACCCATTACAGGTAATCCTTGCAAGTGACATTCCCTTTGTTGGTTATCATTATTTCAGGTACTTTGCACAGACACAGGCACTTGCCCCAATCTTTCTTATTATCATCCTGACGGTGGGAAATTCCCTATTCATGTATACCTACCACGTCACAAAGAATGCCACTGCTCCAATGGTGGCTCACACCACCGTTAATTTTGCATCGCAGAGGCAACAGGTGATTCAATCACTCATCAACGCGGTACCTGCCATTGTAGCACTCATCGTCATGGTAGCGGTCGTGTACGTCCTTTCAAAAATAATCCGGAGAAATCTATAATGGTCAAAATTACAAAAGAAATAGGTGCGGTCGCGTTCATTTTAATCATGCTGGGTGCGGCCCTTTCACTGTCAAGTGTTCCCTATCCAGGTGGAGGGGAGATCGTATCGGGTGTAGTTCTACTTGATGCCAATGATAAACTACGAACGCCCATGGGACAGCATAGTATCGCTGATTGGGATATCGATGGTGATTTCGAGGATTACAACTGGACCCCTTATGATGTCAACGGTATCATTCTGGCCCTGGAAACAGAAGACGGTCTTAGAACCGACGATATCTCCATGCCTGGATTGAGTGTTGAAACATCCAATCCTTACAATCTACAAAAGATTGGCGATACCTACGTTAAATTGGGTGATGAGGACGATCCAGTCATTGCGAAAATGGTGGAGAAATCCTATACCGTGGGTGGAGAAACAACCGTCTACCAGTACAACCTCATGTACTATGGACTTGATATCACTTACAAGACAAGTGCGGATGTCTACTACAAGGACCCTGCGATCTCAATACCATTTGGCCTATGGGGTGATTGGGGTTATTATTTCGAGGATGGAGTTCTCGATATCGCTGGAAGACAATCGTTCGTTATCGCTCCTTGGAGTCCTGTAGGTGTCTACAATAGCACTACAGATGCCAACAATGTGACCACAACCTACACCATAACGGAAGGTTGGGCAGGTGTTCTCGATGCCATTGTCTATGATAGATCCTTTGGACTTGTTGATGAAAGTGCAACTGAGAACTATAATCATGTTTTACAAAACGTCATTACACCAGGTACCACACTCAATATGTACTATCACGACACAAGCAACGATGCCTATTCTGTGGAATTCACTGCTGATAGTGCCTTGTTGAATGTTCCCTCAAGTGTGGATATCGAAACCTCCTGTACGTTAGGCGCAGGTGCGCAGTATCATGTTACTGGATTTGGCGACCACTGGGACTCTTGTGCTGTTCGAAACGTCAAGGTGCAATATAAGATACTGATCAAGGTGGCTGCGACCATTGAGATGACTAAACTCGTTGTTACTGGAGAACAACAGGGAGAAACCTCCGAGGATAACACTTTCTACAAACCGCAGGTGACATTCTGGTCCGATGTGGATGAATGGTGGGCGGGTGTGAGTGAATACTGGTCTGATATAATGAACGACCCTGGATTCGTTCTGATGTTGATCGGTGGGATACTTGTGGTCATGCTGATACTTTACTTTGTGTTGAAGTTCATGAGGTAACAGCGATGGGCAAAGAATTCACAAGGTTGGATATCCGTATTGCAGAACGCGAGGGTGCCATAGGCCGGATAAATCGGATTATTCATGATCTAGAGTCACAGAAAAAGGACCTTCGAAAACAGATTGATGAGTTGCGAAAAGAGAAAGAACGGAGCGATTGAGTTGAAGTCTGGACTTGTTCTGGTAGTGTTAGGAATCCTGCTATTGCTTGCAGTTCCAGTTAAGGCACAGAATGATGTGGACATAACAACTCGGTGTGTGCAAGGAATTGAACTGCAATATACACTCGGTGCCTACGGTGAAATAAATGATTATATTGATTTACCAGTGGGTAAATTCGAGGGATATGAACCATATTATGACTACAATAGATTGGAGTGGGCGGCCCTGATCGCGTTCCATATCAGGTTCGTGGCAGTGGAAGCAGTGATGCCGGATGATTATTTCCAAGAGAATGAAACCCTTACTCTGAAGATATTTGGTTCATCGTATAATAGGAGCGGATGGTCCAATGATAATGTATCGGAGGGTGATTACTTTGGTATCGACGGTCATCTGAATGTGACCAGTGGACACGTATTCGTTGACGGAAATGTTGATGATGATATTCTGGTATTCAACAGGATGGACTTTCAGATATCGCGCAGGTTGAATCTGTCCGAAAGGAGTGCATCTCTGGAAATCACATTGGTTATATCACAGGTCTGGGAGTTGCGCTGGCATTCGTGGGAATGGGTCTGTGGTGGAGTCGTCGAACCTGATCCTGTTGACGATCTATTGACTATTGTAGAAGGACTTGCTCCTATCGGAAACATCATGTTCTTGGCATTCTGTGCCATCTACGGGACAGCAACAATATCCTCAAGGAAAAAGACACGCGAATTCAACAGGATAAGGAATAACTTGACACTGCCGTATAGTAGATTTGTTAGTGAATAGTTTCGGAGAGGACTGTCCTCGGAAGTCTAATTTTGACTTCCATTCTTTCTTTTTAGATATCCGCTTGACAGGTCTGGCACTTGAGAATCCCCTGTTCGTTCCTAGCGCCACAGTAAGGACAAACTATCAGAACCTTTACATCGGGACTAATCGGTAGTGGGGTTTCACCTGGTGAGGGGGTTTTCCCGCGTTTCACGAATGCTGCAATGCCTATTATCCCAATGAACAGGATGAGGACGAAACCCAGTTCAGGGGATATTGCCAAGGTCGTGCCGGATCCGGCGGTATCAGTGGTCGTAGTGGAGGTTGTAGTTGATGTAGTGGTTGTCGAGGTCGTGGTAGTCGTTGTGGTGGTGGGGGTCGTTGAATCGACTATCTGTTTGATTGTCACATCCTCCATCATGATTTGTTCTGTGTAACTCCAATGGGAGCCACTGAAATATACCATGATGCCATTCTCTTTGAGATGTATCGTTGTCTTGTATATTCTGGCGCTGGAATGTTCGGAATGCTCTGAAAACCCCCAGTGTGTCGTATTCTCGAAGGTCGTCATTTCCCTGAACCAGTCAACATCATGGTATACGGAATAATCCTCTATGACCTGTGAAAGATAATCCCAGTCACCCAATGGCATGGCAGAGTATGATCCAAAGCAAAGTGTGGATATGTCATTTCCCATGTCCAGATTTGAATTATCATCCAAGTCCTTTAGAGATACGGTGGTCCTTGGAAAATCATTCGCGTATTCGAACGTAGCGGGGATCGACTCCAGGGCGGTGATGGTGAGGGAATAGTCAAGGTCCACAATTCCAATGTCCTCTCGTTCCCCATGTGCTGTGAACTCAAATTGGCTCTCAGGCATTACGCCCCATTGGAGGGTATGTGCACTCACCTGTACAGATGTTAGTGATAGCATCGCCACTAAAAGAACAAGCATAAAAACTACTTTTCTCACGCGAATCTCCCAACAAGACTCGATCGAACCTCTATTTATCTCAAGTCTCTACGTATACTTGATTTATTTTTCACGGGATTAATGGAATAATTAGGGGGTTATATAGGCCAATGCACGTAATACCTACAGTGATACAAATTGAAAGATGAGGACATTACAACAAGGACAAAGATACTTGCATTGATGCAGGATCTACTGGGGGAAAAAGCAGAGAAATACCACAACTTGGAAGGGCGTCTGTGTATGGATTGCCCAATGATGACGGAACTGTTCAAGGATGTTAGAGAGGCGTACTTACAGGACAAGGAGAAACTTGTTGATGCGGAACGCGAACGCTACGGGCTACTTGATGATTGAACCTTAAGGATATCCTCTATCGCCTTGAGGTTGTGGGCCACATCAATCCCTATCCCTGTTAGATGGAGATAGACCCTTGGGCGCATCTGTTCTGTGTTACGTTCGATGAGGCCGAGTTTGACAAGCACTCCGACTATTCGACTCACTGTTTGTGCGCTAGCGACACCCTCATGATGAATATCGGATTTGTAGAATTTTGATGTGTATTCTGGCCCGTCAAGTAAACGGAGTAATATCTCGATAGTTCCTTTTATCTCCGCCCACCATAGTCGATTTCTATCCAATGGTTTTCACAGTATGAAAAGGACAGTTTTGTTTATTTTAAGTTCCTATAATGCATATACACTATGCTTTTCACTGTATGAAAACCCTATAGGTTTATATAGGAGCGTATAGACTTATCATTGTGTGATAATCATAGTGGAGAAAGTGAAATGTCGAGTAGTGCGTACATCCCACATAACCTTCTAGTAATCCTTGAGTATATTGTTGAAGATGATCCTCAAGAAAAGAACCCTTCCAGCATCATGACAAAAGCGACTTGGGAATGGGTAAAGAACCATCCAAGTTATGCTAAGTTCATGATGGATACAACTCAGAAACATGGCAAAGAGGCCGACGCTGCTCCCGCCGAGGATGACCCTTTGATTGGAACTGTTTCTGAATCGCACACCAAGAATATGTCGGAGGCCTGAATAATATGGTTGGACAGTGTGCACGATGGACAGGGGACGGTAATCCTTCTAGGCAAACAAAAAACCGAGAGATGCACTCGGAGCGAATGAAAAGAAAGAATCCTATGGACGATCCAGAAATTCGGGCAATGATGGCCGCTAGTCAAAGACGTAGATATGCTGAGAATCCGGAACTCCGTCAAAAGATGGCTGATATTAAGAATAAATTATATGCGGAAAATCCCGAACTGATAGAACGATTACGAAATGCAACAACAGAGCATTATCGCAAACATCCGGAAACCGGATGGAAACATAGCGAACGAATGAGCGGTGAGAATTCACCGAATTGGCAAGGAGGTAAATCCTTTGAACCTTATTGCCATCGATTCACTGAAACACTCAAAGAATCAATAAGAAATAAATTTGGTGGACGTTGTACTAAATGTGGAAAATCAGAGATACGAAATGGAAAACGTCTTTCCATTCATCATATTGACCATGATAAAATGCAAGGATGTAATGATTCATCATGGTATTTGGCACCTCTTTGTATTTCATGCCATTCAATATTGCATAGACGTTCCTTAGACGAACACTCTATTGAGGAGTTCCTACTTGTAAGTAATCTTCCGCAATTCGGAACCGCCCACACAACTGAGATTGCAGGGAGTTCCTAAAGATGGCGGATCCTGCAGAACTTGGAATGGCAGGGAGAGCCGCACCAACATCCCGCATTTTGACAAAGCGCGAGAAATGGTGTGAGGAACTGAACACCGTCTTGAAAGGAACGAAAGCAATCTCTTGGCATCCTGCGAATTTTGGTGGACATCTCACAGTTATCAATGCTGATGAGTATCAGTTCGATTTTGAAAGAGATCTATTGATTGTTAATCATTCTTGGGATTTCCTCAGAGCAGTATGGTATCATAATCAACCGCCCGCATATGCAGAAATGGAAGGGATGTTTGTGAAACCCCTCTGTGTTAAACTTGTGAAAGGTATCTGGTTCAGAAAGTACAACCTGTATATCGTGCCAACCGGTGACAAGTATCTCATCTACAAGGAGAGGATCTGAATGGTGGAAGCGGTTCCGAAGGTTTCCGATTCTTCCAAGGACTTACCAACCCTAATCGGAACTAAGGCGGGGTTGGTAACTGGCGGCTGCATCATCACAAAGATGGTGGGCAAATGCGGACCTTATCGCTATCATGTGGTTAAGGTCGATGGAAAACAGAAATGGACCTATCTTGGAAAAGGCGGGACTGGTGGAACAAAGCATGAACGCGGGTTGGTAAATGTGCCCGATGATGAATCCACCCGACGCCACGAATCCGGAAAACCCTGTCCTGTCACAGGAAAGGAGATTCCTGAAAATACGATCTATACAGACCACAAGTACAAGGAAATTTTCAACTCTTGCGGTGCGTGTGGCGAGAACAAAACTGGACGACAACGCCTTGTCGAATTGAACGAGAGGCGTGAACAAGAACGGGTTGGTAAATCCCCAGAGCAGGAGGCGGTCTGAAAATGGATGATTCTACTTTCAATCGTAAGATAACCATCCTTGTATTTGGTGTGATGGCGTTGCTCCTTGTGGGATATCTATCATATCCGGTATTGAATCCAGTACAAGAACCATTGGACGAGTCGCCGACTATCCTGACTTCGTGGTCCACATTTGCATATCAAAATACAACACTTTACAATCAGACTTGGTATCAGGCAAGCATCATTGGTAATAATTCAGTGGATATCCTACCTACATTATCAAATGAATCATGGTTGGTTGGTGGGGGTTTTTACTTTCTTAAACCGTCAGGCACCGACCTATCCTGTAATTTCACACTGACGATTCCCAAGTCCACGAACTACTATGAGGATTTCTACATCGAAAGGATCACTGTGTTGACTAACCTCGGGGGTTGGTCGGGCGATGCCTTTGATATCTTTGGAGAAACTGATTCATCCATCGAACTGAATATCACAAACGTTTGCAATATCATGATCTTTGGACAGGGAAGGTATCCTGGTTCTCCCTTTGGAGATGCTGCAAGTTTCACGCCGACTTTCAGATTATCCAACTTTGTTGTATTCGATACGGATACTCAATACGATCCGGTAATTACGAACTGGCAGGTTATGCCTTGGATTATTATGGGAACCTTTGTTTTTGTGGTAGTCATTGCTTACCTCATAGTCACCAAGTCCGAACAGGAGGCGGTCTGATTGAATTTCACATTCACAATCAACCGCAACGGTGCAGTCATGGCGTTCACCGCAGTACTGATCCTATTCGCATTCTACAAGGCATTGAACTATATCGAGTTCATCCTCTTTGTGGCAACTGCAATCGCTGTGGGTTTCGCACTTTCTGAACTTGCATGGCATCTCCCTGATGAGGATACCAAGAACCAACCACGCACTCCTCGCAACTGGGGACCCATCGCCAAGACAGGAGTTAAGGTCCTCGTTGCATCCATCCTGATCATCGCCGGACTGTTCGTGATTTTCATAGTCCTTGGTATCGTTGTGATAATCATTTCATTGATTTTGGCGTCATCCACATCCACTATGGCAGGACTGTTTTTCGCAATAATGGTGTTCTGCGTCTGCGCAAGTTCAGGGATATTCTCAATTCTCTATGGAGGTCGGATGTTACTGCGATTGTTCAAGGACGAGGAGGCTGTCGAATAATGCCCGCTGGACAATACCCCCAATTCTATGCAGGTAAACAACCTAGTGAACTTGCGAAAGAACTCAAAGATGCAAAGGACCTGAACCGCCATTACGCAAATCACATCGAGAGGTTGAAGGCGGAAGGTAAAAGCAAGGATGCATTGATAGTATCTCTCAGACAGAAATTAGAATCACAACGCCTCAAGTATTACGACCTACAGGAACAGGACTCTCGCGACGAGTTCCAGAAAGAGGCCCAACTTGATAATACACCACCAATCGACCTTGATGCTTTCGGAAAGGAACTGATCGCCGCGGGACCAGAGGAGGGCGAGTGACTTGCAGTTTGCATCATTCATTGCTGATTGGGTATTAACCACCCTCATTCTTTTCGGTACTCTTTGGGTGATCTTACGAGTGATCGAGAAAACCTATGATATCTTTCTCAAACATGAACGCTACGAACAATTACGAAATGAGAGAGAGGAGGGCGAGTGATTTGTTGCAGAGTTTACAAATAAGGAAGGCAAAACACCTTATCGCTGAACTGATAGAAGTATCAAAAGGTGAAAGAAAACGTTCCAGTTATTATGTTTGTTCTTGTTGTGGGAAATCCACTCACGCGCCTGCAATGACCGACCGGAGAAAGTTATACCTCTGTGCAACCTGTTTCAAAGGGCGTTGTGATTTCTGCGATGGTGCATATGTGATCACTGTAGTGACAAGTTCACGTTCCAAATTACGAACGCTCAAAATCTGCAAGGAATGTGATACAAAAGAAAATCATCCAGTGTTTGATAACCTGCTCAGGGGTCCAATACAGGAATATCGTGATTTTAAAGAAATGACAAAAACACGACGACAAAAAGCCCTTGACGCCATGAACAAGGCAATCCAGGAGGTTTCCCCATGAAAGAACTCATGGACCTCCACTATCACTTACACTGGCCCGAGAGGCCACGATTCAACTTATCTCCTCAAACGCCTGACGGGAGGAATAGAGGACGTCAGGCAAAGCAGACCTCAGTGAACAACCCTACCATAGCGAAACCCCCTACAACCGCGCGTGAACGGTTGAGAAATATATTCACGCACTTACGTTCCTTTAGACGTGTAAGTCCTAAAGTAAAAACTGACGAGCAAGGGCGTCGAGAGAATGATCCATTCTGCGGAGCGGATCTCCCTTGCACACCAAAGGCAGGAGGTTCAATGCATTGCTCACAAAACCAGCAAGCAACGTACTCAACGGATCCACCTGCCAAACCCAAGACAGGGAAACAGAATCGACTACCTCCCGGGGTTGGTCCTGTTATCCTGTCGCCTTATGCGGCCTTAGAATCTGTCGGTGATAGCGCGGCGCAAGGACAGAGCCATAGAACAAAAACGGCGACTATCACACCCAAGACGGGAAAACGGACATCTCTCATCTCCCCCCTCCTAACCACGATATTTTCTAGCCGACTTGATGAGGTTCAAGTAATACCTACAACTCTTTTTTCCGTGGACCCGTCACCTTATACTCATCGTGGGATACAACACCCATTCGATACGATTCACGAGGTGAAACAAATTGTTCATGACAATGGGGCGGAGGGATCGAAACCTCCGTTATTTTCCCCAGATGATGATTATGATTCGCTCTGTGATGAACATGGATGCTTTGCCAATGTAGACATCTTGCCCTCTGGTGCATTGGATGTCTATTGTCCAAAGTGCAGGGAGGCATCATCTTGAGTTCCGGCGACTCTTGCTCAGATTGTTTCGGGACGTTCATCCTACGAGTCCTCACCGCTTTCGGTTCTGTGATCATCCTAACTCTTGCACTTGTCCTATTACTGGGGGCGTTGTGAATGGCAAAATGCATCATCTGTAAATCCACATCGCGACCTGTCACGTTCCATCAACACCCACAATCTCAAGGTGCTGGTAGTCATTGGTGTCACAAGTGCGAACGTAAGGATTACCAACAGGGCGATATCATTGTGGGTATCAGTTGGATGCATCCACGCAGAGGTAAGACTTGGATAAAATGGCGACTCGGACACCCTTTATGGCCTGATGAAACTCTGGAAGACCAACTGCAGGATATCCTTGAGGTCGGGACCTGGGCGCAGGAACAAGAGAAAGATTCCTGTGGGTTCTCGGATTGGCATCATATGGGAAACATGGCAGGTGGTTTTCAGTTCGGACATGAGAGCAGTATGAAATTCCTACAAGAACATATTGAGTCATTTCGCGAGATAGTCCCCTTGATCCCATCATTGAACCCCGAACCCGAACAGGCAACCCTCGATGAGTTCATGGAGGTTTCAAGTTGACAAAGGTCTGTGTAGATCTATTCTCCGGACTTGGGAGTTTTTCGCAAGCATTTCTTAGTGAGGATTGGGAGGTTTGCCGATACGACATTGAACCTTACTTTGTGATAAAGGAAATTGCAGACGATTCTCGTACAACTATTATCGACATCATGGAATTAGAACCTGATGATCTACCGTTCCGTCCTGATGTAATGTTAATCTCACCACCCTGCACACCATTCTCGGTTGGTGCAGTTAGTACGCATTGGACTAAATCCGATGATGGAAATCACACACCGAAAAGCAAAGCCTGTAAGGTCGCAATCGAATTAGTTCGAAGGATCCTCTGGTTGAAGGACCAGATAGAACCTAAATTCTGGGTCTTGGAAAATCCAAGGGCGATGATGCGCCGAGTAATGAAAGACATTCTTGGAAGGGGCGATTTTACTATTGAAACATTCTGGGCTGCTTGGGGGGAACGCCATTACAAACCTACGTACCTATGGGGCCGATTGCCGGAGATGGAATGGCCCAAACCTGTGACTTGGGAGAAAGCACCTAGAGGATCTAAAACAGGAACGCAAGGCATCAAGAGAGAAAAAGAATGTATGATGCCACGCGAACTCACAACCCCTATGCTGCGTTCATTGATCCCGTATGAATTCTCTCTTGCACTACGCAAGGCAATAGAACGCCAACAAGATTACGAATCGAAACATATCGAACCGATTCAACTAACACTAGAGGAGGCGGTCTAGGTGGCAGTGGTCAAGGTCCGAAAGAACGTCCATTTCCTAGAACGGAAATCCAACTCCGAACTTCTGCACGACAAGGACGAGGCCCAGTACCTAAAGCAACTCTGGGCAAATAGGCCGCGCGAGGTCACCAGGTGGCAGAACAAGATCAACCACATCGACCGCATCTTGAAAGAACGGGGGGTTGCCTAAGTGGAATCCGCACATATCCCAAGAAAACGACATGGTGAGAGATTGGGAACTTACTCACAAAAAATCCTTGACCTTTTAGAAATGGACGAGGTCACTCCAAAACAACTGGGCGACCTGATCGGCAAATCCCCACAAAAAGCAGGGATGCTCCTGATGAATGAGATGAAAGGCTGGGTTCGTCATCCTGGGAAATACAGTATCTACAGGAGAATCATTCCAGAACAGGAGGTCGTCTAAGTGGCCACGCATTACATCTCCGGCGCGTTCTCAATTCGATTTATCGAGAATACCTGTGAACTTTACGAACATTCCATGTTCAAAGTTGGAAAAATCCAGGAGGTTAGGGCCCGATGATTCTTTGTCAAATCAACGCCTCTGCACCCCATGTGCAATCAAAATGTTTGTATGAAACGAATTCTTACGCTAGGAGTTCCCCCGCGCCCGTTTACGAGGGGCATCCTTGCACTATTACCGCCTTAATTTTCAATAATCCCGAAATCCACGATTTGGAGGTTTTTTAAATGCAGTTATACGAATCCACAAAGCAAATCCCCGACGGACACGACATTTTCATACGCATAGATACCGAACTAATCTATTCGTTGATAGAGGGGAAATGGGAAATCACCGGTCGAAAGAAAATGGCGCGACCTGTACTAAGTTTGGTCACACGCGAAAAACTCCCTCTCATTACAAGTGCGAATGTGATCTACAAACAGACTCGTCACTGGAATGACAATCCACGACCGCGCTGCCCTTACTGTACTTTTGAGGACACTGGGAATAATGTTGTGACATTATCATCAGGGGTCAAACGCGGATATGGTTCTCACCCGCGACGTTTCTCTCTGGGTCGATGGTGCCAGTATTGCGGACGGACTTTTCCCAATGGTAAGGTGGTGTATTCCTATTGAATTCTGCAACGCAAAAACAAGATGAAATTGGAGATCATATGATGAATGAAATAGTACTTGGATTTGAGATCCGACCAAAGGACCTAGAGAAAGAAAAAGAGTGGATTGTCAAACCAGTAACAATCGAACCTAATCACACATTCATTGCTGGAACGACAGGGACCGGAAAAAGCAAGGCGATGCAACGACTCATCCAGGAGGCCAAGGGTACGGTCCTTATCATTGATGCCAAAAGAAAAAGGGACTATGGTGGTATGGATGCGGATATTCCCCTTTACATCAAGCAACAAATGGAGCCAATCGTCATCAAAGACTCTATTGAAACCACCGAGAGATTCACAGTCAAACAACAATTTGGTACTCTGCTTGACACTGTTGCTGAATCCGAATCATGGGACGATATGTTGGAAGTCATCGAAAGAGAGATGAAGACCGAAAGGAGCGGCTACATCAAGAACAATTTGAAAATACTCAGATATTTCATAAAACGATTAGTGAGGGAACATTCAAAATTCCAATGGTCGGATAGACTGGAGTTGAATGATGGTATCAGCGTCCTGGATATCAGTAAGATGGATATTCAGATGCAGCAACTTGTGGTAGGAAGCGTGATCAATTACATCCAAGACAACTTGACTGACATCACTGTAATCATCGATGAGGCGCATCGGTTCATCCCACAGGGGCAGACCTCTGGTTGCAGTCGGGATATTGTGACATTCATTCGTGAGGGGAGGGCAAGTAGGAATTGGGTGTGGCTTGCAGACCAGACCGTGACAGGCATCTCGAAAGATGTCCTGAAACAGATGCAGTTCTGGATACTTGGAAGGCAAGGCGAGTTGAACGAGGCCGAGAGGACAGTAAAACAGATCCCCAGGGCAAAGAGTCTGGGAGTGAATACTGAGGCAATCCAAACACTGGGACTTGGGGAATTTCTTGTTGTAAGTTATGAGTGGGCGAAAAAGACCTACATCTGGCCCATATGGATCGATGAGGCAACTGCAATCGACGTGGCATCAGGAAAGCGGACCGCTAAGAGTGTTGCACGATTGGAAGGTAAATCACCAGGAGATGATGATATGGCATGGAAGGCCAAGTACACAGATCTATCTAAGGAATATGAAAAATTGAAACGAGATTCGAAAAAGGAAATATCAGAACTCGAAAAGAGAGTAACTGAACTGGATGCAAGAATGGTTAAACTGGATGAAAAGACGAAACCCAAGAAAAAGGATAGTAAGAATCCTTCCGCAGGTATAGTGGGACCATCAGACAAGGCACAAGAAAATCCTCCTGAACCTCAGAATGTAGAGGAAATCAAGGTCCCTGAATCGATATCGGTTGAAACCACGCAACCCGCCTTGACCATCATCATCACGCAACCTCCCCTGACATTGAACGATGAGGATATACTGGGTAAGGTCGTTATTCTTTATGCAGATGGCGTATTCCCAGTTGGTACTTGGTTGCGAAATAACGAAATCACAAAAGAATTCCTTTCTCATGGATGGCCTGTTCCGAATAGTGCCACTCTAAGAAAAGCGATGCTTGAACTTGCAAGATGGAGATATGTTGAGCATAAGAAAACTGACCGCTCGTATTATCGGTTCAAAATCTCCACAACAGAGGCCAGAGAAAAGGGACTCCTGAAAACAAAGGTGGTTCATTGATGCCCACCAATTACAATCATTGTGTAATCAATGCAGAAATTAAAGGAAATGAAATAATATGAAAGCAATTCAACGAAACGACGGACTTCGGATTTTTCCCGAAGGAGCGAGAGAATGGAAAGTCATGAAGCGCTGGTGGGGTGTCTATGCAGACCCGAAAAAAGACAACAGCGGTAAGGAGTACTATCATATTCGCTCTTGGGGCATTCAGGAGTTCCGCGATTTTGGATTTGAAATAGAACTTTTAGATCCACAGAAAAAGAAAGACGAAAAATTTCTCCAGGAGATCATTCTGGGAGAGGCCGTGTCAGTGGAGGGGTGAGCGCATGAATCCAGAGAATAAACCAATCGAGGAACGGATATCGGACCTTGAGGACTGGACGGGCGATTTCAGCCTTGAAGGAATAAACAATAATGTCCACAAGAACACCGAATGGATCGAATCATTAAGACAAGATAAGACCGATATGTTGGACGCTATTAAAACGAACATTGAATCAATCTCTAATTATGTGAGTATGATACACGAACTCCAAAGCACTCTTGGAATCGGCGAACACTACCCCGATATCAAGGACATGACCTCGTTACAACTCCTTGTGCATCATGCGACAAGAGAACTATCTGAGGAATGGCACGAACACTGGAATGAACTCTTTGATGGTTGGGGATTTGCGACCAGGAAAGATATTGCAAAACTCGACTCAAAGATAACCGATTGGAATCCTGAAACATTCGCGGATATCGTGAAAGATGAGGTTAGGGAACTTTTCTCGGAACGATTGGAAACCCTGGAAAAGAAACAAGACCGGATTCTCGAACACATTGGCAACCAACCAGTTGACAAGACCTTGAAAGAGGAGGTCGATGAGATTGGTAAGGTGAGCGCATGAGTGAACTCACCTTTAATATGAAAGAGTGGGCGGATTTTGATGAACCGAATGGAGCAATCCTGGAATGTATCATCAGGAAGAAAGACGGTAGATCCACTCGACGCGCAAATGTTATGATCTGGAGTGTGACAAATCCCAATTATCCGGACAGGGAATATATCGGAAAATTCTTTCTTGTTGAACCTGAAAGAAATCGTACCATTCCTGAACGTCTTCAATATGGTCCAATATTCAACTCGATAGATGAGGCCAAACCAATTGCAGAACAAATGTTAGAGTCATATCTTAGAAAAATCAAGAATGGCGAAATCAATTGGTGGACTAAGGAGGTTTCTGTGAAACATTGACCGACTCAGGTGGGGCCTTCACCAAGAGCGTCGTCCAGCCTGCAAGCAAAGGCGACGCCTCCGGTGTGCAAGACCCCGTTAATTCATCCCAATGTGATTCACTTAAAGTAAGTCTCTATGGTCCTCGGTTCGGTGGCGACCTGGATTTCTCCGACAGGGCCAACACCCTTGCAGACGTTCAGTACCACGATTATTTCTCACGGTTCGGAACAGTCCTACAGATCGAACGTTTCCCCTGTGGACACGAAACACACTTACTTGATAGGGAATTCGCAATCGATGTCAGGATACACGTGAAACCCTTGGAAGGTAAACTGGAAAAGGTAGTGTTCACGCTGCAGGAGAAATTCCGTAGACCCTCCTATCAACGATTCCAGGATATCACCATCGAGTACTTCCAGGACAGGCACAGTAACGAATTAGGCGACTGGTCGAAATTGGCCGTCGAGTATTATGCCTATGGATACGCGTCCCATGATGAAACCCCTGGGGAATTCCTAGAGTTCTATCTCTTGGATTATCCCTTATTGAAACAACTACTGGCAATGGGGATAATCCCCTATGAGATCTGTCACAGTTCAAGCCGTGCCAGTATGTTGACAGTTCCCCTTGGTAAGATTCCACGGAGAGTTGTGGTGTTCTCAAAGACGGATCTTGCAAAATTCAGTTTAATGGAGGATTTTTGGTAATGACTAAGAAAAAGGAAAGAAAGACGATCGATGAGCGTATGCAGAAACATCTCACACGAGATGGAGTGGAAATGCGAAAGACCCGCGTAAAGGTATCGGGATTGAACCATGCAGAGGGGAGGTCCTAGAGTTGAGTACGAAACAGATGAAACGACTCAGGACCTTGTTTGAAAATGAGAGTTTCAAGGCGCGGTTGTTGGAACTCCATAAGGCAGGTGCTTTGGTTGATGGTGCGGATTGTCCCGCCGAGGATTGTAATGGGACCTTGGAAAAGAAAACAATCTCCTACATGAAAGATCGGGAACTCCAATTCGTTGAGGTGTTGGCTTGCAAATGCGGTTTTCAACATCGTTCTACGCCTTCCACAGAACCGGAGGTCGAATCGATTTGATAGTCTGCGAACATGATTTCACACGACCGAGTCCGCTTGAACCGGACTATTCAATGAAACGCCATTACTTCTACACATACGTGCTAGTGGAGAAAAGGAGGGAAGGAACCGAGAATCACAGATTGTTCCTGATAAAGAACCTCAAGACCGATGAATATGAACTGGACCAACACCCGAGGATTTGGGAACCATTGTTCAAGGACAAAGACCTCAAGAAAGTGTTGGAGGTTGGTAATACAACAAGGCGTAAGTTCTGGCCCGATAAAGAGGATGATACCATCTGCACCCATGAACACATTCGCTGCAACGGCAGGAGGTCCTAGATATGAGTAACATAGATTATGAATTTGAAGGTGAGGTTAGATTCACCATTCTAAGAACGGAGATCAATAATGCACAACCTAAACAGATCGCCACATTCTACTGTGTGGAAAAGGGGAATACTGGCAAGGTCTTGTTTTATGAAACGGTCATTCGTGAAAAGAGTAAGGTCGTTGAGAGGATACGCCACCCGATAGAGAATTTCCATATGGCGAAATTCAATCATTGTATGATACTAAACGACTTGGCAATCAGGGCACATCCATTGAGGATAATATCCCTTGCTATGGATGGTCGCGGAGATATTGAGGAAGTCGAAGCGTCAATGAAAACCCTTGGATTAGAGGGAACAGTAAGGAGGTCCTAGACTTGGCGGTATACAAGATAGTAATCACAGCCAAGGACAACGGCGACATAATGCACGATTCTGATCCAATCTATGAAACACCCACCGAGGCAAGACGATCAGAGGCATATCATCGGTGGTTCGATTTTCCAGTGAAACGAGAGGTCGTGAAAGTCGTATTCAAATCTAAACAGTACCGAGGCGCTTTGTTCGAACGCGCCACTGGTGTTCGAGTGTATGGTCCTGTTGATCCACAGGATTGTCATTCAGATGTGGATTCGATACTTGAGGCGGCCATTGATGATGAGGATGAACGGAAATTAGTTCGAAAGGAGATATGGGAGGTTTCGACATAATGTTGTTCAAGGATTTCCATGTCGATAAGATTCAACAAGGCGACAAGATACAGACCCGTAGACGCATATCTCGATTCAAGAAAGGACCAAAGATAGGCAAGGTCGTTCCTCCTTTGAAAGTTGGTTCTATCCAACCATGCAAGACCACCATGTTCGGAGAATCGTTCGCACACGTCCGGATCGTCAAACGTTGGGCAGAACGCCTTGGTGATATCTCAGAGGATGATGCACAGTTAGAGGGCGGATATTCGAAAGAGGATTACGTCAAGGGTGTTAGCGAGATGTACGGCAACACCATCGACGAGAACGAGGTCCTTTGGGTTTATGAATTTGTTCTGGTCAAGTTATGTTCTGAATGTGGACAAGTATGTGACTTTAGTGACCAGATCTGGAAATGCAAACCCTGCAATCTAGAATTCGGAGTAATGCCCTTGTATGTGTGGTATCAATCTATGTCGTATAGGGAGGACTTGATTTGAAAATCGAGAATCCTTGTAACAAATATTCTCCTAATGCGTGGATTGCATGGGAGGATCTTAGTGAGGATTTCAAACCTGTTGTGGAGAAATTGCTGATAGTATTGCTTTCACGAGTTCCTAAATACGGACTAAGTTATCGCGAAAATGACGATATATCATATTATTTTTCACGGCTTAAAGAGGAAATTAAGGAGTTTGAGAAAGAGTCGTCGATAACTGAGGCTGCGGATATTGCTAATTTCGCCATGATGATAATCTATCATCAACTGAGAAAGGAGAGATCACGTATCGAACCTTATTGTATCAATATCCCTCATTTCTTTTCTTTGGAGGTCTTGAGTTGACAAACAACATCATAGAACTCAAGAAATCAATGGGTCCGTTCTGGCGCTGGACCTTGAACTATGCGGTTGGTAAATGTCCTTGCGGATGTCTGTACTGTTACTGCGGAAGGTACGACTGGGCCAATCAACCTCTACGGATCAAGAACGATTTCACCAAACTTGAAAGGCAACTTAAGAGATTCATATGGGCTCCTGGTGAATGTGCGATGTACAAGGGCCAGTGGGATATCATGATGAGTAGTTCCCACGATCCTTTCTCACCACCAGTCCTTGATACTGCCAATATGCTCCTTACCTACCTTGACAGTCCAGAACATGAAAAGAAAGTACTCCCACATCTCAGGGTTCTTTCAAAGTGTTGGGGTCAAGGGTTCTATACTCACGGCCTGCCAAAAGGCCCTCTCTATGGAGCAACAATCACAACTCTTGATAATGAGATATCAAGGAAACTCCAACCCAATGCCACACTCCCAAGTTGGGAACACACCTACTTGAGGGGTACGAATCTCAGAGATGAGATCGTTGGCCTGTCCAGCGAGTTCTCCGATCAAAAGACCTGGATATCCACAGAACCTATGTTCAAGGGAATGGACCTATACCAGGCTTCAAGATATTTGGAAGACGTGGGTTGCGTACCGGAGGAATGGTGGGTCGGGCACTTGAACATTAGAGGTAAGGTTCCGGACTTTGTTAAAGATGCGGCACTTCCGGACAAAGAGATCGTTCGCCAGTTCAATGAGGTAAAGGAGAGTTACACCGATACCATTTGGTATCTCAAGGACGATGTGAAAGTGGAGGTTTCCGCATGACCACTTTCGTTGCAGAAACAACCAAGGGCGAGAAAACCGAACATTCGGACTTTCAGGCGGCGGTGAGTTGGGCCGTGAGAAACGGCGGAACTTACACGTTTCGAATAAAGAAAGGGGGTAACAAAGAGTGAGTGGAAAACATAATCCGTTGTATATGCATTCCGTTCCTGATTTTGACTGTTGTTTGATATGCAAATATAGACGCGCGTTTCGTGCAATCTGTGACATCGTTGCGATAAATGCAGAAAGCCTGCCGACGACCACATTTGGCATGATCATTCTTGTGGTGTGTTTGAAAGAATGTCTGATGAGCGTATCAAACGCGAACTTGAATTTGGTAAGAAATCGCCGTTCATCTACCATGCAGTGGGAGGCGGCGAGTAGATGAGCGAATCTAAACCCTGCAAAGAGAACTGTAAGGATTGTCCCAACGAGGAAGAATGTAGATTCTGGACTTTCGCCTTTAAACACTTAGGAGGTAAGGAGTAGATTGTCATATACGGTATGCCCTGCTTGGTGGGGAGATTGTTGTATTGGTGGGTCGTGTCCATATTTTGATGTTTTAGAACGCAAGTGCAATTACGATTATAGTGACATGGATGAGGAACATCTGCCTTTGGTTATGGCGCCAAGAATAGAACCAAAGAAAGGGGTTGGTAAAGAATGACTGATCTTATTTGTCCCCATTGTGAAAAAGGGAAACTTGCGAAATATTCGATATCGGACAGTCGCGATTATACTTGTGTTGGCGGATGTGGACGAGGTTGGATTATTGGTCCTAAGGGAAACTATCATGCTGTTTTTTCCGCGGGTAATGAGGTTTATTCCCCATTTGGACACTTGTTGAATATCCCACATATTTCATTGACAAAGAAAGGAGGTAGCAAAGAATGAATGTGATCATTAAACCCCATATCACAAACCAACGACGGGAACATAGACAAGACAGTCTGATGTGGACCGAGTTTCATTATCAAAAATGGACAAGAGAACTAAGTTTCGATCCAATCCTATACCCTCAACCTTGGCCCCATTTGAAGGATGATTGTGTCAACGAGATAAAGAAAGGGGTTGGTAAATAGATGGTTGATTCTGAACCTTGCAAAGAGAACTGTAAGGGTTGTCCCAATGAGGAAGAATGCTCGGAAGAGATACGGGAGGATTTGGCAAAACACGTCCAATATAATCTGCATCATTTCATAAAATGGCTCAAAGCCAAATTATCAGAAAATCAGGAGGGCGGCGAGTAGATGGTAATAGTTTCAATCTCTCTTAAAGAGGTCCAATATGCAAGGAAACACCTTGCACAATATGACGACGCCCTACCAACTGATGATCTCACAAAGATACTGGAATGGTTGAACAAGAAAGAGGAGGAACTTGTACAGAAAACAAAACGGTTCCTCACCAAGGCAAAGTCATGTTTTGATATATGTTGCATTTGCGGGCAGGACTATGACGACTACAACGAGTGGATACTTGTAGAACCTATGAACAAAGAGGTATTCACTTTCAGAGTATGCAACGACTGTACGGAATTCACAGGTAGGTTCTACAAGTTACTGCAAGAGCGTTTTGAGATAGAGGAGGCCGTTGCATAGATGGCCGTGTACGCGATAGTTGAATGCCCCAAGTGTGGGCCGGAGAAATTACGAATCACAACCTATGCAAAACACCGGACAATAATTCCAACAGAGTCATTCTCATGTCAAGTACAATATGAGGCATTGGAACGAAAATTCAAAGAGGATCATCCAGTCAAGTGTGCGGTATGTGGTTCGATCCTTTCACTTAGTAAGCCAAGCAAGGGGGTTGGTAAGTAGATGCGTGCACTTGATCTCTTTTCGGGTCTTGGTGGTTTCTCACAGGGCTTTCTCGATAGAGGGCATGAGGTCGTAAGGTACGATGTAGACCCCAAATTCAAGGATATCCCCAACACCGAGTTAAAGGACGTGTTCGACCTCACATCGGAAGATATCAAGGGATATGATGTGATCCTCGCATCTCCCGACTGCACATATCTATCAATAGCAAACCACACCCCCGATAAGGAGTACCTTGCAATCGCTATGCAACTGGCGCATCACACGAATATGATAATCCAGGGGGCCGATCCGGAATACTATGTCATTGAGAATCCAAGAGGTCGAATGCGTAAGGTCCTCGGAATCCCTACAGTAACTACCGCATGGGGATACTGGGGAACACCCTATTTCAAACCGACCGATCTCTTTGGGAAAGTACCCGCCCTTGATTGGTCATCGCGCTATACCACACCTGTAGCGAAAGCACACTGGAAGAATTTCACCAAGGACAAGTTCTCATACCTTGCGCCAAGATCTCCAAGTCTGCGTTCCCTTGTGCCTTATTCCTTTTCCCTTGCTCTTTGCATTGCGATAGAGAACAAAGCCCCCTATCAATCAATACTCCTGGAACACTTGGACCCGATACCGGAGATGATCACAGAATGAAATATCGAACTGTGGTCGCGGACTTTGCATGGCCTTTGGGACTTGGCGGAAATGTCCCAAGTAAGATGCAAGGGACCGCTTTGAAAGAAACCCTTCCATATCGGACGATGTCCGTAGAAGATATCCGCGCTTTCCCGATCAACGACTATGCTGCAGAGGATTGTCTACTTTTCCTATGGGTCACGAATGGCAAGACCAAAACAGGGATTCCGGTAATCCAACTTGCCCTTGAGATCCTCGAGCATTGGGGATTCACCTATCACACTATGCTCACATGGGTAAAGGATAATCCCTTTTCCTTCTGGTCGCCTGTGAAATCGGCCACTGAACATGTCATATTGGCACACCGAGGGGAATTGAACTGCGACCATGTTATTTTTGCCTATCGCGGGCAGTTCAGAGAGTTGACCTCCAATAAATATTCGGTAATGCCAGGAGTGTTCTACGCCCCCAATAAGACCCACTCCGAGAAACCCGCCAAATTCTACCAACTAGTTAGATCCTGGACCCCAGGACCACGAATTAACCTGTTTGCCAGACCTGCGCAAATAGGGTTCGATGGTATGGGCGATGAGTACGTCGCCGACGGCCCCCTTGCCCCATTCCTATCAGAACATGGCGAATCCAGCAAGATTCGCGAACAGGAGGAATGCACCGAATAGGCGACGACGGCCTCTAAACGTAGGTCCTGCAGGATCTACCGCAAACTGGAATGGCAAATCCAATCAGATTTGCACAAAGGAGTCATGTGGCCCGTATCGTTCCCGATGGTCTTTCTTATGCTGAATTTCTTTTGGGACTCTCGAACGGGCCGACTCCACCCCTTTCGTAAGGGATCAAGAAACAAGAATTGCGAGATGGTGACACTCGCACAGGTTTACTAGTTTAGCCTGTTTTCAGTTCTCGCTTGAACATCCCTTACTTGTAGACAGGACAGTTATCGCATTACAGACATAACCCAAAGTCCTTGCGTCGTCTTTGCCTTCAAGTTTTTCCCCCCTTGAAATGCACATTTCGACCGTTCAAAAGTCGCTGTGCGACGCCACACCATAACGGTGTAGGCATTTCTACTGCGTCGCGCACCGACCAAACTAGTGTTTCGTTGCGTTCTGTGAGGGTTCCACTCGCGAACATAGGGAAGGCGTATCCAAGGAGATGAATGAATTATGAGTACGGAATTGAAAAAGAAACCAACAAGAAAAATGGTGAATCCCACCAGGGCAAGGAATGAAACCCTTGGTCAGTCGTGGAAACAAGAGGCCCAGTTCCACGTTGAGGAAATTGCATTGATGGAGATCGGATTCACAGTACGCGATATCAGGCATAAGATAACAGAACTACAGGAGGTTGTCGAACTCCTTGATAATGCAGCACAGTGTTGTGTCCTTTGGAGGTCCTTGGGCGATATGGTGAACCTGCACCTTGATACCGCTATCAAGGCGTTGAACGAGGCAAAACGGATTACTCCCTGGGTGCGACAACTGCAAGGGGAACTCTTGGTAGATTATGATGAGGTGAGCGAATGAACGACAGAAACAAACCGTTCCTACTGCGCCTCCCGATGATCATGTGGGATATCTGGCGATTCTGTCCAAGGTCCGGAGAACTCCTGAACAAGTACGGAATCAATTACAAGGAGGTGAAAGAAAAGAATGGGTAGCGAAACTGAAACTAAATCAATTACAAAGATGCCTGATGAGGATTTTGAATTATTCATGCAAGAATTCGAAACCAAGCAATTTGACCTGCATCAGTTAGGCAAACTCTATGTGATCCTTAACAGGAAACTTAGTCTTTCAAAGAAACAGGCATAACAATGCCTAGTTCCTTTAATTTCTTTCTTGCATCCTCATCTAGCATCGAAACTATTGCCAACATGCCTTTCTCAATGATCTCTAATCGGTCCTCATCAACGTCGGGTTTTGGAGGGCATAACAAGCAAATGCTACTTGTGGCAGGGTTCAGGTTCGAACACACCGGACAGATCCATGCCTCTATGTCTATTTTTTTCTCATCTTTTGGGTCCAACAACCCTGCACGTCTGTACATCTCATCCTCGATGTCCGAATCGATCAGGTGAATGTATCTTTTTCGTGACCTGCTATCGTCAGACCAACCCAGAGCCTTGTTCATCTTTTCCTCTGCCATGTTCTCACCGGCAAATCTAGTACCAACAAGGTGTCGAAGACAATGAATCGGGCGACCACCAGGAATCGGAGGTCTTGACATCTGTTCGTCCAATGCCCTTTGTAGATCGCGCAACGGATAGTCGTTAGCCACGAACTGTTTGAACAGTTTTCTTTCCACGTTGTTCTTTGGGATCTTATCAAGAGGTGTGCCCATATCGGTCTGTTCGCGAAATCGAATAAAGCATTTTAATCGCCGTGTTTCATCCGGATCTCTAAATCCTGAGTTCACCCACGCCCTGACAACATATTGTCGTATTTGTCCATAACCAAGTTCTTTATGCACCAATCGACCGTTCACACGCACTCTCCTAAGAGTGACAAACAAAGGGCCTGATTTTACAGGATGCGATTTCAACCATGCAAGGATTGATGGTGTGCTATGGTATAACCACAGAGGGCGCGTGAACGTCTTACTCCTTGTGAGTTCAACACGCCACATCCTTCCAGATACTCTCTTGTTTGCCAGTATGGCATCCATGACCCTCATGTTCGTCTTTCCCAGTTTCATATCCTCGATCTGGATACTAAGCCCCTCGTCCGCACGGGGCCCCATCTCTGTAAAGATGTGAATGTATGCTCTTGTCATCTCATTAGGTGCATTCCTGACAAGATGCAGGGCCACATCCTCTTCCGGAATATCCTTTCTTGTCAATTTCCGTTTCTTTGGGCGTGTGATCCCTTTCGTCACGTCCTCTCCAAGGTACTCTGAAACCATCTGGATACGTAAGAGGTCGTGGCAGATCGTATCGTTAGAAAGCGCACCGCCCGTCCTACCAGGTCGCCGGATGAACTCTATCACCCATTCTGTAGTAAGTTCGTCAGGAGGTGGAAGTCTGTGTAATAACGAAATGAAATTTTTCTTGTATGAGTGACTCAAGTTCGATAGTTTCTCATCAAAGAATTTCTTATACTTAGTAGGTAGTCCCATACCGTCTAATCTCGGCACTCTGTATTAATCTCCTATAATATTCCATAACCCCTGTAATACTTGGTCTATTCTGAGGGTTACTGAATATTAGTAGCATTTCAGAGCCCTCAATCTATACATATCTTTCTCGTTTTCGCTAGAACTCACAACCATTCGAAAAATGGGGGCTTTGATATCCGATGTGTTGCCACATAACACAAACCTTATATGTAAATGTGTTGTATAATAACACAGGTAATGATTATGAAAGTTAACCAATACGAACAGAGATGCGCGGACTGCGGGGAGATGGTCCCTGCAGGCGAGGGGAAACTCGAAAGGGTTGAGGAATACGGCGATAGTTACACTGATGCAACTGGCACAAATCCTACCAGTTGGACCGTCACACATTATCCCAAATGCCCCGAAAAAGAACAAGTTGAGGAGCAGGAGGAAAAGGAGATCATACTTGGCGATGTGATCTACAAGGCGGATAAGTACAATGGCGACCTTGGTCACATTGAAAAATTCGCGACCCGTGATGAGGCAGAACAGTACGGTGGCGAGATCACTGAGATAGTGGTGGCGGATGAGGTCGCACGCATTGGGCGGATGAGGGGGAAAGGCGAGGATGACGCAAAGAAATTCCTAAAGTATAAACTGAAGAATGCCAGGAGTGCGTTAAAATGAAAATTACGATACATCATTATTGTGGGTGGTATTCCCACGAAAATGAGAACGGACTACCCTTAGAATCCGCAGTCCCTGAATGGGCCTATCGCGGTATGGTGCTCCCTGATATGATCTGTCCTGAATGTGGTGGTTCTGGTGTGCAGTTGCAGTGGTGCGCGGATAGGGACTTGAAACCGATAGCCGTGTATCCTGGTTGTGTCCTGAAGGTAGGCTCGCACAAGCATGGCGCATATTATCAATCCTACATTCCCTTGCCCGATTGGGAATACTGGGGAATGGACATGTTACAGGGCAAGACCGTCAACGTCCTTGCCTGGAGGAATGTGGAACAGAAACTCCCTGTGGTCTGGCGCGTGGCGATCACCAGCAACAGGCGATTGATGGTCCCTAGTGGTAATTTCGAGCCAGGTGAACTATTACATATCGCGTTCGTATTCTAGGAAGTCAAAAATTGACTTCCATCCTTTCTTTTTAGACATCCACGAATACATGACCTTTCGATTAATCGTCGAAATCGCCGATATTCAAGAATTTCAGGAAATCAATGACCGCTTTTCCTTTTGCCCTGGTTATCCTCTTTTCTATCACACCATCCACGACAACATCATACTGATGCGTCTTAGTATTGTGATAGAAACTGATGGATTTTCCTTTTATCTCACAGTCATATTCGGAATCGTACATAGGTGAATCGGGCATGAGAAAAACTATCCTTGCATGTCGATAAATCTTTCGACATGATACCACCCGCCCCAGTAGTGAATCAGTGGACAGATTAATAAACAAGTAACACGTAATCATGTTTCATGTAATACCACTCAGTCTAGTGGTGAAATCCGTAATCCGGAGTCGATGATATGTGTCCTTGATCATATTGCGGGGCTGACCCGATGCTTGGCGAACTTACTTTCTGGATATCGTTGTTCTTAACATGGGCGGTCATATCAATTCCATTTCTATTACTGGGAAAATTGATTCTATGGGGTGTGAGATTGATATTTCCAAAAAAAGCAAATGAATGTTCGATATTAAGGCGGGATCTAAGGGTCGCGAACAAGACCATCAGGCGTCTGCGGGCAAAATTTATGCCTGTTCTACTAATCCTTGTATTTATTGCACCTCTTGTTGCGGGTCCCACTGTGAGAGATGTACAGGTCGTAAAGGAATTGAACGATGATCCTCAGATTGTTCAGGAAAACCAATTCCTGGAAGCTGCGGATGGAGCAGAGTCCACAGAATCAATAACGAGTTTCAGTGAAACACTTGATGATGATATTATGCATTACATGGATGCATTTGCCAGTAATTTCACGGTGTTGGCATCATCAGGTACAGCGGGAGATGATAGCAGTACGGGAAGTTATACTGATACTCAAACTGTTGATGAAACCGCCTATACTGGAACGGGCACAGGTGGAAACAGAGGATGGGTCAGTTTAGTGTTTACATTACCTTATATACAGGTGGAAACATTCAATTCTTTAATTGTTAATACCAGAGCGAAAAGGGGCGCAGCTACTTGTTGGATTCAAGCATATAATTATGATACTCCTGCATGGTCGGGAATTACACCGGATTATCTCTTAGAGAGTGGTTCGTACGTATGGGAAAATGGAAGCGGAAAAACGGATTCTGATTTTTACGATGCTGCAAACCGACAGGTTACGATACGAGTGTGGACTGCAGATAGCTCCCCTCCTGATATGACTGTTTATGTTGATTACATGGAAGTGATTATCAATGTTGATTACATGACCCTTGCCGACTCGGACCACTACGCGGAGTCATTCGCGGATGTTTCCGATATCGACCCTGATTCAACAGCCGATCTGGGAACGGATAGCGATGTCATGTATGTGGATATCGCTGGTGATTCAGCATATGATTATTGGTACACTAACACTCCTAGTTTTGCAGCCAACACGTCGCTATATTTTGAATATCAGATAAAGAGGAATGCCAGTGCGAATCATGCATACTTCCAGATTACGGGATGTTCTCTTGATGATAAAGCAGGAACTGCTACCGCGATTGAATCATCGTGGTATGTTTCAAGTCAAACTTTTGTGACAAGAAAAGGCCACATCATGTTTGATCATGCAATTGAAAGTATCAGGTTCAGGGCTCGGGATGGCACGGCTGTTCGATTATATTTTGATTATTTCCGACTCGGGCCTGCTAACGAGTTTGGGATGCAGCACGACGGGAGTACCACCGAGGGAATTACTAATGATGGCGGTGCGGGCATAACTTATACTACCTCTTCAAATGGCGAGATATTAATCCTTGAAGCAGAGAATACCGACGGGAATTATTATGTTGCTGCTTTCAATATTGCATATGATACAACTTCTACAAGTTCCGATATAGGAACGACCTATTATCCCTTTCACGAATTGAATTACAATGCAACTTTGGAAGGTGGTGCAACCTATGTTAACTGGCGACCTTATGTAGATGGTCACTATGGTTCACATGGTCTAACAGAAGATTCCGCTTGGCATATTCTAAGAGCGAATGTCGCTACTTATACTTCAAGTTCAAGTAACAAGTTCATTTGGATATATTCTGTTTTGGATGCAATCGGAGAAAAATTCACTTTAGAGATTAATTATACAAAATTTTATTCGATCGCGGATTTTAGTTCTTTTTCACAACACGCAGATATGGATACGAACGATTATTTCTATGTGGTTGATGGTGTTCTGCACTGCGAGAATGATGAGTCAAACGGCGACTATATGCGAATGAATTATGACCCCGAACTTGACATTAATTATGCAACTTACAACATTGTAAATTCTACCGTGTTCATAGATGGTTCGCAGGATGATCTAATAGGCTACAACTGGATTGATGATGGTGGGGTCTTACAAGATACTTGGAGAACTGAACTCACTCAAGATTTGACAGGGAGCCCATATCTTAAGATAGATATGCCAGGTTCTTGGGAAATCCACGATTTGAAATTCTGGGAGGATGCAACACCTCCAACAATAAGTGAGAAATTTGCTAATCCTCCCGATCCGTATGATGATGAGAGCGTAATGTTCACGGTCCTTGCCTCGGATGGTTGGGATCTCTACACTGTGACCCTGAACGCCTTGGAATATCCCAGTGGTTTCAATGACGTGGATTACACCATGACGGAAACGGTGGATAACACGCTCTACAAGTATTCCTTTGATACAATGCTCGATGGAGATTACGTATTCATTATCACGGCGGACGATGGTGCAAACACCGCAGTTAGTTACTATCCTATCACGGTGCGAGAAAGTGAGATAGACGTGGATACCGTGACGCTGTTCGGGGCAGGTGATGATTTCACGATGATGCAGTGGTCCTTTGCGATCAACAAGGACTGTACTTACGTCATAAATGAATGGTCCACAAACAACCCCGCAAGTGATACTCATAGCGGTTCTGTGGCCAGTGGGACTAGGAACATCGCATGGACGAAACTTACCACTGTTGATTCACAGGTGAATTTCACAGTCACGTTCAGCAATGGATCATTAAGTTATGTGTTCGAGAGTAGTTACGAGGTGGCACAGACCGCACTTGCGATCAACAGTTACGATTTCGGGTTCACGCAGAACGAGGTCACATTCAATTTCGATATGACAAAGGACGGCACTTACACTCTGTACTTGAATGACGTGCAAGAGGCCACAGATTCATTCTCCACAGGGAGTAATTTCCTGAACTGGACACGTACAAGTTCCACCGATCCGGCAGAGGTAAGGGCCGCTTTGAAACTCTCGGACGGGATCACAACTCTTTGGCGGAATAGGACCTATGATGAATATTCCCTGACGGCGTTCTCCATTGAATCTTTCATATTCTCCATTGGCGATGATGTTGTTACCGCTTTTGTTCAGACATCATTCGACAACGGGACTGCTTATCTCTATCAGGATGATGTGCAAAAGGACACGGATTCGGAGGGTAACTACCTGAGTTATTCCAGATCCACCACTGCGGGAACGTACCAGGTGGCATTCAAGGTGGACTGCGGAGGATCTAATGTCTTTTGGTATAACGATTCGTACACCGTTGCTATTACAGAGATCGCACTTTCTAATCCTTATTACGGCGAGAATGACAACCTGTGGATATTCTCCGCAACGGTCAACTTGAATGTCAATTACTATGTCTATGATAATGGCAGTTTGCGATCCTCCGGTGCAAAGACCGCGGGGTTCTTTTCTTTATCAAGTGATTTTGTCAATACAATCGGTAAACACATCATTTCCATCAAGTTCAACACATCCTCTGATGATGAATGGGCAGGGGGATCCTATGATGTTACAACGACCCTCTATCTTGATTCCATAGATATCGGACAGGATAACGAAACCGTTACTGTTGGTTTCAGAGTGGTTCGGAGTGCTACATCATCGCTTACATTCACCGCCTATGAATCGGGAGTTGTAATGGCAACAGGAGCCATAACCATCAACGCGGGGGATTTCTTTAGTTGTTCTTTCGACAAATCCTACGTCAACATCGAGGGAAATGCCACTGTGGTGTTCACGGACGGCACAAGTTCGGTGAATGTCACAGTGATCTATATCACAGTGGATCAGGCGGATTACACCACTGTTAACGGCGGTAGTGAAACGATAAACAAGGCTCCTCCTCCTAGTCTTATAATACGTAATTTTCAAGTTTTTACAACCGATGATTATGCGTACGCAGTAGGTTCCACAACTCTCGGTTGTTCATACGTTGCATATCAGAATGGAATTGAGGTAAGTTCAGATGACCTCGTCGAAGGATCATTCAACATTGAACTGCCTTTTGAGTCTGGACAAGTGAATGTCACCTTTGTATTTTCATCGGCTGGCGAACCGGACATCAAAACCTATGCTGCTTACGGTGTTGTCAATGATATCTCTGGCGATATCATGACCATCTCCGTAG
>Ga0209976_10000301_pt1 | contig 36372 bp, 24 predicted proteins | sample SumtaG_FD_182806 | JGI IMG/M metagenome (GOLD analysis project Ga0209976, IMG submission 182806) | Deep subsurface microbial communities from Indian Ocean to uncover new lineages of life (NeLLi) - Sumatra_00157 metaG (SPAdes) (version 2) | ecosystem: Environmental > Aquatic > Marine > Oceanic >...
CTGTTTTATTTTTGAATATGAAGAAGAGGATGAATATTATTTTGGTTAAATTATTGGTTGATTTATGTTATTATAGTCCCTTTTTATGTTTTTAAAACCTAAAAAGAAATTAATTCTTTATAAATTAAATTAAACAAAAATAAAAAAAAAAAAAAAAAAAAAAAAAAAAAAGGATTAAAAAATTTTAAAAAAAAAATGAGTAAATCAAAAATAGAAAAAATAAATGTTTTAATTACAAAACTTTACGGTTATATCAATAATAGATGTTTTAGTGGTCCACTCGAGATTATTCTATCTTTTATAGATTATGAAGATCTTTTTACGAATATGATTTTTATTAATAAAAATTTTTATCATGCAACTTTCAAATCATTTACCCATTTAGGTTTAGAAGTTAAAACTAAATATCTAAAAATAGCATATAAAACCTACAACCTTTTATTAATGAACATTTTGCTTTTTGACAAAAGACTGCAATCCAATTTTATCAAATTTAGTAACCAAGAAATTTTTTGGGGAATAAACTCCTTTACACCATATCCAAATGTTATTAAATGTATATTAAATGATTATAAAAGCGATGGACGGATTATTAACAACCTCTTTGATAAATCAATAGAGTTAAATTACCATTCTATTATTCAATACTTTATTGATGATAAAAGAATCCACTTACTTTTTTTGAAAACCAAGTTTGTTAAAGCATGTGCACTTGGTAAAGATAAAATTGTGGAGATTTTTTTAAAAGACGATAGGATAAATCCATCTGATATAAAAAACACTCCTATTCGTATTGCTTGTGTAAATGGACATTATGAAACAGTTAAAATTCTTTTATCAGATAAAAGAGTTGATCCATCAGATCGAAACCAAGAATGTATTAGAGTGGCTTCTCATTTAGGGTTTAAAAAGATTGTTAAATTACTTTTAACTGATTCTAGAGTTGACCAAACTTCAATAATATAAAAAGTTGTAAATAAAAACACTTATTTTATTTCATAATTTTACGTCTTTTAGATTTTCTTTCTTCTTCTTTATCCCTTTCCATTTTTCTTTTTCTTTTTCTTTCAATTTTTCTTTTTCTTTTTCTTTCAATTTTTCTTTTTCTTTTTCTTTCAATTTTTCTTTTTCTTTTTCTTTCCATTTTCCTTTCCTGTTTTTTAATTACAATATTTCTTTTAATTTCCATCTCAATTTTTATTTCATCCAATACTTTTTTGGCACCTGGGCTAAAAGTTGCATAAAATTCTATAACTTTTAGATCTGTTTCTATTTTAGACGGATCATAATCTCCCAATAATTCTAATCCACTCAAAGTGCGAACTCTACTTAGAGCAACATAAAAATGACCCTTACAAAACAAATTCCGCATAGAAATAATAGCATAATCTATAGTTTTACCTTGACTTTTATGAACAGTAAAAGCCCATGCTAATTTTAGGGGTAATTGACATCTTATTAAAATTTTTTCATTTTTAGATGATTTATTAATAATTATTTCATTCATACACATTTGTATATAAATCTCAACTCCATTTTTAAATTTTACTTTAGGCAAATAATCATCACTATCCTCAAACCCTGTCACAACTCCTCTAGAGCCGTTATATAATCCAATCTCTGGTGTATTTTTTAAATACATAACTTGAGCATCAATTTTTAATCTTAAGATATCAACATATTTCCCATTGTTCAATTTATCAAATTTCCATTTATTTTCTTTATCCAATTTACTTAATTCATATGTATTTATCATTGAGTTATAAATATTTGATTTAAAACTTTTAATATTTCTATCTTTCTTAAATCCATTTTCATAATCTTTAGAAATATAAATCCTAATCTCACCTTTTAATTTTTGAATTTTATTATTGTTATAATAATTTACATTTTTATTCAATGAAAAAAGTAGTGTTGGTATGATACCATCAGAACAATCCAATGGACGTATACATTCCCTCAATTTTTGATCTCCAAATTTTGTTAACCTTCCATATCTAACCTCATCTAAGACTTTTAAAAAGATAGGATCTCTCTGACGGAAAATATAATCAAGTTCAAAGATGGTTTTAATGTTATTCAAAAAGAGTTTAGATTCAAATAAATATCTCTCTTTTTTTTCATCTCTTTTGGTAACTGGAGGTAACTGGAAAAAATCCCCAATTAACACAAGTTGCATTCCACCAAAAAAATTTTTTAACTTTCGTAAACTTCTAGAAGTTTTATGCAGATTTTTAAAATATCTAGCACCAAGCATTGAAACCTCATCAATTATAAGACATTTACATCTAGACCATATACCTTCATGTTTTTTATCATAAAAGGCCAATATTTGGTTTTTACCCTCTCTACGTTCTTTGAGATTTACTTTTTGTACCATTTTTTGCCATTCTTTTTCAATTCCAATTTTTAAATATGATTGTAACGTTTTACCTCCAATGTTCAAAGACGCAATACCTGTCATGGCAGTAATTCCAATTTCGTCTTTTTCATATTTTTGTTGTAAAACCAAGTGTATTTTATTTATTAAAGTTGATTTCCCGGTACCAGCACAACCAGTAATTAAAACGCTATCGCCTTTTAAAATAGAAGTTATGATTTGGTTTTCTTTATTTTGATTAACGTTTATCATAATTTTAAAATTTTGGAGTGAAAAAAAAAAAGGGGGGGGGGTTTTTTTACTTACAAAAAAAAAGTAACTATTTAATATCACCAATAGCCATTTCTGTAGCAAATTTCCATGGAGAATTTTTTTGCTCCTCACTAAGTTTTATATCATAACCAAGCTTTACTAAAGGAAGTACATGATTAAATTCCATATCAAATTCTTTTATAATTTTTGGGGCACAATCCATATTCAACATATTCATCAAGAAAAACGCAAAATAATCCCTTTTGGCTCCAATATCCAATAACATCCCAGTTTTACTATCATTTTCATATAAAACACTTTTATAACAATTCCCGAAGTTATAACACTTAACAATAACATTTTTATATTTATTATATAATGGCGGGTTGCATGTATATTTTGCTATTCTAGTTGATCCATTTCCAGTTGATAATGGATTATGAAAATAAGTTAAAGTTGCAATCTTTTTTTTAATCTCTTTTTCATTCATTTTTCGTTTTATTTTTTAATTTGTTTATGCAATAACAAAATTGAATATAAAAAAAAAGGAAAAAAAAAAAAAGTGACTAATTATTTATTATCAAAATTTTAATGAGTTTTTTCTTTAAATCTGGTTGATTGTAGAATATATCTTAATACCCTTTGTTTTAATGTTATAACAACTTCTACAACATGCCATATAATGCTCAGATCCAATTAATTCCACTTCTTGTATTTCTTTTGTTATTCTAAGGCTAAATGGGGCGTCGTATCCACAAATTTTACAAACTGCATTCAATTTTACAATTTCATCTGCCACTGAAATCAAATCACATATTTTACCAAATGGTTTCATTTCAAATGTTCCATCACAACCAGCAACAATAACAATCTTCCCAAGGTCAGCGCAATATTTAACAAAATCTATTAAATCATCAAAAAATTGGGCTTCATCAATTCCAATTATATCAAATTTTTCAATTTGGTTTTTTAATTCATAAAGTTTAAAGGTTTTTTCTCCTTTTTTTTTAACACCATCATGCGTAGTTTGAACCGTATCATTCTTATAACGAATTCTAAAAACTTTTTTTTGAGCTAATTCATATCTAGTTAATCTTCTATTTAATTCAGTAGTTTTACCTGAAAACATAGGACCAAGAATAATCGAAACCTTTCCGGAAATTGACATTTTTTTTTTAATTTGAAATAAAAAAAAACTTTAATAAAATTATTTATGATTAGACCGATTCAACATGGAATTAAAACTTTTTAAAGGTTCAAATAGTCTTTTTTCAATTCTAAAATTTCTATTTGAAATGTTGTACAAAACGATATTTGCAAATTCAAATGATTCATTAATACAAGAAGATTCATCCATACTTGAAAAGAGTTCAATTGTAAATCTTAAATCTAAAGATCTTTCATTATTATAATTTTTAAACTTGTTCTTATTTTTATTTACTCTAGTAACTGACATTAAATTATTTAAATCTTTCTTATCCTTAAAAACTACAGTTTTACTTTCTTCTAAAATTTTTTCAGATTCTTCAACGAAATTTTTTTTAAATTGATTAAAATTATTACTTTTAATTATTGATAACCCAACAACTTTTTTTAAACATTTTCTTATAAATGCAGGAGTTGATACAGAATTAAAATTCCACCCTATAAATTTAGTAATCCCATCATCAACCCAAATTCGAACTTGTTTATTTATAAATAAAATCTTTTGTCCAGTTCTTTCAATGTTTAAACTCGTATATCTATATTTAAATGGTTTGTGATTTTTGTTCCAATCATTTAAGGTTTTTTGTATCAAATCTTTATTACCCTTGATTACAATTGAATCAGTGTTACAATAAAGAATTTCAATTTTTTTAACAGTTTTAAAATATTCAATTGTTAATTCAAGAAGTTCTCGGGCCTCTGAACATATTTTTTTAGCAATAAAAATATTTCCACATATTAAAAACTGTTTAATACCCCATTTAACACCAAATGATCCATAAATAGCGTTTAATATTACCTTATAGACGTGTTTTTTCCTTGGGTCTTTTTCTTGTTGTTTTAATTCATATATTTTTTTGACTACTCTATAATATGGCATTAATTTGGGATTATTCTCAAATAAATTAAGCATCATTGAAGGATACATTGAGGTGTAATCAACACAAACAATGATGTCATCTTGCTTATTTACTGTAACAAGTCTTGATTTTGAAAATATTTCAATATAAGAATTGCTTTTATAACTATTTAAATCTTTAGGTAAAGAACAAATTATTGTTGAAGGGTATTTATCAATGGGTATATTCTTATTTATCTCTGATAAATAAATCATATCAGAAATCATTTTACGATTTGGGACCTTTAACAACATATAGATCGGTATTGATAAGAACTTGGTGACATAAAGAAGTTGTTGGAAATAATTTTGGAAGACTTCATACATGTGAATAAATCTTTTCATTAATTTATTACCCCGTTTTAATTCAAAATAAATCATTGGGTGTATTTTTATTCTATCTTCATGAAGATTATCGGAAATTCTCAAAAAATTTAAAATTAAGTCATGTAAGTAAATAATAAAACAGTTTTGACAGTTTAAATCGTTAAAATCGTTGGAAATAAGTAAAAGTTTATATTTTTCTTCTTCTTGTTTATTCCAACAACAAATAATTTTATTTTCTTGATTGAAATTCTTTACATTATACTTGAAATTTTCACGAATTGATAATAATTCATAATTTTGATTTATTTGATAAATTTTAACACACAAACACCCATTTTTGATAGTTCTTAGATATATTGGGATAAAAAAACTTTTGGTTGTATTAATTATATTAAAACATTCGTTTTTAATTAGAATCTTTTCTAAAAATCTAATTCCAAAATTTGTAACAAATCTAATACTTCTACAAATATTTATCTCAAAGAATTCACATTTTTTGTCATTGTTTTTTATTTCGTTTAGTAAAAAAGTTTTATCACTCTCTTTAAAATAAATTTTGTAAACTCTGGTTAAAATTCTATCAGTTTGTTCAGACAATTTAACATTTTTGAGTTTATGAACGCTTTTAACACTTTTGGACTTGTAAATAAATTTAATTCTTTTTGATTTCGATGGATAAATATAAAACCAATTATAAAATTTAACTTTTTGTATTTCAATTGTTTTTTTATTTAAATTATAAACCAAAATTCTTATTTTATTATCAAGTGTATCACACGCATGTAAAAACAGGCTAAATTCTATATTTCCATGTTTTCTATTTCCATTTTCAATGATTTTATAATCATATTGAGATTTTTGAACATTTTTGAACATTTTTTCCAATTTTTTTTTAATGTTAAAAAAAAATATTGTTTTTAATATAGTAATAATTTTTTTATTATCAATTAAAAAGAAAAATGTCCAGAAAATTTAAGTCATTAAAAAAACAACGATATAAAGTAAATAACCCTAGAAAAGGGTTATTGGATACTAAATTAAGTATAAAAGTTAAATCAAGCTTAAATTCAAAGAAAATAAAAGAATTTTATAAAAATTCCAAATCCTCTTTATCTAAAAATAGAATAAGTACTAGTGGCAAACTTCCATCCAACGTATCACCAATCAATGGATTGAAATTGTACCGTGATTATCAGTCACATTTAAAACTCATTGATGATAGTGGCATAAGTGCTAAATTTAATAGAACGATCATGCCAGATTCCACTCTAAATACATTCATTAATAAAGTCACAGATCGTAGAAATGACGATGATCCAACATTAAGAACAATTGATGCAATTCCATTTTTTAAACTTTTTAAAATGTATGAGAATTTTAAAAATTTTGGTATGGATGATTTAATTGGGAAATTTCCAAAAGATAAATACTTTCACTTGTTTAAAACCGAATTTCCCCCAATGAAAAATATAATAAATACATATCGTATACCACCGAGAAATGATATAGAAAAATACAGAGTGGCTATTTTAGAACCAAGTGATTCAAAAAAATCCATAAATACATATGTTTATTTTAAATTTGAGAAAAGTAGTTTTTCTGGGTCCTCGAGAGGAATGAGTCCACTTCAAATTAAAATTTTATGGATTTATTCCAAAATCCCTAATGATGCAAAAGAAATTTATTTATTAATGATCCATTTTTATTATATAATGGTTAACAATGAACTCAGTGATTTATTTGCTGGTGATGAAGATCAAAAACCTTCATTTATAACATTCGAACCAGAGTTTTATAAACAATTTAAAGATTCCGATATGTTTAAACATATTAGAGATGTTTTTGGTCATTCAATGACAGATATTAGTATTGGTGGAAGGGGGGTAGAGCAATTCATTATACCTCTAAATTTACATTATATTTTAAAAGATTTATATTGGGGTAAAGATCTTAACATTCCACCACCCGGGGGAAATGCAAATAACCAAACTGTTTCACAAGATTTGGAAACTCTTTTGGATTATTTAGGAATAGACCGGGATCAAACAGATTTTTCTATATTTTTGATTAAGCCTAATAGACAATTTTATAAATATAATCATACAGTTCCTTTGTATAAAAAAGTTATAAAAATTCTTAATTCAATGTATCTAGATGAAAATGGATTATTTAAAGATTATCTTATTTTAATTGTGAATAAAATCCAACCCGATAATGTTTTAGAAGAATATTTTTTAGAAGGGTTTTTAACATTCAGAATAATACATCCTAAAGTTGCTAGATTGAAATGTTTACATATCTTTGAAAATGTCAATCCATATAACTCAGATTTTAAAAGCGTATTTAAAAGAAGTGATTTTAGAAATCTTATTCTTGTTTTTTTAGTAATTTTAAATAATATGAATATTAATATATGTATTACTGATTTTATTAATGATAACAATATATTATTAAAAATTTCAATCTTAATTCGTAATTTCATTACAAGCCCCATTACAAGAGAGGGTTATTTTGTAGGGAGTTTACACCACCATAATACCGGATTTGATATAAAATTTTATGAATCACAACGTACGAATTTCTCCAGTGAATATAATTATCAATTTTTTTTCATCAAAAAATTGAAGGATAAAAATAATTATACAGATTTAATAACTAAAATGATAGGACATATTAATTTGAAAGGTCGATTGAGAAAATTTCAAAATAATAATTTGAAAGGTCAATTGAGAAAACTTCAAAATTCTATTAGTAACGAATGGTTTCATGGTGCTATTGAACAAAAAATACCAATTGAAAAATATAATGAAATGAATAAAGATTTTAAGTTGGATGAAATTAATATTATTAGCATGAAAAAGGGATTGAAATTGTTTTTAAATGTAAAAAAATATGGTGGAATTACTTACCCATTTAGATATAATATATATCTACCAGATTTTTATCCACGTTTTGAATCTTATGAAGCTTATTTAAATATGGAAAAGGAGAAATCAGGGATTATGCAAGAATAATGAGATGACTACCAGTCAGACACATTTTAAAATCAGTATAATTGTATGATATGAAAATTACTGGTGAATTTTTTAATCTTAAAAAAAAATATATTTAATAAAAAATATTGTTTTTAATATAGTAATAGTTTTTTTATTATCAATTAAAAAAAAATGTCCAGAAAATTTAAGTCATTAAAAAAAAAAAATAAACAACGTTATAGAGTAAATAACCCTAGAAAAGGGTTATTGAATACTAAATTAAGCATGATAAAGGTTAAATCAAGTTTAAATTCAAAGAAAATAAAAGAATTTTATAAAAATTCTAACTCCTCTTTATCTAAAAATAGAATAGGTACTAGTGGTAAATTTCCAGCCAATATATCACCAATCAATGGATTGAAACTATACGAAGATTATCATTCACAAATAAAACTTATTGATTATGGCGTAGGTATTGCATTTAATCAAATATCTATTCGAAATTTCATTCTAAATACATTCATTAATAAGGTCAGAGATCATAGAAATGATGATGATCCAAGATTAAAAATAATGGATGCGATTCCATTTTTTAAACTTTTTAAAATGTATGAGAATTTTAAAAATTTTGGTATGGATGATTTAATTGGGAAATTTCCAGAAGATAAATACTTTCACTTGTTTAAAACCGAACTCCCTTTAATGAAAAATATAATAAGTGCATATAGTTTACCTCCGAGAAATGATATGGAAAAATACAGAGTGGCTATTTTAGAACCAAGTGATTCAAAAAAATCAATAAATACATATGCTTATTTTAAACTTGAGAAAAGTAGGATTTCTGGATCATTGGAAGGACAAATCCCAATTCAAATTAAAATTTTATGGATTTATTCCAAAAACCCTCATGATGCAAGAGAAATTTATTTATTAATGATACATTTTTATTATATAATGAATAACAAGAGACTCAAAGATTTATTTCGGTATGCAGATCAAAGCCCTTCATTATTAACATTCGATCCAGAGTTTTATAAACAGTTTAAAGATTCCGACATGTTTAAACATATCAGAGATGTTTTTGGATATTCAATGAGTGATTTTGATATTGATGGGAAGATGGTAGAGCAATTCATTATACCTCTACAATCAAATTACATTTTAAAAGATTTATCTCTCGGTAAAGATCTTACCGCTTTGCCAATGGGTAGCGGTGTACATAGCCCACCTGTTTCACGAGATTTGAAAACTTGTATTAATAATTTATTTGGCCTAGAACCTCAAGATTATTCTATATTTTTGATTAAACCTGGTAAAGAATTTTATAAGCATAATCCTACAGTTCCTTTGTATAAAAAAGTTATAAAAATTCTTAATTCTATATATCTTGATGAAAATGAATTATTTAAAGATTATCTTATTTTAATAGTGAATAGAACCATACGCAAAAATGTTTCAGAAGAATATTTTTTAGAAGGATTTTTAACATTCAGAATAACATCCCCTAAAATTGCTAAATTGAAATGTTTACATATAGATAGAGACGACAGTTCACACATTGCACGTGGATTTCCATATATACAAGAAAGTATTAGTAGTTTTGTTATTATTCTTTTAATAATTTTAAATAATATGGGTATTAATATATGTATTACTGATTTTATTAATGAACACTATTTGTTATTATATTTTTCAAGGGAAATGAATAAAACCCTTAAATACGTAAGGTCTTATTATAGAGAACACGATAAAACCGGATTTGTTATAAATTATTATTTTAATTTAAACAATGAATATAATTATCAATTTTTTTTCATCAAAAAAATTGTGGATCAAAATAATTATTCAAATTTAATAAATGAAATGAAAAAAAAAATTATTTCAAAAAATCGATTGAGAAATATTCATAATAATGTAAATATTTATAATAATGTAAATGAAGAATGGTTTTACGGTGCTATTGAAAAAAAAATATCAATGGAAAAATATAATAAAATAAAGAATAAAAATTTTAATAATATTAACATGAAAAAGGGATTGGAGTTATTTTTAAATTTAAAAAAACATGGTGGAGTTACTTATCCATTTAGATATAATATATATGTACCAGATTTTTATCCACGTTTTGAATCTTATGAAGCTTATTTAAATTTTGAAAAAAGGATGTCCCCTGAATCAAATCTTACATTAATGGAGAAAAAAAGATTAATAAGAGGATTACCAATCAGACCAAATTTTTAAAATTATAAAATATTGTTTTTAATATAGTAATAATTTTTTATTATCAATTAAAAAAAAATGTCCAGAAAATTTAAGTCATTAAAAAAAAAACAACACTATAAAGTAAATAACCACCACCCTGGAAAAGGGGTGGTGGATACTAAATTAAGAATGTTAAAGGTTAAATCAAGTTTAAATTCAAAGAAAATAAAAGAATTTTATAAAAATTCTAACTCCTCTTTATCTAAAAATAGAATAAGTACTAGTGGTAAATTTCCAGTCAATATATCACCAATCAATGGATTTAAACTGTACGAGGATTATCGTTCACATTTAAAACGTATTAATGATACGTTTTTCTGGTTTAAATTTGATAGAGAAGTCATGCCAGATCGCACTCTAGAGATATTCTCTCTAAATAGAGACGGGATTGCAAATGACCCAGAATTAATAATAGCTGACGCAATTCCTTTTTTTAAACTTTTTAAAATGTATGAAAATTTTAAAAATTTTGGTATGGATGATTTAATTAAGATACCTCCAAAAGATATATACTCTCCATTGTTTAAAACCGAGTTCCCTTTAATGAAAAATATAATAAATGCATATAGTTTCCCGCCGAGAAATGATATGGAAAAATACAGAGTGGCTATTTTAAAACCAAGCAATCCACAAACCCCCATTAATACACATGTTTATTTTAAATTTGAGAAAAGTAGTTTTTCTGGGTCATCAAGAGGTTTAACCCCAATTCAAATTAAAATTTTATGGATTTATTCCAAAAATCCTCATAATACCAAAGAAATTTATTATTTAATGCTACATTTTTATTATTTAATGCGCCACGAAAGACAACTCAGGGGCATGTTTACTGATGAACCCCCAAAACCTTCATTTATAACATTCGACCCAGAGTTTTATAACCAATTTAAAGATTCCGATATGTTTAAACATATTAGAGATATTTTTGGTTATTCAATTAGGGATATTGGTATTGATAAAAAAGGGGTAGAGCTATTCATTATCCCCCTACATTCACGTTATAATTTAAAAAATTTAACTTGGGGGAAAGATCTTATCATTTCAGATACACCACCAAGGGAATATACAGTTATTTCTAGACAAAATATCTCACAAGATTTGAGAAATCTTTTTAGTAATCTTGTTGAGGAACGATTTCCTAATGATTATTCTATATTTTTGATTGAACCAAGTAGAAATTTTTTTAAATATAATCATACAGTTCCTATCTATAAAAAAGTTATAAAAATTCTTAATTTAATATACCAAAATAAAAATGAATTATTTAAAGAACATCTTATTTTAATAGTGAATAAAAGAAAACCCAAAAATATTTTAGAAGAATATTTTTTAGAAGGATTTTTAACATTCAGAGTAGTATCTCCTAAAGTAGCTAGATTGAAATGTTTACATAGCTTTATAAAAAACAACCCAAAAATTTCAAGTGATTTTTCAGAATTTGCAACTAATGATTTTACTCTTACTCTTTTAGTAATTTTAAATAATATGAATATTAATATATGTATTACTGATTTTATTAATAAAGAGCTAATAAAACACTTTGAAACAATGGTTCATTATCTTAAAGATGGACCGCGTGGTAGTGATGTTAAACATCATCATAAAACCGGATTTAATATAGAATTTTATTTAGGGGACAAACATCTATCAAGTGATCGTAATTTGATCTATTTTGGCGATAGAAGAACTGAAAAGGGGTTTGATGATGAACATAATTATCAATTTTTTTTCATTAGAAAATTAAATGATCAAAATAATTATACAAATTTAATAAATAACATGAAAAAAAATATTATTTCAAAAAATAGATTAAGAAATAGGCATGATTATACTGGTAAAGAATGGTTTCATGGTGGTAAAGAAAAAAAAATACCGATGAAAGAATATAAGATTGCAAAGGATAAAAATGTTAATAATATTCACATGAAAAGGGGATTGGATCTATTTTTAAACTTGAAAAAATATGGTGGAACTGCTTATCCATTTAGATATAATATATATGTACCAGATTTTTATCCGCGTTTTGAATCTTATGAAGCTTATTTAAATTTTGAAAGTAAGCTTAAGCAACATACGAGATTTAAAAAAATGGTTATGCGACGTAGGAGAAAATTACCAGTTAGACCCAATTTTATGGATATATCAAAAATCTAATAAAAAATTAAATTCTTCATTTTAATTATCACTTTTTCTTTCTTTTTTTATTAGGAAGTGTAATTTTAAACCCATCTTTACCATCTTCTCTCTTTCTTTTGCGTGATTTTTTAAATATTGTTTTTTTTAATTTATACTCATGTAATTTTTCTTTAAATATAATATCTAATTTATTATCAATTCTTTTTTCTTTTAAAATGATATCAAGTTTTTCATTAATTTTCTCTTCAAATTTTTTTACTTCGAATATTGTATCGAATTTTTCATTAAATTTTGAAGAAAACTCCCTTTTTTTAAATCTTTTATCAAATCTTTTATCAAATTCTTCATCAATTTTTTTATTCATTTTTTTATAAATCTTTCTATCTTGGTTAATTTTTTTATCAATTTTTTCATCAATTTTTGTATTAAATAATTCATTAAATTCATCGTTTAAAAATGAATTAAATACATTATCAAATATAACTTCAAATTTTTCATCAAATTTTTCATCAAATTTTTCATTTAAAAATAAATTAAATGCGGTTTCAAAATTTTCATCTAATCTTTCCTCAAATTTTTCATCAAATTTTTTATTAAATTTTTCACTAAATTTAGTACTTTCTTCATCAACCATACACTCATTTTCTTTTTTTTGTTTATGAAAAACTTCAGTTAAATGCTCTTTTACATTTTTATTTTTCATACAACTATTATTTACAATGTTTTTAATATTGTAAAACATAAAAATGATTGATTCTGCGTGAATTTTATGAATATCATTATCTTTTAATATATCATCAAAAACCATTTTAACTGTATCATCATATTTAAATTTATCAAGTTCAAAAATTTTAAGTTTTTTTTTTAGTTGTACCATTAAATATATCATGAAAAAATCTCTAACTTCCTTTGTACAACTATATAAACTTATTTCTAGAACATTGGCATAGTAAGATTTAAATGAATTTGTTGAAACTATCTCCCCTTCTTTGAGAATATAATTAAATTGTTTCTTTAATGGATGATCGTTTTTAAAGGAAACTTTAAAAAGTAGTTTTTTTTCAGATTCATTATATGCCATACTTTCAATTTTATTTATTTTAAAAATGTATACATAAGAATTTTGTATACTTTTGTTTATTGATCCAATTGAAAGAATATCACCCTTACTCATTTATTTTTTTCTTTTTTTTTTTATGATAAAAAAAGTTTGGAAAATAATTTTTTTTTATTTTTATACATTAAAGGTTATTTTTAATTATATCAACTCGTCAATATTTTTATCAGTTTCTTTATTTTCTTCAAAAAACTCTATAGTATTATCTTCAAAAAAATCTATAGTATCTACATTTGACATCCCTGGACCCATGTAATCCATTTCTTCCTCAAAAGAACTTTCCTCTATTGAAACAGGAATTTGATCTATTGAAACAGACCTTTTATACCCCTTCAACATTTTACTATAAAATCTTTGTTTTAAATCTTCCGAATATACTTCATAAAAATCCTGTACAATTGAGTTATATAATTCTAATTCATAATCATGCTTTTGTTTCAGATCAACATCGCTAAAATTAAACGTATTATAGAGAGTTATATTTTTTTTCTTCATTCTTTTAAAATCATTAATATCTAAAAAAAGAATTGGTTTATACATGAGCCCCCCACCGAGATGAGTTAACCATTTATATTTGTTTTTACCCCAATAATTAATAGCAGTCAATACTGGAATTAAAATATCAAATTTAATTCTTTTAAATTTTAAAAAATCATAATAAACATTCAAAATAGATTTACTAAGTCTTTTCCCTCTATATTCCAAAACGGTAGTAAATAAATTCAAATATGATACCTTTGTAGTAACCATTTCAAAACCAGTTCCTTCACTTCCTTCAAAATTGTACAATAAATAAGAAACCAAATCTTTATCTTGAAGAATAGGGGTTATAATAGATCTTCTTGTATTGATCATGTACAAAAGACCATATGTGTTAGGAGTTAAACTGTAAATTTTTTCTAGTTGAGCATAAATTCTTTTTTCTAACTCATTTAAAATTGGGTGTAAAATTCCCTTAAATCTTAAATCTTTTAATTTTATTAAATCTCCATGTTGAATGTGTCTAATTTCAAAATTACCATGTTTAGTTTTAAATTTTTTAACTACGTCACCTAATAAAATATAACTATTCACATCTAAATGCGTTGGGTAAATGTTATAATCTATTCCATCTAGAGTTTTTGTTGTAATTAATTTCATAATATTCATTGTGTCAAAAAATCCAAAAGCTTTCTGTAATTTTAACATGTCAATATCAAAAAGATTGGAAGTATTTATTTCTTTATGATTATTTTTAATAAAAATATCAAACATTGCATACATAAGCATTTTAAAAGATTTAAATGCTCCAGTGAAGTAGGAAAAATCCAAAATATGCAAACCATTGTCTCCTTTTTCTGTATATGTAACAATAGCGTTTACAAATGTTTCCATTGTCATTTTATCAGTACGACTATTATACATTATAAACGAGTTTTTTATATCGTTAGTAATACTAGAATCATATTGATCGATAAATATTTTCAAACTTTTACTATAATTTATAAAAAAATTATAAATGTTTTTATCTGATCGTGCTTTTAATTCTTCAAATTCAATATATTTATCATAAAACTCATAAAAACTATATATGAATTCCATCGGAAGGGTGTAAATAACATCAATTGAATCATCATTTTTAAATTGATCTTGTATTTGAATAAAATATTTATTTTTTATACTATATTTTTCCCGAGCCTTATAAAATTCCACTCTAAGATAATTTAAATCTTTTATAAATTTTTTTAAAAGTGGAGCTTTAACTCTTCTCTTTTTTAATTTCACACTAGTTGAAATTGGATTTGAACTAGAATTATTTCCTGAAGTTTTCAAAACTTTCAATCTTTTCCTTTCGTTTATTTTCTTGAAATATATTTCTCGTGGTATAACAAGTGATAAAGGAGCTTCAAATTCTTCCATTAGACTTATGGGGGGGGGTTTTTTTTATGTTAAATGATTTTATTTTTTACGTAAAATAATTAAAAATTTTATTAAAAATATTGGAAGGTAAAAACAGAAAATTTTTATCAAATATTTCTTCTTTCATTTTCTTGGTCTTCCTTAAATTACAAAGTTCAATTATGATATTTTTTATCCCAAAATATTGCAAAAGCTAATTTTTTCAACTTAAATCTATTATTCTTATCACTTTTTGAAAAACGCATACAACTAATGTAAATACAATAATTAAGTGTTTCAAAATCATTTATTATATTTTTTTTTCCCCATTTACTTAATCTATCAATTTGATTAAAAAAATAAACAAAGTTAAAAATTTTTTGTTCAAGAAAATTTGAGTTATAAAATAAAACTTTTTTTGAGTCCAAATTTTTTCCTAGATGATACGTTGAATTTTTTTTTTTTGAAATTTTTAACATTTTTTCCCATGCAATTGTACCCAATGTAACAAACTTTGGAACATCATCTACGGTTTCTTTTTTCAAGCAAAAATATACACCATATCTACATTCTAAAGAACACCCACGAGTTAAATCTCTAATAAATTCTTTGCTATTTTTATAATATAAATCCATGCTATTAATTACATCAGTTTTATGTTTTAATTGAGTACAAGATAATGAGTTTTTTCTTTCCAAAATTATATTTGCAAGTTTTTGTATATGTTTAACATTCAACATAATTTTCCAAAAGATTGGATTTGATATAATTTCAAAAAAGTATTTACAAACAAATTTAATATTAAAAATTTCGTCAATATACAAAAATGTAAATATAATTTGTAAACAATCTTCTGGTATTAAAAGAGCTGAAACTCTTGGTGTAATTTTAGGCTTTTTTATTGATAATGAGTTTTTAACTCCATAATTGATTTTTTTTGCATTCATTTTTTTTCTTTTTTTTCTTTTTTTTTTTTCCTTCAACCAAAAAAATAAAATTAAGAATTAATTAAAAGAAATTTATTAAGAATTAAAAACAGAATTATTTTTTACTACAACCACCACCACCAAATATCTCTTCTTTCATTTTCTTGGCCTCCATTTCTGATTGTTTTATCAACAATTCTGTTCTCTCCTTTTCTAACTTTACGTGTTCTTCATCAATCAATATTTGAGTTTCATCATTTACCTTTTTTAAATTAATTCCCAATTTTAAAAGTTTTGAATCAAAATTTTTATTAAACTGAATAACATCTTTAGATACTATTCCTTTTTCAAATTCAACCAACTTACCATAATTATTAATATCTAATCCGTTAAACAGCTTTTTTAAATCACTTTCTTTAATTTCATCTTCTTCATTTCCAAGTACAAATTCATTACCTCCATTCATTATAACGTCATTAGTCATCAGTTGTTTATTTATTGGATCATTTTTCCCCTTTTCCAACTTTTTCTGCTTTAAAATCCTTAAAATCCTTAAACACATATTAAATATACATGGAATACATGAAAAGTTCATTATAAGAAAGACCCCAGCAAATATAAAGTAATAAATTTTATATTTAATAAAGGGTTTTAAAGGGAATTGAATTCTATTTTTTCTCTCCTTTGGAATTACAAAAGTTTTTACAAGTTCAATTCCTGTACCATTGCCAGTATACTCCATTTTTATATCATTATCCCAGTGTTCATAAACTCCTAAGGAATTTAATAATTTCCCTCCTGGTTTATATTCTATACCAGAAGGAGGAGCATTAGCTAATGCTCCCTCCTTTAAATAATTTGCAATACATCCTTCTCTTGCATGAGGTAATTCTGGTTCATTTCTCATAAAATCAAATCCAACGCTATCTATAGCTATAGGATCTTGACTAACAAAAATTGAGCTCATATATTCATTATTAAAAGGGTACATTTTATATTTAATAGGTGGTCTTGATTCTTGAGTATATCCAGAATATAAAGCATCATGAATATACAAAACAGCCTTACCACCAAGGTCTGGATGACCTAATAAATCAACTAAAGGAGAATATGATCCCATTTGATGATATCTATACACCACTCCATGTAAATTCCATGGACACCAATGACCATTTTCAAAAAAAGCTTCACAGTTTACAGAATTCTGATAAATAGATCCATAAAAATTTTTACCAGAAAGTGTAATCCCAGCTAAAACATGAGATCTAAATGCGTTAACAACAATCATATATCTAGCTTTTGTTGCTACTATCGGAAGCTGAGTATTATCCCATCCTATTAATGCGTGATTTGAAAACGTAAGACTTGAATTTAAATCTCTAACAACTTTAGTAGCGTATTCAACCCCACCATCATTATCAACAAAGTTTAAATTTGGATAATCCCCCCCCAACCCCTCTGGAGGGTCATGAAATTGCCTTCCAAATAATCTAGAAGCATCATAAAGCGAAATGTCTTTCTGTTCAACTTTCGCATAACTAACTAAATTTCTTATAAGAGTTTTTAAAAGCTGTGGACTGACTTGACTACTTCCGGGTTTTTCAAACTTGTAAGATCTATAATCATTGTTTAAATTGACTTTAATTGCTATTTTTTCACCTTTTGTATACCCTTTATCAACATCATAAACTTTATTGTTGATATAAGTAAAAAGGTTTCTCCATCCAACTTCAAGGTCCAAATCACCTGAGATTTGTTTTATTCCTGAATCAAACATTATATCTACCTTAGTTTGGTCCAAATTTGATGAATCCCACCAATAAGAAGAAGATGTTCCATCCCATGAAGTAACCGTTGGATCCCATGACCAAGCAACCATTCCAGGTTTAAACCCCCTTGGAGTTCCAACCGGAGAATTAATTGGAGTCCCTGGTGTAATATTACACTCAAAGTTGTCTTCGACATAAAAAAACACAGCCCCAGTAACTGTTAAAATGTTTAATATAGCACACATAAGTATTGAAAAAATCATAAAACATAACAACAATTTTGATCTTATTTTCTCAAATCGGATTTTAATCTTGATCCTTTTCATAGTGAAATATCCTTTTTTTTTTTTTATTTCACACAAAAATTTATTAAGAAAAATTTTATTAATTTCAGATCAAAAAAAAAAAAAAATACCAATGGTTGGATTCGAACCAACGTTCTCTAAATTTTTTTCCGTTTTGTGCAATATCACTATACCACATTGGCTATTTAATTAAATTTTTCATCATATAGTATAAATTGGTTGATAAAATAAAAAATATTATTTAATATTATTATTTTTTAAAATAAAAAACAATAATTAATACATCCTTTAAGGTGAATACTAATAAACAATTTGAACACAGGGAGGACATTAACCCTGATGATTATGTTGAAGTTGAAGAAATTATAAAGCAATACATACCAAAAGAAAACGAAATTCACGTCCAAGAATTTGATGATATTATCAAATTTTATAATTTAAAAAGAGGGGATATTCTTTTAAGTGAAGGATTTGGATATTTTATTGATAATGCAATTAAATTTTTTACCAAATGTTTTATTACTCATGTTATGTTAGTTCAAGAATATAAAGGAGAATTTTATGTAATTGAATCCACTATTCAAATGGGCATTGATAAATACCCTGATTATATTCATAAAAAAATTAAGTCTGGTCCAATGATGGTTCCATTTAAAAAAAGATTTGAAACTTACCGTGGTATTATCTTTGTAAGACCAATTAGTAAACGTTTACCGGATTCCTATGGAGATTTAATTCACGAATTTTATAAAGGTGCATCCGAATTTAAATACGAAACTAATTATATTGAATTATTTAATTGTTTTATGAAAATAAATAGAGGAAATAAAACAACTACCGGACCTTATTTTTGTAGTGAACTAATTGCTGAAATTTTTCAATCAATTGGGTTATTAAAACCACCAAAATATGGTGGAATTTCTTCTGAGTATTATTCACCTGAAGATTGGATAAATGTTCCTTTATTATCAGGATGTGGTTATACTCTTGGTAAGCCTCGTTTCATTCTTCCCCCATTGGAATATTTGGAAGAAAGAAATTTGAAATTAAAAATGGAAGGTTATCAATAAAAAAATTTTATTTGATTCTTTTTTACAAGCCATCTACATACAACAACAATACATTTTTAAAACAATTTAGAAGTTTCCTTAACTTCATTATCCACAAACCTCTCAAGTGATATAGGAAGCTCTGGTGTTATTTCATATTCATTAAAATATGATTTTACCTCAGGTTTAACTTTATATTGGATCGTTAATTGGGTTAACACGTATTTAAACCCGTAAAACTCTTGAAAAACTTTACCAACTTTTCCCAAACATCTCTTTATATCTGATTTTATGGCTTCATCAAACTCAATTTTTACTCCCGGTGTTGGTTTAACAGCACTTCTAGACTTTGTCGCGAGTTTTCTCCTTATTATTTTCCCAGACTGTGTCATTCTTCCTGTTTGCTTGGTTCTAGCCATTGATTTATAACTTCAAAAATTTTTACGAAGTTCGTAAAGCGGAGAAATTATTTATGTGGAGTTTTTATTTCTCCGAATTCCCTAATAAATTTCCGATTTCCGGTCTAAAAATAGATTTTTTTTTGTTCCATATTTCTCCGATTGTACAAAACATCACAATTAACTCCATAAACTACTTTAAACCACCATCTCCTAGGTGAAATTCGGAAAAATAAAAACTCCACATAAATAATTTCTCCGCTTTACGAACTTCGTAAAAATTTCTAACGATAATGTTAAAACTCAATTCAGGTATCTGTCGTAGCTCAAATTGCTTTCAATCAAGTGATAATCTTATAGTTTGTGATAGTTGTAAAAAAAATGGTAAATTAAATTCATATTGTTGTTCGTGTTTGTTGTGGTGTAAAAAGTGTAAAAAAACGCAATGTAATGAATGTTTTGTTGATGGTGAATTTTGTTGTGGTCGTGGAGTTTTTAATCTATGTGAATGTATAAAATGTAAAAATCTTTAAATGTATTTTTTTTTTATATAAATTGTTTATTAAATCCCTAAAATTCTTCATTTTCTCTCTATTCTTATCAATATTCTATGATATTATTTTAACCTTATTTTCATTTTTTCAATTTATTCTTAGAATGGTGTTTTGATCAACATTTTTTTCAAAAGTTGAATTTGAAGTTTGGCGCCAAACTCCAGAAAATTTTTAAAATTTTAATTTTTACTAGGAATTCTCGTACATGGTACCAAAATCGGCCTATGAATCGGCCAACACGGGCGTTTTTTTACGAAACTATTTAGCCGAACGTCGGATAGATTGACCGTTTGACATTTTCAGCCAATCTATCCGATACACGGGCAAATAGTTTCGATGGATTTTAGCCGTTTTGGCCGTATTTTTTGGCCGTTTTGGTACCATGTACGAGAATTCCTAGTAAAAATTAAAATTTTAAAAATTTTCTGGAGTTTGGCGCCAAACTTCAAATTCAACTTTTGAAAAAAATGTTGATCAAAACACCATTCTAAGAATAAATTAAGAAAATGAAAACCGGGTTAAATTTTTTAAGAGTTTTTTTATTAATAATCAATGGATTAACATGGTACAATCTTATATTTCCAGATATACATAAATATAATATAAACTACAAATCCCAAATTCGAGAATATTAACCCAGGGACAAAAAGATTAAATGCAAATACCCATTGGAATAACAAATACCATAGAATAGCTACATAACATTCATTTAATTCCTTTAATGACATTATTTTATTTCCATTTCTTCTTGTAATATGATGAACATCCTCTAAATATATAATTGATAAAGCAAAAATCAATAAAAATCCATAAACATAAAATCCAACTGGAAATATAGTCCAACCCCAATCTGATTGAAAAATTCCAACTGGAATGCTACATACACCAACAATAAGTAACCATCCAAATCTTAAAATTAAAATTTTTATTGATTTTTCCCAAATTAAACATGCAACAGGTTTGAATATACCCCAATAATGTAATATAACTATTCCAATTGGAGCTATTGCAGACTGAAGCAAATCACTTAAAACAACGTTGTGACATGGTTCACCACTTCCAATATAAGACTGTAGAAATGCTAAATCATCAGGCCATATTAATAAAAGAATCTCAGTTGAAAAAACCACTACTCTTTCAATAATTTCCCATGCTCCTGATATACCAATGGATATTAATACAATTCCAGTATAATGTAATACAATTATTTTACCTTTAAATGTTGGAGATCTATCAAAAAAAACATCCAATGAATTTTCCAAATTAAAAATAAGCATCATTGCCACTAAAATAACAGTTAAAGCATCTTTTACGTGATGTATAGTTGAGTATCCAGTTGTTTCAATTATAAAATCGTAAAAATTAGATGTTCTATTATTAACACCATTTTCAAGATCACCAGTATCAACAATAAGTGTTCCAAAGGCAAACCCTATTGCTATAAGTCCAGACGCAATCAATGATAAAATAGATATAATTACCCCAACAAAATATTCCTTTTCAAATTTTTTTTGAATAGCGTAATTCTTTATTTTTTTAAATTCATTAGTGATATAAATCATTTGTGTAAGTGTTTTTTTTTTAATTTTTACAATTTATTTCTTAATCAATAGAATTCAAATTTTATTATAATTTCAAAACAATCCATTTGATAAAATTCTAAAATTTTGTTTTGAAAGTAAATTTGGATACATTTTTATATTATCTCTTGATAATTTTTAGAAAAATCTTAACTGTAATTTCCATATTATAATATATTTTTTTTTATTCTGTGTTTTTATTAAATAAAATTATAAAAAAACCGATAAATATTTTATTTTATAAAATGGATGAGATAAACTATTCAAAAATTGAGGAAGATTTTGAAAATTTTTTGTTTACTTTAACACCAATCGTTTATAAAATATTAAATGAGATCAAATTAACAATTTACAATTATCAATTAATTGAGGATAAAAATGTAGTTACAAAAATAAATGATTTAATCGATAAAATATGGATGAAATCACCTCTATATGAAGGTGATCAAATTCCAACCTTTGATGATAAAAATGTAAAATTCGGAGATTCCATCGATGGAATGTTAACAGAACAAGGATTAATTAAAATTTTTAATGTTGGTAAAATTAATCGTCTTAAACTTTATTCAAAAAAGGAATCAAGACTTAAAAAAGAACTTAGAATAATTCCAATGATAAATATAGGAATGATAGTTAATTGGGTTAATAATTTAAAAAAACTTTTCCAAATTTTAAATTATGAATTAAATAATGGTTATGATAAAATTTTAGTTACTGAAATTGAATCTTTGGAAAATTTTATTAACTTATTTTATAATATGAGAAATCCTGATTTTTTAGTTAAAATGTATGAAATGGGATGGGATGATAGAAAACTTTTTAAATATTTCATAATGAGAGCTATTAAAAATCTTTCATTTTATACCAAAGCTAACTTTGATACAATTAGAATGTGGAAATATATTTTAAAAGAAAAGTTTAGTAATGATTATTCAAGGTTAGCAGATATTGTTTTAAGATATAAAAAAATAATTTATTTTAAAATTCAAAATAAATTTTCTAATAAAATTTCGGGGAATGATATTCAATTTTTAAAGAGGATATTTGAAGGTATTAAGAAATATAACTTAATCCCTGGTAATTTTATTAGTAAAGGAAAAATGACATTCTTTGGATTTTTAAATATTTCACAAAATTGTGATTTTTTAATTGATAATATAATTAAAGCTTTTGAAGTGATTATTAAAAAAAATATTTATGATTTTAATATTACCCTTGGGAAATATGATACAAGAAATGATTTAAAAACTAGTGGATTATTTAATAATCATTTTAAAGAGTTGGATAAAGCCAAAAAACTAGGAGAGGAACCTAAAGCTGGATTTATGAGGATACCTCCTAAAAAAAATTTACTCATAAAGTACATTGTAGAAGGATACACTGATTATATTAAGCATGATGACGCTTTAGGATTGATAGAATCTAGATTTGCTGAAATGGATAGAATTACTGAACAATATAATGCATATTCTAAAGCTAAAAGAAAGGGTGCAAAAAAAATTCCGAGGTTTGATAAGAAAAAAGCCAAAATATTTTTTAAAGAAGCCCCAAGAGCTTTCAATTTAATTTACTTGATGTATCTTAAAGACAAAACAGAAGAAAACAAAGATTACATTCAAGCCGTTTTAGATTTATTCTTAAAGAATATAAGTAATATTATCAGGTTTATAACAGCTGGGATAAGTAGATCAGATGCAAATAAAATAATAAATATGTTTACAAATGATACTCAAGGGTTTAAGGAAATGTTTTTAAAAAAGAAATATGAAGAACAACATCATAAAATTTTTAGAATTTTGGTTAGAAATGGATATGAAAAACAGTCAACAAAAATCTTGAATCAATTTAATTATGCGACATATGTATTTAGGATAAATTTGGAAGATATTATTTATATGATTGATAAATATCCAAAAAGATTGAAATATTTGATTAAGAGACTTCAAATTTACCAAGATAATGGAATATATAGCTATAAAACCGATGACTTAGAGCCATTTGATACTTTGAACGCATCAATTTGGAAATTGATTTTTGTAGAAGATAACGTTATAATTTTTAAGGACTTTTTTAACCTTTATGTTGCCAATAAGAAACACACTCAAAATTTTGTTCCTTTTATAGAATCGTTTGTGATATGGGTTCTTGATAAAATTAAAAAGATTAAAGATTTAAAAATAAAACCAAAACTAGGGAGGGGGATAAATGATGTTCCTTATTTGAATCTTTTTTATTTATTTGTTGGTAAATATCATGGTAAAAGGGTTGAAGATTGGACAAGGATACAAAAAACGATAAATAGGCTTATAATTGCAGGGAAAATCAAAATTGTGAATTTTTTATTAAGCATAACTTACACGTTAGAGAGATATGATTTTACGAGAAATGTGTTTAGATCTTTATCAGAGGGGTTATTTAAGTATCCGTTTATGAAGGTGTATTCTGAGATTAATACTGAAACGAAAAGAGGGTTAATTAATAAGTTGATAATGAAGTATAGTGATTTTAAAAATAAAACTTTTAATGCTGCATCAAAAGAAGAAAAAACTAAACGGAAAATTGGGATTTTAAACCTTGAGAAAGCGTTATTTTATGTTTTGAAATTTAAAATTGAGTTGGGATATGAGTTAATGATACCCCTTTTTTTAAGAATTTTGGGAAATTCTAAACCTCATGAAGTTAATTTTAAATTAATTGAAAAAGTATACATTGGAAGAGAATTTAGAAAATTAATAAATGATGGGAAATTTGGTGTTGTTACCCAAACGTTTTTATTTGATAAATATAAAAAATTCAACCCAAATATTAGAGATAAAGTATCTCTTAAAAAAAAATTTGATAAAATTGAAGATAAAACCCCAGAGGGAATAATAAGAATTAGAGTAAAAAAATATAAGGAAGAGAAAGCAAAGATTGAAAGTAAGATTGAAATTAAGAAGAAGGAGGAAACAAAACGTAAAACAAGAACAAAATATAACTCCAAGTTAATAGAAACAATTCTTCAAAAGGATGATATTGTAAAATTTAAAGATTATTATAGATATTGGGGAATTCCTCAAGATACAACAAATAGGAGACGATCCAAGGAATATTTTTTAAGCCTTATAAGGGACACTATTGATTTTTTATTAGCCCTCCCATTTAAAATTCCCAACCCCCCTGTAAGAATAGTTTTATTTATATATAAAAAACGACAAATAAATAAGATTTTAGAAAAATTAATAAGTGATAAACTCCATGGAATCCATGTTAATATTGATTACATGAGGAAATACACATTAATAGCTTTTCAATCATATGCATATGATATTGCATATGAAATATATAAGATATTGAATAAAATAGGAAATTTTACACCTGATGAAAAAAACATTTTAAGAGAAACTGCAATAAATGCATATATTTCACGTAAAATCGAGTTGTCAAGAAATGATAAAAAATATTTTAATAAGATATCTTCCCTTTTTGATGACCCATTTACTGATGAAGGTAAACTCCGTAAAATTGGACAAAAATCAGAAAGGCTACTAAAAAAAGAGAAAAGGAGTAAAAAACGTTTAAAAAAAAAAATGAAAAAGAAAAAAAAGAAAATGAAAAAAAAGAAAAAACAATTTGTAAAAGAGGGTGTAAAACGTGAAAAACTTGAAAGTAAATTTAAAGAAGAGACGTCAAAACTTAAAAAATTTTCAAGTAAAGCAAATTTTGAAGATACAACCCCACATTCAAGGAAATTAATCTCCTTCATACCTATTGTTAAAGAAAATATAACCCCTGAAACAATTCAAGAAAAATTTGATAAATTTAAAAGAATTTATTATCAAGAAAAACTTGGATTGAAGGGATTTACAGTACTTATAGAAGTTTTATCAAATGAATTTATGGTAACCATTGGATTAAGAACATTTGAATTTATTAGACCTTACCTTAAATTTCTTGTTAAAATTATGACTATGCTCATAATAGAATATCTCAAGATTTTTTACAAGGTAAAAATTAATCCATCAGGAAAAAAAGAAACAAAATGTTTTCCGATTAATTTAATTAATTCATTTTATTCCAAAATAATCCAAGGGGGAAAATGCTGTAAAGATGCTGAAAGATTGAAATATTATGCGGTTATTGGATTTTTAAGTTTTTATGGTGATTTTTCTGGATATTGTCCGAAAGTTTCAATAAAAGCTGTTAGGAATATGGCATTTATTATTTTAAAGACTCCTCAATTTAAAATATCAAAAGAAGCTTTGGATATAATTTTTAATAAAATGAAGAAAAGTTTATCAATTCAAGGTATTATTTTATTAAAAGAAATGCAATCACAAAATCAATATTTAAGAAAATTATCTAATAAATTCCTTGGAATTACTGAATCAGAGTTTATAGAAGAAAAAAAGATTGATGTTGAGGATTTGGATGTATTGGAATTTGAACCAGAAATTGAAGAATATGAAGAATCAACTGAAGAAGAAGAAGAATTTGATGAGCCACTTGATATAATAGAAGAACCCGAATCAATTAAATCACCACATCTTATATTTGAATCAACACCAGAACCAGATCTACCAATTATTGAAGAACCAGAATTTGAAATAAAAACTATTGAACAACCCCCTCAGATTAAAGAACCGATAGAATTTATAAAAACCCAACCAATACAATCTTTATTTAAAGATCCATTTGTTTGGAAAAACGATTTCCAAACTTTATCAAAGAAATATAAAGATTATTTCCAGTATATTAAAATAACTCCATCTGGAACATATAGAAGGTTTTATATAATGGCTGGAGATCCGACACTTGTTAAAAAAGCCGATGAATCAACAATTCTTAGATCTATTAATTTAGATTTAATGGGATATAATGAAGTTTCCTGGGGTGTTGATAAACTTAAAAGTGAGAAGATATCATGGCTTTACACACTTAAAATTAAAGATTATATTGAAAGAATGAAAATACCAATTAAACATTTGATTTTTCTTGAAGCGACGTTTAAAAGTTTTTATTTAAGAAATCTGACTCTGGATCGAATTGATGAAATTGAAAAGTTTTCTAGATATCTTGGCAAAGATTCCGTTTATTATCAATCATCAATTGGTGAAATCATCGTAAAATCAAACACTTTTAGCAATTTGAATTCCTTAATTTATTTAACATTATTAATTGCAACTGATAAAATAAATTCCGATGAAGCATTTGAAAGGTATATGGTTTATTTTGCAACTTTATTAAACCCAATGTTTGTTAAGAATAGAGTACAATTATTGTATAATCCTTTATTGAAAAAAAAAATTGAAGATCAATTAATAAGGTTTAAAAACTTGGGTGAAATCAAAAACATTATTCCAGAGAATATAGAATATTATAAATATATTCTAATGGAGATCATGTCTATAACTGATTTAAGTAATTTAAGTGGTAATTTAATAAATGCAGTTACAGCAAGAGATTTTAAAGGTCCTGTTTATTTTAATATTACCAAATCATCATTAGAAGAAAAAATAAGAAAACTTGAGAAAAGTGTTAGTAGAGCTCCTGTCATTGATTGGGAATTTGAAGAGGAGCTTGATGAGGAAATGGAAGGAGAGATACAATCCGATGATGATGAGGGGTTCATCGAACCCCTTGGTAAAAACATGATGACGAGCGTAAGACTTAAATCAAAAAAACAAAGAGTGTTTGAAAAATCACTTAAGGGGAAAACAAACGATGCGTTAAGAAATGAATATCAAAAATATAAAAGAATGAAAAGTAAGACTTTAAAAAGAAAATTGGATGAATTTGAAAATAATTTAATTTTTAAAATGATGTATACTGAACAAGTCGAAAAATATAGAACTTGGAAAGATGAAGTTGATATGAATGAAAAAAAAAAATCAGAGAAAAAGAAAAAATTGACAAAAAGTGAAATTAATTTAAGAAATATTAAAAGAGAGAAATATAAAAAAAAACATCGACAAAAAATAAAGAGAATGAAAACGAAGAAAGAAATTGAAAAAACTAAACGAAAAATTGAAAAAAATATACAAGAATATCCAATTTTAAATGAAATCGATTCCAACCTTGGATCGGAGATATATAAAGAAGTACTTGAACGATTATTTGAATTAAATGATCAAATAATATTTAATAAAGAATCCAAAATCAGTGATATACTTTTAAGAATTTCAAAATTAGATAAATATAATAATGATTTTTATAGTATGTTTATAAAGTTAACTGGGTTTTTAACCCAGGGGGAATTGTTTAAATATTCGATTAGTAAAGAAATTACAACCGAAGGAAAATATCGCAAAAAAAAGAAAGGTAAAAAATACAGAACATGTAAGATTTTCAAAGAGATCAAACCAAAGTTAAAAAATCAATTTCAAACCAGATTCAAGTTTTTAATGAAACAAAGGAATACAAAACAATTAAAATCTGAGAAAGGATTTATTAAAGCTATCCGAGAAAATAATATTCCAATAGTTAAAAATATGCTTATTTTGGATAATTTGAACATTGATCCTGGGATGAGAAATAATCTTCCAATGAAAACTGCTTTAAAATTTAGGCGTTCTGAGATTATTGATATGTTAAAAATATATCCAACTGTTAAAAATATTCAAACATCACAAAAAAATAAATTGCAACCAGAGAATTTAAAACAACCACATAATCAATTAAAAACTGAACGATGGGGTGGAGTTTTAGCTGGAGTTTTAGGAGGAGCTGTCATTGGAACTTTAATAGCAAGTACAGTACCATGGAGATTTGGATATTGGGGTGGATATTATTACCCAGGACTTATCCCATTTGAAAGATCATTATACAGAAATAGAGTATTATTTGATAGATATTATTATCCACTATCAGCACGTCCACCATATGAAAGACTGCTATCATTGAGAGCAAACCAAGGATTTTATGAAAGTTTAAATGCTAGACAACAAAGAATGCTTAATCAATTAATTGCTGAAAGAAGAAATCAATGGACGGGATCTCAATTAAAAATGGGTAGAAATAAAAAAAGAGGTAGAAATAAAAAAAGGGAGCAATGGAAAGGGTTAATATAATGTATTATTAAAAACACTCATTTTTTTTTTCTTCAAATTGGGGGGTACATAACTGCAAAAAAAAAAAAATTTTTATGTCTGAAAAAATAAAGCTTATTAAGAAAATATTTAGCGGTTATGCGCATACTTTTTTTCATACTACTAATGACGAAGTTTATGGATTCGGGTATAATAAAGATGGAGAATTAGGGGTGAATATTAAAGAAAAGTACAACCATTCCCCTACTCTTGTAAAGTTACCGAATAAAGAACAAATTAAAAGCATTTTTTGTGGTTACCTTCATACTATATTTCAATCCAAAAACAATAGTCTGTACTCATGTGGGTATAACGTTTTTGGACAATTAGGATTGGATGATAAAAAAAATCGAATCCTTCCAACTAAAATTACGTTTTTTGGTAAGAAAAATCTTAGAATTGTCGCTTGCGGGGGGTATCATAATATTTTTCTAGGAAAAAGAAAAAATAATGTGATGTACGGTTGTGGATGTAACGATTCAGGTGAACTTTTAAAAAAAGAATTTTGTAGGTTCAATAAAATTTCAGAATTGAATTATCCCTGGTTTTTGAAGGGTAACATTAAAGATATAATTTGTGGGTGTGCTACAACGTTTATTCTTACCAAGAAAAATAAGTTGTTCGGAATTGGGTGCAATGATGACGGAAGACTGGGAGCTGAAAAAAAGGTGAATTCTTCAATTCCTGTTGATTTAAACGTGGAAAGTGTAATATCTGGTTCGATTGATAAGTTTTGTTATGGAAGCTATCATGGATTAATTTTGTCAAGTGATAAAACAGTTTATTCGTTTGGGTTGAATGATAAAGGGCAATTAGGAATCGGTAAGAAGCATAATAATGAGGTTAAAATTCACAAAATTGAATTTCCCAGAAATAAATCAAAAATATGGAAGATAAAAGTTGGGTATGTCAGTTCTCACCTCATATTTGAAAATGGGGAATATTATGGATGGGGTTGCAATTCAGACAGTTTGTTGGATGGAAAAAGAAAATCAGCTGATAAGATTTTTTCACCTGTATTATTGAATGAAAGATTTAATAATTGTGGCATCGCTAATTTGTTCATTAGTCCATTATCTTCTCAGTACTATTTTTTAATTTCTAAATCTGGGAATCTGTTTAGTGTCGGTAAGTTTGAATAATATATTATGCTAATTTGAAAGGAAGTAATAAATTTGGACAACAGGGGTTTGAACAAGGGATTGATAAAAATGTAAAAAAAAATGTTATTAATCCACATTTACATGAAAATTGGAAATATGTGTACAACATGAAGAAAAGGATTTTTGACATCTCAATTTACAAATATTTTAATAAGAAATTTAAAAAATCATTAGTGGCTTTTCAGCTCTGTACGGTGGAGTACTTGAATATATTTCCCAAAGAAATTGCTTGTTTTATTTTTTCGTTTCTTGGAAGAAATGATTTTTCTAGAAAGTAAAAATGAATGAAATAAGAACTAAGTATTATTTTATGTAAAATTTTTTAACTCTTTACAAATTTCTACATGTTTACAACCAAAGCATCTATTAAATTCATTTATAACCATTTTTGATGCAAATTTCAATGATAACATAACTCTATGATATGGGCTTCCATGTATTCCATAATGTCCACTCCTTGGATCTTCTGAACAAAATGTCTGTGCAAAACTTAATAAAAAATTGCAACTATCTATATCTGTAATATTTTCATTTAGATAAAAATACCTAAACGATTCCGATAGACCAATTATATCTGCAAAGACTTCATATTTACGTTTATTAAACCATCGATTACCCAAATCTCTTCTCAAACATTCCAAATCTACTTTATCTTGGAATGAATGAGCAATTTCATGTGCAATGATATACCCAAACCTACTATATTCACCTGGAGAATTATAATTATGATGAAAAATTGGATATTGTATTAATCCAGGTGAAATTATAATTTCATTATTAAATATATCAAAAAATGCATTTACTTGTGTATACCAATCCAGTGGATCGTCTATTTTTTCATCTAATATCCTAGGATATGTAAAAAACAGGTAATATGGATCATAATATTTGTACCATTTCTTAAATAAGAACTCATGTGCCCACTCAAATGCTGAGTTGGAGGTCTCAATGTGTTTAGATATACCATGTGCATTTTCAACCTTATAAACTTGCTCTCCAATATCATTTGAATGTAAAAGAGAACTACATGTTCCAACTCTTAAATTTGAATCAATATTAAACCTTATTTTCATTTCATTAAAAATATTTTGAGAAATTATATCACCATTTGGTTCATCGTTTAATAAACTCATGAGTTTAAATAATTTACAGAAAGTCATTGGGAAAAAGAGTTTTGTCATTTCTAAACAACTCCGTCCATAAATAAAACTTAAAGAATCTCTAACAAACCATTTTAATCGTTCAATAACATCCTCCTCTGGTAAGTTCATGATCAAGTCATGTAAATTATCAAAATAATTAAAGTTTTCTATAACTAAAATATCTCTACTCCTTGCATGTCTTCCAAATACTGTTAACCATCTTGATGATGTATACGAAATAAAATCTTTAACTTTAAATATTTGTTTTTGTGAACTCATAAGACCTTCTTTACCATATAAATTTAAGAGTATTGGATCTTCTGATGATAAAACTCCACCTGGTCTCAAGTAATGTACCCACGTTCCATTATCTAATTTTTCTTTTGTTAAATGAACAAAATTTGTTATTCCATTTTCAATTAAAAACCTGATTTTTTGAAATGTAGTTGGATAAGTATTCATTTTTTTAATTATTTTATTTATTAGTATGTATGGACTATATCTTTTATTTTTATCCTTTACGCAGCGTTTGTAAAATTTTAAGGATGTATAACACCCTTCATCATTAATTAAGCAAATTGTATTATATCCGGCGATTATACCTTGTTCAATCCAAATTTTTTTAACTAAATTTTCTTGATGTATAAAAATAACGGCTTCATTCTGTTTACCAAGGTTATATCTACCACATGAATATTCATAAAAATTTTTACATGCATCTTGGGTTATATTTACAAATCTATGATCAACCAAATCATCGTTTGTTTTAAATTCTCTTAGAGGGATAGATTTATTATATTCAATATCTTGCCATGTGTATTCTACATCCATTGGATCTTCATTTGTTTGGTTTACTAATTGTTGTCCTATTTTTTTTTCTTGGTAACGTGTTGTAATAAATAGGGTTATCATCATAAAAAAATATAAAAGTATGCCACAGGTAACAATAATTTTACAACATAAGGGTAAAAGTTTCCATGCTCTATAAAATGGACGAAGGCAAAATTTTAAAAATATTCTACAGAAACAACAAGTCTCAGAATTATCTTCATCATCAATAATATCTTCAACAAAATCTTTAGTTTCTTCGGCAAGGTCCTTTAAAAGCGGTTGGTTGGGACTTAATTTAATTTTAGTGGTTTCTTTAGTTTTTTCATCAAATGGTTTTTTATTTAATATATTCTTAGTTTCAATATCTTTAGTTTTAATAGAGGATGGTGATGATATTTCTTTTTTTACTGACATTTTTTTTTTTTTTAGTAATTAATCATGAACAATTGGTTTTAATTTTTAAAAAAGAATAACTATCATAATATAAAAATTTTAAATCTATTTATTAAACTTAACACATTTTTTACAAATAACTGTATTTGTATACTTCAATCTACAAAAAGTACAAACATTTTTTGAACAACAACAACATTTTTTGATTGACATATTGGAACAAATTGTCTTACAGAATAAACATTTACTCATACAATTAACACAATACCAACTTCTTTTATATGGACATTTAAAGGTTTTGTCATTTGACCCACAATTTTTACATATACCTGGAATTTCTACTATAACCCTTCCAAACGTATTAGTATTAAATTCTTCAGGAAAAAATCTTAAATCACTGTCGTTTTTATAATCATTAGTCATTATATTTTTTTTGAAATCATAAAAATTATTGGATGTAATAAGTTGTTGTCTTAAAAGAAAGTGAAATATTGCTGGGGATATTTCTCGTGTTTTTCGATTAACTAATTCAGTCAAGGTATTATTCATATCAATACTTTCATTTAAAAATGCACGTGGGTCCTTTTTTAGTTTTTGATATTCTTTATAAAGTTCAGTAGACATAATTATGGAATCAGGAATATCTGGATTGCTCATTTTTTTTTTTTTTTTTATTTAAAATTTTTAAAGGAAAATTTTTTAGAAAAAAAAAATTGTGTTTATATGGAAAGTCAAAAACGATCAAAAGCAAATATTTTTATTAAAACTCTTATTATTGATATTCCATATGATTGTCTTGCAATAATAACCGAATTTCTTACGTATAAAGAAGTATTATTAAATTTCGAATTTGTTTGTACTATTTTTTATCAAGCCTCATTATTAAACCATGTATGGAATTGTAAATTAGAACAATATTTAATGCCAAAAGAAGAATTTCTTGATGGAATTGAAGATTTTATAAAAATGGAAGTATTTGACACTTTTTCATCGCGAGATAGATTTAGAATACTAAAAACTTGTTCTGCAAAATGTAGAGATGAAACAACCCCAGTAACACTGGGGGCAATTACTAAAAATCTTGATGAATTGGTTATTGTCGAAAAATTTACAATGGATAATATAAATAATATATCTAATCTCTTTACAAAAGTAGAAATGGTTAATTTATTTTCCGAAAAATACATTGATATGTGTTTTTCAGGTAACAGCTATAATTATATTGGTCAAATTTGTGATGGTAATCCAAATGGAACAGGAAAGTGTTATATGGGCGGTGTTCTTGTTTATTCTGGTACATTCAAACAAGGAACGTTTATTAGGGGAGCTGAATATCATCCAAATGGAAAGGTTAAATTTTATGGTGTTTTTGGTAGTGGATTTAGACAGCTCAAGGGAAGTTTATATGACTTAGATGGAAATTTTATTATGAAATATGAATCGAATGAAAGTTTTATTATGAAATATGACAATAGGTGGTAAATTTAATCAGTAAAAAGCGTATAAAGTTGTGATGAAAAATACAAAGTATTATATTATTTAAAAAAATTTTACTATGATTTAGATTCAGATTATGATTCAGATTCGGATTCTGATTAATAAAATTGTTTTATATAAATTTTTCAAACCCGATTTGATTTTTCACACAACTCATCAAAACAATCAATTATGCCACACTCATCATCATACATGGATTTAAACAATTCGTGTACATCATTTTCATCAAATTCATCTTTTACAATATACATAGCTTCAAAATAATTGTCAATGTTTAGAACAAGTGGTAAACATTTTTTTAATGTGTGAAATTCATTTCTTTTGAAATAAGGTTTAACTAAAGTATAAGTTGTTTTACTTTTTTCAAGATAAATATGAGAGAAATTATCCTGGATTTCTATATCAGAAGTTTTAGAGATAAATTCTTCAAGTTTTTTTGATGCTGGAAAGATTAAAATTATATTTCTATAACAATCCCATTGACCTTCATAATCTTGTGAACTTAATAACAAAAGGTATTTTCTATTTTCCAATTTTGAGTAAATAACATCTTTATATTTTTGACATACCAATCTTAGATTAAATTGATCTTTCCATATCAAAAAACTAAAAATATTTAATAATATATCAAAACAACTCTTATCGTTAATATCAATTTTTCTTTTCTTCATCAATTTTATTTTTTTTAAAAATAAATAAACAAATAAAATAATTTTTTTTATTTAATACTTAAAATTACTTTTTATTTCTTTAAGTATCTCTTCTTGATATCCCTGTATATAAATATACTTTTCTTTATATTTTTTAACTGGTGTCTGAGGCTCTGGGGTCAAATTTATTTCTATAGTTCTAATATGGGATGGTATTAAACTATATCCACATGGTATAATTCCAGAACTTCCGATAACAACAGCTACATCAACATCGTCAAAATGTATATTATAAATGCTATCTATTTTTAGAGAGTTAGTTCCATCCTCCATAAACAACAAACACCCGGTTCTAAATTGTCTTTTATGACACTGATGACACTTTGGTGGGAACCATGGCAACTTTTCTGTTAAAGGGAAGGTTCTAATTGATCTTTGACAATTTAAACAGCAAAATTTATCAGCACTTCCATGTAACTGAGTTACATGATGACAAGCTTTTTTTTCTAACCCATCTACATTAGCTGTTATAACCATGGTTGATATATTTTGTGTGGGTAAAAATTCCATGAACCTGTGTCCATCATTCAACTTAGCTTTCACTATCTTATCAAAAAAGAAAATCTTGAATATAATCCATGATAATTTGGGAAAGAGATTCCATCCAACTGGAGTGGATAAAGCAAATGCCCCCACAAACGGGAGAATGTTACCAAGAATTAATAAAACTAAAAGCATAATGTTTACAAAAATAAACATTTTCCAGCTCAATAATTTTGTATAAAAACATGATATCACAAAAACAAACATTACCGACATCCAAAAAACTATAATAACAATTGATATATCTCTACCCATTACCCATAACCCAAATTTTCCTCTATAAGTTGATATACCAGACCCAGCTGACATCCCAGCGCCAGTAAAAAATACAACTCTATTAGATTTTTGGATCCATTGAGAGGCTATCTGTATCTTATTTTGATCAATCGGTGGGATTTTAGTACTAGAAAAGGTAAATAAATCCTTTATGAAGTTTAACACCACCTCGGGTGTTATTTTAATATCAAATAATGATAAAGCTATTTTTATACGTTTATAATAATAATAAATATCCCTTTTACTACTATTATTGAACATTTTTTTTTTTAACTCTCTTTTTTTTTTTTTGACCCGTGTTTTTTTTTAAAAAAAACTTTATAAAAATGAGGAAAATAAATAAAATAAAATTTTATAAAACATTCCTTTTTATATCCAATAATAATACTACTAACAACATCAAAAAATCAAAATTGAAATAAAATATATAAATAATAAGGGACAAAATATAAAAATTATTGAAAATACAAAAATAACTTCAAAGATCAAGCAAGGGTTATTATTAATAACAATTTTTAATTCATTAAAATAAAATAAAAAACAAAATTTATCAAAAATTAATTTTCTAGGTCTTTTCTCTCCATATTCTTGTATTATACACTCTTCATATCTTTTAATAGGCTCAGGTTTAAATATTATTTCCACAAAATCCAATATTTTAACAGGTTTAGGTTTAGGTTTAAACATTATTTTCACAAAATCCAATAAATATATTTTTTTTTTCTTTTTTTTTTTTTT
>Ga0209976_10000302_pt1 | contig 36086 bp, 30 predicted proteins | sample SumtaG_FD_182806 | JGI IMG/M metagenome (GOLD analysis project Ga0209976, IMG submission 182806) | Deep subsurface microbial communities from Indian Ocean to uncover new lineages of life (NeLLi) - Sumatra_00157 metaG (SPAdes) (version 2) | ecosystem: Environmental > Aquatic > Marine > Oceanic >...
CGGCTTAAATCCGAACTCCAGCACTTTGAACATTGCGAACTTCATCATAATCGGCGGGCCGCATATCACTGCTACTGCGTTGTTAATATCAACATCATTCTTGTTACATATCGTTGTTACCACCCCTTCGTGCCCCTTCCAGCTGCCGTCCGCCTTGTCCACCGTAAGTTTAATCTCTACACCATCGATTTTTTGCCATTCTCCGAACAGTGCTTTTTTATAAATAAAATCCTCAGGTGTTTTGGCGCCATAGCGGCAGACCACCTTCTTGAAATCTTTTATCCTGTCAACCAGAGTCAAAAACAACGAGCGTATCGGGGCAAGCCCGACACCGCCGCCCACAATATACACCTCCTTGCCAACAAAATCATCGATCGGATAGCCGTTACCATAAGGGCCCCTAATCCCGACTTTCTGCCCTTTCTTGCAATCGTGAAGCAAAGACGTCACCCGCCCCGCCTTCATAATTGTTATGTCCATCTTATCAGTAACCGCAGGTGACGATGACGGCGTAAACGGCGCCTCACCTTCGCCCGGAAGTGTCAGCTCCACAAACTGGCCGGTCGCAAACTTAAACCTCTCTTCCGGCTTTACAACAAAATTCTTAATCGTCGGCGATTCGTCGATAATCTCAACAATCTCACCGTTTATAGGTTGATAGGGATTCTCATTCATTTTGCAACTTTCGTCTCTTTCTTGCCTTTATCCTCAAGTTCTTCATTAAGCTTCTTCAGTATCTCTCGAAGGTCTATACCCCCGGCATCAGCATCGACACACCTGCCACAGCCAACGCACATGTTTATCCCGTATCTGTCCAGAAAATACACAAACTTGTGCATAATACGGTGTTTCAGCCTGTCGCCCAGCACCTTATTGGGATTCGCCCCGCCGGCCACCGCCGCATATGCCATACGCATGCAGCTGTCCCACATCTTCATCTTGCCGAAGTAATCCTTTTGCTTGGTATCATAAAGGAAGAAACAGTGACAGGTCGGGCAGATTCTCGTGCATGCCTGACATTCGATACAGCTTTTGGCCTCCACGTCATAGACCTCGGACTCTTCACTATTTTCGACAATCTCTTTTACCGGGGCATCAAATTTCATATCCGCGTTGTTTTCCTCAAGCTGCTTTTGTGTCTTGGTTCTGTTTTTCTCTCGCTCGGCCAAAAGTGCTTCTGGTACGTCTGTGAAAAGATGAGAGTGTTTTTCAAGAAAATCCTCGCCCTTATCGGAGCCCGTCTCGACAACAAAACCGTCCCTGGTTCCGGAAACGTTCAAATCAAAGCCCCCTTCGGAGTAAGGTTTACCGTCAAGAACATTACAGAAACAGCTTTCACCCGGATTGCTGCAGTCAGAAGAGATTATAAACATCTTCTTGCGCCGTTCCATGTAAAATGGGTCCTTGAATTCTTCCTCAGCAAAGACCTTATCGAGAATCCCTATAGAACGCAAATCGCAGTCTTTCAGCCCGAAAACCGCAAACGGCTTGACTTTCTCCGGCTTGACCAGCTTGGGATATGTAGCTGCCAGCTCGCACGCCGGAAGTAAAAACTCTTTCACCGGCGTACATGGTCGTATGTTATTAAACTCTATCTCCCTGTCCGATGAAGGGTCATATTTAGTATATACATAGTAATCTCCGCTTTTGCGGGGCGCATAAAGCTCCATCTGCCCCGCTACAGCATCCAGTAACGGCTTCAATTCGCTTGTAAAAACTGTTTTCATCCTGCCCACCAAAGTCCTTTTAAGCTTTTCGTCCCGTATTTTCTACGGTGCCGGGAACAACTCGTCAAACACATTTTTTTTACTAACAACCAATATTATCCTTTTAAGGCCTCTTTCATCTCGTTCACATATAGTATGGCAGCCGGGCAAGGTCCAACGCAATGTCAATAGTTATCACTTTTACCCCCTTCGGAGTCGTAACATAGCAGGGTGCAAAATTCAAAACACCCTTAACGCCGGCCTTAACAAGCGCATCGGCCGTCTCCTGGGCCGCTTTGCCCGGGACAGCTATAATACCAAGGTCGATATTGCGCTTCTTAAGCAGCCCAAGCTTCGAAATATTTTCTATCGTGATTTTATTTATCTTCTTCCCGATTTTCTTGGGGTTTATATCGAACACCGCCGAAATTTCAAACCCGTATGTTCTAAAACCGGGATATGACAAAACAGCCGCCCCGAGATTGCCGACTCCAACCAGCGCCGCCTTGTGGCCCACATCCAGCTTAAGAATTCTTTCAATCTGCTTAATCAGCTTTCCTACGTCGTAACCCACACCACGTTTGCCGAATCCGCCAAAATAAGAAAAATCCTTCCGTATCTGCCATGGGTTCGTGCCGAGAAACTCCGCCAGACCCTGGCTCGAGACCTGCTGCCGGCTCTCTTGCGACAGGGCCAAAAGCCCCCTCAGATAAATCGGCAGCCGCCGAACAGTCTCATCTGGTATCCTGTGATATCTCATAAATATACTTATGGCTTCTTATTAACTTGTGTTCACATTCACAAACTTCGCTATTGTAGAAAACCCCCCGCTCCCAGTCAAGAAAAAATAACAATTTAATAAATATTTCCTGCCCTGAGCTTGTCGAAGGGTCCCAAATCCCCCCGCAGGCCTCCTTTTTCCCATTAATCAATCATCAATACTTGTCCGCCTCCGGCGGAATCCTTAATTATTTAAATATTTCCCCGTGATTGTCCTCAAACGCCGTTTCTCAGACTAAAATGGGGCAAAATTCGACCATTTCAAAAAAATTCAAAAAAACTCAGGAATTTCCGTAACAAAAGCTCCTTTAAGCGGCACTATGCTTACAGATACTCATATAAAACGCTTATTGGGCATGATTTAACCCAGTTTAGAAAGGGAAAGAAAATGAAAAAAGTAATCTTTTTAAATCTTATTGTTCTGTTGGTTGTTGGTGTAGCTGAGGCGGCGACGATAACAGTTAAGGCTGACAGGAGCGGTGATTATCCAACGATACAAGCGGCTATAGATGCGGCAGTAGCCGGTGATGAGGTAGTCCTTGAGCTGGGCACTTATACCGGCCAAGGCAATCGAGACATCGACTTCCTTGGCAAGGCTATAACCATCCGCAGCAACAACCCCAATGAGCCTGCCGTGGTCGACTCTACCATTATTGATTGCCAGGGTACAGAACAAGACAGGCACCGTGCTTTTTATTTCCACACTGGTGAAGGGCTTGATTCCATCATCGCCGGTTTGACAATTACCAACGGCTATGGGCAAGATGAGGACGTCCATCCAAGCTATATGCTTTCGGCTGGTGGCGCCATCTTTTGCATCGGTTCGAGCCCGACAATCATGCACTGTCAAGTAATCCACAACTATGCTGGCTTCAAAGGTGGCGGATTTTACATCGAGAACGGCAGCCCCAAAATTACAAACTGCGTCTTCACCGACAACTCGGCAACCTACGGCGTCGCCATATATAATAAAAACAGCAACGCTACTGTGACAAATTGCACATTCACGGCTAACTCTACAAACTCTCCGAACTCGGGTGGAGGCGCCGGAATATACAATATGTACGGCAGCCCGAAGATTAACAACTGCACATTCCACGGCAACTTTTCACAGGAACTAGGCGGCGGCATCAAAAACTACGAAAGCAGAGCAACCATTACTAGTTGCATATTTGTTGAGAACTCTGCAGACTTTGGCGGCGCAATACACAACACAGATGGCAATCCAACGATTGCAAACTGCACCTTTAGTGCAAACTCAGCCAGAACAAAGGGAGGCGCGATGGCCAGCGGGGGCGGGCACTCCACGTCAACTTTGACAAACTGCACTTTTGTCGGCAACTACAGTGCCAAAATCGCAGGCGCGATATACTATTTGAGAACAAACCCAATACTCACCAATTGCGTCTTCAGAGGAAATTCTGCAGACTATGGCGGTGCGATATACAACGACCAAGCCGACCCAACGATTGCCAGCTGCGCCTTTCTCAATAACTCGGGCAGCGACGGCGGAGCCATCTTCAATGAATCCACTAACCTGATAGCAACCAACTGCACGTTTCGTGCAAATTCAGCACCTAGCGGAAGTTGTATGGCCTTTGATTCCGAACATTCGTTTTCGAGTAACCTTCAAATGAACAACTGCATTCTTTGGGATGGTGACAATGAGATATGGAACAATGACGGTTCAATTATCACAATTACCTACAGTGATGTACAAGGCGGGTGGCCGGGTCAAGGCAATATCAACAAAGACCCAGACTTTGCGCTCAGTACCGGTTACCACCTCGCAATTGGCTCGCCCTGTATCGACGCCGGTGACCCAAATTACATTGCAGGGCCGAATGAGACAGACCTAGACGGCAATCCTCGTGTGATGGATGGCCGAGTTGATATGGGGGCTTACGAACAATTAGGTACTATCAATACCGCTCCAGTTGCCTGTATTGTGGGAGGGGACAGGGTTGTTGATGCGGGGGTTGGTTGCGATGCGCATGTTACATTAGATGGTTCTTGTTCGAGTGATGCGGATTCTACGGCGGGGACGAATGATGATATTATTGCTTATGATTGGTATCAGCTCGACCCTGGTGACCTGAACTACGAGGATTATCTTGGAAGCGGGGAGGTTATAGAGTGCAATTTAGGGTTGGGTGAGCATGTAATTACGTTAGAGGTAATGGACAGGGCGGGTGCGTTTGACAGCAATGAGGTTACGATAACTGTTGAGGATGTAACAACGCCAGAGTTTATATTGTCGGTTGAGCCTAATGTACTCTGGCCGCCGAACCATAAGATGATATTGGTCACGCCTGAATGGGAGGTGAGCGATAACTGTGATGAAGAGGTAGAGGTTTCACTGGTTGATATTACTATGAGTTCAGCGGGGGACATTAATGACGATGTTCAGATAGGCGATGATGGCTCCGTGTATCTGCGGGCGAGGCGCAAGAAAGGCAAGGATATCAGGGTTTACACACTGACTTATGAGGCGGTAGACTATTCCGGGAACGTTACGGAAGAGAGTACGACCGTTACGGTCCCCCATAGTAGGGGACCAATGAAAGTCCGTGGTAAGTCGTTGTCCGGACTGCACGGGAGGCAGGGGTGGCTATATCGCGGCGGGCGGTAGTCCCGCCGAACAGCATGAGTAGTAAGAGCAAGCAAAGGGCCGTGAGCAACTTCAAATTCCCTCCGCTCCAGCTTGCAGCGTTTTTCCCTTGATTTTTCGCCTAATATCTGGTATAATACCCCCATGTTTGTCAGCAGACAAACGGTAACACGCCAGCAGGCACCGCAAAAATAAACATTCTGCTATTCTTTTTAGCGAGGAGCTTTTCTCGGATACAAGCCTTAACCAAGTTGACCAATTTGCCCAAGCTACCAAATCAATCAAAAAAAACCTTTTTATGCAAAACAAACCCAATTTATGCGTTTTTTGGGCCGTAAGTGGCGATTGTGAAGAAAAACAAACCCAAACAAACCCAATTCAAACCCAAAACAAAGCCAATTTTGACCTCTCAGCCCCCTATCAAAGCCAAAACAAACCCAATCCCCCCGCCGCATATTGTCAAGAAAAAACGTTTTCTTGTGGATTTAAGCTGTAAAAAAAAAGTTTTTTTGGTACAATCAGGGCTGTTTAGAAGTGTTGGGGGATTAATAAAATGGAGAAAAATGTGATTTTCATGGAACAGGACAGTGGTTTTGCGCATCATATATAGAAATGATAGTACAGTAGCGGTGTGGTTTTAGAGGAATAAAATTGGCGGTATTAATAGTGGGAGATGAATTATGAGTGAGAAAAAAGGTTTTACGCTGGTGGAGCTTCTGGTTGTGATAGCCATTATAGCCCTTCTTATGTCGATACTGATGCCGGCGTTGGGACGGGTCAGAAAACAGGCCAAGATGGTGTTGTGTCAGGCGAATCTCAAGCAATGGGGGGCCTGCTTTTCTGCATATACGAATGCATGGGACGGCTATTTCATGCCGGGCTGGATAAGTGGGGCTTTTTTGGGTGTTATGCAACCATACGAAGTCTACTGGATGCATGCCCTTCGGTCCTGCTATGGAGATGAGGGTGACCTGCGTCTTTGCCCTTCAGCGACCAAGACCGGTACCGAGCTTGGGATTGGTGAATACGGCAACGATGGTGGGCCGTTTTCCGCATGGGGAGTTTTTACCGAAGCATGGGAATACGCTTATCCTGGAGACTCCGGCAGTTATGGCTGGAACGGTTTTGCCGGCAATCCGCCGCCGGGTGAGGGAATTTGGAACCCGCAGAACAAAGATTTTAACTGGCGCAGGGCTAATGTTAACTATGCAGCTAACATACCGCTTCTTTTGGACCATCAGTGGGTCGACTGCTGGCCCGGCGATAAGGATGACCCCCCCGTATACGATGGTCAGCCTTGGGATCAAACGAGCCAGATGGGACGTTTCCTTGTTAACCGGCACGATGGATTTTTAAATACCGTTTTCTTTGATTTTTCGGTCAGGAAATTCGGTCTTAAGGAGCCGTGGACGTTTAAGTGGAACCGCGGTTTCGACGTAAGCGACTTGTGGACAATAGCTGGCGGTGTTCAACCGGACGACTGGCCTGAGTGGATGCAGGATCTTAATCTTAAGGATTATTAATTAATGACTTCTTTAGAAAAAGGGCCGGCTGATTGGAGCAGGCCCTTTTAATTTTAAGAGGGAAGATTAAAAAGCCCACCTACAGTTTTAAATTTTTACAGAATGGCACAAGCCTGGCACGGGCTAATAAACAATTGCGGTTGTATGTTCGATTTCTTCGACGATTTTGTTGATGTCTGTGGGGTTTGACACATAGCCGTCGAAGCCTTTCTGGAGCAGAGCGGTGGCTTCGGAGCTGCTTAGCTGGTTTGCGACGGCAATAATCTTTATGGTGCGGAGGTCCTCGTCGAAGCGAATACTTTTGCAGATTTCGCTGGCGTCGATGCCGTCGGCAAAGAGGTTTATCAGCAGGACATGTGGGTCGAATTTTTGGGCGATCAGACCCGTTTCAAAATTGCTTGAGACGGTCTGAACTTCGTAATTGTTTCTGGCGTTAAGAGCCTGTGCCATTGCCGCGGCGGAATTTTCGCTGCTGTCGACTAGAAGTACCCGGATTTTACCAGTCGGGATTGAAGGCGAAGGCATATCGTTTTCTTTCATGAAGCGGAGTAGTTCGTTTAGAGGAATTCGGCGGTCTTTGCTGCCCGGGATACGGTATCCTTTGAGCTGGCCGCTGTCAAACCACTTTGAGACGGTCCTGGGCGCGACATTGCAGATTCTGGCAACGTCACCGGTGGTCAGCACATTTTTGCCTTTTGCCATCTTTTAATCCCTATACGTTATATGTCTCCACGCTGTTGTGTTATTCGGCCTTAATTTGCGTTCTGTTTAGTATCGAGGTCTGAATTATTAACCTGCGGGCAGATAATCGGTGGTGGCTGAAATAATGGGTCCTATAAATACTTTGGGATTTGGGCGTTGGAGCACTTCGGTGGCATGTGGTTAAAGTATAAATTTCTTGCCTAAGGGGCAGGCTTTACTATAATGCGAGTTCCTGTTTTTCGGGTCGAAAGGGTTTTTCCAGCGGGAGTCCCGGAGACGTGAATTTGAAATAATAACGTTCGTATTGGAGAATAAGGAGAGCATGTGCGATGGCAGTGAAAATTTATTATGAAAAAGACGCGCCGATAGATGCGTTAAAAGGCAAAAAGGTTGCGGTTATAGGTTACGGCAGTCAGGGGCATGCTCACAGTCTGAATTTGCGTGACAGCGGCATTGAAGTTGCGGTGGCCGAATTAGAGGGTACGGAGAACTACAAACTGGCGTTGGAGCACGGGTTTAAGCCTGCTGAGATAAAGAGTGCTATGGAAGATGCGACTTTGATTATCGTGACGGTTCCGGACGAGGTTCAGGCGAAGGTTTACGAGTCTCAGATAGGTCCGAATCTGTCGGCGGGCCAGACGCTGGGTTTTTGTCACGGCTTTAACATTCACTTTAAATATATTGTTGTCCCTGAGGATGTTAACGTAGTGATGATTGCGCCGAAGGGCCCGGGTCATCTTGTTCGCAGCGAATTTGAGAAAGGCGGCGGGGTTCCGAACCTTGTAGCTATTGAACAGGACGCGACGGGCGACGCCAAGCAGATAGCCCTTGCGTGGGCGAACGGCATAGGCGGCGCCAGAGCGGGCATCATTGAAACGACCTACAAGGAAGAGACCGAGACAGATTTGTTTGGCGAGCAGTGCGTGCTTTGCGGAGGGCTTACTTCTCTTATCAAGGCCGGTTTCGAGACGCTTGTCGAAGCAGGATATCAACCTGAGATTGCCTATTTCGAATGTTTGCACGAGGTCAAGCTGATTGTCGATCTTATGTACGAGGGTGGACTTAGCTACATGCGATACAGCATTTCGAACACGGCCGAATACGGGGACCTTACCCGCGGTCCGAGGATTATTACGGAGCAGACCAAGGCCGAAATGAAAAAGATACTGTTAGAGATAACGTCGGGTGATTTTGCCAAGGAATGGGTGAACGAATACAAGGGTGGTCTTAAGAAGTTCAACGAGCTTTATGGGAAAGACCACAGTTCTCAGCTGGAAAATGTGGGCAGAGAGTTGCGAGAAATGATGAAGTGGATAGATTCGAAAGAAGTCTGATTTAGTTGTGCTTCGAGTTAAAATATTAAAGGGGAAATCCGGTGAGAGTCTTGAAATTATTAGTTATCGTTTGTTGCTGTTTATTGTGTGGTTGTTCATTTTTTGAGCTTTTTGAAGAGGAGCAGCCGCCGTATGATAATGAGCTTTCAGCGGGTTATTTTAAGACAGTTCTTGAGCGGAGCGGTTCGGCCGATGTACTCAGCACGATTCACATGCCGGAGTATGAGACGCTTAGCCAAAGCAAGAGAGTTATAGCTTCGGTGGGCCAGAAAGACGAGGGGCATAAAATCTGGTTCAAGATGGTAGCGTTCGACGAGAACAAGCTGACCGCGAAGCGAAAATACTTCTTTCTGATAGACGAGAAGGGCAAGGCGTTTTTTGGGTCGAAGCGAAGTCTGGCGTTCGACTGCGAAACTGTGCTGGAAAGGGAGCTTTTGAATAAGCCATATGCAAGCGATGGCGCTCGTCAAATTGCGATAATGAAACAAGTGCGGACGGATGTCCGGGCGGATGTAAGTGAACTTGCCGCGGACAATAAGACGCTTGATGTTTGCGGGATGCTTATCAATCAGACATTAGAGACGATATTACGTAGACTTGACGAGTCACCGGTACTGGCGTCGAAGTTGAGCGAGGGTAGCGGTCTCGATTTCGACCATATAACGCTGGGGGAAGGCAAGGCTATGATGTATGTTATTGGTGGCGTTGTCAAAGTCAATGTTAACATATCCTCGTTGACGTGGGACTTTAAGGATGACCCGTTTACGATAGAGCAATAGCTTTTAGTGGGCGAGAGGTGTGTCCCTAAGCGAATAAAAAAAGAGCGGGTCTGTAAGCCGAGTTTAGTCCCCGTCATTTCTTTCGGGTGGCGGCCATTTAACTTGACCGACCGTTGCCGGCCGGCTCTGCCAATTGGCAAGCGACCTACCCGCTGATATTACCCGGGCCGGGTATAGGGCCACAGTTATATTAGCGGCCCTGTCAGCTGCTTGGTCTTACAGGCGGAGGGGTTTGCCGTGCCGATATCGTCGCCGATACCGCGGTGCGCTCTTACCGCACCATTTCACCATTGCCTGTGTTCGCGAGCGAACCATCGGCTGTGTATTTTCTGTGGCACTTTCCCGGAGGTTACCCTCGGTGGCAGTTAGCCATCACCGTGCCCTTTCCTGCTCGGACTTTCCTCCGGCTTTTAATAAGCCGGCGGCCGCCCGACCCACTCTTTAAGTTTTGATAGTGCTGATTTTATATGCAAATACGATGCAGGTTTTAGCTTATTTTATATTATAGCAAAAAGGGGGCTTATTTTGCACGTGATATTTCGATATGTTTTTTGAACTTATTGTCGTTGGTTTTTGGGAAATCGCTTCTGAAGTGCACTCCCCGGCTCTCGCGTCTGATTTCCGCTGCCCTGGCCATAAGGAGGCAGATTATGAGCATATTCTGACATTCCCAGCCCTGTGGTGAGTCGAATGTTTTGTCCATTACATATCGCTGCCAGAACTGTATTATTTCCTGTGCTTCATTGAGCGGTCTTGCCTTTCGTGTGATGCCGATATTTCGCCACATAAGTGCGCGGAGTGAATTTAGCACGTCGGAAGTATCGAGACGAGTGCGGTCGGAGTGTGGGATTTGGAATTTTATCAGAGGGTGCTTGATATAAATGGAGCCAGTTTTTGTAATTTCTTTGGTGGATTGGCCTGCTATTTTTCCAAAGACCAGTCCTTCGAGCAGAGAGTTGCTTCCAAGGCGGTTGGCACCATGTAAGGCGGTGGAGGCGACCTCGCCGCATGCATAGAGGTTTTTAATGTTCGTTTGGGCGTGGAGGTTGGTTTTGACGCCCCCAATCATGTAGTGTGCACTTGGGCGGACAGGAATCAGGTTGCGGCTTACGTCTATATCGAAACTTTCGCACAGTTCGCTTATTGCCGGGAACCTTTTAGTAAAATGCTTTTTGTCCAGGTGGCGGACGTCGAGGTAAACGTGAGTAGAGTTTGTTTTGAGCATTTGGTTGAGTATCGCCCTGCTTACGATGTCGCGCGGGGCAAGTTCTGCGGATTCGTGGTATTGTTTCATGAAGGCATTGCCCCTGTTGTCGACGAGGATGGCTCCTTCTCCTCGCAGCGTTTCAGTAATGAGTGCTCGTGATGCACCTGCGACGTAAAGTGTCGTCGGGTGAAACTGCATAAATTCCAAATCCTGGAGTATGGTACCTGCGCGGTATGCCATGGCGAGGCCATCGCCGGTTGCGACTTCGGGATTTGTGGTTTCTCGGTATATTTGTCCGGCACCGCCGGTGGCTAATATTGTCTTTGCCGCCCAGATTATCTGCGTACCCCGCCTGTCCCTGCCGATGATGCCGATGCAGTCGTTGTCGTCGTTGGTGAGCAGGTCAATGGCGTAAAAGTTTTCGAGTATTTTTATGTTCGAAGTTTTTCGGGTTTTTTTTATTAGTGTTTCGGTGATTACCTGGCCTGTTTCGTCGCCGTGAGCGTGTGCGACACGGGCATGGCTGTGGCCTCCCTCGAGGGTTGTTGCAATGTGGCTGTGGTCCATGTCGAAATCTGCGCCCCAGCTGAGCAGTTGCTGGAGTGATTCCGGTCCCTGGCGGACAACGAAATCGACCACTTTTTTTCCGCTTATGCCACAGCCGGTTTTAAGCGTGTCGGATATGTGCGATTCGAAGGAGTCTGTCTCGTTTAGGACTGAGGCGATGCCGCCCTGTGCGAGCCAGGTGTTGCTGTCCTGGAGGGAGCCCTTACAAAGGATTATGACATTACAGTGTTGAGCGGCTTCGATGGCGGCGCGAAGTCCTGCTATGCCGGCCCCGACTATGACGCAATCGGTAAAGAGCTGGTGTGTCGAAGCTGAGTCGATGTTTACAAGGTACCTTCCAAATTCGGGCTTAGAAGCCATAAAACCCTCTGGGCCTGCTGTTTAACAATATTGTTATCCTGTCTGCTATGATACCTGCTGCAAAAGCCCCAGTCCAGAAAAATGCCATTTGCAATGGAAGGTATCATTTATTGAATTGTGCCAGTTTTTGCCAGTTGCAATCGGATAGGGACTGAAGGACGAATTGGCCCGGATTTGCGTTTTCCATATCTGTGGTTTCATCAAAGGGCACGACGGAGAGGACATTTATACTGCCGCGCCGGCTTATTACATGCTCGGCGGTTTCTTCGGCGGTAGTTGCTTTTGTGGCGTCGTAACCGTTGATGATGACGCCGGCGATTTTAAGCTTTGCGGCGTGGACACAGTCTATTGTCATGAGAGTGTGGTTTATTGTTCCGAGATTAGGTCGGGCGACTATTACGAGAGGAAGGTCGAATTCGACGGCCAAGTCCAGCAGGTCGGATTCATCTGTCAGAGGTACACGTACGCCACCGATTCCTTCAATGATAACTATGTCGCTTTGCTGACAGATTTTTTTGTAAGCGGTTGCGATTTTTTCGAAGTTTATTGCAGGGCCGTCGCAGTCGGCGCTTACAATGGGAGCTGCGGGGGTGGGATAGCCGACAGGAGTTATTGTGGAAAGGGCCAGTTCGCTGTTTGCGCAGTTAGCGAGGAATTCGGTGTCTTGGTTTATCAGGCCATCCCATGTCTGCTTGCAGCCGGTAGCGATTGGTTTGAATACTCCGACATTCAGGCCCTTTGCCTTTAGTATCATTGCGATGGCGCCTGCTATGATTGTTTTGCCTACGCCGGTATCGGTGCCGGTTATGAAAAGGCCTGGTTTTTTCGGCAGTTGTAAATCAAGCGGCATTTAGTTTTACTCCTGCGGTTCCTGCTGAGATTTAGTGTCATCGGCTTTTTCGGCATCTTCGGTTTCTTTGCGAGCGAGAACACTTTGGTCGCCAAATACTCTGCTGTCGTCGGCGTATTCGAGGACAAACTTCTGGAGTTCTTCTGTCGGTGCGGTCAGTAATATGTTACTATCATAGCCTTCGACGATTTGATGTTTTACGGCATCAGGTTTTTCTTTTAGCAATTTTTCCATTTCTTCGTCATCTGTGATGCGCATAGCCAGGTTTGGCTCGATAGCGTCAACTTTTATAAAGGTGTGCGCCGGTACGAAGAAGAATGCGTTGTGAACCCAGTTGACTTTGTTGGGGTTGTCGGTGTCGCAAGGCATTTCGATGGGATAGACATCCAGAAAGAGTTTATCTTCGAGTTTTACCAGGTGTGCTGCGAATAAACCTTTATTGTTTTTGTCATCGCAGAAGATTAGATTATAGGTTTTCTCACTGAAATCTTTGGAAGTATTACGTTTGAATTCCCATATTGACTTGTCGTTTGGTTCTTCTGTCCAGGTTCCCAGTAGTTTTTCCTCAAATACGATGGTTTGCTCGTTATGAAGCGGGTGCAGTGACATAACGGGGACGCAGCCGCCGGCGAGGAAAGCCAGTATGTAGAAGAAGAGTTCTTTAGTTTTCATTTTTTCATCCCTCTTAAATTTTTAATTTCATTTTTCAACCGATTCAACTTGTATTTTAACGGTTACAGGGCCAATATCAATAAAGTTAAAGTTTTTATGTGGTTGTTGCAAAAAAGCCGAAAAACGGTAGATTAGGGCACAAAGGGACGGGAGCAAAGATTTAGAGAAAGGAAGATTTGTGCCTGAATTGAGTTGGGTTGGCTTGGCTGTGGTGGTCTTTTGTGCGATTATGGTGGGCATTGCCAAGACGGGGATACCGGGGTGTGGAATTTTGGTGGTACCTTTGATGGCGATGATTTTGCCTGCGCGCAACTCGGTGGGGATTTTACTTGGTATTTTGATACTGGCTGATTTGTTTGCTGCGGGCTATTACAGGCGTCACGCCCAGTGGGAGCATGTGTTCCGTCTTCTTCCTGCGGCATTTACGGGTATTGTAGCAGGCTATTTTGCATTGGGTGTGGTCAACGATGAGCAGCTGAAGCGGATTATCGGGGTAATAATCTTGGTTATGCTGGGAGTAAATTACTGGCGGATGAAAGATAAGGGTGATGAGGCTTCGATTCCGCGTCAATGGTGGTTTACGGTGGGGCTTGGTTTTATAGCCGGTGTTACGACGATGATGGCCAACGCGGCCGGGCCTGTTATGATTATTTATCTTTTGGCTATACGGCTGCCGAAGGTCGAATTTGTCGGTACGGCCGCCTGGTTCTTTTTTGTTATAAACTGGCTGAAAGTTCCCTTCAGTGCGAAGCTGCAGTTTATGACTCTGGAGACGGTCAAGCTTAACCTTCTTATGCTGCCTTTTATTGCTTTGGGAGCATTTACGGGGATTTTTATACTAAAGCGTATTCCACAGAAGGCTTTTGGTGTTGTTGTGCAGCTTTTGGCGGCAACGGCGGCGGTGAAGCTTTTGTTCTAAATGGGTCTGTCAAAAAATGTTTTGCAAAACCATCCTTGAAAGGCGATTATTACGCTATGAATAACGGCAAAAAAGATGACAGGTTGACAGTTGAGCGCAGGCGCATGGTCAGGTGTGACCTTAAGGGCCGAGATATAACCGACCCGGGGGTTTTGAAGGTCATGGGGGAGATTCGCCGCGAAGATTTTATGCTCGAGTCATATCGGTCAAAGGCCTATGTTGACGGGCCTGTTCCCATAGGAATGGGGCAGACTATATCTCAGCCGTATATTGTGGCGTTGATGACACAAGAGTTGCGGCTTAACAGTCATTGTGAGGTGCTGGAGATTGGGACCGGCAGCGGGTATCAGACGGCTGTATTAAGTAAGCTTGCAAGGGAAGTCTATACGATAGAGAGATTTAACCAGTTAAGCGAATCGGCGCAGGCGGTTTTGGAAAAATCAGGCGCTGATAATATTAAGTATTATATCGGCGACGGCAGTTGCGGCTGGCCTGAGCAGAGGACGTTTGACAGGATAATTGTTACGGCGGCGGTGCCACAGGTACCGATGTCGCTGACAGTGCAGCTTGTCGAGGCTGGATTAATAGTTGCGCCGGTCGGTCATGGCGATGTTCAGCGGCTTGTGGTTGGTGAGAAGAAAAAGGGTAAGCTTGTGTTTAGGCCGATTTGTGACGTTCGGTTCGTCAAACTGATAGGCGAGCATGCTTTTGAGGCCCAGTGAAATCAAATTTATCTGTAATGGCTACCATTGAGAAAACACAGAACAGATTAAGCCCTTCGGTGCCTGTTCAGTATTTAAGAGGTGTGGGGCCGGCCAAGGCGAGGGCCTTTGCGCAATTAGGGGTGGAGACGGTCAGTGATTTATTGGAATATTTTCCCCGCGACTGGGTTTTTGTGCCTGAAGCTATAAAGATTAATCAAATTAAAGCCGAGCAAGAGGCCACCATTGTCGGGCTGGTGGAATCTACGGATTTTCAGTCGTTTCGCAGGCCGGCGATATTCGAGGCGATGCTGGCAGATGATACAGGTCTTCTGCGCGTTGTGTGGTTTCATGGTGGTTATCTGAGAAACCAGTTAAAAGCGGGGCAAGTGATAATTGCTTCGGGCAAAGCATCTTTGTATAAACATCAGTTGCAGTTGGCCAACCCGAAGTTTCTGGTTGTTGACGAGAATGTCACTGAGCCGGAGAAGTTTTTTAGCGGAGGGGTGTATCCGGCGTGTGCGAAGCTAAGCAGCAGGCAGATAAAAAAGATAATTTCGCCGTTGCTCGATAACCTTAAGGAATATGTGCCTGAGTTTTATGAGGACAGTTTTTTGAAGGAAAAGAAGCTTGTAGGCAGAGAAGAGGCGTTTGGCTGGATACATCAGCCTCCTGATGAGGAAAAATTGTCGAAGGCCAAACGCAGGTTAAAATATGACGAGCTTTTCCTGATGCAGCTTGGTCTGGCGCTTCGGCGGTACAGGACGCGGCATTTTTCGACCGCGGTCGTGATGAATCACAATGAAAAAATAGACCATCGAATACGAAGGCGGTTTCCGTTTTTGCTGACCGAAGACCAGGACAATGTAATTGCCGAAATTGTTGCGGACATGGGCAAGAGCAAACCTATGAACCGGCTGCTTCAGGGTGATGTCGGGTCGGGCAAGACGGTGGTAGCACTTTATGCAGCCCTTTTGGCGGTAGCGAATAAAAAGCAGGTTACAATTATGGCGCCGACGGAAATTTTAGCCGAGCAGCATTTTTTGAGTATCCAGAGGTATCTGAAAGACAGCCAGGTAAAGGCGGTGTGTATAACCGGCGGATTGACAGGACAGAAAAGGAAAGAACTACTGAGGAAAATTAAAAGCCGCAGCATTGATATTGTGGTTGGTACGGTAGCATTATTGCAGAAAGATATTGAGTTTACTTCGCTCGGTTTGGTAGTGATAGATGAGCAGCATAAATTTGGGGTTCATCAAAGGGCCCAGCTTCGAAAGGAGATAATGCCTCACTGTCTTGTTATGACGGCCACTCCCATACCGAGGACACTGGCAATGACCGCTTTTGGTGATTTGGATGTTTCGATTATCAGGCACTGTCCACCGGGCAGAGGGACTGTTATAACTCGCTGGGTCGAAAGGGCTAATCAGCAAAAGGCTGAGGAGTTTATAAGGCAGCGCCTGAAGGCGAAGAAGCAGGCATACTTTGTGTATCCGCGGATTACTAACACAGACCAGAAGGCACAGATAAAGGCGGCGACCGATGAGTGGAAGAATCTTTCGACTAAAGTGTTTCCTGAATTTAACGTTGAGTTACTGCATGGACAGATGCCGTCTGTGAGGAAGCAGCGGATTATGGACGGATTTCGAAAAGGCAAAATCGACGTGCTGGTTTCTACGGTGGTGATTGAAGTGGGGATGGACATTCCCAACGCCACGGTAATGGTTATCGAAGGGGCCGACAGATTCGGGCTTGCCCAGTTACATCAGTTAAGAGGACGAATCGGCAGAGGTGCTTCCAAATCGTATTGTTTTTTATTTTCCGATACCGAAAACGAGCCGGCGCGGAGCAGGCTTGAGCTGATGTCGAGGACGCATGACGGTTTTGAGATAGCCGAGCATGATTTGCGTCTTCGCGGGCCTGGGGAATTGTTCAGTACGAGGCAGCACGGGTTGCCGAATTTGAAAATAGCCAATATTATCGACGATTATGAGCTTTTGACCATGGCGAGGAAGGACGCCTTTCAAATGGTGGAATCCGACCCTATGTTAACAAAGCCTGAGCACAGAAATATCCGCTTTGCGGTAGTTAGCAGGTTTGCGGAATCGCTGGGATTGGCCGATGTTGCTTAAAAGTACCGAGGGACACAATATGTGGAAGCCGGCAATAAATTTACTGGAACTTTCTCGGAAAAAAGTGTAAAAAGTCAGCGTTGATTTATGCAGATACATTACAAAAACAAGCGGCTGGAAAAAGTTGTAATCGGCGTTAACCTTCTTGTGGCGGTGGTTATTGCTGCCACTTTTGTCGTGCGTTTCGGTTTTGACAAGCCACAACTTCCGGTTCAAGTCCTTTATATTTGTCAACTGGGCCTGTTGACCGTATTGATGGCGGAAAAAATAATTCGGATGTTTAACGCGGTTTCGGGCCGGGAATTCTGGCGTGCGAACTGGTTCGAAATACCTCTTTTGCTTGGTCTTGGTTTTTCGGTATCCGGTGCGGGGTATTGGTTTGCCAAAGATGACCCTGAGACGGTTCGCAACTTTGCTGTCGGGATTTATCTTGTTCTGCAGGTGGTTATTAAAGTTTGCAGGACTGTTGTTAACCTTGCAGCATCGGGAAGGAATCCGACTAGGACGCTTATTTTAAGCTTTCTTCTTTTGATATTTTGTGGTGCGGGCCTTTTGATGCTTCCTCGGTCCTCGACGGGTGAAAGAACGAGTTTTGTTGACTCGGTTTTTACCGCCACGAGCGCTACGTGTGTTACGGGCCTTATTGTAAAGAACACCGGTGAAGATTTCAGTCAGATGGGTCAGGTGATTATCCTGTCACTGATTCAGCTTGGCGGTCTTGGAATAGTGGTTTTCGGAGCGGTCTTTGCGCTGCTACTGGGTCAGGCTTTTAGCGTTCGTGAAAAAGTGGCGATGCAGGACTTGCTTAGCGCAAGAACGCTTGGTCGAATAAGCAATATCATAGCTTTTATTTTCATCGGAACGATTATTATCGAGGCTGCCGGCGCGCTTTTGTTGTTTGGTATGTGGGACGATGTTCCAGGTAACGTTGGGAATGTGAACCAGCAGTGGTTTTGCACTATTTTTCATTCGATAAGCTCTTTTTGTAATGCCGGCTTTAGTCTGTTCGAAGACAGTTTTATCGGCTACAACAAGAGCTGGGGTGTTTATGCGGTGGTATGTCCGCTGATAATCCTTGGGGGGCTCGGGTTTAGTGTGCTTTATGATCTGGCTAATATCGCTGCAGATAGGGTAAAGCGTTTTTTCAAAAGAGTGTTTAATAAGAGCTATCGTTTTTCGATGGAGGCGCCTAAGAGACTGCAACTTCAGAGCAAGATAGTACTGGCCACAAGTGCATGTCTTATAGTTTTGGGGATGCTTGGGGTTGTTTTATTTGAGAGCTACACAGGCGAGAGGTCGGCTGGTGGAGGTTCGCCGTTGGTGCTTGGGGCATTTTTCCAGTCGGTTACGGCCAGGACGGCGGGGTTTAATACGGTTAATATTTCGGCGTTATCACCTGTGAGTAAGTTTATCCTGATTTTGCTAATGTTTATCGGGGGTTCGCCGGGTTCGACTGCGGGCGGTATAAAGACTGTGACCCTTGCTGTGGTGCTTATGACGGTGATAGCGGCGCTTAGAAAGCGCAGCGAAGTGGAAATGTTCAAGCGTTCGATAAGAATAGTTGTTGTGGGCAGGGCAATTACCGTGACGCTGCTTTTTGTTTTTGTGTTGTTCAGTGCGGCGTTGGCCCTTGTTATTACGGAGCGTGCAAGCGGTTTTGCGATGTCGGACATTTTCTTCGAGACGTCATCTGCGCTTGGTACGGTGGGTTTGTCAACGGGGATAACTGCTTCTTTGACAACGGTGGGAAAATGGATTATTATTTTTGTTATGCTAATCGGCAGGCTTGGGCCGCTGACGCTGCTGGCGGCACTTACGTTTAACCTTAAGCCTGTCAAATACAGTTATCCGGATGAAGCCGTGATTGTCGGTTGATTAGGAGATAATGCTATGAAGCGTTTTGCTGTAATAGGATTGGGTCGTTTTGGCAAGAAGCTGGCTATCGCTTTGGCGATGAGTGGTGCCGAAGTTATCGCCGCCGACAAAAACAGGGACGAGATAGAGTTGATTCGAGACCAGGTAAGTCACGCGGTTAGGCTGGACAGCACCGACGAAGAAGCGCTCAAGGCCCAGGGGATAGACAAGGTTGATGTTGCCATCATCGGTATAGGACAGGGGACGGGAAAGGGTTTTGAGTCTGCGATTTTGACGGTGGTTAATCTGCGTCAGATGGGCGTAAAGCAGATATACGCGCGGGCGGAAGACCTTATTGCCGGGGAAGTATTTTCCAAGGTCGGTGCCACGGACGTCATATACCCTGAGATTGAATCTGCGCAGAGGTGGGCTTATAAGCTTATCGCGCCGCAGATTGGCGAGAAGATTGATTTTGCGCCGGGGTATAGCCTGGCGAGGATAAAGGCCCCTGTGAGTTTTGACGGCAAGACGGTTATGGATTTACAATTGCGACAGAAATATAATGTCAATCTCGTTGCCATCAAAAGAGGTGAGCACAGCAAGGCGAAGAAACAGGAAAAGGGTGGGGTGATAAATGTCCCTATGCCCAACACCGTCATTTACACGGATGACATTCTGATGGTAGCCGGCTCCGACGCGGACCTGGCACAACTGCCACAGGAATAAAAGATTCGCCCTGCTATGTCAGAGCTTTCTGTATTCTCTTAGCATATCGAGGAGATTTTGCATATCCTGGGGCAGCGGGGCTTCGAATTTGACTTGTTTTTTGGTTGTGGGGTGTTTGAATTCGAGCGCATGGGCGTGCAGGGCGACACGGTCAATGGCAGGTTCCTGAACGGCCGGTTCTTCGTTGGCAAGCTGCCAAGGGTATATGAGTTTGCCGCCGTACATATCGTCTGCGACGATTGGATGCTTGATGTAGGAAAGGTGCACGCGTATCTGGTGTGTTCTTCCGGTTTTGGGGGTCAATTCGAGTAGCGAAAACCCGCGGAAGCTTTCCAAAACTTTATAGAAGGTAATCGCCTCTTTTCCTGTTTCGGGCCTTATGGCGTATCTTTCCCTGGCCTTGGGATGAATTCCCAGTGGCGCATTTATTCGGTCGGCTGTAAGTTCCGGTGTGCCGTGGACTATTGCGATGTAGGTTTTTTTGGTCTGGCGGTTTTCGAATTGTTTGGCAATTTTCCACTGGGCGATGTCATTTTTTGTAACAACCATAACGCCGGTGGTGTTTTTGTCAAGCCGGTGAACTATGCCGGGGCGGAATTCCCCCAAACCGCTGGAGAGTTTGTCTGAATAAAAGGCCAGAGCGTTTACCAGTGTTCCGTGTGTGTTTCCACGGGCTGGATGTACCAGTATGTTCGGTTGCTTATCGAGCACGATTATATCGTCGTCTTCGTAGATAATGTTGAGTGGCATGTCCTCGGGCATAATTTCTTTGCTGGGTGATTGCGGAAGTGTCATTTCGATAGTGTCACCCGGACTGAGTTTGAAGCTGCACTTAATGACTTTTCCGTTGACCTTAATACAGCCGGAGTTAATCTGTTTTTGAATCATAACCCTGCTGAAGTTGCTGAACCTTCCATGGAGGTACTTATCAATGCGGCGTTGTTTGATTGTGGTCCCTACCTGCAGCGTCAAAGGTTCATCCTCAGTGCCGTGGTTTGGTTGTGGCTGACTTTGGTTTTGTTCCATAGGAACCATGAAAATTACTGACCGGGCACTAAATTTGGGACCTCATCGACCTGTGGGCTTTGCAGTTGCAGTTCAGGAACGAGCAGGTCTTCGGGTACTTCCAGTGGCACACCGGTATCGAGCGGTGCCAGATCGAGACCCGGCTGTATTATTTCCATTGGTGCCGGTTTTGGCGCGGGTCTAAAGGTCACCTTTTGCCTGTAGTCATCCGCTTTTTCCAGGCGTCTTTCGGCCTGGACAGCGGCGACGGTTCCGGCAAAATCGGCGTTTGTAGCGACCTCGTTATATATCTGTTTGGCCTGCTCGAAATTTCCTACTTCCTCCTCGCAGAGTCCCAGGCCGAATTTGGCCATAGCCATAAGTGATGGGTTGGCTGGAGCTTTGGCAATAGCTTTATTATAGCTTTCTCTTGCAAGTGCTATCTGAGATATGATGTCCTGTTCGGATACTGTTCCAAGGCGGTAGTGCAGTTCAGTGCGCAGCGCTTCGGCTCTTTTAATCAGCGCCAGAGCCGACATCTGGTTGTCTTTTATTTGTTCGGCGGTGTTGTTCAGTTCATCGGCGTTTTGTATAAGCATATAAGCGATATCCAATCCTCTAGCCTGGGCTTCGAGTATTCGCAGTTTGCCCTGTGGTATCTGTGTAACGAGGCTTGTGAGCCGGCTTGTTCTTCGAACGGCCACTATGTCTTTCTGGTACCTGTGCCATATGTATGAGGCTATTACCAGGATTGTTATAACAGATACGTAAATAATCATTCTTTGGTTTTTGCGTGTCCATTGCGGCAGATGTGCTATCCATTCGGCCAACTCGTTCGTTTTAAGTTCATGCCGGTGCTCAGATTTCATTTTTTTCTCCGTTTATTCTGACATTGTTTAAATTGCTGGAGCGACTTCGGGACTGCCGAACCAGAGGGGCATTGTAGCAAAAATTGTTTTATCTTGCAATGGTTCTCCGGTACGACTAAAATTTTGCCTGATAGCCGTTGTTTTTTCGGGATTGGTTTTTACTAAATAAAGGGTTTGGGGATGTTCAAATCTTCAGTGAGGCAGAGAATCGGGCATTTTTTATTTTGCCTGCTGGTCCTGTTTATTTCGGTCTGTTGGGCCCGGGACCAGCATAGTGAGGTTGTGGCGGATGCTAAGCAGGTCGGGTGGGACCCGAATAAATACATTGCCATTGATGAAATTAAGCCTGGGATGGAGGCGTATTGTCTGACCAGCTATCAGGGCACTGAAGTTGAGAAGTTTGGTATGGAGGTTCTCAGCGTAGTTCGCAACATTGACCCCGGCAGGGATGCGATATTGGTCAAGGGTACGGACGAGCGTTTTATATACACCGGCCCTGTAGCCGGCTGCAGCGGTTCGCCTGTTTATGTGGAGGGCAGGCTGGCCGGGGCGTTAGCTTTTGCCTGGACTTTCAGTAAGGACCCGATTTACGGCGCGACTCCAATTAAAGAAATTCTTGGAACGGGTAAAACCGGAAGTTCCAGTGAGAACAAAACTTCGGCGGACTTTGCAAAAGGCGGAGGAGATTTTTGGGAACCGGGGTTCGTATTTGATTTTTCCGGGCCAATAGATTTTGAAGATATTTACAACCAGATAACAACCGCTCATGAGCCGATAAGGAATAATCTCAACGGGATTGAAACTTTACTTTGCCCGTTGGTTACGAGCGGTTTGCCTTCGTCGGTCTGTAGGCAGTTGGATACTTCAGTGAGGGGGCTTGGGTTTATGGTTGTTGGCGGTGTTGGTTCGGGGGGGGCTTTGCCCCGGAACCAGTCGGGCGCCGGCGCTTCGGGAGGTTCCGTGCTGGTCCCAGGAGATTCTCTTGTGATACCTTTGGTCAGTGGTGATATAAGAATCGAGGCGGTCGGTACAGTGACAGAGGTTACCGGCGATAAGGTTTATGGTTTTGGCCACAGCTTTCTTGGTTACGGGCCTATAGACTTGCCGATGGCCACCGGTCAGGTACATGCGGTGGTGCCGAGTATGGTGCGTTCTTTCAAGCTGGTCACCGCACTGGAGATAATAGGCGCTCTTACCGAGGACGATTCGTTTGCTGTTCGGGGTCGCATTGGTGCGGTGGCAAAGATGATACCTCTAAAGGTGACCCTGGAGCGTTACAACACACCTGAGACAAAGGTGTATGAATGTCTTATTGCAAATAACCGTCTTCTTACCCCCCTGCTGTTGCGCACATCAGTTGCAGGCGCGGCGCTTAATCTTGGGAGTTTGCCGCCGGACAATATGGTTGAGTATGAGGTTGTTATCGGCATGGAGAACGCCGAACAAATCAGGTTCCGGAATGTCTCTACGAATGTGGGAATAAACGACATGGTGATGGAGGCAGTAAGTGTGGTGGCGCTTCTGATGAATAACCCTTATGGTAAAGTTCGGTTGGAGTCTTTTGATTTTGACATCAGGATTGTTCCGAAAAACATTCTTTCGCACATATGGTCGGTTGACTTGTCCGACTCAAAAGTAAAGTCGGGCGAGACTGTCGATATTACGATAGTTATTGAATCTAAACTGGGCGAGAAAAAGCGTTATCAGTACAGCCAGGAGATACCGGATGATTTGCCGCCCGGAAAATATGAGCTGATTATCTGTGATTCGTGGTTTTATGAACAGTTTCTGGTGGCAAGAGCACCTTACAAGTTTACGCCTGAGAACCTGCCAACGCTGATTGCGTCGATCAACAATACTTTGGCAGTTGAGAGGGATAAATTGTACTGTCTTTTGGTATTACCTGCCAGTGGTATAGCTGTGTCCCGAGCCGAACTGCCCGATTTGCCGGCGACCAAGGCACTGGTGTTGCAGGATGCCAAGAGAGCCTTAAAAGCGTTGCCTTATGTGCAGTGGCTCGAAAAGACCTTTGATACAGGTACTATTACCAGAGACAAAGAGGTTTTGTATATAATAGTGGAAGATTGAACGAAGGCAAGGAGTTGTTATGAAGAATAAAAACGGCGGACGTTTTAAAGATTATTTGTTAAGTGGCATTGTGGTTTGTTTGATTTTAAGCCTGCGGTGTCCTGCCGTTACCAGTAACGTTACCCGCCACAGCACAAATGTTGATTTGCTGAAGGGCAAGACGGTTGATGTTGTGGTTGGCTCAAAGGGGATTTTGCAGCTCGGTCGCGCGGCAGAGACACTGGTTGAAGATTTCGAAGATGTCTGGTCGATTAACAGTGTGGTAGTCAGTGGAGGTGCGGTTTTTCTTGGGACAAGTCCCAATGGGGGCATTTATAAATACAGTCTCGGAAAGTTGACAAAGATTTATCCAGCTCAATCGCAGGACAACAAAGATGCTGATTCGAATCAAACCGAAGATGACGATATTGTTAAGGCCGAACAGCATTTGTCGAATGAGCATATATTTGTGATGTCGAGTGATGTTTCGGGCAGACTTCTCGCCGGGGTAAGTGGTGAGAAGTGCATTTTGCTGCGTCTGGAAAAAGGTGAAATGAAAACAATCTTTGAACCGGAAGATGCCAAATATATTTTTGGCATAACTGTTGATGATACAGGCAGCATCTATTTGGGGACAGGGCCGGAAGGGAAAGTGTATAAGCTCGATTCATTTGGGGAAAACCCACAGGTAATTTACGACAGCAGGGACAAGAACATACTTTCGCTGGCTGTTGGTGCTGACGGGTTTGTCTATGCTGGCAGTGACAGCCGAGGGCTGATATATCGGATAGACCCGGGCAACAAATCGGCGACTGTTTTGTATGATAGTGACCAGCCTGAGATTACCTCGCTTTTATTTTCAGAGTCGGATGGCGGCGACTTGTATGTGTCGGCCACATTGGCGGAGATTACAAGTGCCCATAAGATATCCGCTCCCAAGGTGCCTTTGGCCGGGCGTCCCGAATCCAAAGAGGAAGAAGGCAAGAGCCAGACTCAAGGTGAGGGTGAGAAAAAACTCCAGATTGCGAACACAAAAGGGGCTGCTAAGGACAAGCCTTCGACTATTCCGGTTCCACCTCACAAAGATGCCAAACCTGGAAAGGCAAGTTACATATACAGGATAACTAAAGACGGCTATGTCACTGAAGTGTTTAGTGAAGGTGCAGTTTTCTTTGCACTGGAAAAGCAAGACAATAATCTTATTCTTGCTACGGGCAATGAAGGCCGCACATTTATGATTGAGCCGGATTCGGAGCAGCAGGCGATAATTTATGAAGACCGTCAGGCTTCACAAATAACGGCGATAGCAGTAGCGGGAGCGGAAGTCTATCTGGGCACGGCAAATCCTGCCAAGCTGATAAGGCTTAAGAAGATATTTGCTTCTGAAGGTACTTATATTTCTGCTCTGATTGATGCGAGCCAGCCTGCAAGATGGGGCAAATTGCAGATTGATGCCGATATTCCAAAGGGGTGTAAAGTCAGCCTTGCCTGCCGCAGTGGGAACGTCAAGGACATCAACGACCCGACTTTTTCACAGTGGACCGACCCTGTGGAAGTAACCGAGCCGGTACAGCTGCAGTGTCCTGTCGGCAGGTTTTGCCAGTATAAACTTATTCTCCAGACTCATGACGGCACCACTACGCCGGTTGTACGGGAAATTGCTGTTGCCAATACTGTGCCGAACCTGGCCCCTAAAGTTGAGGCGGTTACGGTTGAGCCTGTCGGGGATAAGGACAAGAGTGGCATTTTCAAAATCAGCTACAAGGCCGAAGACAACAATAACGACAAACTCATATACAAGATAGATTTTAGGAAGTCAGGCAGGGAAAGCTGGATTGAGATTAAGGACCAGCTTGAGGAGGCAAGCTTTGAATGGGACGGCAGGACCGTTGAAGACGGTCGATATGAAATACGGGTAACAGCGAGCGATGAAAAGAGTAATACAACGGCGACAAAATTAGCATCGAGCAGGATAAGTGAGCAGGTGGTGGTCGACAACACCGGGCCGGTCCTTGATAGGTTTACTATCGACCGCAAGGGAAAGACTGCGACTTTGAAACTCTTTGTATCCGACCAGTTCAGCGCGATAGGGAAAGTCGAGTATACTGTGGACAGCAACACTGATTGGGCAGGCGCCATGCCAGATGATTTGGTTTATGATACCATGAAGGAACGTTTTACCATTGTTATTGAGAAGGTAGAGCCGGGTGGCCATGTGATTGCGGTTAAAATTTCCGACGACGTAGGCAATACAACTTACAGGACATTTGACCTTACTGAATAAAGAGTTTGGCTTTTATGCGTAAAATCAGCTACAAAGGAGTTGCGGAGACGGTGGAGTCGCTTTGCATCACCTCTGCTTACGAACTGCCGGAGGATGTTTTAGCAGCCCTAGAAGCGGCGGTGAAAACCGAATCCAATAAGGCAGCGGTTAAGATATTGAAGCAACTTATAGAAAATGCCCGAATAGCAAAAGCCGAGTCAATACCGCTTTGTCAGGACACCGGCCTTGCGGTTGTTTTTGTTGAGCAGGGTGCCGAAGTTGTTGTCGAGCCCCTTGCTGGCAGGAAGCGGGCGACACTGTTTGACGCTATCAACGCGGGTGTCGAAGCTGGTTACGAAAAAGGTTATTTGCGAAAAAGCGTTGTTGCCGCGCCTCTCGGCGAGAGAAAGAACACCGGCTCAAATACGCCTGCTATAATTCATCATTTGGTTGTTCCCGGCGACAAACTTACGATAGCTGTTATGACCAAAGGCGGAGGATGTGAAAACAAGAGTCAGTTCAAAATGTTCAAGCCCACCGCCGAAAAAGCAGAAATAATCGGCTGGGTTGTTGATGTGGTCAGGACAGCCGGTGCTGATGCGTGCCCCCCCTTTGTTGTTGGTGTCGGAATCGGAGGCGATTTTGAGCTTAGCTGTTTGCTGAGCAAAAAGGCTCTGCTGCGAAATCTGAACGAGAAGAATACAGATGATTTCTATGCTAAGCTGGAAAGCGAGTTACTTTCACAAATCAACGCATTGGGTTTGGGGCCGCAGGGTCTGGGAGGTGATACGACCGCCCTGGCCTGTTTGGTTGAGACCGCACCCTGTCATATCGCTTCACTGCCTGTCGCTGTTAATATTGAATGTCACAGTCACCGTCACAAATCAGCGGTTATTTAGATTGCCTGAAGTGACGGCAGGTCAGCCTGTTTTGCTTATGTGTTCGTGGCACAGATTGGCGATAGCTAAAAAATCCTCAGGCGCCAGTTGTTCGGGGCGGAGGTGAGGGTCGATACAGGAATGCTCGAAAATCTGTGACCAGTTATGGATCGCTGCGAGTCGATTATCTGCGAATTTTACACAACCCTTGAGCATTTTTCGTCGGTGTTGCATAAAGAGGTTTACCGTTTCACTAAACAGTTCCATACTTTTAATCTGACTTACTTTGTTTTTGTGGCGGACGAAACTTATCATTGCGGAATCCACCTGCGGCTGGGGCCAGAAAACGGTTGGTTTAAGGAACCTTTCTGTTTTTATCTGGCCTGTTGCGGCGAGACAAATGCTCAATATACCATAATCGCCGCCGCCCGGCACGGCGGTCATCCTCTCAGCGACTTCTTTCTGTACCGTGACGTACATGGCATCAGCCGTTATGTTGCCTGTAACCAGGTTAAGCATTACAACTGAAGCCACGCTGTAGGGCAGGTTTGCCACCAGTAGAATTCTACCGGTGCAGTTATTTCCGGCCGACTCGAGTGCTTCTGTTACATTTCGATTAATGGTATGTTTGCTTTCGAGTACATCAGCGTTGATGACCTCTGTGTTCGGATAATCCGCCAGTTCTTTTTTGGCTATTGCAGCCACCGTTTCATCGAGTTCTACAGCAATGACCCTACATGCTTTTTGCGCCAGTGCCTCGGTTAAAGAGCCCGTGCCACAGCCGACTTCGAGCACTATATCGTTGCTGTGGATGTTGGCGGTATCTATGAGGAGACGCATGAGGTTTAGGTCGATGAGGAAATGTTGACCGAGCCGTTTGTTCGGTTCGATGCCGGCTGAGGCGAGCAATTGTTGTATGTGCTGCTTAGTTTGCATCTGTTTTGGCGATTCTTTGCGCAACCTGACAGGCCTTTTTTGTTTTTGCCATTTGGATTGCCGTATTTATTGCAGCTTTCATACCGGTGGGCTTTGCCATGTTTTTGCCTGCGATGTCAAAAGCCGTGCCATGTGCGGGGGACGTCCTGATTATATCAATGCCGATAGTTATGTTGACCGCATCTTCGAATGCGAGAAGTTTTACCGGTATCATTCCCTGGTCGTGATACATTGCGACGACGGCGTCGAATTGACCCTGTGCGGCCTGCAGGAAAAGTGTATCAGCGGGGTAGGGACCCGAGCAGTTGATTCCCTGCTCCTGCGCAAGAAGGATTGCGGGCGATATTATTCGCTGTTCCTCGTCGCCGAATTGCCCGTTCTCTCCGGCATGGGGGTTCAGGGCTGCGACACCGATTTTGGGATTTTCGACATTGAAGTATTCCTTCAGCGTGGTATTGAGTAAGTCTATGGGTTCGAACACACAGCCGATTGTGAACTTGTGCCTGACTTCAAAAAGCGCCTCATGAATTGTTGCCAGCGCGACCTTGAATGAACCTGCGGCGAACATCATCGCGAATTGTTTGGTCTTGCACTTTTCGGCAAACATTTCCGTATGTCCGGGCCATTTAACGCTGGCTAATTTCCAGCTGCTTTTGTTGATTGGAGCGGTTACCACCGCATCGATAATCCCCGCCTGAGCGGCCTCGATGGCATCGAGACAGAACCTTACAGATGCCTCGCCCGCGAGGCTGCTTGGTCTTTTTATCCAGGGCGGAATAGAATATTCATCATAATCGGCCACGACCACTTTGTATGGATAGTCCCTGCTGATTTTTTCGTGTTGACCTCTGCCCCAGAAAGGCTCAATCTCTGCCCGGTCGGCAGCGTAGCAAAGCTGTTCGTGCATACCGAAGATTATAAATTTCGCCGAACGCCTTATCTCCGGGTCTGCGAGGGCTTTTACGACGACTTCCGGGCCTATACCGACCGGGTCGCCCATCGTTATGCCTATAACGGACTGCTCGGCTATCGAATTGTTATAACTTGTCCTGTCCATTGGAGCATTAAGAGGATACGGGCTCAAAAGCCAAGTTGTTTTAGTTTTTCGACCGTCAGTGTTTCCTGCGAGGGCAGGATGTTATCAAGATGCTTCTTTATTGTTTTTACGATTATGTCTGTTTCGATATTTACCTTATCTTGTGTTTTTGCATTTCCCAGCATAGTTTTTTTCAACGTTTCGGGTATTATCGCGACGCTGAAGCTGTTTTTGTCCATGTCCGCTATTGTCAGGCTTATCCCGTCGACGGCAACAGAGCCTTTGGCTATCATTTTATCAATCAGCTCCGGGTCAGCGGCGAACTTCATTTCAGCAAAGTTTCCTTGTTTTTTGATTGATGTTATCTTTGCGGTTCCGTCGATATGGCCGCTGACAAAGTGTCCTCCGAGTCGGGCACCTGCTTTGACGGCCCGTTCCACATTGACCTGTGATGACGGAGTGCATTTTCCGAGTGTCGATTTCTCCAAAGTCTCCTTGCTGACGTCAAAGTCCGCGACGGTTCCTTGGAAGCGTGTTATGGTCAGGCAAGCGCCGTTTATGGCTATACTGTCGCCGACTTTGCAATCCTCGGTGAGTTTGCCCAAGTCCACTGCTAGGGTCATTGTCTCGCCGCTTTGGCGAACCGACCTGACCATGCACAATGCTTCTATAAGTCCCGTGAACATCGATACTCCTTTCAAAGGCCCTTTTTAACGAAACCTACTGTCTATGCTAAAGTTACGGGCCTTAAAAGTCAAACAATTGTTCAGACGCCCATTTTGTTGTATTATCTCCGGATAAAACTACTTTGCTGTAGTATCGAAACGTGGTATCATAATATAAGTTTTGTTTTTGTGGGGGAATACCGGTTGGAAAAACAATAACGAGGGCACAATTATGAAGGAATTCTTGATTAAAATAGCGATACTTGCGGTTATTGTCATTGCGATAGTTGTTTTGGTAAAGAAGTTTTCCGGCCCTTCGGAGAAGCCGAAAAATAAGAGTTTTCAGGACGTTGTCGCAGAAGATGACCGCAGATTGCGAGCGGACATTGAAGAACCGCAGCCGACTTCCGAAAAGGCAAAACAAATCGAGCAGCAGGCCAAGGGAGTTCAGGAGCAGGCCGAAGAGATGCCTATAGAGGACCAGGTGCAGGCCCAGAGACTCTTTGAGATGGCTCTGGCACAGAGGAAAATGGCGAGATTGCCGGGTGTTACTTACAAGCTGATGGTTGATTATTGTCGCGAGATAATCCAAAAATATCCGAACAGTCCTGAAGCCCCGAAAACACGGAGGATGCTTAGGGAGGTGCCGGAACGATATCGCGAGATTTATAATATCACTGACGAAGAAATGGGGCTTTGAAACAGAGCGTTATATTAAAGTAAACATATTTATGGAGGAATATGAAAAATGACTACTCGCACATCTGCCACTGATATACCTGTGCTTGCGGTTACCGCCGATTGTCTTCCCGAGGCATGGGAAAAGGCGGTTTTGGCTGTCTGGGACAACGGTATTGAAATCAAGACCCAGTATGACAAGCCTGAGGACCCGCCCAGCAGGGACGCAACGGTTATTATTACAGTCAGCGACCCTTTTTCAGAGCCTAGGATTCATAAAAATTTCCCCGGCGGACCTGAAGAGCTTGAGTCGTATCGGCAGGAGGTGATAAACGGCATTCACGACCACTGGATTGACCCTGCCGCCGGAAAATGGACTTATACTTATCATGAAAGAATTTTTGCTTATTGTCCGGTCGAGGATATACGCAATCCGGATTCGCCCCGACCGTTTAAAAAAACTGACCAGATTCAGTATATTATCGACAAGCTTGCCAAGACCTCGCACACGAGAAGAGCTCAAGCCATTACCTGGATGCCCACGGCAGACCCCCCTACCTCTGACCCGCCCTGTCTGCAGAGAATATGGTGTCGTTTGGTGGCGAATGATGACAATGGTTTCGTACTTAATATGAATACGCATTGGAGAAGTCGCGACCTTTACAAGGCGTGGTTCATGAATGTGTATGCCATTACCGACCTGCAGAAGATAATTGCAGAAAAGATTTCAGAAAAAATAAATAAACCAGTGGCCGTCGGCAGGTATGTTGACATAAGTGATTCGCTGCATATCTACGGCAGCTATTTCGATGAGGTGTCGCCGGAGATTGAAAAGATGCGTAAAAGTCCTTTCACCGAAAGGGCATGGCCGAGCAATCATCCGGCATTTGAAATGATGACCGTTGAAGCCAGGGAGAACCTGGCCAAAGACCCTGACTGGTATGCGAAGGCAAAAGGCTAAGTAGTGACGTTAATTGTTAATGGCGAGAGAATAGAGGAATCGGCGATAAAGGAGGAAGCTGAACGTTTAAGGCCTGATTACGAGCGGGTCTTTGCCGAGATGGAACCTGAAAAACGCGAAGCCCAGTTGTTCGACTGGTCTAAAGAAAACGTTATTGAGCGAGTTTTAATCCAACAGTACGCCAAAGAGCACGCAGAACCTATACCTACCGAACAAATCGAAGCAGCCCTTGAAAAAATGAAAAAACAGTATCGTGACGGCGAAGAGTCTCTGCGGAAACTTACATCGGAAGATGAACAAAAAATAAAAAAGGGTATCCAGTTGCAGATGGAGGTTGAGCAGGTACTTTATTGCATTGGCAAAGATGTCCCTGAGCCTTCAGAGAACGAGATTGAGCGGTTCTATAATGAAAACAAAGAACGTTTTATGTCGCCCGAGCAAATCAGGGTCTCGCACATAGTAAAACATGTTAACTGGCAAAATGACGAAGCCAGCGCTCATACCCAAATATTAAAAGCGCAGAGTGAATTGAAAAACGGCGAGCTTTTTGAGACGGTGGTTGCGGGATATTCCGACTGTCCTGATAAGGGCGGCGACCTGGGATATATTACCAGGGGCAGGATGGTGGAGGAATTTGAAGACGTCGTTTTCAACCTTGGCGTCAATGAGGTAAGCGATGTTTTTCGGACGCGTTTCGGATTTCATATAGCAAAACTTTATGATAGAAAACCACCGGTCCAAAATGGCCTCGAGCAGGTTAAGGATTCGGTCCTCGGGGAGCTCAAGGGACAGATGCAAAGAAAAGCGGTTGATGAGTTTGTAGATCGCTTGAAAAGCGTGGCCAAAATCGAAGAGTCGTAATCTTTATCGGGCTTTAAAAAAACAAAAAAAGCCTTTGTCTCGATTTGTCACTGTGCGATTTGTGTAGTATACTTTACTTGAGGTTGGGTAAATAAAGGGGGCAAAAGCGCCTGGTTTTTCAGGCAAAGCTGCTCAACTGTAAAATCATAATTCCCAACCTACCTATCCTGCCAACGGCGGAAGCCACCAAGGCAGTGCCGGGCAGGAAAGGGAAAAAACACCTTTGTGTAATGCGAAGGTTTGTTGGCTGAACTTTATGGGGGGGCCATATAAGTTTCTTTCCGAGTGGGTCCCTGTGCTTTCGGCGCAGGGACCTTTTTTTCTAAAAAAAATCACCTCTACAACGGCTGTGAATTTTTTTTGTTTTTTTCCTTTAGTGCTTGTCTTTAAACGAATTGCGAGCGGTGGAAATAAAATTTAACAGTTTCCGATGGGCCCGATTTTATATTTCTGCAAATTTTTTTTTGACATACTATATATTGCGCTTAGAATGTGTCTGTTGTCAATATGTAGTGCCGTGGAGGTGGCGTCAAAGCGGTTATGTAAGTTAGGTGGGCCTGACCCGTGAGATGTCCTTTTTGCAAGGAAGATAAGGATAAGGTTGTCGATTCACGTTCGAGTGATACCGGCAGGGTAATCAGGCGCCGGCGCCAATGCCTTGCCTGCAAGAGGCGTTTTACCACGTATGAAAAGGTGGGCGAGAGCTTTAAGTTGTACGTGATTAAAAAAGACAATTCCCGTGTGCCTTATGATAGAGATAAAGTAATTGCAGGTTTACAGAAAGCATGTTATAAAAGACTCGTCTCTGCCGAGCAGATACAGCAAATCGCGGACAAGGTAGAGGAGGACGTCTTCAGGAATTTCGACAAGGAAGTCTCTTCGGCTTTCATAGGTGAAAGTGTCATGAAGCATCTGCGTAACGTTGACAAGGTCGCGTACATTCGTTTTGCCAGTGTTTATCGTGACTTCAAGGATGCAGGTGAGTTGATTGATGAGGTCAGCCAGGTTATTCAGCAGGTCGAGCATGTCGGGCAGCGGAAGCTTTTCGACGGTTAGCGCAGGGAAATGTTCGTCTTTTTAAGGCGGTTAAAAATCTGATAAAGTTATTAAGTTTTGCATGGAGGCAAAAAGGTGGGGACGAAAGTACAACTTAAAGTTGTAAAGACTGATGGTACTGTTGAGGAGTATCTTCACACAAAAGTTATAGGTACTATTACCAATGTTCTTGCCCGGGCCGGCCAGGCTGACATGCACATCGCCGAGCATCTCGCTGAGGTCGTGACATATTTTCTTTATCACAAGAAAAATGTCCGCACCGTAAACAGCAGCGAAATCTTCTCGATAATAAAGGTCGTACTGACAGCGACAAATTATGAGGATGCTGCGATTGCCCTGAGCGAACATCATTACCAGCGGAAACTCAAGCGTTCCCGCACTGAGGTTGTGCCCATAGATATAGAGCGGCTTGCCGATGCCGAACTACTTGTCGGCTGTGAAAAATCGATGCACCGGGCTCGCTGGGACAAATCCAGGATAGTTGACGACCTTGTGACCAGGCACGATGTTGACAGGCAGACGGCACGCACGATTGCCTCGATGGTTGAGGAAAAAGTATTCAACATGGGCCTTACCGTGGTGCCGGTCAGTTTGGTCAAACAACTTGTCCTGGGTGATACCGCCGCCCTGCTAAGGGCACAAAAACAACTGCAAATGGTATAAAAAGCAGCAGGCTGTGAGGCTGAATTTGGCAAAAGCGGTGTGACAGCTCGCCGGATAATACACAATGTAGCTACCGTAAATTATCCAGCAATTTCTTGGCTCGTTTAAAAGTTTCTTCGGCTGGTTCTTCAGGGTCGATATCAAGCCAGTTAATGTTCCTGAATCTTTTGAACCATGTCCGCTGGTGCTTTGCCAGTCGCCTTGTGTTCTTTTTTATCTGCTTGATTGCTTCTTCGAGAGTTGTTTTTCCGTTTAGGTGTTCGATTATTTCAGCATATCCGATTGCACATTCGGCCTGTTTGCTGAGAGGTTTTTCTTCGGCGAGCAGCCTTTTTACCTCATTGACAAAACCGGCTTCAATCATCTTTTTAACCCGCACATTTATCCGGCTGTTTTCGATGTTTTTTTTTCTTCGCAGGCCTATTATCATCCAGTCGTGCACTGTTTTTTCCGCGTCGAATTGTTTCTGCAATTGTGATATGGGCTTGCCCGTTATTTGATAAATTTCCAGAGCTCGTACGATACGTCTAAGGTCATTTGGGCTGATACGCTCTGCGGCGGCGGGGTCGACTTTTAATAGCTCCCTGTATAGTTTTCCCAGCCCTTCCTTTTCAGCCCTTGCGCGCAATTGGATGCGAATTTTCTCGTCGGTACCCGGGCCTTCAAATAAACCATATAGCAGTGCCTTGATGTACAAAGCTGTCCCCCCTACCGCGATTACACGCTTTTGCCGCTGCTTTATCTGTTTTATCGCTTCATGAGCCAACTCAACAAAAGCCCCTACGCTGAAGGCCTCGCTCGGTTCAACCACATCAAGCAGGTGGTAATTAACGCACTTACGGGCTTCTTTTGGCGGTTTGGCCGTACCGACATCCATTCGGCAGTAGACTTTCATGGAGTCGATGCAGATTATTTCCGCGCCGGTTTCTTTAGCCAGTTCGAAGGCCAGTTTGCCCTTTCCAGATGCTGTAACACCGGTAATCAGAATCATATCGTTTTTGGCATCCATAATTTGCTGTAAAAGTCCTTTAGATGAGGATATAATACTTGTTTTGGACTGAAAACACAAAGTTATAGCTTTAAGATGGACAAAGGAACCTTTTATGACCGAGGCAAGAGCCCTCAATGATGCTGAAATTCCATTTTGCGGCCAGCCGGAAAAGACCGACGCTTTCAGCGCAGGGCTGAATCAAAAAGCCCAGCAGGTAAATGACGTGCTGGAAGGTCTCCTGGCCGAGCAGGTTGATGTTGAGAGCGATTTGAAGAAAGCTCTTGAGTATACACTTCACGGCAAGGGAAAACGAATCCGTGCGGCTTTGGCCCTCTGGTGTTGCGAGTTTGTCAGCGGCGAGGTAAACCGCGATGCCGAGATAGCCGCCGCCGCGATTGAAATGGTGCATACCTATTCTCTTATCCACGACGATTTGCCCGCGATGGATGATGATGACATGCGGCGTGGGAAGCCCACTTGTCACAGGGCCTTTGATGAGGCCACCGCCATACTCGCAGGTGATGCCCTTCTGACACTTGCTTTTGAGGTTTTGTCTGAGAAGGTTGGCCGGCCTGATGTCGCAGTGGAATTGATTTCTCGACTGGCGCGTGCGGCCGGGCCTGCCGGGATGATTGCCGGACAAATGGCCGACCTGAAAGCCGAAAACGGCTGTGGTACCGAAGAGCTGCTGAAGTTTATACACACGAACAAAACAGCCAAAATGTTCCGGTGTGCCGCTGCGTGCGGAGCTATTTGTGGAGGTGCCGACAAAACTCAAGTTGAGATGCTCTGTGAGTATGGCTTGAAGATTGGGCTGGGCTTTCAGATAGCTGATGATATACTCGATGTATGTGCTTCAAGTGAGCACTTAGGTAAGACAGCGGGCAAGGACACTAAGGCGGGTAAAATAACTTATCCTTCTATCATGGGCCTGAAAAAAGCGAGAGAGTTGGAGAAGAAACTTGCCAAAGAAGCTATCGCGGTCATCGAACCGTTCGGCCCCAAAGCCGATACTCTCAGCCAATTGGCAAAGGCCCTGTTTGAAAGAACAAAATAAAACAAGGATTTTTAATGAGTCAGTTCTTGGAACAAATAGACAGCCCCGATGATTTGAAGAAGCTTTCTGTCGAGCAGGTAAAGCAGCTGGCTGAAGAGATACGCAGTTTTATTCTTAGCTCGGTCAGCAAGACAGGCGGGCATCTGGCCAGCAGCCTTGGTGTTGTTGAAATGACGCTGGCTATGCATTATGCATTCGATTTCAAGCACGACAAACTACTGTGGGATGTCGGGCATCAGTGCTACACTCACAAAATACTTACCGGCAGGAAAGACAAGTTTGAGCGTCTTCGTCAGGCTGACGGGATAAGTGGTTTTCCCAATCCGGACGAGAGTGAGTATGACCAGTTCGCTGTCGGGCACGCCGGGACCTCGATTGCTACCGCGATTGGAATGGCTTTGGGCCAGTGGCAGACCAATAAAAAAGATAAAATTGTCGCGGTCTGTGGAGATGCAAGTATTGTTAACGGCACTTCCTTCGAGGCCCTGAACAATCTTGGTTTGGTTAAAAGGCAGTTACTTATTCTATTGAATGACAACTCGATGGCGATTGACCCTACGCAGGGGGCCTTGGCGAAATATTTTGCAAAGTTTCGACTTAGCCAGACCTATGAAGACCTGCGAAAAACCACTAACACCATACTTGAGCACATGCCGGTCATTGGCAAAGGTGTTGAG